>Ga0265318_10000476_pt1 | contig 29602 bp, 29 predicted proteins | sample 4821metaG_FD_192431 | JGI IMG/M metagenome (GOLD analysis project Ga0265318, IMG submission 192431) | Rhizosphere microbial communities from Carex aquatilis grown in University of Washington, Seatle, WA, United States - 4-8-21 metaG | ecosystem: Host-associated > Plants > Roots > Rhizosphere >... | reverse complement strand
CCTCCGCCTCGCTTCGCTCGGCACCTCCCCCGTGAGCACGGGGGAGGATGAATATCGGCTCTTTCGCAACCGCAGCAAATCACCCTATGCTCGCAACTGCTTCGCGGGGCGCGGAGTCACAAGAACCGAAGTGGGCAAACCCATGAGCGAAAAACAACAAAATCTGCAGGACACTTTCCTCAATGCCGTCCGCAAGTCGAAATCGTCGGTGACGATCTTCCTGGTGAACGGCGTCAAGCTTCAAGGGAACATCACTTGGTTCGACAATTTCTGCGTGCTGCTCAGGAGGGACGGGCAAGCCCAGCTCGTCTACAAGCACGCGATCTCGACCGTCATGCCGCTGGGACCGATCCAGCTCATGGACGCCGAGACCGTGGTAGAGACCGCCTGACCGCCTCCAAACCCGTCGATACGCGCAAGCGCACCGCCTTCGTGCTCCATGTCGAGCCGAAGGGGCGCAAGGGCGCGCTCGACCGCGATGCGCAGGCGCGCCTCGAGGAAGCGATCGGGCTCACCGTCGCGATCGGGCTCAACGTCATCGCCAGCCACATCGCGCCGCTGGCCCGTCCGGTGCCCGCGACGCTGATCGGCAGCGGCAAGGTCGACGAGATCAAGGCGGAGGCGTTGGCGCTCGAGCCCGAGGTCATCGTCGTCAACGCGCAGCTGACGCCGATCCAGCAACGCAATCTGGAGAAGGCGTGGAACAGCAAGGTCCTCGACCGCACGGCAGTCATTCTGGAGATCTTCGGCGAGCGGGCGCAGACACGCGAGGGCCGGCTTCAGGTCGAGCTGGCGCATCTGACCTATCAGCGCTCGCGGCTGGTGCGGTCATGGACCCATCTGGAGCGGCAACGCGGCGGCTTCGGCTTCCTCGGCGGTCCCGGCGAGACCCAGATCGAGACCGACCGCCGGCTCATCGGCGAGCGCATCGTCAAGATCAAGGCCGAACTCGAAGGCGTGAAGCGCACCCGCGGACTGCAGCGCCGCGCCCGCAAGCGGGTGCCGTTCCCGGTGATCGCTCTGGTCGGCTACACCAACGCCGGCAAGTCGACCCTGTTCAACCGGCTGACCGAGTCCGAGGTGCTGGCCAAGGACCTGCTGTTCGCGACCCTCGATCCCACCATGCGAGGCCTGAAGCTGCCGGGCGGGGCGAAGGCGATCCTCTCCGACACGGTGGGCTTCATCGCCGACCTGCCGGTCGAGCTGGTCGCGGCGTTCCGCGCGACCTTGGAGGAGGTGCTGGAGGCCGACATCATCGCCCATGTCCGCGACGCCGCCCACGACGAGACCGAAGCGCAGAAGGCCGATGTGCTGAAGGTCCTCTCGGATTTGGGCGTCGAGCCGGGCCGCGACCGGCCGTTCATCGAAATCCTCAACAAAATCGATCTGTTGGAGAGCGACGTTCGCGCAGGACTTCAGGCCCGGGGCAGGGCGAGGGCGGATGCGGCCATCGCGGTCTCGGCGCTGACAGGCACAGGGATCGACATTCTGCTCGCCCGGTTCGAGCAGGCGTTGACGCGTGACAACATCCTTCTGCGCCTGAGGCTTAGCCCCGAAGACGGCGAAGGCCTCGCCTGGGCCTACCGCCACGGCCAGGTGCGCGAGCGGCATGACCGCGAGGCCGGCGTCGAACTGTTGCTCACAGTCGATCCACAGGAAGCGGAGCGGTTCGCATCAAGGTTTGGGAGAAATCTCACAGTGGAATAGGGGGATAGCGGGTGGAGTTGATGTGGATACTTTACCTCCCCCTTGTGGGGGGAATTATATACTTGACTCAGCAGCCCTGAGCGGCTAGATTAGTTCCAGAACGAAGGAACTAGGCCATGTCGGACCCGCTGAACAACAAGATTTTCCAGGACGCCGCGAAAGCCCGCGTCTGGCTTGAGGCGATGCTGTGGGCCGATGGTCGGGTTTGCGGCTATTGCGGCGTGGTCAACGAATCAACCGCCATCACGGGCCGTGAGGGCTATTACCAGTGCAACGCCTGCCGCAAGCAATTTACGGTTCAGGTCGGGACGCTCTTTGAGCGCAGCCATATTCCCCTGAACAAATGGCTTATGGCAGCTTTCCTTCTTTGCGCTTCAAAGAAGGGCATGAGCGCGCATCAGATGCACCGTATGTTGGGTATCACGTACAAGAGCGCGTGGTTTATGTGTCATCGTTTGCGCGAGGCTATGGCACCGCTCAAGGCCGCTCCGCTTGGTGGCGAAGGCAAGATCGTTGAAGCCGATACGACTTACATCGGCGGCAAAGAGAAGAACAAACACCGCAACAAGCGCACGAAAGGTAACATCGGCGGTAAGGGCAAGATGATCGCTCACACGCTGGTCGAGCGCGGCGGACGTGCTCGCTCGGATCATATCGCCAACGTCGCGGGAAAGACCCTTCGTCCTATCGTCATGAAGCAGGTTAGCCGCAAGTCGTCTTTCATGACCGACACGGCGGGCGGCTATATGGAAATGGGTAAGGAATTTGCCCGTCACGAAATGGTCGACCACGGCGCGGGTGAATATGTTCGCGGCGACGCACATAGCAATACGGTCGAGGGATATTTCGCGACGCTCAAGCGCGGGATCATCGGCACATATCACCATGTCAGCGAAGCGCATCTTAAGCGCTACCTCGCCGAGTTTGATTTCCGCTACAACGAGCGTTCAGCCCTTGGCGTGAACGATAGCGAGCGCGCAACGAAAGCGCTTCAAGGCATTGTTGGAAAGCGCTTGACGTATCGGCGGACTGACGAAGGCGCGAACGGCTAGGCAAAGAGCCAAAGCCTTCCTAAGATGGCGGCAACGTCAATCAGGGGGGCGATGATGGACATTGGTGAACTTTCGGAATTGGGCGGCGGTCATTACACTCTGCATGATCCGTGCAATGACTTTGCTCTTTCTTTTCATAAATCCCGTTGCGCCAAGCTTGTGCTAAAAGCTTTAGCTCCTGAAGGCTCAGTTCCTCCCGGCCGGGAGGCCACCACCGCGGAGTTTTATCTTCCGTTCGCGCTTGTTCGTCGGTTGACAAACAGTTTGTCGGAATTGTTGGTAGTGGCAGACGAATTGCAACGCCGATCAGACGAAGCCGCGCGAACAGGACTGATGAATTTCTCTCCCATACCCGAGAAAGACGCTTAAACTTCGCCATAGGCCGCGCGCTCCAAATCGGCTAGAGTGATTTCTAGCCGCTTGCGCGCGGACGATGCGTTTGATGGATGCGGGGCCGTGAACCCCGCACCATCTACCCAACCTTATCATTTCGGCGACGAAAGCCCCTATAGCCGTCTTAGGGCGCGAGACGCTGTGCGCGCAATTTCCAAGCCATTTGTTGCCATTGCTTCTCAGTCATACACTGATAGCGAACCGTATAGCTTGGGTTTGGGGACCAAAGCAGTTTCTGCTTTACAGCTTTCGCCTTTTGCGCCTCGCACGCAGATGCGTTGCTTTTAAAATCGTGGATTCTCGCGACTGGCGTATAGCCATTCAGCGGTTGGCCGTGAAACAGCATCGCCGCGACAAGATAATAGGCGGGATTCATTTATGCTTTACCCTCACAGAGCTGCTTCATCGACAGCCTCCGAAAGCGCATTGCATGGCCGTGTTAACTTGGTAGGTAGTCAGAACAGTAGTGGAAAAGCTTGTTTGGCGATTAGCTCGACACGCATCTATCCAAGATCCGATAACAAGGTCCGTTATGGGAATATCGCCTGTCGGAGTTTTTCCCTGAGCGACTTTCTGCGCGTCTAGTTGTCCATACAACTGCCGCGCATATTGGGCATACACATAAGAAAATCCGTGTGAGTAGGCTTCTATAAAATCGTCACAGGTGGCGGCATCAGGAGCTACTGGCGAAAATGAATCTGCCTCGACCTCTGTAGGCTGAGGTTGCGTAGCGGCTTTTTCAGGGACGGGTTTATGCGGCAAAAAGTTCCAAACGCTGACAGCGACAACAGCACTCAAAACAATTCCGCTGACAGCCCCGAAGATGAAATCTTTATGCGACTCAATGCGTAAACTCATTCAACCCTCCCCGCCTTGGTGATCGGGGAGTTGATAAGCCTCTTAAGGAGAGCCGCGCGCGCCTTCGAGCTTTCGCCCTGTTGTATAGCGCACGCCTCCCCGACCGCAGGGGTCGGAGAGTGCTTTCGCGGCAGCACAAGGCCGCCTTAAGAGGGGTTATCAAGCCCCGGCTGATCTGTAGACCAGTTGCGGGAACATCTCACAGATTGGGCGGGCTGCCAATCTTAGCGCTTATTTTTGACGGGCTTGTCTTGGCCAGCTTCAGCGTGCGGCTTATGGCCTATCTTCGCGGCGGATTTTATAAGCGCTTCAAATTTAGGCCATGCGTCAGCATCGAGGTCAAGTTCAACTTTCTCTGCCTTCGTAGTAGCCTTGCGGCGCGCTTGCGGGGGCTTAGCCATGGGCAAAAACACACATGTTAAAATCGAGGTTGAGGGTGAGCGAGAGCATAAAGAAGCCTTAGGTGAACTCGTAATGCAATGGTCTTTTATGGAAAGCGCTGTTAGCAGCTTTCTTCGAGCACTTCTGAGCGTAGACGATAACACAGCGCGGGCAGTTTTTGGCGACTTGGATATACGCGACAGGATTCAAATAGCGAAGACTCTAGGATTCCTACGCCAACAAGACATAAGCTGGTACGCCGACTTGAAAGAGGTCTTGGATTTAATCGACAACGACCTCAGGACAACAAGAAATCGCTTTATCCATGATCTTTGGGCGCATGGCGGAAACAACATGGTGCGAGTTTCAACGGCGCCAAAGTTTACAAAACCCCAGGCTCGAAAACTAAAACTCACGCTTGGCCAGAAAGTGCATGTCGAGAAAGGTGAGATTGCAACGTTCGCTGAACGTATTCGGGCCGCTGGCTATGTCATCACTCTTCTTGAACACGAATATCTAGGTTCCCCGAAGATGCCATCGTCTGAAAGACGCGCAGCACGATTTCTTCAAGTGGGAGAACCGGGCGCGCGTCATCCACCGGGATATTTCGTGCTAATTGGGCAGCCCCAGCCTCCAGCATCGCCTGAGTGATTTCTATGACGGGCTTATTTTGCTGAGTCAAAGGTATAACTCCCCTTGTGGGGAGGTCGAAAAATGCGAAGCATTTTTCGGGTGGGGGCCGGCGCAAGCCCGCCACCCGAAATCTCTTCGCTGCGCTGCGAGATTTCGACCTCCCCACAAGGGGGAGGTAAGATTCACCGCCGCATCGCCACCACGCCCTCCGTCCTCGCCCGCACTTCCGGCGTGGCGAGGCACATCGCCGCCGCCTCGTAGCCGGGCGTGCCGGGATAAGGCGCGACACCCATCGGCGGGCTGTGGTTGGCGGGGCAGAACAGGATCGTCTCGTCGGGCCCCATCGCGGCCAGATCCAGGATCGCGTTGGAGCGGGTGAGCAGGAAGAGCGGGCGCGCGCCGGGTCCGCGGCGGCGCAGATAGGCGATCACGGCCTCCTGCGTTTGCCGATCGAGTCCCTGTTCCACCATGTCGACGATCAGGACGGCAGGCCCTTCCGCCTCCAGTCCGGCGAGAAGAGCGATCAGCGCGGCGCACTCCGTCGCACCGTCTTCCAACAGCCAGGCCAATGCCCGCTCGACCCGCGATTTGAGTGCGGCGTCGGTGTTCATCTCCGCGCCCGACCGGTCCAATCCCAGGAACGCCGCGCCGGGCAGGGCATCGGCGGCGCTGCGCGAGCCGCGTCTTGCCGCTGCCCAACGGACCCACGATGTAGTTCAGCGCGCGGACGCAGCGAAGCTCGAACCGCTCGCCGCCCCAGGGCCAGGGGAGGTCGAACGCGATTTCCAGCCGCCTGGCGGCCTCGGAAGGACTTTGCGTGGAAGCGTTCACGAACTACCTCACCGATTCTTGGCAGGCGATCTATCGAAGCGGCCATGGGGGCTGGGTCAAGGGGATAAGAGTTCTGTTCTCATTGAACCTCTGGGCCAAGCGGCACGTCGCCCTTCGAGGCTCGCCCTATGGGCTCGCGCCTCAGGGTGACGTGCCTACTGCAGCAGTAGCGTCATCCTGAGGTGCGAGCGCAGCGAGCCTCGAAGGATGGCGCTCCGCTCGGGGCACTACGAACTCGACCATTTTTTCGCCGCGAGGGCCGCCTATGTCCTGCGCATAGTCGAGGGGGAGAAGAAAAGATGTGGACGAGACGTTCCGTCATCGCGGCCGCCGCCGTGGTTCCGTTCGCCGCGCGGGCCGGGGACGACACCGTCGGGCTGATCGCCGAGATCGAGAAGCGTGCGGGCGGACGGCTCGGCGTCGCGGTGCTCGATACCGCGACGGGCAGGCGCATCGGTCATCGCTCCGGCGAGCGCTTTGCGATGTGCAGCACGTTCAAGCTGCTGCTCGCGGGCGCCGTGCTGCATCAAGCGGACGCGGGCCAAGAGAAGCTCGACCGCTGGATGGCCTACGGCAAGAAAGACATCCTTCCCCATTCGCCGGTCGCGCAGGCGAACCTCGCCAAGGGCGGCATGACGCTCGCGCGCATGGCCGAGGCGGTGGTCGAGGACAGCGACAACACCTCGGCCAACGCGCTGATCGCGCTGCTGGGTGGACCGCCTGCGGTGACCGCCTATGCGCGCTCGCTCGGCGATCCCGCGACGCGGCTCGACCGCACCGAGCTCTCGCTCAACACCGCGATCGCGGACGACCCGCGCGACACGACCACGCCGGACGCGATGCTCGACGATCTCGAACGGCTGACGTTGGGCGATGCGCTCTCGCGCGCCTCGCGCGAAAAGCTCACCGTGTGGTTGATCGCCTGCAACACCGCCGCTTCGCGCATCCCGGCGGGCTTGCCGAAAAGCTGGAAAAGCGGCAACAAGACGGGCACCGGCGACAACGGCGCGACCAACAACGTCGCCATCGTCTGGCCGCCGGGACGAAAGCCGCTGCTGATGTCGGTTTACTTTACCGAGTCCCGGATCGCGCTTTCAGCTCGCGAAAAAGCAATAGCAGAGGTGGCGAGCGTCGTGAGCGCCACGCTCATGGCTGACAAATAGTGCGGCGCCCGCAGCGGGTGCTAACATCCTCATGCTGTTCGGGGACGATGCTTCGGTGAATTTGGATCAGGCGGAAAAGCTCGTGGCGCAGCTGCTCGCGCCACTGCCTCTGAACAGGTTTCTCGACGAAATCCTGGGCAAGACGTTCGTCTTCGTGGGCGACACAGCCGGCCGCGACTGGCGCGCGGCGCTTCTCGGCGGCGATCCGGAAGGCGCGATCCTGGCCGACTACGCGCGTCTCGGACCGCATCTCGGCAGCCATTCCGCGGCGGCGACCGGGCCGATACCGGCACTGGAGGCGCTCGGCGACGCCACCGCCTTCAAGGCCAAGATCGATGCCTTCCACGCGCGCGGCTACACCGTCAGGCTGCCCGCGATGCGCGCGATCACCCCCGCGCTCGATACGGTGGTGCGCGCGCTCGAGGCGGTGTTCCACGTGCCGGTCGGCGCGGAGATCTTCTGGAGCCGCGGCGACGCGCGCGCTCCGGCCCATCACGACGACTTCGACCTGATCGTGGCGCAGATCACGGGCACCAAGCGCTGGTACATCTCGACCGACCGCTCGGAGCTGCCCAATGTGTGGCGCGGCATCCCCGAAGGCGAGGAGACGATCGAGCGTTTCGCCGTGGTCGACATCGCGCCGGGCAACCTCTTGTACCTGCCGCGCGGCACCAAGCACCGCGTGGATGCCACGAGCGACGCGATACACGTCTCGATCGGCTTCACGCCGGTGACGCTGCGCGAGGCGCTGGTCGCCTGCATCGACCGCCTTTCCGACATCGAGCGGCCCCTGCGCGAAAGCATCGGCGAGCGCATGGCGCGGCAGAGCGAGAGCGGCAATTTCGGCAACCTGCCTTCGCATGTGCGCGGCGGCGTCGCGGCGCTCGCGCATTACTGCGCGATGGAAGGCTTCATCGCCGACGCCCTTCAGCAGCGCGCCTCGCAGGCGATCGGCAAGCTCGACAAGCTGCGCCCGTCCCCGGCGTCGGCGCGGCTCACCCTGGCGAGCCGGCTGCGCCAGAACCCGCTCTGCATCCACCATCTGAGCGGCAACCAGGCCAAGATCGACTTCGCCTATCCCGGCGGCCACCACTACCTGCATCGCGGCAGTGAGGAGGCGATCTCTTTCGTCGCGCGCACCCAGAGCTTCCGCGTCCGCGACATCCCCGGCGCGATCGGCGACGAGGTGAGGCTGGCGCTGGCGGAGCGGTTCCTCGCGAGCGGGATTCTGGAGCCGGACGGGGAGTGACGCGCCAAGCGGCACATCATCCTTCGAGGCTCGCCCTGCGGGCTCGCACCTCAGGATGACGTGCCTACTCCAGCAGTCGCGTCATCCTGAGGTGCGAGCGAAGCGAGCCTCGAAGGGTGGCGCGCCGCCTCGCCCGTCACATCATCCGTTCCATCTTGAACGTGAACATGAAGATCGCGAACAGGGCCGTCACCGCGACGTGAACGGCAAAACTGATCCACAGCACGGCGGCAGGCATGCGGCGTCCCGCGACGGCGAGGGCGGAGATCGCCAGGATGACGGTCTCCAAAAAGGCCCACACCCAAACGGCCGCGACGTCGCCCATGAGCTCCGGGATGTTGAAAGCCCAGAACGCCGTCACGCCCGCACTCACCAGCAGGTTCAGCGGCGCGATCCATTTGCGGCGCCAGATCGCCACGCCGAGATGGATCGCGAGCAGGGCGACGGCGACGGCTTGCGCGATGTGGTCGGGGTTCATGATTTGCCTGCCTGTGTCTTGGCCAGTTGCCAGAGCGCTTCCATCTCTTCCAGCGTGGCATCGGAGGTGGAGCGGCCGTCTTTGGCAAGCGCGGCCTCTATCCACTTGAAACGACTCACGACCTTGGCATTGGTCGTGCGCAGCGCGGCTTCCGGATCGACCTTGAGATGGCGCGCCAGGTTGGCGACGACGAAGAGCAGGTCGCCGATCTCGCCCGCGATCTCGTCCTGGCTCGCGCCCGCGCCCCGCGCCTCGACGATCTCGCCGGCTTCCTCCGCGATCTTGTCGAGCACGCGTTCGGGACTGTCCCAATCGAAGCCGACGCTTGCCATGCGCTTCTGAAGCTTCTCGGCGCGCAGCAGCGCGGGCAGGGCGCGCGTCACGTCGTCGAGCAGGCCGCCGTCGTTCTTGGCCGCCTTCTTCGCCGCGCGCTCGCGGCGCTTGTGCTCTTCCCAGGCGACGGTCTGCTTCTCGGCGGTGTCGATTGTCTCGCCCTGGCCGAAGACATGAGGATGGCGCGCGATCATCTTGTCCGAGATTGCGCCGACAACATCGGCGAAATCGAACAGCCCGCGCTCCTGCGCCATCCGCGCGTGATAGACGACCTGGAGCAGGAGATCGCCCAATTCCTCCTTGAGCGCGGGCCAGTCCTGATCCTCGATCGCGCCCGCGACCTCATAGGCCTCCTCGATCGTGTAGGGCGCGATGGTCTCGAAGCTCTGCTCGACGTCCCACGGGCAGCCGCCGTCCGGATCGCGCAGGCGGGCCATGATGGAGAGCAGGGTGGAGATGTCGGTGGCGCGAGTCATCGCCAAGAATAACCTCCCCCTTGTGGGGAGGTCGAAAAACTTTGGAGCGCAGCGGAAAAGTTTTTCGGGTGGGGGGAGCGGTGCTTGCGGCCTTGCCCCCACCCGAAAAATCCGAAGGATTTTTCGACCTCCCCACAAGGGGGAGGTCAATTTTTCTCAGAGCCCCGTCGCCGCCTTCTGCACGAACGCGAAGATCTCCGGGTTCAGGGGCAGCTTGGGCGCGGCCGCGGGATCGGCCATGGCTTCCTGCCACATGCCCATCACCTTGCGGTTCACCTCCGGATCGCCCTGGGTGAAGAGCTTGACTTGGTCCTGCCAGCGCCGCGCCAGGTCGCGCGCCGCGGCGGAATAGGGATCGCCCTTGGCCATCAGCGCCTTGGCCTCCTCGATCAGGCTCTCCCAGTTCCGGCTGGCCTCGGCCTGGTCGAAGCTGCGCTGCCGCAGGCGCGCGTTCTCTTCCGCGGTGAAATGCTTTTCGGAAAGGGGATCGAAGATCGCCTTCATCTCCTCAGGCGCGGCTTTACCGGTCATGGCAGTCTCCTTCGTCAGTTTTGTGAGGTCGTCGATGGAAAGCGTTGAACCGCTTGCGAGTTTGCGCCGCGCGGACCGCACGATCTCCAGCGCCTTGGCGACGCGCTGGCCCTCGCGGGCGAGCACGCGCTCCTGCAGGTCGAGCACCTGATCGAGCGCGTCGCCGCGCCCGCCGAGCAGCCGCCCGATCTGGGCGAGGCTCAGGCCCAGCCGCTTGAGCGCGATCACCTGATGCAGGCGCGCGATCTCGTCCGGCCCGTAGATCCGCCAATCCGCCGCGCTGCGCAGCGGCTTGACGAGGCCGTGGCTCTCATAGACCCGCAGCGCCTTGACGCTGACGCCGACGCGCCTGGCGGCCTCGGCGGGGGAAAGGTGACGGTCTGCCATCGTGAACGCCTCGCCGGGGCGAAGGGACACGGGCTGTCTATGGGGCACGGCGGACATATGCAATCGGTCGTTCGCGTTACGGGATGCGGCGTAAGGGCGGACCCTGGGTACGGCGCAAGCGCGATTTCGGGGGCAAGCGAACTTTTTTCCGGTGCTGAAACGCGCTATTGAGAACGCCGCTCAAGGGGTTGGGACATATGCGGTATCGTGTGTTGTGGGGCGTGCTCGCGGCGGTGATGGCGGCGGGCACGGGGCAGGCGGCGCCGTCCGATTTCGACCGCGCCATCCTCGACGCCCACAACCGCGAGCGCGCGGGGCTGGGCGTGCCCGCCTTGGTGTGGAGCGACAAGCTCGCCGCCGACGCGGCCCAGTGGGCCGATCATCTGGTCAAGCTCGGCCATCCGCAGCATTCCAAGCCCGAGGAACGCAACCACGAGGGTGAAAGCCTGTGGGTCGGCACGGCGGGCGCCTATACGCCCGACGAGATGGTTGCGGGCTGGATCGGCGAGAAGTCCAGCTTCGTCTACGGCACGTTCCCGGGCGTCGTGAAATCCGGCGACTGGCACGTGGTGGGCCACTACACCCAGGTCGTCTGGCGCAGCACGCGCGAGATCGGCTGCGCCAAGGCCGGCCTGAGCGGCGGCATGGACCTGCTGGTCTGCCGCTACAACCCGGCCGGCAACCTGATAGGCGAGAAGCCGTACTGAGCTGCAGCTGCGGGGATTGAGAAATGGCCTACCCAAAAGAGACGACAAACAGTCATAAGTTCATCTGCATTCCGTGCCGCTATTCGGCGAAACGCAAATGGTCCGCCGGCTTCAAGCATCGCTGCCCGAATTGCCGCCGGTCCTTGCTGCATGCCGGCCTGAAAATGCCGATCCCTCGCAAGAGTGACACGAAGGCATGGGAGGCGCTCGCAATCGACCACAGAACAATCCTGGCAAGACGCGGCACAAAGAAGGTGCCTGCCAAGACCGGAAAGGCTTAGCAGGCGGGTGTTTCGGAGAGTATCAGCATATTCTAGTTTTCGTATAAGATATATTATGTACAATAATAGGGCTATGCCGGCCGAGCCGCGGCACCCTGGAACGCTATTCGAAAATGCTCTCAGTCGTCCCAGTCGGCCGGGTCGGTCTCCCTGCGGAGATTCCCGAACCTGGTGGTTCCCAGTTCGTCTATCAGTTGAGCTTCCATCTGTTCGACGGAGTCGAGACATTCATATTCGTAGCTGAGCCTGTGGGACCCGCCGAGCAACCCCGCGACTTTTTGGCTGCCTCGTCCGGTTATGTGGGCTTTGAGCCGGGCATAGACGCTCACGCGGCTGCGGCCGACGTAGTAAGGATCGCCATCCGAGTAGATGATATATACGCCCTTGCAGCTGGAGACATTGCCAATCCCCTTGTCGGTCGCATTTTCATCGAATTGCCCGCGGTTCCATGAGCCCGATCCTTGGGCGGCAAAACTCATCACTGAAAATGCGACGAGCGCGAACGGCCAGATCTTCATGATGCCCCCTCAAATGCCATTTCGCGGAAATCGTATAGGCAATTCAATTTCAATTAAAGAGAGAATTTTGTATAAGCTACCTTAAAAGTTGTTACAGTGCTATGAATGACGGAGTGCCATCCTCTATTGTCCGCTTCCCATTTGTGCGCTTAGCCTGCTTGCGAGACATGGAGGCGGATATGTTCAAAGGAATTCTTCTGATAGGCGCCGCGACGGCGCTCTTGAGCGCGCCTGCACTCGCCATCGGTCCGGCGAGCGTGCCGGCGCCCGGGCCTGCGACAACGGCGTCGCAATGCGACAATTGCTCGAGCCAGGATCAGGACGACACCTCGGGCGGCGGCACCGGCCAGCAGAGCCAGACGGCGCCGGTCGGCTCCGGCGTCACGGGGCCGGTCGGCAATCCGTCCACGCCGCAACCGGCCCATACCGAAGTGCCCTCGCACGCGTCCGGCGCGGGGTCCGGCGGATCGCCGAAGGGTTGACGCTGACCCACCGCCTTGCCGCGCATGACGACGTGCCGGCGCTCAGGCGCCTCATGGCCCGCGCCATCGCCGAGCTGCAGCGCGGCTTCCTGCCGGAAGAACAGATCCGCGCCTCGCACGCGATCATGGGCCTCGACACGCAGCTCATCGACGATCGGACATACTTCATCGTCGAGAGCGGTGGTGTGCTCGCGGGCTGCGGCGGCTGGAGCCGGCGCGCGACCCTGTTCGGCGGCGACCATTCCGCCGGCCGCGACGCGGCTCTGCTCGATCCCGCGAAGGACGCCGCGCGCGTGCGCGCGATGTACACCGCGCCGGAATTCGCGCGCCGCGGCGTCGGCCGTCTGATCTTAAGTCTCTGCGAAGAGGCGGCAGCGGCACAGGGTTTCATGCGGGTCGAGCTCGCCGCCACGCTGGCCGGCGAACCGCTCTACCGCGCCTGCGGCTATCACCTCATTGAACGTATGGAGAGCGATACGCCGCAAGGCTTGCGCGTTCCGCTCCTGCGGATGGGCAAAACGCTCGCGGAAAAATAATTCTTGCGCGTGACGCGGTGCGTCATTTCTGCGGGCGTCATTTTTGTTTTGCGAGTGTGCTCAATGCGTTGTTCGAATTTTGAAGCGCGAAAATATTTTTCATGACACCCCTTGAAGCGTCACGGTCGAATACCTATCTCGCTTAAATCCCGATATTTGCGCGCCGACCCCAACTGTCATTCCCGGCCGAGCGACACGACAGTGTCGCGAGGGGAAGGGAACCCAGGTGGATAGAACGAAGACCGGTCTAACCACCTGGGTCGTGCGTACGCTGTCGCTACGCACTCCCTCACATCGACGCTATCGCGTCGATATTCGCCGGGGATGACAGTTAGGGAAATTCCACCCGCATCCCGTCATACGCCGGCTCGACGCCCGGCGGCAGTTCGCGGCGCAGGGTCTCGTAGTCGAGGTCGGTGTGCAGGTTGGTCAGGATGGCGCGCTTGGGCTTCACGCGCGCGATCCAGGAGAGCGTCAGCGCCAGGTGCGCATGGCTCGGATGTTGCGTGTAGCGCAGCGTGTCGACGATCCAGCATTCGACGCCCTCGAGCGCCGCGAACGCCGCGTCGTCGAGGCCGTCGACGTCGCTCGAATAGGCGAGCGGGCCGAAGCGGAAGCCGAGCGAGCGGATGCGGCCGTGGCGCTGCCAGAAGCTCTGTACAGAAACCGGGCCCCCTGCCCCTGCGATCTCGAATGGCGCGAACGGCTCCTTGATCTCGTGCGCGGTGACGATGGGCGGATAGAAGCTGCCTTCCGGCTGCACGAAGCAATAGCCGAAGCGCGCGAGCACGCCCTGCGCCGTCGTCCCGTCCATATGGACGTCGACCTTGCGGCGCATGTTGATCGCGATCATGCGCAGGTCGTCGAGGCCGTGGAGCTGGTCGGCGTGGTCGTGGGTGATCAGCACGCCGTCGAGCGCGCCGCAGCGCGCGGCGAGAAGCTGCTCGCGCATGTCGGGCGAAGTATCGACGAGCACCGCCGTTTCGCCTTGCGTGGATTTGCGGCGCACGAGAAGCGAGCAGCGCAGGCGCCGGTTCTTCGGATTGGAGGCATCGCAGGCACCCCAATAGCCCGCGTTGCCCGGACCGCCCAGCCGCGGCACGCCGCCCGAGGAGCCGCAGCCCAGGATGGTGGCCTCCAGAGTCACTGCGGCCGCGAGACTTTGGTGAACAGGCGGAAGAAATTCTCCGTCGTCTGCTCGCCAAGCGCGTCCGGCGTCGTGCCGGTGAGCTCGGCCAGCATCGCGGCGGTGTGTGCGACGAAAGCGGGCTCGTTGCGCTTGCCGCGATGGGGAATGGGCGCGAGAAACGGCGCGTCGGTCTCGACCAGGAGCCGGTCCGGCGGCACATCCTTGAGCACGGCACGCAGCTCGCCGGAGTTCTTGAACGTCGCGATGCCGGACGCCGAGATGTAGAAGCCGAGCGCGAGCGCGGCCTCGGCCAGGCGGCGCGTGCCGGTGAAGCAATGCAGCAGTCCCGTGAACGGCGCGCGCGCCATCTCGCCCTCGAGGATCTCGATCGTGTCGTCGTCCGCGTCGCGGGTGTGGACGATGAGCGGCAGGGCGGTCTCGCGCGCGGCGGCGATGTGATGGCGGAAGTTCGCGCGCTGCGCCTCGCGCGGGCTGCGCTCGTAGTAATAGTCGAGGCCGCTCTCGCCGATGCCGACGACCTTGGCGTGCCCGGCGTGCTCTATCAGGACATCGGGGCCGTCGAGCGGTTCGTGCTCGGCCTCGTGCGGATGGACGCCGACGCTGCACCATACGTCGGGGAAACGCTCTGCCACGGCGCGGACGTTCGCGAAATTGGGAAGCTTGGTGCCGATCGTGACGCAGACGCCGACGCCGGCCGCCTTGGCGCGGGCCACGACGTCGTCGAGCTCCGGCGCGAACTCCTTGAAGTCGAGATGGCAATGCGAGTCGACGAGCATCAGATGGCTCCTGCGCGGCGCGCGGCCCCGCTCAATATCCGCGCCGCGCCGAGCACCGTCTGCCGGGGATCGAGATGCAGCGCGGTCGAGCGGGCGAAGCTGCGCATCAATTGTTCGCGCGCGCCGATCCAGCGGTCGACGCGCATGCCGGCCGATGCGCGCGTCGCGATGCGCTCGGCGAGCGATTGCGCGACGATGGCGCCGAAATCCTCGAGCCCGTCGGTGACGCGGCCGATCCTCTCGGCGAAGGCGATCAGCGCGGGGATATCGGGATCGGCGGCGCGCTCGATGAGCCGGTCGGCCTCGGCGGCGAGCCCGATCCCCTCGCCGTCCGCAAGCGTCAGCGCCATGCCGGGCGAGCCGCCGCTCAGCCGCGTCAATGATGCGCGCTCGTCCGCTTTCAGTTCTGGAAGGAGCATCTTCAATTCCTGGTCCATCGCCTGCGCGTCGAGCGGCCTCAACTCCAGACGCTGGCAGCGCGAGCGGATCGTCGGCAGCAGCCGCCCGGGCACGTTGGCCACGAGCAACAGCATGGCGCGCGACGGTGGCTCCTCGAGCAGCTTGAGCAGCGCGTTCGCGGCGGCCTCGTTCATGTCGTCGGCGGTGTCGACGACGGCGACGCGCCAGCCGCCCGCGCCCGAGGTCATGCCGAAGAAGCCCGCGAGCTTTCGGATCTCGTCGACCGAGAGCACCGTCATCAGCTTGCCGGTGTCGGGATTGACGCCGCGCTTGAGCACGAGCAGGCCGGGATGCGATCCCGCCGCGACCTGTTTCGCCGCCGGCGTGTTCGAAGGCACCGAGAGATCGGCCGCGCCTTCATCCGTCGCGCCGTAAGCGAGGAGATAGCGCGCGATGCGATAGGCGAGCGTCGCCTTGCCGATGCCGGGCGGGCCCGAGATCAGCCAGGCCTGCGGCGGACGCCCGCCGCGGATCGCCCGCGCCGCGCGCGCGAGCGCCGCGTCCTGGCCGGTAAGGCGCACGGCCTCGCGCGGATGGGCGAAGCCCTCGACGCGGTCGGTTTCGACGATCTCGACGGGTTTCGCGCGCTTGGCCATCGAGCACCAATGTCATCCCCGGCCGAGCGACGCAATAGCGTCGCGAGGGGAAGGGGACCCAGGCAGGAAGTAGATACTGTACAGAACTTTCTAGACCTGGGTCCCCTTCCCCTCGCAGCACTGCCGTGCTGCTCGGCCGGGGATGACAGTCAGCGCTTTAGATGAGCTAAGCTCAGCCACAGATTTCCAAGAGAGTTCTGTACATGAAATTGGCGCGCGTGATCCTGTTCACCGCTCAGATGGAGAAGATGAGCGAATTCTACGGAGAAGTGCTCGGGCTGAAGCAGGTCGCGGCCGAGAAGGGCTGGCGCGAGTTCGCCGCCGGGGCCACGCGGATCGCGCTGCATTCCGGCCCGCCCTCGCCCGGCCGCAAGGGACCGAAGATCGTGTTCCATGCCAAGGACGTCCCCGCTTTGCGCGAGAAGCTCGTCGCCCGCGGCGCCCGCTTCGGCCCGGCGCGGCAGGGCGACACGTTCTGCCTCTGCGACGGCAAGGACCCGGACGGCAACCCGGTGCAGTTGTCGAATCGATAACCGCTTCGTCATCACACGGTCGCGCTTTTCGCGCGATCCGGGTGATCCAATTTTGCGCCCGCGGCCAAATTGGATCGCCCGGACGCTTCGCGCCGGACGATGACGGTTTTGGGGTTATGTGGAGAGCTAAAAAAACCGCCGCTTGACCGCGTCCCATATCGCGCCCGCGACCTCGTCCTCGCTACCGCCGGCGTCGATCAGCACGCAGCGGTCCGGCGAGCGTTTGGCGATGTCGAGGAAGGCCTGGCGCAGGCGCTCGTGGAATGCGGCGTCGAAATTCTCGAAACGGCTTTCGGCTGCGCCGCGCGACTTGGCGCGCGCAAGGCCGGTCTCGACGGGGAGGTCGAGCACGAGCGTGAGATCCGGCTTGAAGTCTTCGAGCACGATGGACTCGATGCGCCGGATCGTTTCGCGCGGCATGTCGCGGCCGACGCCCTGATAGGCATAGGTCGAGTCCGTGAAGCGGTCGCAGACGACGAACTTGTCCGCATCGAGCGCGGGCCGGATCGTGCGCTCGACGTGATCGGCGCGCGCGGCGAAGACGAGCAGTGTCTCGGTCAGTGCGTCCCAGCGGCCAGGCAGCCCGTTGACGAGCAGAGCGCGGATCTCTTCCGCGCCCGGCGATCCGCCCGGCTCGCGCGTCACGACGCAGCGTTTGCCTTGCGCCTCCAATGCGGATGCGAGACGGCGGGCCTGCGTGGACTTGCCGGTCCCCTCGCCGCCTTCGAGCGTGATGAAGCGGCCCGTCATTTCTTCCGGGAGAACAAGGCGTCGAGGCCGACCATGATGTTGCCGAAGAAGCCGGTCCCGGAGACCGAGTTCTTCGCGATCAGCGGCACGTCCATGCCCGGGAAATCGGGCGCGGTGACGTGCAGGGTCGCGATGCGCTGGCCCACGGCGATCGGCGCCTGCACCGGGCCGTCGTAACTCACGACGACCTTCATGTTCTGACGCGAGTCGACTTGCAGCGTGAGCGCGGCAGGCGCGGCAACGGTGAGCGGAACCGAGTTCGCGGTGCCGCCCCAGACCTCGGCCTGGCCTACGACGTCGCCGGGATTGAAGAGCGGGTATTTGCGGAACTCGTGGAAGGCGAGACCGAGAACGCGCGCCGCCTCGTCCCCGCGGCGCTGGCCCGCGACCCAGTCCTGGCGCGCCGAGCTCGACTTGTCGAGATCGGGATAGCGAAGCCCGTTGAGCACCAGGATCAGGCGCCGGTCGCCCTGTTTCGCCGACGTCGTGATGCCGTAGCCCGCCGCGTCGGTGTGGCCGGTCTTGAGGCCGTCCGTGCCGGGAAGCTTGTCCAGCACCTTGTCGCGGTTCTGCTGGGTGATGTCGTGCCAGGTGAACGAGGGTTCGCTGAAATAGTGATAGTACTCGGGATAGTCCCTGATCAGGTGCCGCGCCAGCGTGGCAAGGTCCTTCGCCGACATGAGCTGTCCCGGAGGATCGGGCAGTCCGTCGGGATTGACGAAATGCGATTGCGTCAGGCCGATCTGCTTGGCGCGCGCGTTCATCTGGCCAACGAAGCCTTCCACAGTGCCGCCGATGCCCTCGGCGACCACGATGCAGGCGTCGTTGCCGGAATCCACGATGATGCCGCGGATCAGGGACTCGATCGGCACATGGTCGCCCAGCGCGACGAACATCTTGGAGCCTTGCGTGCTCCAGGCGCGCTGCGAGACGGGCAAAGTGTCGGTGAGCTTGAAGCGGCCGTCCTTGAGATGCTGGAAGAGGACCTCCAGCGTCATCAGCTTGCTCATCGAAGCGGGCGGCATGGGCGCGAAGGCGTCTTTCGCCCACAGGACCTCGCCCGTGTCGGCGTCCATGATGAGGCCGTGCTCAGCGCTGGTCGCGATCGCGGCGGCGGCCGGCGCCGCGCCGAGAAGAAGGAATAGGCCGAGGAGAAGAAGACGCCGCATGAACTCGCTCCGGGGAAGACACTATTGATCGACGACGATATGCGCGTCGTTACTACCAAGTCCGCTCAGGCGCGCCAATGCCGCATCGGCTTCGTCGGTCGTATTCAGGGGTGCGGTTCGCACGCGATAGAGGGTTTGCCCGCCTTTGCGGGTTGTCGATATCTGGAGATCGTCGCCGAGCTGCTCGCGCATCCGCATCGCATTCTCGTAAGAGCTGAACGCGCCGACCTGGACGTAGAGGTGAGTCGTGGCGGGCACCGGCACCTGCGTCACGACGCCCGTGGGCTGGCCGGCATCGGCGGGAACCGGATCGGGCACGGGCCTGGGAAGCGCCGCGACGCGGACCGGCGGCGCGATGGGGGCGTTGGGCAGGTTGGCGAGCGGGTCGGTCTCGACCTTCGGCACGGGCGCGGCCGGGACCGCGGAGGCGATCTCGACCGGCGTGTCGGTCGGCAGCGGCGCGCCGCCCGGCTGCGTGCCGCGCGCGACGAAGGTCACGCGCACCCGGGCGGTCCCCTGCCCGTAGAAGCCGAGCAGCTTCGCCGCCTGCTCGGACACGTCGATGATGCGGCCCTTGGCATAGGGCCCGCGGTCGTTGACGCGCAGCACGACCGACTTGCCGTTGTCGAGATTGGTCACGCGCACATTGACCGGCATCGGCAGCGTGCGATGCGCGGCGGTGAGGTCGCCGGCGTTGTAGATCTCGCCGTTCGCGGTCTGGTGGCCGTAGAAAGTCGGCCCGTACCACGATGCGATTCCCGTCTCGTCATAGTCGGGCTGCTCGCGCGGGTAATACCAGGTGCCGTCGATCTGATAGGGATTGCCGACCTTGTACTGCCCGGTCGAGGCGATGGGCGGGCGCGTATAGGTGGACGGCGGCGGCTGGGTCGCGCAGCCCGCCGTCAGCGCGGCGAGCGCGATCGTGACGCTGATCCTTCGAAGCGAAGACGTCATGAAAGATTCGGCCGTCCCAGACGGGACGACGCTACAGGAAGCGGGCCGCAGGCTCAATTTACACGCTCGCAACGTCCGGACGGCGGATCGGCGCGGTCGATATGGGCGACGACCTTGCCCGCATCGGTGTCGCACGCGACCCAGCGGATGTCGTGCTCGGCCGCGATCCTGGTGTCGTTGCCGGGCAGCACCGGCGTGAATCCCCCTGCCCCCACCAGGCCAGCCTTGGAGCCGCTTTCGCAGGCGAGCGAGGGATCGGCGCTGCGGATCACGCAATAGGCGAACTGGACGCCATAGGCGCAGCGGTTGCGGAACCCGAGATCGGCGCCGTTGGTCTCGACGCCCAGGCAGCTCGACGCGCCCGCATTCGCCTGTTGCGCCGAGCCGACATAGCCGAGCTCGACGCGCTGCTCCGTGTCGCCGGCCGTGCGCGTGCCGGTGACGATGTGGTCCGGCGGCACGCCCAGCGTCGCCAGCCGGTCGCGGAAGAACGAAGCGACGTCGGCTCCGGCGCCGTTGGGCGGGATGATCGACAGCGCGCTGGTGCCCGAGGTCAGGAACTCGCCGACGAAGATGCTGAGCCGCGCGGCATCCGGACCGGCCAGTCCCGCCTGCGCGGTCGTGAAGGCGAGTTTGATCGAGCGATAGGAGGATGGCTGGGTCGCTGCCGGCGGCGGCGCGGCGGGAGCGGGTTGCGCCGCGGCCGTCACGACAAGCTTGGCGGCCGGTGCGGCGGGTGGTGGCGGCGGCGGAGCCGCGTCGTTGTCGATGGTGTGCACGGTGGCGCTGCGCACCGTCACAGGCGCCTTCGGCGCGTGCAGCGCCGGCGCGCAAGGCGATTGCAGCGAGGCCGGATGCGCGGCCGGCTGCGGCGGCGCGGGCTTCCTGTGCTTCTTTCCGGACGGCGCGGGCGCTGCGGGCGCCGGCGAAGAGGGTTGGATGCCGAGGCTCTGGGCATAAGCCTCGACCGCGGCGCGGCGTTCGTCGGGACTGAAGGCGTGGCCGGCCGGATACCACGACATGCACCCGCTCTCGCCGGCGGGCGTGCGCCGCGTGAGCGTCAATCCGTCCTCAGTGTTGGCGACCAGCGACGCGGAGCGGCCGTCGCCGTAGAGGATCTCCAGCCCGATATCGGTGCGGCGGAACAGGGCGCTGACCTGCCCCTTGTCGCCCTCGTCCGTCACGGTGCCGAGGTTCTCGTTGATGAAGTTGAAGTTCGAGTTCGTCTCGCTGCCGCTGCGCATACGGATGGAAAGCTCCAGGCGCCCCTCCTCCTGCGAGAGGGTGAGCGTCGAGCCGTCGACGGCGGTGAGTTCCTCGTCGGTCAGGCCCGAAAGCCAAGCCTGGTCCTGCGCCGCCGCGGCGGTGCAGGCGAGAAAAACCGAAACGGCGGCAAAAAGGACGGATTTCATTGCATACAGCCCTGCAAATCCCCGCCCGCACGCAACCTATAGCCTGCCTCGATCGAATTCCAGCCTTTGCGTATTGCTCGCCCCCAGTCACGGATGGGTGGTCGGTTGAAGACACCGGCCTTGAAATGTGCAAGACCCTCATTTCAACTTTTAGATGATTTATTTAGAATACCCTCTTGCGTTGTGCGCGACTTCGGGACACACTCTCTATCTGTGTTACGAAAATGCGAAGGAAAGAAAATGCAGGCCTTTTCGCGCGCAATCCCCTGTGTTTTTTTGCTCTGCGGCGTAGTCGGGCATGGACCCGCCTTCGCAGGTGACACGCCCCTAAAATGCCAAGTGATCCAGGCCGGGTTTGTAAATTACGATGGCGTACCCGAGCATATTTTGCTGACCAATACGGGCACGACACCAATCTTTGCTTCCGCCATCTATCAGGTGACGCTGAACTACCCGCATTATCACGAGACTTTCGCGGCAAAGGTTCCGGGCGGACTCAGGCCTCTCGAGCCGAGGTGGGTGACGAGCAGCTATCCATTGAAGCTGGCTACCGGTTGCACTGCCGTGTGGGCATATCCGACTTTGCACCGCCCCCCTAGTCATTAAACGCTGCAAGAAATTCGCCCAATACAATCTTTTGAGCGAGGCTATCCTGTTGTTGATGCGCTGCGCTTCGCCTACGGCCCTCGCATTGCAGCGCTGTCTCTGCTGATCAGCCGGACGCTGGCCGACAAGCAGCGAGTTGATCCCCAAGCACATCGTCCCGCACGTCGGCGGAACGGCGATGCAGAATCAATCCGAGTGAGCCCATCGCGCGTCGAGCTCGAGATTTTGAACGGTACTGGGCGCGAATAGGGAACCGTCCGGTGGCAATCCGGTGACATACGGCCGCCTCTTGCAGTTGATGAGCCGCTTAAGTATTTGATTTTGCAACGCGGATGGGTGGCCGAGCGGTTGAAGGCACCGGTCTTGAAAACCGGCAGGCCCGCAAGGGTCTCGTGGGTTCGAATCCCACCCCATCCGCCAGCCTTCGCACGCGACAGCGTGAGAAGGTGGCGTCGCGCCGTAGCCCAAAGGGCGAAGGCGGACCGGTTGCCGCGGTCGATACGCTGTCGCTATCGACCGGCTCGGCAAGCCAGGTGCAGACCCTACGGCGAAATCTCGAATACGGTGCCGCCGTTGCCGGTGCCGCCGCCCAGCGTCGTGCCGAAGAGATGGCCCGTGCCGTCGATGAGCATCGTGCTGTTGGGATCCGATCCATCGCCGCAGCTGGGGCGGGCGCAGAAATTGTAGATGACGCGGAAGCTTGCGTTCAGCTCGAACGCCGTGCCGCCGTTGTCGTTCCTGCCGCCGCCCACCGTCGTGCCGAACAGGTTTCCGGATCCGTCCATGACCAGGCCCGTGCTCGGCGAGTTTCCGTCCGTGCAATCGGCTTTCACGCAGAAATTATGCAGCACGGTCTCCTGCGAAGTCTTGCCGCTCGGCACGAGCTTGAATGCGACGCCAAAGCCCGTCTTGCCGCCGCCCGCCACGCCGTAGAGATTGCCGGGTGCGTCCATCACCATCTCGCTCTGCGGCACGTCGCCGTCGGGACAATTCGCCTTCGCGCAGAAGCTGTGCAGAACGGCTTCTTTCCAATTGCCGGCATCGAGACTGAGCTCGAACACCGTGCCCAGGCCGTTTTTGCCGCCGACCGCGGTGGTCCCGTAGAGATCGCCCGCTGCGTCCACGGTCACGCCGGCCTCGGGAGAGGCGCCGTCGGGGCAATTCGTCTTCGGACAGAACCGGTAGAGAACCGTTTCGTTCGCGCCCCCGCCGTTGGGCACGAGTTGATACACGACGCCGCTGCCCGGACTGGCCCTGCCGCCGTCGACGGTCGTGCCGTAGAGCGGCGATGTGCCGTCGTAAGGCGTGCCGGAGGCGGCGCCGGCATAGGTCAGGCCGCTGAGCGGTATCGACCCGTCGGTGCAGGACGTGCCGCCGACCGAGCAGAACGCGTGAAGCAGCTTGAACGTCCACTTGGTGCGATTGGCGTTGGGCATGAGCTCGAAGGCCGTGCCTTTGCTGAACTCTCCGCCTTGCGAGGTCGTTCCGTACAGATTGCCTTGCGTGTCCGCGATCAGGTTTGCCTTGGAGACCATGCCATCGGCACAGCTCGCCAGCGTGCAGAACGGATAGAGCACCCTGTACTTCCATCGTTTCCCGCCGGTGGGCGTGAGCTCGAACACGGTGCCGCCCTGGTTGATGCCGTTGTTTTGCGTGGTGCCGTAGAGATTGCCGGACTGATCCATGAGGAGCGGCGACGGCTGGCTGCCGTCGTCGCAACCGGCGCCGTTGCAGAAATCGAAGAGCGTCTTCAGCGTGGAAGCCGAAGCGGTGTTGCACGGCGTGAAGCCGAGTGCGCCGAGCGCGAAGGCGAGAATTGCGGCTGAACCCCGGATACGCATGGCTGCTCCTGTGGCGTGATGAGGCGAGTTCTATCAGGAGGTGCGCGGCCAAGCCATCCCGGCCGGCGGTATCCGATTCGCGCGTCGACACGCTGTCGCTATCGACCGGGTGGCAGGCTTTTCGCGCTTCATGACGTGATATCCTCCTCTCGAATCTCCGACGCGTTCACATGCAAGCCTGGGAACAGTTCTTCGAAATGCTCGGCGGCGTGGCGGCGACGCTGCTGGGGCTTCTGTTCGTGTCGGTGTCGATCAACGCCGAGACCATCCTGGGGCCGACGCACACGCATTCGCGGCGCCTGGCCGAGCAGGCGTTCCAGAACTACATCATGGTGCTCATCACCTCGCTGCTTATCGTGATTCCGACGATGGTGCCGGCCGCGCTCGGGCAAACGCTGCTGTGGATGTCGGGGATATGGGGCCTGTGGGCGGTATCGCGCGCCGTGCGATCCATCGTGAATTCGGAAGCGCTGGGCTGGATCAGGCTTGCCCGGCGCTATGCCGTCACCCTGCTCGGGTTCGCGACGCTGATCTACGCAGGCTGGCAGCTCATGGAAGGCACCACGACAAAGCTCGATACCGTCGCCATCGGCGCGATGATCCTGCTTGTCTCGGCGACCATCGTGTCGTGGGAGCTGTTGATCAACCTCGCGCACGAGAAATACGCGCGCAAGGACGGCTGAGCGCGTTGTGCGCGCCTAGGTGCCGTTGCCGCTCAGGCTCACCGTGACGGGATCGATCGCCGTGCTGCCGTGCACGACGAGGCCGCCACTGCGCGCGCCTGTCGCGGTCGGCGTGAACGTCACCGCGATGGTGCAGCTCTTGCCGGATTTGAGCATATGCCCATTGGTGGGGCACGTCGTCGACGGGTCGACGGCGAAGTCGCCGCTCGCCACGATCTGCGAAATGGCAATGCCCGTGGGCTGGTCGTTCTCCAGCGTGACCGTCATCGGCGCGCTGGTCGTGCTCACGCCCTGGTCGGCGAAGACGAGCGCGTTCGGCGTCCCGCGTACCTGCGTGCCGATGCCCCAGAGCGGGACCGGCGCGACGGTGACGCCGGCGGCGACGTCGAGCTCGCCGCGATTGGTGCCGACGGTGTTGGGCACGAAGACGACGTTCATGTGACAGGTCCTGTGCGCGAGGAGCGTCGCGCCGCAATTGTGCATGACCGAAAACGCGCCTTGCGTGGTGATGCTGGAGATCGCGATCGGCGAGGACTGCGGGTTGGTCAGGATGAATTGCTGCACCAGGCTCTTCGATCCCATGGCGATCGGCGGGAAGACGCCACCGGTGGGTGTCACGCCCGCCGTGCTCGCGTCGGCGACGACATAGCCGACGGTCTTGTTCGAACGGTTGCCGTTGGAGTCGCTCGCCAGCACCGTCTGGGCGAAGTGGCCGGGCGTCGAAGTGTCGACCGGGCCGCCGCTCCCGGCTTCGTTCGAGGAGCAATTCGTGACGGTGGCCTCGGTCGAAGTGCAGGTGAATTGCGTCGTCACATTCTGGCCGACCGCATAGGTGCCCGACGGCGAGGTGATCGCGATGGCGGGACCGCCGGTGCCGGCGTTGCCGGTCGTGATCGTCACCGTCATGAAGCCCTTGTTGTCGGCTTTGGACTCGGTGACGGCCGCGTCGTTCATGCCGACCCAGAGCGGCCCGTCATAGGGCGCCACGATGGTCTGACCGGAGCCGATCGAGAAATAGCCCGACTCCTGGGGGAAAAAGCTCGAATCCCCCCAATGCTTCTGCAGCGGATATTTGCCGATATAGGCGATGACGCGCGCCTGCGAGAAGAAGTCGAACGGCTGGAAGAGATCGAAGGCGTTGTAGTCGTCGATGGGGTCGCCGTCGGGACCGACGCGGCCGTCGCCGCCCCAGCTCCAGCTTCCCGTCGCGGTGATGGTGATCACGTCGCCGGCATGGACCTGGAGTCCCGTTTGGGCCCACAGTTTCCTGGAGAAGACCGTGACTTGTGTCGTCCCTGCCGATGCCGCCGAGACGCCGATCGCGCCCGTAAGCGCCAGTGCGAACACCGCTGCCAAAGCCTTGCGCGACATGTCTGCCCCCTCTTTTGGCCGAACGGCTGAGTATGGAGTGGGCAGTGATGCCTAGACAAGCTCACCCTTCGACAGGCTCAGGGTGAAGGTCCAGGCTTGCTGCTGCATTCCCTCATGCTGAGCCTGTCGAAGCATGAGGGCATCGCGGTTACGTCCGAAGACAAATTCCACTAAGCTTTCCGGGCAAAGCGATATCTCGGAAGACCAAATGCGTAGTTTCCTCGCCGTCCTGATCCTGGCCCTGCTCGCGGCGACACGGGCGCAGGCCGATGGCGGGGTCTGTCCCAGGCCCGCCGCGGGCAGCGCCGTCGAGCGCCCCGCCGACCTGACCAGCAAGAACGGCGTGCTCCGGGTGAATTTCAACTACGACACCTCGGTCGACGACGCGGGGCACACGCTGTTCTGCTTCGTCACGCCAGACGGACAGGAATCGCCGACGCTGCACGTCAATCCGGGCGACACGCTGAAAGTGACGCTGACCAACACGGTCACGGCGCCCGCGGGCGGCCCGTCCGAGGTCATGTCGAGCACTTCCGACACCTGCGGCGATGCGACGATGACCTCGGCCTCGGTCAACATGCATTTCCACGGCACCAACGTCTCGCCCAAATGCGGCAGCGACGAAGTCATCCATACGCTGATCAATTCCGGCGAGAGCTTCACCTACACGATCAAGATCCCCGCCGACGAGCCGCCGGGACTCTATTGGTACCACCCGCATGTCCACACGCTGGCGGAGACCGCGCTGCTCGGCGGCGCGAGCGGGCTGATCGAGGTGATAGGGATCGCGACTCTCCAGCCCGCCGTCGCGGGCCTGCCCGAGCGCATGCTCGTCATCCGCGATCAGACGGTGCAGGACACGGCTGGGCCCGGCGGCTTCCCGCCGTCGTGGGATGTGTCGCTGAACTACGTGCCGGTGTCCTATCCCGGCTACACGCCCGCGATCATCCAGACGAGCGCCGGCATCCAGGAATTCTGGCGCGTCGCGAACGCCTCGGCCGACACCATCGCGGACATCCAGGTGAAATACGACGGCAAGGTGCAGCCGCTGCAGGTCGTGGCCCTCGACGGCGTGCCGACGGGCTCGCAGGACGGCAAGCGCCAGGGCGCCATCGTCACCGACAAGGACATCATGCTGCCGCCCGGCGCGCGCGCCGAGTTCATCGTCACGATGCCCACCGCCGACGTGAAGAAAGCGCAGCTCATCACGCGCGATATCGACACCGGCCATTACGGCGACCGCGATCCGCTGCGCACGCTGGCCACGATCCAGCTTGGCACGGCTCCCGTCGCCCTGCCCCGTTTGGCAAAAGCCACTGGCCCCGCGCACAAGCAGCGTTTCGAGGATCTGGACGACGTCAAGCCGACGGCGCAGCGCACGCTTTATTTCTCGGAAGTCGGCGGCAACTATTTCGTAACCGTGGACGGCGCGACACCGGTTCTTTTCGATCCCAACAATCCTCCGGCCATCATCACGACACAAGGCGCGGTGGAGGACTGGACGATCCAGAACCGCGTCAACGACCTGCACGAGTTCCACATCCACCAGGTCCATTTCCTGCTGGAGGCGGTGAACGGCGTGCCGGTGCCGAAGAAGAGGCGGCAGTTCTACGACACCTATCCGGTGGGCAGCTGGAACAATACCGGAGACTATCCGAGCATCACGGTCAGGATGGATTTCCGCGGCGCCGTCGTGGGCGATTTCGTCTATCACTGCCACATCCTCAAGCATGAGGATCACGGCATGATGGCGATCATCGAGGTGCAGCCGAAGGCGCGGTAGGCACGATCCGTCCAGATCAAAACGGCACGTTATGCTTCGAGGCTCGCTTCGCTCGCACCTCAGCATGACGTGCCTACTGCTAGAAACGAGCGCGTCATCCTGAGGTGCGAGCCCGCAGGGCGAGCCTCGAAGGATGACCCGTCCGCTTCAAGCTCGATAAACTTTACATCGTTTCGCGTGGAACTTGTGGAACGGACACGCTGCACGCCCGTTAAGCGCTTGCGTGGGCGAATTGTGTCGCCTCGCCGCTGCTAGACGGCGACACCCCCAGTTTCATGTCAGGAGTACAAGAATGATGCGCAAAGCAGGCCTCGCGTTGGGCCTAGCGTTGCTGTCGACCACCGCGTTGGCCGCAGGAACCGTTTCGCCGAATGCCGCACCGCAGACCACCGGCTCGGCCTATCAAATCACCCCCGAGATCTCCAACCAGGCCGGTCAGGCCCGGCGGGTCGACAAGAGCCTGATCAACCCCTGGGGCATCGCCGCCATTCCCGGCGAGCCGCTTTGGATCAATCTCAACGGTTCGGCCAAGTCCGGCATCTTCGCCCGCACGCATTACAAGCAGGACGGCAAGGTGAAGACCGGTGACGATCCGACCGGCATCGTCGTCATCCCGGCCAATCCGAGCGGCACCGCCGACTTCAACGTCACGGAGGGTTCGAACACCGGACCCAGCATCTTCGCGTTCGTGACCGAAGACGGGCTGCTTCAGGGCTGGAACCCGAGCGTCGACGTCAAGCATGCCGTCACCGCGGTCGACCGCTCCGGCGCCGCGTCGCGCTTCACCGGCATCGCGTTCCTGGCCCAGACGCGGCAGCTGATGCTCGCCGACTTCACCAACGGCTTCGTCGAGATGTTCGACGGTACCTTCACTGAAACCGGTCACTTCACCGACAACACCCTTCCGCCGAACTTCGAGCCGTTCAACGTCCGTGTGATGCAGGGCAAGGTCTACGTCGCCTTCGCGCAGAAGGACCCGACGACCGGCGAAGAGGTCGCGGGAGCGGGCCTCGGCTACATCGACATCTTCGATCACCAGGGCAACATGGTGAAGCAGCTCGTCGCTCAAGGATCGCTCAATGCGCCTTGGGGCATGGCGATCGCGCCGGCCGGCTTCGGCCAGTTCGCGGGCGACCTGCTGGTCGGCAATTTCGGCGACGGCAAGGTCAACGTCTACGATCCTACGAACGGCACGCAGCTCGGCACGCTGAGCGATGCGTCCGGCAATCAGCTGGTCATCGACGGGCTGTGGGGTCTCAAGGACGATGGCAGCAAGATCATCTTCGCAGCCGGTCCGAACGCCGAGGCGAACGGACTTGTGGGAACCATATCGGTGGTCCCGCCTGGCGGCTGATCGAGGCTGACCAAAAAAGATGGCGCGGCTGCTTCACGCGGCCGCGCCTCTTTTATTTCAGGATCGCGTAGTCGAGCACTGAGCTGCCCGCGCCGGAAGCTGCCGACGCCACGACCGGCACCGTTTGCGGCGTGTCGTACTGCTTGTACTCGGGCACCTGGTCCAGCCGCTCGAAGGTGTAACCCTCCTCGACCAGCGCCGGGATCACGTCGGCGACGAGCTCGGCGGACTGCGAATGGATGCAGTGCATGAGAACGACGCCGCCGTTCTTGCGGCGGATCTCGCGCAGATAGCCCTTGGCGCAGGTCGCGGCCGGCCAGTGATGGCGCCAGCAGTCCCAGTCGGCGGAGCTCAGGATATAGCCGTCGGAGGTGCGCTGGATGTCGCCGCCGATGTCCCAATAGATCGGACCCACATAGTTGCGCAGCGTCGGGTCGGAGTTGAGGATCGCCGCGTGGGCCGAGCGCCACGAACCATAGGGCGCGCGGAAATAGAATTTGTCGCCCGGCTTCATCAGCGGCGCGATCTCGTCGTTGACCTGCTGGAGCTGCTCGATGAGCCGCTCGGGATGGGCGTCGTAGCTGCTGCTCAGCATCGGATGGGTGGCGCTGTGGTTGGCGAGCAGGTGGCCTTCGGCGGCGATGCGCGCCAGCACCTCGGGATGGCTGCGCGCCATGCGGCCGACGACGAAGAACGTCGCCTTGATGTTGTAGGCCTTGAGCACGTCGAGCACCGCCGGCGTGTTCGCGTTCGGGCCGTCGTCGAAGGTGAAGGCGACCGTGTGCTCGTCGCGCAGGCCGGAGTGGAAGATGGTCCGGGTCTGGAACAGGGCGACCTTGTCCTTCGCCGTATCCTTCGCCACAGGGCCCGCCTCGGCCGCGCATGCAAAGCCGAGCACGGCAAGCGCCGCGCAGAGCACGACAGATTTCATGGCCAGGCGCCCCATGGTTTACGGCGTCAAGTGTATGCGCCGTGCCGAAACGGAACAAGCCGATTCGGGGGAACGCCAGGAACTTGGCTAACGCAGGCCATCCTCCCCCGCTTTAGCGGGGGAGGTGCCGAGCGGAGCGAGGCGGAGGGGGTAAGTCCCCATAGGCGCTAACTTAGAGCGCCAACAAGCGGCACGTCGCCCTTCGAGGCTCGCTGCGCTCGCGCCTCAGGGTGACGTA
>Ga0265318_10000474_pt1 | contig 29639 bp, 31 predicted proteins | sample 4821metaG_FD_192431 | JGI IMG/M metagenome (GOLD analysis project Ga0265318, IMG submission 192431) | Rhizosphere microbial communities from Carex aquatilis grown in University of Washington, Seatle, WA, United States - 4-8-21 metaG | ecosystem: Host-associated > Plants > Roots > Rhizosphere >... | reverse complement strand
GACCTCCCCACAAGGGGGAGGTTAAGCTACCCTCCTCCCATGTCCGACTCTCCCGACCTTGCCGATTGGCGCGTCGTGCCGCTGCGCGGGTTCGACGAACTCGCGCTCGGCGAGACGTTCCGGCTGCCCTCGCGCACCATCGACGCGGGCAATTTCGCGGCGTTCCAGACGGTGAGCCTCGACAACCATCCGATCCACTACGACAGCGAATACTGCAGGCGGCTGGGCCATCCCGGCCCCCTCGCCCATGGGCTGCAGGTGTTGAGCTTCACGGCGGCGGGCGCGGGGCTTTTCCCGCACGTCATCGGCGAGAAGCTGATCGGCTTCATCGAGGTGAACGCGAAATTCCTCAAAGCCGTTTATCCCGGCGACACGCTCTATCCCGCGCTCACGATCTGCGAGCTCACGCGCCAGCGCACCACCGGCATCGTCGCCATGCGCGCGACGGTGCACAATCAGACGAGCGAGCTCGTGCTCGACGGGATGCACCGCTACCTGATGCGGCTGTGAGGTCTGTGATCGTGCTTCGGGGCTCGCCTTCGGCTCGCACCTCAGCATGACGCATTCGGCGCTATCGTCATCCTGAGGTGCGAGCGGAGCGAGCCCCGAAGGATGAAAAGCTCGCGCCTCACTCCATCGTCCAGCTCCGGATCCTGCCGCGCGCAGGCGCCGTGATCACCAGGCCGTAGTGCAGCGCGAGGCGGTCGAGCGCCAGGCCAAGCACGACCTTCGCCGAGCGGCTCGGCCAGCCGAACTGGGCTTCCGCGCTCTCCAGACCCATGAGCGCACAGCAGACGTCGTAGAGAAGATCGTTGAGCCCCGGCCCCACCGCCTTCATCGCGGCCGAGAAGCGCTGCTTGGCGGCGAGCACGGTGTCGGCGAGGAGATGCTCGCGCTTCTCGCCCCTTCGGCCGAAAGACGTCTGCGCGCTCAGATCCACGCCGAGGCGAGGCGCGAGCTGGGCGATGGTGTAGTCGCGGCGCAGTCTTTCGCCGGCGGCGAACTGGGCCGTGTCGATGAGCTTGAGCGCATGCAGGCGCGCGAGCGGCGACTCCGCCTGGTTGACCGTCGCCAGGCGCTCGACGCCGTCGGGATCGACGATCCGCTGCCGCCGGCGCATCTGGTGCTGGGCCGCGTAGGGATCGCCGCCGGCCTCGGCACGCCTGAGCCAGGCGGCACCCGCCTCGCTCAGGCAAAAGCTTTCGGGCTCGGTGCCGCGCGGCTTGATCCAGTCGCGCGTGCGGAAACCCGCGACGTACTCCGCCGCGCACAGCCCGTGATGGCTGCGCTCGGGCTTGGTCCCGCGATGGACGAGATATTTTCCGTTCTCGGTGCGCACCAGCGCAGTGCCCTGGCCAAGCAGCTTGCGCAGCACCCGGCGCGCCTCGCGGCAGAGATCGTGTTCCGCGATCATGCCGGACGCCCGGCCGCGGCCAGCATCGTCTCCAGCGTCGCGAGCGTGCGGTCGATCTCGGGATCGTCGCGCAGGTCCTCGACATGGCGCAGCGCATGATACGCCGTCGAGCGCCGGCGCATGAAGGCGCGCGCGACGTCGGCCACGCTGATGCCGAGCGCGGTATGGCTCAGATACATTGCCACCTGCCGCGCCAGCGCCGCGCGCCGGCAGCCGCGCTTGCCGTCGAGCAGTTCCTCCAGCCGCACGTCGTAGACATGGGCGACGATCGCCTGCGCCATCCCCGCCCGCCTGGGCCCCCAGCCCGAGGCTTCGCCCACGCTCCTCTCCAAACCAAGCATTCCCGTTCCCCTTCTTGCCTGACCCCAGCCGGGCCTGAAGGAGAATTATCCTATACATCTGGTTGTGTATGATAGAGACGCAACTTTTAATTTGTAGTAACGTGCGAAAATGGTTTGGATATAAGAGGTTAAATTGCTTAGGACAGCGGTCCGCCTGTCGCATAAAGCGGCAAAAAACAACCCGCGGTACGACCGCGGGTTGTGGGAACGTTGTCCGTTGGACGGCCTCAGCTGCGCAGGAAAATGGCCCCGAGCAGCGCGCCGATGCCCAGCGACACGAACAGCGCCGAGATCGGCTGGGCGCGGATGGAATCACGCGCGCTTTCGAGGTTGTCGTTCGCCCAATCCTCGACGTCGCCGGCCACGCCCGTGGCGGTTTCTTCCGCGAGCTTGAGCGCGCGCAACGCGATGGCCTCCGCCGTGCGCACGGCCAGCTTGGCGCCTTCGGAGCCGAGCGCCGCGGTGTCGTCGGTCAGATCCTTCACGTCGCTCTGCAACGCCTTGACGTCGGAGCGGATCGCATCCACGCGCTTGTCGATGCCCCGCGTTGCTTTGGTCTTGGTGCTTGTCGCCATGATCGGTTTCCTTCCGTTGATGTTTTCTAGACGGCCAGCAGGGAACGGCGGTCGTCCTCGTTGCGGGCCATGACCGCGGCCGCGCCGGCAATGATGGCGCCGAAGAGAAGCGAGAACGCGATCCACAGGCTTGCATAGCTCGCGACCTTGCGCGCGGTATCGGCGGCGGCGCGCGTCCTGGCGCGCACGTCGACCTGCATCGTGTCGATGCGCATCAGCGCCGCGTCATGCGGGACGCCGGCCTGGCGCGAGACGATATCGCCCAGGCGCTCGCGGTCGTCGGGCGCGATCTGCTCGCCGCGCGCCAGCCCTGCGTCGAGGATGCGCGCCGCTTCGCCGCGCGCGGCTTCGCTGCCCGGGCTGCCCGGACGGAAGAGCCTGTCGACGAGATAGCCGGTCGGCGTGACGTCGGCGGTCTTCGCGGCGCTGGCGCCATAGAGGGCGGCCGCGCTCAAGCCCGAATTGCCCGCCGCCGCGATGGCAGCGATGGCGACGATGATCAGCGTGGCGATCACCGCCACGGCCCACGAAGCGAAGCCGTGGGCCGCCGCGCGGAATTCCTCCTGCGCGTGGCTCTCGGCGATCGGACCGAGCAGGCGGCCGACGAGATGTCCGCCGACCGCGAAGCCGAAGGCCTGGGCGATGAAGAAATAGATCGCGCCGGCGCTGAGGAACGCAGGCGCCGACGATGTCGGGCGCACGAGCATCAGCCCGAAGCCCGATCCGAGCGTGAGCAGGAAGAAGGTGACGGCGGTCGCTGCAACCGCGCCCGCAAACGCTAAGCCCCACGAGAATTCGCGGCCCGTGCCTTCGTCCTCTTCCGCGATGACGATGGTCTCGCTCATCACGCGTGTCCCATGATCAGCCACAGGATGATGATGATCGGAATCGGGATGCCGATAAGCCAAAGCAGGATTGAGCGCATGATTTTCCCCGGAAGGTGCGTAAGGCTTAACGCCCGCGCTGGCCGAAAGTTCCGCCGGGCGGCCCCTCACCCTTCGACCCGCCTACGCTGAAGCTTCGGCCGGCGGGTCTTACTCTCCTGGTCCGACGTAGCCTTGGCGAAGGCGGACAAGCTCAGGGTGAGGGAATGAGAGACCGGGCACGCTCTCGCAGTCCCTCATGCTGAGCCTGCCCGTCTTCGCTGAAGCTACGCCGGGCTTGGGAGAAGCTCACTCGCCCGCCGTAGCTGAAAGCGTAGGCGGGTCGAAGCATGAGGGCCGCCCACGCTAGCCCGCCCGCACTCGCTTTTTCGCGGCTTCGAAGCGCTTGTTCATCTGCGCGCGCTTGGCCGCGTCGAAATGCTCGCGCAGATCGGCCCAGATGTCGCGCTCCTCCTCCTGCACGTGATGCTCGATGAGCTCCTTGAGCACCTTCGCGGCGGCGAGGAATTCGGGCGAGCCGGCGTTGGAGATCTTGCCGAGCAGCAGCAGCGCCTCGCCCGCCATCTTGTGCTCGATATAGCCTTCCTCGCCATGCGTCTTGGCGTCCTTCGGCCGAAGCGCGATGACGGCGTCGTAGACGACCTTCTGCTCGGCCTTCATGTGCGGGATGAGCGCGGCCTTGATCTTCTTCACCAGCGCGCGGCGCTCCGACACGCTGTCGCTCTCCACGAGGCGCGAAAGCATGGCGCCAACCTCGTCATGCTCCTTCTTGAGCGTGTCGAGGATGTCGGGCGCCTGGTCGGTACTGATCACGCCGGCGATCTCGCGCCCGGCGTGCTTCAAGCTGCGCACAAGGTCCATGGCCTTCCCTGAACTGCGGGCCTCCTTAAGGAAAACGCCCCCATCCGGCCTTCGTTCCAGGCGTGACGGGAGGCTCGGACCGCTCTAACATCCAACCCGCAATCGCAAGGCTCGCACCCGCATGGTCCGACGTATCGCCGTCCTCGCGCTCGCGAGCCTCTTGATGTCCTGCATGTCGTCGGCGGATCGCAAGATCCAGAAGCTGCCGGATTACCGGCTCGGCTATGACGATGGCTGCGCGACGGCGACGAACCAGGGCGCCAACATGCGCCGCGGCGACATGGTGCGCGACGACAGCCTCTATGACAGCGACAAGGCTTATCGCTCGGGCTGGGCCAGCGGCCATTCCGCCTGCTCCCGCATGGCGCCGACAGGCCAGGCCAACGGACCCTTGAGCGATCCCCAGCTCGGCGGCGGGCATTAACCCTTCGGGGCTCGCGTCCGCACGCTGTCGCTACGGACGGCTCGCACCTCAGGGTGACGAGATCCGGGATAACGAGCTTCGGTTCGGCTTGCGTCATCCTGAGGTGCGAGCGTAGCGAGCCCCGAAGGATTAACGCCCTGTTAACCATCCGCGCTCAACTTTGCGCGATGGCGGCGGTGCGCGTTGCGACATGCGGCAAACTGTCATATAATCCGTATACGGTCAGTTCCTCGAAGGGACACTGCCATGCTGGGTCATCTGGTTTTCGGCCGTTATGGAGCGGGGAGCGAGCAGGTCGTCCTGCATGCGCCCGCCGCCCCCGGCCTCATGCGCCGCGTGCTGAGCGCCTTGTTCCGCCGCCGTTAAGACGGACTATTGCAGCACCAGGATCTTGATGTCGCGCGCCGGCGCGAAGTTTTCGCGCGTGGATTCGAACGTCGCGGGCCCCGTCTTCTTCAGGTCGTTGCCCCAGCACATCGACAGCACGTTCGCAGGCGCCATCTTGTCGACGGTGAGGTGGAACCTGCCGATCGGCCCTTTCCAGTTGTTCGCGGTCTTGAGCACGAACTCGGTGCGGGTGGACTGCAGATAGGCGCCGTTGGCCCCGTTCTTGTCGAGGCGCGCGATCTTGGCGCGGATCGCGGCCTTGGTCGCGTCGTCGATGCAGAAATTGCCGTTGACCTCGTCCCACTGCTCCTTGGTGGTGAGCGACAGCTCGCCGAAGAACGACTGGCCGGTGACCGGCTGGTAGCGGTGCTCGATGACGACGGTCCTGCCCGCGGGAAAGACCTGGTGCCACCAATAGCTCGTCCTGGCGATCCAATGCGGGTGGGTGTCGTTGTCGTCGGTCTCGACGATGCCCTGGGCGGCGAGCTTCTTCCTCACCTCCGGCGCGAGCTTGGCGACCTTCTCGCCGAGATCGCTGCCGGCGATGTTGACGGGCAGGCCCGCCGCCTTCACCTGCGCGGTGACGTCCTTTCCGTCGAGCACCGCGCGCTCGTCGAGCGTGGGCGTCACGGCTCTGCCGTCGACGCTGAGCACGAAACCCATGAAGTTCTTCGTGTTCTCGAGCGTCGTGCCGAGCGGCTCGTAGAAGAACTCGCGCACGTCGATATCGGGCATCGGGAAGGCGACGACGGTCTGGACGTCCTTCTTGCCGTCATTGACGAATTCGTAGCGGACCTTCACCTGCTTGGGGCTGATGAAGAGATCCTCCGCCGCCATGCGGATGTCGGCCTGCTTGGTGAACACCACCCCGCCGGCGCCGAGCATGGCGGAGGAATCGTCGGCCAGAGCCGGCGCGGAGATGAGCGCGGCGGCGCAGATCAGAAAAATCGATCTCATCGAAATGCCCCCTTGTTACCTCCCCCTTGTGGGGGCCGATAGCGTCAGCGTATCGGCGGCGAGCGTAGCGAGCCGGGTGGGGGGCGGTCCATCCGCTCGCGATGGCCCCCACCCGAAAAATGCTTCGCATTTTTCGACCTCCCCACAAAGGGGGAGGTAATTCTAGCTTCTGACCCGCGACGCGAAGAACGCGACGATCAGGCCGAAGAGCATCATCGCGGCCATGTTCTCGGCGAACGGCAGGAGTGCGAATTTGGGCCAGCGGTGCCAGGCCGAAAGCGGCACCACGACATACTCCATCGTGAAATAGACCGGCACGCCGTAGGCGATGCCCGGAAGCGCCCAATGCTGGCGCAACACGGGCCACCAACCGCCCGCCACCACGAAGATCGCGGCGATGATCATCGACATCGCCCATTGCAGCGCCACGCCCAAAGCCGCGCTCTGCATCCCGCCCGTGAGCGCGGCCTTGCCGAGCAGCCCGCCCGCGATGATCTGGCTGATGAAAACCGGATCGCGCCCGTTGATCAGCGACGCCGCTCCGATGTCGATCGTGCCGGCGACGAGGCCCGCGAGGATGATGGCGGTGAGCGGTGAGAGATTGGTCATGGTAGCGCCCCCTAACCTCCCCCTCGTGGGGAGGTCGAAATGTCGAAGCGGCGCATAGCGACAGCGTATGCGCAAGACATTTCGGGTGGGGGGCAGTCCTCACGACCGCGTTACCCCCACCCGAAAAATCCTACGGATTTTTCGACCTCCCCACAGAGGGGGAGGTAAAAAAGCTCACGAATACTTCCGCTCCTGCCACCACGGGAAGAACCGCGGCATGCCGTCGGAGACCTTCATCGGGAATTTCGGCGGACGTTTCTCCAGGAACGAGCTCACGCCCTCGCGCACGTCGGCCGAGGCGCCGCGGGCGTAGATGCCGCGGGAGTCGACCTTGTGCGCTTCCATCGGATGATCCATGCCCAGCCCCCGCCACATCATCTGGCGGATGAGCGCGATGGAAACCGGCGCGGTGTTGTCGATGATGCCCCGCGCGATGGCGCGGGCGCGCGCCAGGAGCTGCGCCTGTTCGACGACCTCGCTGACCAGACCCGCCGCGTGCGCCTCCTTCGCGTCGAAGACCCGGCCCGAATAGCACCAGTCGAGCGCCTGGGAGATGCCCACGATGCGCGGCAGGAACCAGCTCGACGCCGCTTCCGGCACGATGCCGCGGCGCGCGAAGACGAAGCCGAAGCGCGCGTCGTGGTCCGCGATGCGGATGTCCATCGGCAGCTGCATCGTCACGCCGACGCCGACCGCGGGCCCGTTCACCGCCGCGATCACGGGCTTGAGGCACTCGAAGATCGTCAGCGTCAGCCGCCCGCCGCCGTCGCGCACGCGCTCGTCGCTCCAGTCGACGGTGTCGACGGGACCGGCGTCGCGCTCCTTGCGCGCCGGGTTCGTCGTCGCATCGAAGGTGCTCGCGCCGCCGGAGAGATCGGCGCCGGCACAGAACGCGCGCCCCGCGCCGGTCACGATCACCGCGCCGACCTCGTCGTCGGTGTTCACCTTGGTGAAGACGTCGATCATCTCCCACATCATCTTTGCGGTGAAGGCGTTGAGCTTCTCCGGCCGGTTCAAGGTGAGGGTGAGGATGTTGTGATCGACGTTGACGGCGATCTGCTCGTAGGGTCCGTAGGACATGGGGGCTTTTTTTTCCGGATAGCGTTTCGCCGCGAGCATAACGCAAATCGATTTGTGCGCACGGCGCGTTTGTGCTTCATTGCACCTGCTACCTGACGTAGCGGAATGAGAGAGGGACTATGTCCAGTCGTCTATCAACCGCCGCGGCGGCCTCATTCCTCGTCCTGCTTTTCGCCTCCGACGCTGGCGCGAAGTCGAACGAGACCGTGCTCTACGATTTTTCCGACCAGGGCGACGGCCGCGACCCGACGGGCGTGACGCTGGATGGGCAAGGCAATGTCTTCGGCACGACGACCTGGGGCGGTCCGGGGACGTGCGGCGGCTCCGGCTGCGGCGAGGTGTTCGAGCTCGTGCGCGCGCAGAGCGGCTGGACGTTCCAGACGATCCATGCCTTTCAAGGCACGACGTCCGACGGCAGCAATCCCTCCGCCTCGGTGGTGTTCGACGCGCAAGGCAATCTTTACGGAACGGCCGCCGGTGGAGGCACGGGAAATTGCGGCGTCGTCTACGAACTGTCGCCGCAAGGGGACGGAACGTGGAACGAAACGATCCTGTACGACTTCAAGCCGCCCGGCAGCGGCAGCGACGGCTGCATTCCCGAGTCCCGCCTGGTGTTCGACACGGCCGGCAATCTTTACGGAACGACGTATTTCGGCGGTGGAGGAAACGTGGAGCACACCGGCTGCGAAAGCGGCTGCGGCACCGTCTTCCGGCTTTCGCCCAAGGCCGGCGGGGTATGGAAGGAAACCGTTCTCCACGTCTTCCACGGCATGCAGACCCTCGACGGCACCTATCCCCAGGCCGGCGTCGTCTTCGACAGCAAAGGCAATCTCTGGGGAACCACGACGCAAGGCGGCACGCAGTTGGAGAATTGCGGCGGCTTCAGCAGTTGCGGCACGGTGTTCGAGCTCTCGCCCGCGGCGAAGGGCAAATGGAACGAGATACTGGTCTACAGCTTCCTGGGAACCCCGGACACCGGCTGGACGCCCGCCGCCGGCCTTATCATCGACGCGAACGACAACCTCTATGGCCCTCTCGGCGGGCCGGGCAACGGCGCGATCTTCGAGCTCTCGCCGCAGGCGGGCGGCGGGGTGAGCGAAAGCCTGATCTATCAGTTCGCGCCTTGCGTTCAGGACGGCGGCTGCCTGGACGGTGCGGACCCGTTCGGCGGATTGACCTTCGACGCGAAGGGCAATCTCTACGGCACGACCGCGTCCGGCGGCGCAAGGAATACCAGATGCGGCGGCACGGTCAGCGAGCCGGAGGGCTGCGGCACCGTGTATGAGCTTACGCCGGGCGCGGGCGGCTGGAGCGAGAAGCTCCTCTATCGTTTCGGCGACGGGACCGACGGCGGCGAGCCGGAGCCCGACCGGCTCGTCATCGACGCCGACGGCAACCTGCTCGGCTCCGCGAGTGACGGCGGCTCGCCGGAATGTCCCAAGGGAGATAGTTGCGGCGCGGTGTTCGCGGTAAAGCCGTAGCGAAGCGGAAAACGTCGCCTCGCCGGCCTTCGACGGCTGCTGAGCTCGCCCCTCGGTGTGCCGTATGCGCATGACGCCGGACGGCGCATGGTTCGGCGCGTGTTCGGTACGTCACCGTCTCCGCGAAGAGGCGCGCGCGTTCCGCGATGAGCTACCGCCTCGGCCTACTCCGCCGCGTGGGCGCGCGGGTGCCGGCTCGTGAGCGTCTCGTCGATGGCGGCGATGCCGCGGCGCAGCTCCTTGAGCGACTCGTCGATGTCGACCTTCTGGCGCTCCAGCGTCTCGATGCGCTCGGCGAATTTCTTGCGCGAGTGGGTGAGCTGGCTCACGCCGCCGTCATGCAGCGCGTAGAGATCCAGGATCTCGCGGATCTCGGCGAGCGAGAAGCCGACGCGCCGGCCGCGCAGGATGAGGATGATGCGGGCACGGTCGCGCACCGAATAGATGCGCGTCTGGCCGCGCCGCTCCGGCGCGATCAGGCCCTCGTCCTCGTAGAAGCGCAGCGTGCGCGCGGTGACGGAGAATTCCTTGGTGAGCTGGCGGATGGTGTAGGTGCGGTTGATGGTGGTCGTGGTCATCCCTGTTCCGGGCCCGCCGATCCTGCGGCGCTCGCCCGCCCTTCTGACAATTTCTCAGTTCTGGAATAGTGGATTCCGTTTACGTCAACGTCAAGGGGGAGAAAAGGCAGGGAAAGGGCGCTTTTCCAGACGCGAACCAGTTTTCGGAGCAAATGCGGATGGGTCATCCTTCGAGGGCCGCCTACGGCGGCCACCTCAGGATGACGAGCGTGTTTCTATCAGTAGACGCGTCACCCTGAGGCGCGAGCGTAGCGAGCCTCGAAGGGGTCGCGAGCGACAGCGTGGCGACGCGTCTCCGCGCGAAGCTACTCCGCCGCGGCGCGCACGGCTTGGTCTTCCTTGTCGAGGTTCTCGGCCGCGAAGTCCCAGTTGAGCAGGTTCTTCAGAACGCTTTCCAGGTATTTCGGCCGCTCGTTCTGGTAGTCGAGATAGTAGGCGTGCTCCCACACATCGACGCAGACCAGGCAGTTGATGCCCTTGGCCATCGGGTTCTCGGCGTCGGGCGTCTTCTCGACCGAGAGCTTGCCGTTCCTGGAGACGAGCCATGCCCAGCCGGAGCCGAACTGTTCCTTGCCCGCGGTCGCGAGCTCCTCGATCAGCTTGGCGGCGCCGCCGAAATCTCGCTCCACCGCCTGCTTGAGCGTGCCGCTGAGCACGGTCGGCGTCGGCGACAGCGAGTTCCAATAGAAATCGTGGTTCCAGACCTGGGCGGCGTTGTCGAAGATCTTCTTTTCCGTCTCCGCGTCCTTGCCGGCGGCCGCGCGCACGATCTCCTCGAGCTTCATCTGCGCATAGCGCGTGTCCGCGACCAGCTTGTTGAGCGTGTCGACATAGGCCTGGTGGTGCTTGTGATAGTGGAAGCCCACCGTCTTGGCGCTGATCGTGGGCTCGAGCGCGTCGGCGTCGTAGGGCAGCGGTGAAAGCGTGAACGGTCCCGTCATCTTCGTCTCCTGTTCCGGCTTGAAGCGGTAAGAGCGAAGACGCGAAATGGTTCCCGTGAAACATCGGATATCATTGAGATAAATCGCGACCACCCTGTCCCGCTTGTCACTCGACTTTCAAACATCGCGTCTGGAAGAATGCATGCGGGCGCCGGGGCTTCGAGGTTTGAAGGAACGCAGCCCATGCCCAATTACGAGATCTGCTATCGCGACGACCATGGCGGCCTCGCCGCGAAGGTGACGACGCCCGCGCCGACCGATCTGCACGCCAAGATCCTCGCCCATGCGATGAAGGAGCGCGAATACAAGACGCTCGAAGTGTGGGAAGGCGAGACGCTGATCTACGAGCGCGCGCCGCATTGAGCAGACAGCGCGGCGGATGCCGCAACGCGAATGATCATCGGCGGATGGTCGAGATTGCCCCGCATGATGCCGCGGGAGGCCGAAACGGCACGTCGCCCTTCGAGGCCCGCTTCGCGGGCACCTCAGGGTGACGTGCCTACTTCAACAGCAAGCTCGTCATGCTGAGGTGCGAGCGTAGCGAGCCTCGAAGCATGACCCATCCGATGCAAGCTCAACGAAACTACCCGATCAACTTCTCCCGCGTCACCCAATCCAGGCCCTTGGCGAGGGCGCGCTCGAAGCGGTCGAACATCTCGCCCAGCTCGGCCTCGTCGATGACGAGCGGCGGGCAGAAGGCGATGCGGTCGCTGAGCAGCGGCCGCACGATCAGCCCTTCCTCGAGCGCGAAGCTGTTCACAGTCGCGGCGACCTGCTTCGCGGGATCGAAATTCTTCTTGGCTTTCTTGTCCGCGACGAGCTCGACCGCGCCGATCAGGCCGACGCCGACCGCCTCGCCCACCAGCGGATGATCCCCGAGCGCCTTGAGGCGCTTGAGGAACAGCGGTGCCACCTCGCGCACATGGCCGACGATGTCGCGGCTCTGATAGATCTCGATCGTCTTGAGCGCCACTGCGCTCGCGACCGGATGGCCGCTATAGGTATAGCCGTGGCCGAAGGTGCCGATCCTGCCGCTCTCCTGCTCGATGATGTCGGTGAGCTCGGGCGACAGCACGACGGCCGAGATCGGCAGATAGGCGCTGGAGAGCTGCTTGGCGATCGTCATGCTCTGCGGCTCGAAGCCGTATTTGGAGCAGCCGAACCATTCGCCGGTGCGCCCGAAGCCGGTGATCACCTCGTCGTCGATCAGCATGATGCCGTATCTGTCGAGCACGCGGGTGATGGCGTCGAAATAGCCTTCCGGAGGCAGGATCACGCCGCCCGCGCCCTGCACCGGCTCGGCGATCATCGCCGCGATCGTCTCCGGCCCCTCGCGCTGGATGAGCGCGTCGAGGTTGGCCGCCATGCGGCTCGAGAAATCGCGCTCGCTCTCGCCCGCTTCCGCGTCGTGATAGTAGTTCGGGCAATCGGCGAATTTGACGAAGTCGAACGGCAGGTCGAAGCTCTTGTGGTTGTTGGGCAGGCCCGTGAGGCTCGCCGCCACCATCGTCACGCCGTGATAGGCCTTGATGCGCGAGATGATCTTCTTGGCTTTGGGGAGGCCACGCGCATTGGCGATGTACCAGGCGAGCTTGACCTGGGTGTCGTTCGCCTCGGAGCCGGAATTGGCGAAGAACACCTTGCCCGCGGGGAACGGACAGATCTCCTTGAGCTTCTCGGCGAGCGCGATGCCCGGCTCGTGGCTGCGGCCGCCGAAGATGTGGCCGAACGCCATCTTGCGCATCTGCTCGGCCGCGACGTCGGCGAGCTCGTTCTCGCCCCAGCCGAGCGCGGTGCACCACAGCCCCGCCATCGCCTCGATGTAATCCTTGCCGTGCTCGTCATAGACGCGACAGCCCTTTCCCGATTCCAGGATCAGCGGCCCCGTCTCGCGGTGCTTCATCAGGTTGGTATAGGGGTGCAAAACCGATTGCACGTCGCGCGACTGGGAATTGCTGAGCACGGAAACACCTTTTCGTATCGGAGAAATACATAAGACGCCGCGGTGCGGCGCCCGGTCAATGCGATATTACGTATAGTGATCGACATTGTATTGCGCCGGCGCCGCCGGCGTGCCGGCCTGCACGGAGACGACGGAGCTGTCGAACCAACGCGGAGGTTTCGGGCCCACCTTCACCGGCGGCGTGCCGTAAACGAGCGTGACCGGATAGGCGCCGACATAGGGCATCATGAAAGTGTTGCTGTAGACCGTCGGCACCCATTGCGGCGGCGCCAGGAAGATGGTCGTGCCGCGCTTTTCGCTGTAGGGGCTGGCGCCGAAGGTCGAGAAATTCCACAGCGACTGTTCGTGGGCGTTGTAGTCGGTCTTGTGGCGCTTGCTGTAGGGGACCGACGCCTGCCAGCCCTCGAGCTGCAGGAAGGTATTGTATCCGCCGCTGGTCAGCAGTTTGTAGGGCTTGTTGACGGTGCTGCCGAACAGCAGCGCCAGCATCAGGCCGCTGCCCGGCGGCGCCCACTCGCCCCCGATGTCGAGATAGTATTTGCCCGAAACGTTCAGCAGCACGTCGGTGTAGTGCGAGTTTCCCGGATCCTGGCTCTGCGGCAGGCCGGAATTGACGAACGCCTCCAGCAGCGAGCCGTAGGTGCTGCGCGCGACGCCCTGGTTGTCGTAATCCGCATCCGCCGAGATCACGACGAAATGCGCTCCGCTCACCAGCAGGGAGAGAAATATCTTCAAGTAAGGGGCGCTTTCCTGCCAGCGGGCGGGGCCCTGGAAACCCTGCGACAGCCTATAGAGATCGTACCCCCGCAACTCGTAGGCGGGCAGCGAAGGCGACGTTCCCGTCATTCCGCCCCAGCGCAGGGCCGGTATCCACATGTTCATGCCCTGCAGGCTTGCCGGCACGAGAAAGTTGGCGAGGAAGCGCAGGATCTTGCCGTCGGCGCCGGTGTTGTTCGCCATCGCCTTGAACAGGGTGTCGACGACACCGCCGGTCGCGGTCAGCTGGCCGCCGGTGAAATCGGCCGGCTGCCAGATTTCGGTGGTCGGCGGCTGCTCGAACTTCGTGCTGACGAGCGAGAACTGGCGCACATTCGGCCCGTAGAGGGAATTGGCGAAATCGGCGCAATTGTTGGTTTGTGTGTAGGGACTGGCCGCCAGCGGCACGACATAGCCGTAAGGCGCCTGGGTCCCGGACGCGACGCCTTGGTAGAGGTTCAGCGTCGTCGACACATTGCTTCCCGGAAGGGCCTTGAACTCGGGCTGACCGACCAACGCGACGAAGCCGGAGGTCTGCGAAACCACGTCCAGCGCGAACTGGCCGTTCGGCGCCACCCCGTAGCCGATGGCGAACGCGACGTTCCCGCCGCTGAGACTGAAGCCGCCGCTCCCGCCGCCGATCGGCTGGATCGTCACGGTGACGGTCATCGTCGCGCCGTGTCCGATGCTGGACGGGCTCGCGGCCAGCGATGTGCCGCCGTGCGATTTCGCGTTCTGGAAGGAAAGCGTCGCGTTCGTCCAATTCGTCACGGCGATCTGAAACATCGGCCCCTCCCCCGGTGCGCATGCGCGATATTGGGAAAGCGTCCCCGCTGATGTCCAGATGGAAAATTCGCTTTCTTGGCGAGCCCGCGCGGTTCAGAATGAAGGCCACCCAAAGGAGCTCTTCGCCATGTCCAAGCGCTTTGCGTCGATCTGTGCCTTGAGTCTTCTCGCCTCCGCCGCGGCCCATGCCGCGCCCAGCGTGCCCAAGATCACCGACGTCGCGTTCAGCGGCGATGCGAATGCCTATACCGTCACGATCACGGGCAAGGGCTTCGGTGTCGCGCCCGGCGACATCCCCTGCACCGCCTGCACGCCCGACGAGCTTCAGATCGTGGACGTCGTGAGCCAGCCGCTGCGCCTGACCATCAACGTCACGAGCTGGTCGGACACCTCGATCACTGCGACCGCCGTCCCCGTGGGCAAGCGCGACTCGCTGCGCATCGGCGTCTACAACCAGACGCTCGGCAATGTCGGAGCCTGGGCCGGCACGCCGACGCGCCGCGCCAACGGCGCGCCGCAGATCGGCGCGATCCAGGCGACGGGCCACGGCCAGAGTCTCAAGCTCGTCATCACCGGCAGCGGCTTCGGCGACGCGCCGCCCGACATCGGCAACAACGCGAGCACGCCGTTCTACGTCTTCACCGATTGGAACGCAGCGCTGCCCAACAGCGACGGCTTCCCGTGGAACGCGGGCTTCTGCGGCACCAACGACTGCAACGAGGTGCTGGTCAACCTCAAGAGCTGGAGCGACACCGAGATCGTAATGAACGGCATCGGCAACAATTACGGCGTCGACTGGATCGTCAACCCGAACGACGCGTTCTGCGTCGGCGTGTGGCCGAGCACCAGCACCAGCGGCGGCACCACCGGCGGCACCTTCGCCTGCAGCCGGGCGCCGAAGTAGCGGCGCCTGATCTGATGGGTCATGCTTCGAGGCTCGCTTCGCTCGCACCTCAGCATGACGAGCTTGCTGTTAAAGTAGGCACGCCACCCTGAGGTGCGAGCGAAGCGAGCCTCGAAGGGCGGCGTGCCGCTTGGTGTGAGCCTACGACTTCACCACCTCCACGCGCCGGTTCTGCGCGCGGCCGAGCTCACTGTCGTTGGCGGCGACGGGCTTGGTCTGGCCGTAGCCCTGCGTCGAAAGCCGCGCCGCGTCGATGCCGCCCGCGACCAGCGCCGCCTTCACCGCCGCCGCGCGCCGTTTGCTCAAGTCGAGATTGTGCGCCGCCGTGCTGGTGGAATCGGTGTGGCCTTCGATCGTGACCTTCCACGACGGGTTGGTCTTGAGCGCATCGCGCAGCTGGTCGATCGCGGGCTTGGCGTCGGCGCGCAGCTTGTCGCTGTCGCTGTCGAAATTGATGCCGTAGAGGCGCACGCGGCCTTCCTGCGCGATGGCATCCGCGACCACGTTCGCGGCAGGTCCCTTCCAATGCGGGCAGGAGCCGACCTTGTCGCTGATCTTCTTCAGGTCCCAGCCGGGATGCCAGTCGTTCTCGCCCTTGTTCTGCCAGAAGCCCTTGAACGACTTTCCGTCGCGCGCCTGCACCATGATCGCGGGCCCCGAGGTCTTGCCGCCGCCCTGGCTCCAGGTCAGACGCATCAGATGCTGCTCCAGCCCGCCCTGCACCAGGCCCTGGTCGTGCTCGTAGCAGCCGCTCAATTGCGCGCCGGTCTGCAGCAGATGGAAATCGCCGAACTGTGCGCTGCGATAGGTGCCCGACACGTTCTGCACTTGCGTGTTGGTCAGCGTCTTTCCGAAGGCGCGGAAGTTCATGATCTCGGTGTAGTCGGGATCGCCATTGTTGCTCCTGACGACGAGCTTCAGCCAGCGTCCCGTGCCGGGCGCCGCCGCCGCGAAACGCTGGCCGTCCGCGGCTTTGAGCGTCACACTCGTCAGCGGCTTGAAGCCGGCCGTGGCCGAGGTGTCCGAGATCAGCACGTCGACGTTCTTCGCCGAGCGCTCCGGCTTCTCGGCCGCGGCGGTGTCGAAGGCGACCGCCTGGATTTCGGAGCGTTCCGGCATCGAGATCACGATCTCATAAGGCCCGTTCCTGCCCTTGACGTTCGCCCAGCCGCTCTGCGCGTTCTCGTCCAGCAGGAAGATCGCCTCCCAGCCGCCGCCATATTCGGAGCTCGCGCTCTCCACCAGTCCGCCATTGGCGAAGGCCGCGAGGTCGGTGTCCTGCTGCTGCGCCTGGCCGCGCGAAACGAGTGCCGCGAGCGCGAGCGCCGCCGCCGGAAAAAGTCTTTTCATGGATCCCCTTGAATGTTGGATTTGCGTGTCTAGCAAATCGCCCGCGTCACGTCGACTTGCGCTTCGCCAGCCAATAGAGCGCGAGTCCCACCACGGCCACGACCAGCGTCGAACCGACGATCTTGCCAACCGCCCACAACGGATAAGGGTCGTCCGAGCTCGGCACCAGCGTGCACAGGATCGCGACGGCGCTCGACAGCATGCCGACCCAGCCCAGAAGGCGCGTCGTAGGCGCTCCGCCGGGCGGCGTCCACAATCCTGCGACCTTTGGAAGACTCGCGCCTTTGATCTGGACCCAGAACATGAAGAGATAAGGCACCGTCGAGCCCAAGACGCTCATGTCGACCAGACGGTCATAGGCGCCCGCGACGCTCGATTCGGCCTGGCTGAGCAGCACCATTACGAAGGTCAGCCCGGTCTGGAGCAGGATCGCCGGTACCGGCGCACCGGTCCTGGGATTGCGCTTGGCGAAGAGCGGCGGCAGGAACGCGTCTATGCCGGCGGCGAAGGGCAGCCTGGCGCCGACGCCGAACCAGGCGGTGAAGCCGCCGAGCATTGAAAGCGCGAACAATCCGATCACGTAAGGCGCGAAGCGGCCGAAGCCCAGATGCGCCAGGCCCGCGCGCAATGCGTCGGGAAACCCGCTCAGCCGCGTCAGCTCGCTCTGCGGCAGTATCACGAGGAAGGACGACGTGCCCGCGATATAGACGAACAGCGAGCCGATGCCGACGATGGCGAGCACGCGCAGGATGGTGCGCAGGCCGCCTTTGATCTCGTTGCGCAGCATGCCGGCCGTCTCCATGCCCGAATAGGCGAAGACGATCGTGCCCCACAGGATCGCGGTCGGGAAATTCAGCGGCGCGATCCACGAGGCGTGCGAGAAGTCGGTCGCGCTTTTTCCCCGCGCGGCGATCGCGACGCCCATCGCGACGATGGTGAGCACCACGATCCATCCGCCCGTGGTGCCCAGATTGGGCAGCCATTTGCCGTATTTCAGGCCCGCGATCTGCACCCCGGCGACCACGCCCAGGATCGCGGTCGAGATCGCGATATAGAGCATCGCGTTCTTCGGGTCCGCGCCGATGGCGGCGATGATGAGCCCGCTCAGGAAGTAGAGGATGGTCGCGAAATAGGGCATCAGCGCCAGCCAGTAGAACCAGCCGCAGATGAAGCCCGCGAGCGGTCCGATGCCGTCTCGCGCCCAGGCATAGATGCCGCCCTCCGCGTCGTAGCGCGAGGTGAGCTCCGCCGTCGCCACCGACAGCGGCACGAAGAAGACGACGAGCGCGAGCAGCCACATCGGCAGCGAGGCGGGCCCCACGGCCGCGGCAACCGCGATCCAGCGTATGCCGATGCCGACCGCGATCATGTAGGCCGCAGTGTCGAGGAAGCCGAGCTTTTGCGTCGCAGGCGCGTCGGTCATGGAGATCCTTGAGCTGATTCCCCAATTGTCATGGCCCGCGAATGCGGGCCACCCAGTTGGGTTCTGTGCTCTCTTTCGAACTAAACACCGTCATCGCCCGGCTTGTCCGGGCGACCCACGGCAATCTTGCATCGTCGAGAAGACGTCCGTGGGTGGCCCGGACAAGCCGGGCCATGACGATATTATTGATAGAACAGAGAAAGCGTCACCTGAGTGGCCCGCATTTGCGGGCCATGACATCTGTTTTGTTTGTGATCCCATCCGGTAAGAGTCTTTCCCTACTCGACGGGAAGCGAAGTGGAACGGCCGCTCAGCCGGAACCAGATCAGCACGCACAGCCCGACCGCGAGCCACGCGCCGCCGGCGATCTTGGCGTTCAGCTCGGCGTTGACGAGGACGTAGAGCACGATCGCGGCGCCCACCAGCGGCATGACGAGATGGCTGAACCAGGCGCGGCTTTTCCGGCGCCAGATGAAATGCGCGATCACCGAAGCGTGCACCATGAGAAAGCCGACCAGCGCGCCGAAGCTGACCATGGAGGTGAGGAGCTCGAACTGGTCGGCGAGCAGTATGCCCAGCACCAGCGTCACGCCCGCGACCAGGAACACGGCGCGCTCGGGCACCTTGCGCTTCGGCTCGACATGGGCGAGCAGGCGCGGCAGCTTGCCGTCGCGCGCCATGCCGTAAAGGATGCGCGCCGTCGCGGCCTGCGCCACGATGGCGCCCGCGATCACCGACAGCACCACGCCGGGAACCGCGACGAGAAAACGAAGCCGGCTTCCCCCCAGCATCGATGCGATGCCGTAAAGCGCGCCGTCGGTGCCCTGGCCCGGCGGAAAGCTCGTGCGGCCGAGCGCGAAGAGCGAGAACAGCCAGGTCTGGGCGATGAAAAGCAGCGCGCAGACGATGAGCGAAAGCACCGTCGCGCGGCCGACGAGCTTCGGCCCGCCGGCGACCTCCTCCGACAAGGTCGAGATCGCGTCGAAGCCCAGGAAGCTCAACACCGCCAGCGACAGCGCGCCGAAGATCAAGGACGGCGTCAGAACGGCCGGATTGTAGAGCGGCCGAACCGAGAACTCCGCGCCGCCCGTGTGATGCAGCGCTCCGACGAAGCAGAAACCCATCAGGACCGCGAGCACCACGAGCTGGATCCCGAGCAGGATGAAATTGACCTTCGTCGTCGTCTCTATGCCCAGATAGTTGATCGCGGTCGCGAAGGCGAGCATCGCCATGATCCATACCGGCCGCGGCACGCCAGGCCACACCGCCTCCAGCGCGATCGCCGCGGCGACATAGGCGAGCGCCGGCAGGAGCAGATAGTCGAGCAGGATCGCCCAGCCCGCCATGAAGCCGACCCCGGCGCCGATGCTGCGCGCGGCATAGGTGTAGACCGAGCCCGCGATGGGGAACGCCTCGCTCATCAGCCGGTAGCTCCACGCCGTGAACAGCATCGCGCAGAGCCCGACCAGATAGATCAGCGGCACCATGCCGTGCGAGGCATTGAAGACGATGCCGAACACCGCGAACGGCGCGCCCGGCACGATGAAGACGAGGCCGTAGACCAGCAGATCGAACAGGGTCAGCGAGCGCTTGAGCTCCTGGGCGTAGCCGAAGGATTCGAGGTCAGCATCCCCAACCGATTGTCCATCAACCATGCGCCGTCTTTACCTCCCCCTTTGTGGGGAGGTCGAAAAATGCGAAGCATTTTTCGGGTGGGGGCGCGGCCGCAAGGCGGATGGATTCCCCCCACCCGACGTGCTCGCTTCGCTGCGCGCGTCGACCTCCCCACCCGGCTCCGCCTTCGGCTTCGCCGCGGCAATGAAAACTCCCTGGCACGCCGTAGCGAAGCGGAGGCGGCAAGGGGGAGGTAAAATGATGCTCATCGATGTTCCCCCAATTGCGCCGCGATCGCGAACTGCTTTGCCGCTTCGTCCGGACGCCCCGACCATTTCAACGCTTCACTCCATTTGAGACGCAGCCGCCGCCAGTTCGGCGCCGAGCGGGCCGCCTCCTCGAATTTGGCGAGCGCCAGGTCGGAGCGGTTCTTCATCATCAGCGCTTCGCCCCACATCTCCAGCGCGTCGGCATAGCGCGGACCTTTCTCGACGGCGAGCTTGAATTTCTCGATGGCCCCGCCGGCGTCGCCGCGCGCGAGCAGCATCGCGCCCCAATCGGCATAGGCGAAGGGCAGCGACGGTGCCTGGTCGACGGCGCGCGCGAACCACCACGCGGCCGCGTCCGCGCGCCCTTCATGCGCGGCTGTGCGTCCGCGCATGCGCGTGCAGACATAGCAGTCGCCGGGCAGATCTTTGAGGATCGCATCCGCCTTCGCCGCCTCGCCCTGCATCGCATCGGCATAGGCGAGCCACGGGCCCGCGACGATGCGCCGGTAGTAGATGTCGTCGAACAGGCCGTCCGATGCCGCGGCACGCGCATGCGTCAAGCTCAGCGCCTGCTCGAGCGATCGCGCCGCCGCGCGCCAATCCTGCTCCCCAAGCGCGGCCTGCGCGCTGACCAACAGCGCGTCCGCCGCGAGCACGCCGTCGGGCTTCAGGCGCTTGAGCTGATCCGGATCGAGCCGATCCAGGCGGTCTTGCGCGCCCGCCGGATCGTGCGCGAGCGCCGCATCCATCGCGGCTTCGATGACGTTGTCGGTATCGGCCGCGCCGGACGCGGCGATATAGGCGTCCAAACCCGACATCGCCGCGCGATAGTCGCCCTCGCCTTCCGCCACCGTCGCGCGATAGGACACGCGCTCATAGCGCACGAGCGCAGGCGACATCTCGCGCGCGGCCGCGCCGTCGAGCGCGACCAAGTGCTGCCGGACGTAGGCCTGGGCCTTCTCGTCATGGCCCCGCATCCCTTCGATCCAAGCCAGGCCGGCAATGGGGTTGGGCAGATCGGGGTTCTCCGCATGCGCGCGAAGATCGACGCGTAGCGCGTCGTCCTCGCGGCCCTCCGCGCCCCAGATCAGCGCCAGCCCGTGATCGGCCCAGGCGCGCTCCTTCAGCGAGCCGGTGAGCGAAAGCCGTTTCAGCACCTGCTCGGCCTCGCGCGTGCGCCCGTGGGATTCGAGGAACACGGCATAGCGATAGGTCTGGGCGCGGCGGAACACCGCCTCCGCCGCGCGCTGCACGATAGCGTCGAGATCGGACACGGGGCCCGAGAACGTCTCGCCCGGCTCGCTGTCGAGACGCACGGTCAGCGCCACGCCCTGTGCGGTCTCGTAGAGCTCGCCGGTGAGATGCATCTCGTGGCCGAGCCAGTTGTGCAGATAGCGGATCGCCTCGCCGAGCGAGATTCCGGTGTCGGGGATCGCGACCTTGATGTCGTCGCTCCAGTCGTGGCTGAAGCTGGACGGCGCGCGCGACGAGGTCGTCGCGTTCTGCATCGCGTTCAGCCGGTCGAGCAGCTTGGACGCCAGCACCTCGCCGCCGAGTCCCTTGGCCGCGAGGTCGGGCGGGGCGCCGAACGCCTCGATCACCAGCCCGTCGGCGCGGCCGGCCTCATAGACCGCGCTCGCGATCGCCGCGAACACCAGGAACAGGAGCAGCCCGACGACGAGTTCGAGCGCGGTGTACATCCATTCGCGGAAATGGCTGAGATGCAGGCGCTCCCACTCCGCGTCCAGCACGCGGGTGCGGGCCTTCAGGAACTCCGTCGCCGCCGCGTCGCCCGCGCCGAGCTTCTCCAGCGCCAGCTCCTCGGCCATCCCGTCATCGTCTTCCAACTTGAGCCCGTCCCCGGCAAGCCGGCGCACCATGCGGCGCGCGTGCCCGGGGCGCAACAGGGCGATCTGAAACTTTCTTCCCGGTTGCCCGTATCTGGAGCCGTTCTATGATGCCCGTAAGAAGAGGGGACGACGATTCATGCTTGGGTTGATGCAGGACTGGCCGCTGCTGGTCCACAAGATCATCGATCACGCCGCGACCTATCACGGCACGCGCGAGGTGGTGACGCGCTCGGTCGAGGGGCCGATCGTGCGCTCGAACTATGCTGAGATCGCGCGGCGCTCGCGCAAGGTGGCGTCGGCGCTGGACCGGCTCGGCATCGCGCTCGGCGACCGGGTCGCGACCATGGCGTGGAACACCCAGCGCCACATCGAGGCCTGGTACGGCATCACCGGGATCGGGGCGGTCTATCACACGCTGAACCCGCGCCTCTTCCCCGACCAGATCGTCTACATCGCCAACCACGCCGAAGACCGCGTGCTGTTCTTCGACATCACCTTCGCCAAGCTCGTCGAGGAGCTGGCGCCGCGGCTCAAGACGGTGAAGCACTACATCTGCCTTACCGACGCGGCGAACCTGCCCAAGGTGAACATCCCCGGCCTTGTCGCCTATGAGGATTTCATCGCCGACGGCGACGAGACCTTCGCGTGGAAGGCGTTCGACGAGCACACCGCCTGCGGCCTCTGCTACACCTCGGGCACGACCGGCAACCCGAAGGGCGTGCTCTATTCGCACCGCTCCAACGTGCTGCACGCCTTCGTCGCGGCGCAGGCCGACGCGATGGGGCTGCGCGCCGTCGACAGCGTGATGCCGATCGTGCCGATGTTCCACGCCAACGCCTGGGCGCTCGCCTTCTCGGCGCCGATGGTGGGATGCAAGCTCGTGCTTCCCGGCCCCAAACTCGACGGCGACTCGGTATGCGAGATGCTCACCAACGAGGGCGTGACGATGACCGCCGCGGTGCCGACGGTGTGGCTGGCGCTGCTGCAATATCTGGAGAAGACCGGAAAGACGTTGCCGAAGATGAACCGCGTCATCATCGGCGGCTCGGCCGCGCCGCGCTCGATGATCGAGGCGTTCGAGAAGCAATACGGCATCACCGTCATCCACGCCTGGGGCATGACGGAGATGAGCCCGCTCGGCACGCTGGGCACGATGAAGCCCAACAACATCGACCTGCCCTACGAGCAGCAGCTCGACTACAAATGCCGCCAGGGCCATCCGCCCTTCGGCGTCGAGATGAAGATCGTCGACGACGAGGAGCGCGAGCAGCCGCGCGACGGCCGCGCGTTCGGGCGGCTGAAGGTGCGCGGGCCCGCGGTCGCCAAGGCCTATTTCCGCGGCGAGGGCGCGGGCTCGTTCGACGGCGAAGGCTGGTTCGACACCGGCGACGTCGCCACGCTCGATCCGGACGGCTACATGACCATCACCGACCGCGCCAAGGACGTGATCAAGTCCGGCGGCGAATGGATCTCCACCATCGAGATCGAGAACATCGCCGTCGGCCATCCTTCCGTCGCCGAGGCCGCGGTGATCGGCGTGGCGCATCCCAAATGGGACGAGCGGCCGCTGCTCATCATCGTGCTGAAGGCGGGCAAGAGCGCCACGCGCGAGGAGCTGCTGTCGTATCTCACCGGCAGGATCGCCAAATGGTGGATGCCCGACGACGTGGCATTCGTCGACGAGATCCCGCACACCGCCACCGGCAAGATCCAGAAAACCGCCCTGCGCGAGCGCTTCGGCAAATACAAGCTGCCGACCGCGGCGGCTTAGAGCTGAACTGTCATCCCCGGCGCGGCGCGCGCACTGCGCGCGGCGCGGGAAGGGGACCCAGGTGGATAGACCGGTTTTGCTTTTTCCACCTGGGTCCCCTTCCCTCGCATCGCGCGTCGCGCGATGCTCGCCGGGGATGACAAGTAGATAACAAATGCCCTTCCGCTCCATCGCAGCCAGGCTTTCGTTCGGCGCGTTCGCCACGGCCCTCGTCATCGCGCTGACGGCGTCGCTGGGCACGCGGCTGGGGCTTTGGATCTATACGAGGGGCTTCGAGATCCTGCTGCCCGCGGTCGTCATCGGCGCGATCGCGGTGCTCGCGGGCGCGTGGTGGCTCGCAGCCGCTTTGCGCAACAACAACAGCGAGGGCTGGCGCTGGGGCTTTCCGGGGCTGATCGGCGCGGTGGTGCTGGTGTGGATCCCGGCGAGCGCGGCCTGGCGCGCCTATGAGGCGCCGCCGATCCACGACATCTCCACCGACGTCGAATATGCGCCGCCCTTCGAGGCGCTCTTGCCGCTGCGCAAGGGCTCGCCCAACGGACCGGAATATGACGGGCCGAAGAAAGTGGTGCTCGACGGCAAGATCACCACCGTCGCGGAGCTGCAGAAGAAAGCCTATCCCGACATCAAGCCGCACGCCGCTCTCGTCGACCCGCACTATCTGCGCACCGACGCGACGCCGCAGAGCTACTGGTTCTGGCGCGCCTTCGAGCGCGCCAAGCGCATGGGCTGGAACATCGTGGCCTTCGACGCCAAGCGCGGCCGCATCGAGGCGACCGACACGACGCTGTGGTTCGGCTTCACCGACGACATCGTCATCCGCGTGCAGACCGCGGGCTCGATCGGCGCCAAGGTCGACGTGCGCTCCAAGAGCCGCGTCGGCACCTTCGACTACGGCCGCAACGCCGCACGCGTGCGGGAGTACCTGAAGTCGCTTTGACGGGGAGAATCGCCATGCTGCGTTGGTTCGTCCTTTTTCTCACCGTGCTGGCGGCGCCCGCCGCCGCCCAGGACCTTCTGACGGTCCATTCCGACCTGCCCTTCCTGCCCAAGCCGGGTCAGACCGTCTTTCCCTATTCCTGCGGCGGGGCGGACGAGATCGCGACGTGCTCCGAGTTCAAGATGGGCAATTGGAAGAAGCACGAGCTCTGCGGCACCGACGAGTGCGGCGGCTGGATCGGCTTGTGGAACCGTTCGCTCTTCCACCCCTCGCTCAGCTTCCGCGAAACGGCGACGAGGGACGAGGAAAAGTCGTACGAGCCGGCGCTGATGATCCGCCTCACGCCGGGGAGCGAGCGCAAGCAGCTCTACGCGCTCGAGATCGGCTTCGAGACAGGCAGCCGCTACATGCTGCTCGCGGGCGAGGGCGAGATGCCCAAGCATGTCGAGATCCTCGACCTGCGCTGCGAAGGCGACGGCGCGGCATGGCGGCGCCCGCCCGAGCCGATCTCCATCTTCCGCACCGATTACTGCTCGGTGGCGTCGATCGACGCGCTGGAGCGCATGGCGCGCGAGGCGCTGAAACGGCCGCCCCAAGCGACGCTCGACTGGATCGACGACAAGCCGGACGACCCGGACAAGTGACGGCCGCGCGCCCGTCTTACCTGTGCGCCAGCTGGCTGATCTGCACGAGGTTGCCGCAGGTGTCGTTCAGCCTTGTTATGGTCGCGCCGGGGACCTCCGTCGGCGGCATGACGAACGCGGCGCCGCGCGCCTTGATGCGCTCGTAGTCGGCCTTCACGTCGGAGGTCGTGAACATGATCGCCGGCTGGTTCTGCTGGAACATGGCCTGCTGATAGGCCTTGGCGGCCGGGTTGCTGTCGAGCGCGAGCTGCAGCTCGGTTCCATCCGGCTCGTCGGGCGAGGCCACCGTCAGCCAGCGGAACGGCCCGTTGGTGAAATCGGCCTTTTTCAAGAAGCCGAGCACGTCCGTATAGAAGCGCAGGGCCTTCTCCTGATCGTCGACATACACGCTGGTCAGTTTGATCTTCATCGTTTCCTCCATCAATCGGTTTGCGCCAGGACCTGCTCGAGGCGGTCGAGGTTTCGCGGCCATCCGTGTTTGGCGCCTTGGTAGTTCTGCGGCCGGTCGGCGCTGAAGCCGGAATGCTCCATCCTGAGATGGGTGCCCGTGGCCGTCGGCGTGAGCGTCCAGGTCACCACGCTCCCCGCGACGTGGCCGGAGCCCCAGGTGTAGGCGAGCTGCCGGTTCGCTTCGACGGTCAGCACCTCGCAGTCGAGCATCCCGCTCCAATTGGGCTTGGGCTCCGCGCGAAGCGTGAAGGCGCGGCCGACAACGGGCCTGAAATCGTTCTTCATCAGCCACTCCTCGATCAGATGCGGCTCCGTAAGCGCGCGCCAGAGCTTTTCCGGCGGATAGGGGAACTCGCGCTCGACGACGACCGATAACCTCTCGCTCATTGGTCCATCCTCTTGAGCAGGTCTTCGAGCTTGTCGAAGCGGCTCTGCCAGAACCCGACCATGCTGCTCGTCCAGTCGACGAGCGGCGCGAGCGCGCCGGGCTGGGCGCTGTAATGGGTCTCGCGGCCCTCGTGCCGGTCGCGCACCAGGCCCGCGCGCTTGAGGACGCCAAGATGCTTTGAAACCGCGGGCTGGGAGACGCCGGCATGGGCCGTGAGCACACCCACGGTCAGCTCCCCCTTGCGGCACAGCCTCTCGAAGATGGCGCGCCGCGTGGGATCGGCCAGGGTCTTGAAGAGTTCGGTATGGACAGCCGGCATGGAGAAACATAGCTCGTTGGTTATGAGTTGATACATAACCATTGAGCTATGCATATGTCAATTGGGATTATCGTCGAAATTCCAACCTTCCTCTCCCCTCGTGGGAGAGGACGCAAAATCTTACGTTTAGCGGAGCGCAGCGTAGCTAAGCGTTAGATTTTGCTGGTGAGGGGAAGCAGGTCTTGGCGCCGGACTCACCCCTCACCTGAAAAATCAAGGGCTTGGTCTTCGCTTCGCTCAGCCCAAACCCATGATTTTTCTTCCTCTCCCACAAGGGGAGAGGATGTTCGGGCGTCGCGATTCAAGGATGCTCAGGACAGAAACACATTCCCGCCCTTCATCACGAAGCGCACGCCCAGCTCGGCGTCGACGGCGATGAGATCGGCGAGATAGCCTTCGCGCACCGATCCGAGATCGTGCTCGCGGCGCAGGATCTTCGCGTTCACCGCGGTCGCGGCGAGGAGCGCCTCGTCGCGGCTCATGCCGAGCCGCATCATCCATTCGAGCTCGCGCAGGTTCTCGCCATGGGGGAACGGCCCCACATCGCTGCCGAGCCCGATGACGACGCCCTCAGCGCGCGCGGTGCGGAACGCGTTCGCCGCCTCGACCATGCGCGGATGCGGCTCGCCGCCGCGCACATGCCCTGAGAAATACTCGCAGATCGCCTCGCACACGGTGAGCGTGGGAAGATAGGCGATGCTTTCCTTCGCCATCAGCGCGAAGGTTTCGCGCCTGCCGCCATAGCCGTGCTCGATCGTGTCGACGCCGGCCTGCGCCGCGCGGCGCATGCCCTCGTCGCCGGTCGCATGCGCCGCGACCGGACGGCCGAGCGAATGCGATGTCTCGACCAGCGCCTTCAGCTCGTCGATGGAGAAGGTCGCGACCGTCTCGCCGCCCGGCCCGGCGCGATAGTCGGCATAGACCTTGATCCAGTCGGCGCCGTGGCTCGCCTGATGGCGCACCGCGCGCACGACCTCGTCGATGCCGCTCGCCTCCTCGGCGCCTTGCGGGAAGCAGCAATCGGGACGGAATTTCGCGCGCGCGGGGCCATAGGACCCGGTCGCCACGATGGCGCGCGTGACGACGGCGAGGCGCGGTCCCGGGATCAGTCCCTCGTCGATCGCACGCTTGATCGCGACATCGGCATAGCCCGCGCCCTCGGTGCCGAGATCGCGCAGCGTCGTGAACCCCGCGCGCAACGTCGCCTGCGCATGCTTGACCGCACGCACCGTGCGATAGGCCTCGCTTTCCTTGAGCACCTGATCGTCCCATGCCACCTCGTTGTAAGGGTGCAGGAAGAGATGCGAATGCAGGTCCATCAGCCCCGGCATCAGGGTCAGGCCCGCGAGATCGATCACCTGCGTGTCGCCCGCGTCGAGCCCCGCCCCCACCGCCGCGATACGCTCGCCCTCGACGCGCACGGCGAAGCCTTCACGGCTCTCGCCATCGCTCCACACGCGCGCGGGTTTGAGGAGGATGGCGGTCATGCCGGGCGCCAGGCGAGAGGATGCTCGTTCAGCGTCTGGTCCGTCGTGATGAGCCGCAGTCCTTCGACTTGGCACTGCGCCAGCAGCATGCGGTCGAACGGGTCACGGGTGGAGGTTTCGACATGCAGACCGGCAAGTGCGTGCTCATGACCGATCGCAAGTATCGAAAAGCCCCAGCTCCTTATGAGGGACGGAAGCGTCGTTAAGGCGACGCCGAGCGAGAGTTTTCCGACGCGGCTCTTGATCGCGATTTCCCATAAGCTCGCTACGCTTACTTGAGCAGGCACTTCCGAGGCCAAAATTGCATCGCGAACAGCCGCATCCAATTGCGCCGCCTTGGCCCGGAAAAGCGGAATGACGATGTTGGTATCTAGAAGGATTCTCATCGCTCGCGATGCGATCCGTCAGGCGGCAGCGGAGTGATGAGGAAGTCCTCAGGCAACGGATCGTCGAAGTCGTCCGCCACATAGGTGACGATCTCCTCGACCCCGTGCTTGCGCTTGAACTCTTCGGTGACCGAGTCCCAATCGCTCCTGTTCGCCTGATGCGGCACAAGATCGAATGCGGGCTTGCCGTGACGCGTGACGACGATCGTCTCGCCGTTCTCGGCCTTGCGGCCAAGCTCGTTGAGGCGATTTTTAGCGTCCTTGATGTTCACAATCGTCATTTGAAGAAATGTAGCTACCGGTAGCTACTTTGTCAATAGTTGGTAATACCCGTCTTTAACCGTCACCCGCCCCCCCTGCTCCAGCTGGATCAGGTGCGCCAGCACCGAGCGCGCTGCGGCGGGGTGAAGGCGCCTGTCGACGTCGGCGTACATGCGCGCGACCATCTCGGGGATGGTGGCGATCCCGTCGCGCAGGCAAGCGACGATCTGCGCTTCTCGCTCGAGGCGATGATCGATATAGGCCTGGATGAACGGCTTGGGGTCGCGCACCGGCCCGCCATGGGTGGGATAGAGGACGCGGTCGTCGCGCGCGAGAAGCTTCTTCAGGCTCGCCATGTACTGCGCCATGTCGCCGTCGGGCGGCGTCACCACCGTCGTCGACCAGCCCATCACGTGATCGCCGGTGAAGAGTGCCTGCTCCTCTTTGAGCGCGAAGCACATGTGGTTGGAGGTATGGCCCGGCGTGTGGACGCATTCGAAGGTGAAGCCGTTGCCCGCGATCACCTCGCCGTCGCGCACGCGCACATCCGGCATGAACGCCATGTCGCCGCCTTCTTCCACCTTCACGCCGTCATCGAGCTTGCCCGATCCATGCGGTCCGAAGGCGTAAGTCGGCGCGCCGGACCACGCCTTCAGCGGGGCCGCGGCGGGGGAATGGTCGTTGTGGGTGTGGGTGACGAGGATATGCGTCACGCGCCTTCCCTCAAGCGCGCGCTTCAAGGCTTCGACATGCGCCGGCGTGTCGGGACCGGGATCGATCACCGCGACGTCCCCATCTTCGCGTTTCAAATCGCCCACGATGTAGACGCCGGTGCCCTTGAACGTGAACGGCCCGGGGTTGTCGGTGAGCACGCGCGAGATCAGCGGGCTGACGCGCTCGCCGGTTTCGTAAGGTGCGCTGAAGGAGCGGTCGAAGGGGATTGGCATGGTCATCTACCTTCAGTACGGCGCAACGGCCTTTTCCCAATCCACGATGAATGGCAAGGAATGGTCTTTGACCGAATTGTAGGAACGCCCCTGTCCAGCCATCCTGATGAAACCAACTCGCGATTTCTGTTCTTTCAAGAAGGCCTTGAATTCTGACTCAGGGTGCAATTGTTGACGGCCCCTATCGTATCGAACGACGTTTCCATCGCGGCCGACCAACCATAGCAACTCACGTGTCAAAATCTCCACGGCGAGAGTGCTGCCCGATGATCCCTGCTCTTTTCGAACGCAATAGAGCCGATTTGGGGCATATGCCTTCGCAGTCCGCGGGGCGTAGCGGTTCATCCAGGGAAACTGTATCGGTCGCAGGCCTTAGTCAAACGGCGCACGCAGCACCATCTATCCAATTCACAAATTGTCATCCCCGGCCGAGCGAAGCGTAAGCTTCGCGAGGGGAAGGGGACCCAGGTGGAGAGGCCAAGCCTGGTCAGACCACCTGGGTCCCCTTGCATGTAAGGGACTGCCGACTCGGCGCAAGCTGTGAGGCGCATTGGGACCGGTGGCCACCGGTCCCAATGCGGATGGGCGGCACCGCGGTG
>Ga0265318_10000467_pt1 | contig 30052 bp, 17 predicted proteins | sample 4821metaG_FD_192431 | JGI IMG/M metagenome (GOLD analysis project Ga0265318, IMG submission 192431) | Rhizosphere microbial communities from Carex aquatilis grown in University of Washington, Seatle, WA, United States - 4-8-21 metaG | ecosystem: Host-associated > Plants > Roots > Rhizosphere >... | reverse complement strand
ATGACCGCGCAGGACTCGCCCCCGAGCTCGACCGCCCGCGCGAGCGCCTGGTCGGCGTCGAAGTCGAGCCCGCGCAGGCGGTAGGCCGCGAAGAGGGTGAGCTCGGGCAGCCACCAGCCGGCAGGCGAGGTCCCGAGCGTCGTCGCGCGACCGCCCGGCGGATGGGCGCTGGCCGCCGCACGCGCGTTGTCGATGGCGCTGCGTGGGCGCTCGTCCTCGAGATCGAGGCCGGCCAGGGACTGGCGCGGGCGGGCCAGCTCCCCGTCCTGAGCCAGCGCCTCGAGCCAGAGGGTGCGGGCGCGATCCCGCGCCACGTTCGCCGGCACGGAGGGATCGTCGCGGCGCGCGGCCGCCAGCACCGCCCGGCCCACGGCGAACCGGGGCAGCGCTTCGAGCCGGTCGGCGAGCTGCCAGACCGCGGGGCCATCACCGAGCCGGTTGGCGACATAGAGCTCCGCCACCGCGGCGGCCGCGTCGTCGGCCGAGGGGGTCCCGCGAAGGGGCTCGGGGGGCCGGGGCAGGCCGCCCCGCGCGGGCTCGGACGCCGCGACCGGGAAGGCGAACAGCGAAATGGTGGGGCGGCCGCCGTCGCTGGCCAGGCGCAGCTCGAGGCCATGTCGGCCAGGCGTGAGGCTCACCCGCAGGACCGAGATCCGCGGGCCAAAGCGAAAGGCGCCACCGTGCGTGTGGCGCGCGGTCGCGCCACCGTCGACCAGCAGCCGCGCCTCGCCGGCGGATTCGACCACGAGATCGAACGCCCGCGCCTGCGCCGGCGGCCCCCCGGCGCCTCCGGGCGCGGGCGGGACCTCGAGCTCGGCGAAGACGCGCTCGGCGCCCGGGCGGCTCGGATCCACCGGCACGGAGATGCGACACCCGAGCGTGTGAGCCCGCCGCGACGGAGCGGCCGGGGCCGCTCGATCGTCAACCGCCGCCGCCGGCGGCTCCCGATCGAGATCGACGTGCGGAAGGAAGCCGAGCCGCTGGCCGAGGCGGATGTCGCGCACGCACCCCGCCGTCGCTCCCACCCGCGCGAGCAACTCGGCGTCGTCGCGGCGGCGCGCAATCCCGTCCGCCTGCAGGGCGAGCTCGCGACGCGTCTGCCAGCTCCAGAGCGGCGCCGGCAACAGGGCGAGGATGCGCTCCTCGATGCGCGCCCGCCCCCCACCGGACCGCTCCTCGAGCAGGATGCCGAGGCGCCCAGCCGCCATGGCCCGAACGCTCGACGCCCGGGCATCCGCGGGCCGCGCCGGCGCGGCGGCGGCCTGCTCGAGGAGGACGAGGTTCTCCTCGAGGGCCGACGGGACGTCCCCGCGCTCGAAGGCCAGCAGCGCGCGGCCAAAATGCGCCAGCTCCGCGGCGGCCGGATCGACCTCGGCCGATCCCTGCCCGGCGGCGACCAGCACCTGCGCGAACCCGCGATCGGCGTCGGCATCCCGTCCCTCGACGAGGGCGCCCCACGCCCGATCGATCGGGCGCGAGGCGCCCGGTCCCGGCGTCGAGGATGACGATGGCGATGGCGATGGCGGCGACGACGACGACCTCGCGCCCGCTCGCCCGGCTCCCGCGCACCCGAGCAGGGACGGAAGCCATGCCACCGCGGCCAGACCGGCGATCGATCTCGACCATCCGCTGGACCGTCCCCGCGACCGTCCGCGCGACGGGCTCCGATGAATCACGGCGCGCGCCCGACGGCCACGGGCCGGACCGCGACCCCGAGGCCCGCGGCCGACGGTCCCGGCAAGGCCAGCGGGGGGATGCCGGTCGGCGCGCCGCGGGGCGCTCCCTTGGCCTTGCCGACGGCCGGGGGCGCCAGGATCACCCGCTCGCGCATGATCGCGTCGACGTCCCCGAGAAAGCGGCGGAAGTCCGGGTAGTCCTCGGGGGCGATCCGGGCCCGGGCCACGTCGAGGCGGCTCGACACCACCAGCGTCGATGGTCCGCCCGGCTCGATGCTGAGGGCGAAGCGCCCGAACCGGGTCGACACCTGGCGCTCCGTCGGGAGGCGCTCGATCCGGAAGCCCGGCGGAAGCCGGTAGGAGACGCGCTCTTCGTGTTGCCAGGGATACGCCAGCATGAGATCCGAGCGCCGGGCCGAGAGCCGCGCGTAGTTCCGGACCAGATCGCCGTCGCGCACGCCGAGGCCGAGCGCCATCCCCCCGCCGGGCAGCGATTCTCCGAGGCGTGGCAGGGTGGCGCGCGCCAGGACGGTCACCGGGCGATTGCGATCCGTCAAGCCCGGCATCTTGACCCAGAGCAGGTGCGCACCCGGATGTCGGCCGCTCCACACCTTCCCGTAGCGCTCGCCCTGCTCACCGACGGTCTGGTAGTGCTGTCGCCACTCGGAGGCCGCCTGCCCCGCCACGGTCAGCTCCTCCCGCACATCGGCCCCGCCGTCGCTGGCCAGCACCACGCTCCAGCGGCGGGAGGCTCGGTTGCGCGACGACGGCAGGATCGGCGTCGCGGCCCACACCGCCCCGCGCGGTCCGATGCGCAGCACGGGCACACCTTGGTCCTGGCTCGGCAGCTCGTCCACCCCGGAGAATTCGGCCGTCCCGTCGAGGTAGAGATCAAGCTTCGGTATGTAGGCGATGGCGTGATCGAACCCGGCCAGCGACGGGGGGTCGGCCTCGAGCCGCCCCCCCCGTCGGGTCCGCAGGAGGACCATGTCGGCGTCGATGCCGACCTGGCCCAGCAAGGCCACCATCAGGGCCGCCTTGTCCTTGCAGTCGCCGAACTTGCGCGACAGCACCTGCGACACCTTGTAGGGCTTGAAGCCGTGGATGCCGAACTCGAGGCCAACGTAGCGGGTCTGACCGACCACGAACGCGTGGATCGCCCGGACCTTGTCGAGGTCGGACAGCCGGCTACGCAGCCGCGTCGGCACCGCCGACTCGGCCGCCGCGCGAATCGTGTCGTCGGGCGTGAGCTGCTCGGCGATGAGGTGCCAGTACCAGGCCCCGACATCGGCCGCGCGGCCGTAGGTGCTGATGTGGAGGAACGGCGAGACCTCGGCCAGCCCCGGCATGGCAGGCTCGAGCTCGATGCGCGGGAGGTTGCGCGCCGAGAACCGCAGCACGCGCTCGCCATTCTCGATGGTGTCTGACCGCTCGAGCCCGGGAACGACCGGCGCGGCGATGTGAAAGGTGCGCCCGGGCGGCCCGAGCAGCACGTAGTCCCAGCGTCGCTTGGGCACGCCCTCGGCCAGGAACTGCAGGTCCCCGAAGTAGCCGGCCATCTGGTTCTCCTGGGAGACGTCCGAGAGCACGTACGCGATCTCGATGACGTCGCCGGCCCGCAGCCCCTCGAAGCGAACGATCTCGGCGCGGTAGTCGTAGTAGAGGCCATACCAGGGCTCGGAGAGATCTTGATCGTCGCGCTCCGACACCTGGATCACCTCCCAGCCGGCGTCCCCGCCCCCACCGCCGACGCCGGCAGACGGCGGCCGGGGACGGTAGATGCGCGCCTCCAGGATCTCCACCTCCTCGGAGCCGGGGGTGTAGCGCACCGAGAATTCCTTGTTCTCCTCGGCCCCGGCGTCGGTGCGCACCTGCACCATCCGCTGGGCGAAGCTCTCGGACAGGCCGTTGTCGTGCACCCGGACCACGTGCCGATCGAGGAGCACCACCGCGCCATCGGGCTCGCCGGAGGACGGGCGAGAAGACCGGGCGGCGGAGCCCCGTCCCAGCTCCTCGGCCAGGACCGACGGCGCGGACACCGCGAAGCGCCTCGGCAGATCGTCGCGCGCCTCCTGCGCCGGATCCGACGGCGCGCTCGGGTGGCGCTGGCGTGCAACGGCCGCGTCCACGTAGCGGCGCAGCTCGGCGTCCTGCGGGCGGAGGGTCAGCGCGACCTGGAGCCAGCGCGCGCCCTCGACCGGACGACCGAGCCGCTCGAGGAGCTTGCCGAGCTCGGCCGCCAGGGTCGGCTCGTCGGGGAGCTGCCGCGCCGCCCGGGTGAGGACCTCGACGGCGCCGTCGCCGTCACCCGCGCCTTCCTCCGCCCGGGCCCAGTCGAGCGCGAACGAGGGGACGTCGGGGCGGAGCCGGGCGGCCGCGCCGAGGAGATCCACCGAGTCCCGGGTCCGCCCGCGGTCGCGCGCGAACCCGGCGAGCTCGCGCAGGAGATCCACGTCGGTGTGGGCGTGCACGAGGAGCCGGCGCGCCTCGGCCTCGGCGTCCACCCGGCGATCGAGCGCCAGCAGCGACTGCAGGCGCTCGCGGATCACGGCCGGGATGTCCTGGAAGGCGGCAGGGAGGGCCGCGACGCGCGCCAGGGCGGTGGCCGGCAGACCCGCGTTGCGCTCCTCGGCCGCGAGCGCGACCGCGGCAGGCCACCAGGAGGGGTCCGCCGCCAGAGCCGCCCGCCACCGATCGAGCGCCACCGCCTCGCGCCGCTGGTCGCGCGCGACGTCACCGAGCCCCGCGAGCACCCGCGCCAGATCGAGCGCGTGGGTGGTGCCCGACGGCGACGGCGACGACGGCGACGACTGGACGAGCGACAGGGCTCGTTCGAGCATGCGGCGCGACTCGTCCTCGTCGCGCGCCACCCGCGCGGCGCCGAGCATGGCCTCGAAGGAAGGGTACGCGGCCCAGGACTCGGCATAGGCGTGGGCGGCTTCCTTCTGATCCGCGTCGCCCGGGTGGGTGACCTGCAGGTACTGACCGAGGTCGAGCCAGGCCTCGGCCCGGGCGTCGGGTGCACGACCGGCGGCGCGCACCCGCGCCCCGAGCTCGCGCTCGAGCGAACGCACCGGACGCGCGGGCGAGAGGGTCCGCGAGGGTGCCGGCAGCATCGGGCGCGCCGGAGCCGGAGAGGACGGAGGCCCGGCGGCGGCCGTCGGCGCGGCGGTCCCCTGAGCGTCCCCCCCTTCCGCGGGCGCGAAGGCGCTTCGAAAATCGAGCGGCGCCCCGCCTGGCTCGGTCAGGCGCGCGAACACCCGCCAGCTCGCCTCGCCGACCACGGTCTTGATGAGAAGCTGATTCCAGCCGGCGGTGAGTGACACGCCGATCGCGTCCTGATCGAATCGTGCTGGCCGCCGCCGGTCGGCGGCGTGCACCAGCGCGCCGTTGCACCAGACCTTCACGGGGCCCGGTGTCCCGAGCCGCAAGGCCGCCAGCCCGGCCCGCTCGACGCGGACCCACGCCAGCACATACGCGGTGCCCTGCGTGGACGGACGCAGCAGGGCCTCGAGCTGGAGGGCGCCACGCACCTCGGCGTTCTCCGCCTTTCGCCACGAGACAGGCCGCTCCTTGCCCGCCATGACCTCGGCGGGATCGGGAGCGCCACGGAGCCGCTGCAGCTCGGGGGGAAAGGCCACCCCGTACCCCGATCGGCCCTCGCCAAACGGCCCGACCACCCACAGGTGGGTCAGGAGTCCGAGCCCCCGACGGAGATCGGCCGCATCGCCGGGTCCCTCGCCCACGATCTTCGTCCCCGGGCCGCCAAGAAGGGCAGCCCCTTCCGACTCGGCGCGCTCGGCCAGGAAGACGCGGGCCGCCGCCGACACCAGCGGGTCCGCGTCAGGGGCCTCGGCCGCCACGCGAATCGGAGCGTCGAGAGCCCCAGGTGGGCCGAGATCCACGAGATCGAGCAAGCGCAGCAAGGGCGCGATGGATTCGGGCCGCCCGCGTGTCTCGCGCAACCGGTCGAGCGACCGCGCCGCCAGCGGCCACAAGGGCGATGACGTCTGATCGGGCGCGAGAGCCGGCGAAGCTGGCGGTGACGGGCTCGGTGGCGCGGTCACCCGGGGCCCGGGACCGCTGGCCGGCGGACTCGCCGGGGAACTGGCCCCCGGACGCGTGGAGGTGCCCGCCGGCGCGACCCCGGCCGAGAGGCGCACCGTGGCGAAGACGGTGAGCACACCGGCAACCAACGAGGGCAATCGCACCCGCGAGGCGCGACGGAGGAGCATCAGACAGAGTATACGACCACCGAGGACCCGCCGAGGGTGCGGATGCTGAGGACAGGTCGTCGGTCGAGGTGCCTGTGAGGGCAGGCCCTCAGGGATGGCTCGCCGGGACGCCGTCGAAGTGGCTGCCGATGGTCTCGCGCAGGGCGAGCCGCGCCCGGTGGAGGCGCGTCTTCACGGTCGGCACCGAGACGCCCAGGATCTCGGCGGTCTCCTCGGTGGAGTGACCATCGACGTCGCGGATCAGGAAGACCGTGCGGTAGATCTCGGGCAAGGCGTCGACCGCGCGCTGAATCTCGGCCTTGAGCCGGTCGGACTGGAGCTGCTCGTCTGGCCGACGGGACCAGTTGTCGCCCGGGGCGTGAATCTGTCCGTACTGGGGCGTGCGCTCGAGCACCGAGGGCTCCAGATCCTCGGTGGAGATCTCGGCGTGACGCCGCTGGGAGCGCAGCCGCATCAGCGCGGCGTTGGCCGTGACCCGGTACAGCCAGCTCGAGAACAGCGCGTCGCCCTTGAAGCTGTCGAGCTTGCGCCAGACCGTCAGCAGGGTGTCCTGGACGACCTCCTTGGCCTCGGACTCGGTGCGCACGAAGCGCAAGGCCAGCCGGTAGACCTTGTCCTGATAGCGGTTGACCAGCTCCTCGAAGGCGCCGAAATCCTCCCCACGCACACGCGCGATCAGCTCCTCGTCCGAGGGAACGACCGCGCCCGCGGAGGAGTCGGGCACCTTATTTTCGTCGGCGGCCATGAGGCGGTCAGATCTCGATTGTCCCAAATATTGTTGCATTTCGATAGTCGGGGTCGCCGGCCGCTGCGGCGAGCCGCGGGGTCGTGCTACAACGCCGTGCATGCGTCCTTCGAGAGCCGTCCCGGAACGCCCGCCTCGACTGCGAAAGGCCCCGAGGAGACCGGCCGTCATTCATCTTGCCTGCGCCTGCGCCGTCTCGGTATCGGTGGCAATACCTACCCTGGCGTCCGCGGCAGCGGTCGCCGCGGGCGACACCGCGCCGGAGCCGGCGCTGCCCTTCGAAAAATACCTGCTCCCCAACGGGCTCGAGGTCGTCCTGCACGAGGATCACCGGGTGCCGCAGGTGGCCGTCGACGTCTGGTACAAGGTCGGCTCCAAGGACGAGGAGCCCGGCCGCACGGGCTTCGCGCACCTGTTCGAGCACCTCATGTTCCAGGGTTCGAAGCACGTGGGTGAGGACAAGCACTTCGCCTACCTGCAGAAGGCCGGGGTCTCGAGCGCCAACGGCTCGACCTCCGAGGACCGAACCAACTATTTCGAGGTGGTTCCCGCCAACCAGCTGGAGCTGGCCTTGTGGCTCGAGAGCGATCGCATGGGGTTCCTGCTGGACCGCCCCGGTCTCAAGGAAGCCTTCGATGGCCAGCGCGACGTGGTGAAGAACGAACGGCGCCAGCGGATCGAGAACCGTCCCATGGGCCTCGTCAACAAGGTCACCATCGAGGCGCTCTACCCGCCGGATCATCCGTACCATCACGAGGTGATTGGCTCGATGGAGGACCTGTCGCTCGCCACGCTCGACGACGCGCGCCGGTTCTTCAATCGCTGGTATGGCCCCAACAACGCGACCCTGGTCCTGGCGGGGGACATCGATCCAGCGCGGGCCCGCGAGCTCGTCGAGAAGTACTTCGGGCCCATCCCGACTGGCACCGGCGTGGCCGCGCCGGGGTCACCCGCCGCCCCGCCCGCCACCACGACCGCAGCTCCGCGACTCGAGCGCGAGACGCGGATCCCGATGGAGGCCAAGATCCAGCAGCCGCAGCTCTTCGTCGACTACCTGACCCCGGCGAGCTTCAGCCAGGGCGACCACGAGATGGACGTGGTCGCACAGCTCCTCGGCGGCGGCAAGGCCTCGCGCCTCTACCGGCGGCTGGTGTACGACCTGCAGATCGCGCAGTCGGTCGGCGCCAACCAGCAGAGCCAGCTGCTCGGCAGCGTCTTCGAGCTGTCCGCGTCACCGATGCCCGGCCACACGGTCGACGAGATCCTGGCGGTCATCGACGAGGAGCTGGCGCGGCTCGCGCGTGTGCCGGTCGAGCCGCAGGAGCTGGATCGCGCGAAGAACCAGATCGAGTTCGACATGCTCCGCAACCTCGAGCCCCTCCTGGCGCGGGCCGAGAGGCTGCAGGCCTACAACCAGATCACCGGCGATCCCGGCCAGCTCCCGGCGGATCTCGCCGCCTACCGCGCCGTGGACGCCGCCGCGGTGCAGCGAGCCGCCGCCCGCTATCTCGGCCACCGCGGCCGGGTGATCATCGATGTCTCCCCCAATCCGCAGGCTCCCATCATGGGGAGGATCAAGCCATGACCACCACGCGCCCTCCCCTGTTTCGCCTGCGATGGCTCACGCCCGGGTTCGCCGCCTGCCTGCTCGGAACCGCCTGCGCCGCCCCCGCGGGCTCCGTGGCCGCGCGTCCTTCGGCGAGCGCCGCGACCGCCGCGGCATCGACGACGTCCGATTCCAATTCCAGTTCCAGTTCCAATCCCGCGCCCACGGCGCCCGTGGTGGCGACGGCCGCCGACCACAAGGCGCCGCGCGCGGCCAACGCCGCCGACCCCGCGCTGTCGTCGCCTCAGCGCAAGACCCCCGACGCCCCCTTCCGCGCGGAGGCGCCCGGGCCGGCGCCCGAATCCCCTTATCGGGTGCCGCCGTTCAAGCGGTTCCGGCTGCGCACGGGCGTGGAGGTGCTGCTGGCCGAGTTCCACGAGCTGCCGCTCATCGAGCTTCACCTGGTCCTGAAGACCGGCGGCGCCGCCAACCCGGTCGGCTCGGCGGGCCTGGCGGATCTGACCGCCAACATGCTCGACGAGGGCACCAAGACACGCTCGGCGCTCGACATCGCCGAGCAGATCGCCAGCCTCGGCTCGGTGCTCGGAAGCGGCGCCTCCTGGGACGCCTCGACCCTGACGCTCGCGACCATCGCGCGCAACTTCGACGCCGCGCTCGCCATCTGGGCGGACGTGCTGCTCCACCCCGCCTTCTCCGAGAAGGAGCTGGCCCGCGTGCGGGACAACCTGGCCACCGCGGTGGCGCGCCGCAAGGACAGCCCGCCCACGGTGGCCAGCCTGACCTTGGCCCGGGTCCTCTACGGCGACAAGCATCCTTACGCCTGGCCGCAGACCGGCACCGAGGAGAGCCTCGAGAAGCTCGGGACCGCCGAGGTGCGCAAGTTCTACGAGACCTACTACCACCCGGGCAACGCGACCATCATCGTGGCGGGCGACGTCACCGAGGCCCAGCTCAGGAGGAAGCTCGAGGCCGCGCTCCGGGAGTGGAAGCCGGCGCGGGTCCCCGCGATCAAGCTCTCGAGCCCCCCCGTGGCCGAGAAGAAGAAGATCTTCCTCATCGACAAGCCCGGCGCGCCTCAGTCGTCGATCCGGGTCGGGCTCGTCGGGGTCAAGCGGACCGATCCCGATTACTTCCCGATCGTGCTCATGAACCAGGTGCTGGGCGGCAGCTTCTATCGCCTCGACATGGATCTGCGCGAGCGCCTGCAGTGGACCTACGGCGCGCGTTCGAGCTTCGAGATGCGCCGGACGCCCGGGCCCTTCTCGGCGGGAGGAGAGTTCGTGGCCGCCCACACCGCCGACGCGGTGGCCGAGATCCTGAAGGAGATGCGTCTCATGAGCACCACCGAGGTCTCCGACGAGGAGCTGGCCCGGGCCAAGGACAACTTCATCCGATCCTTCCCGGCGCGGTTCGCCACCCGTGGCTCGACCGCTGGGGTCCTGGCCGAGCTGGCGGTGTACGGGCTGCCCGATCGCTTCCTCACCGACTACGCCAAGAACATCCAGGCGGTCACCAAGGCCGAGGTCCGCCGGGTGGCGGCCAAGTACCTGCTGACCGAGCGCTCGGCCATCGTGGTGGTGGGCGATCGGGCCAGCCAGGAGGCGGGCCTGGCGCGGCTCGCCCCGATCGAGGTGCGCGATCTCGACGGCGGCCCGCTGGTCGCGCGCCCCAAGGGTGCCGAGTCGACCACCGAGTCGCCCGCCTCCAAGTCCGAAGGTGGTGGGGCGCAGGACTGAGCGCGCGATCCCCCGACCCATGTCGAAGGCACGCACCACCCTCGGTCTCCTCTTTCTCGTGACCGTCGTGCTCGGGGGCTGGTCGGTGCGCGCGATCCGCCGCACCGCCGGCCGGCGGGCGACGCTGGTGGATGGGCTGGCGCGCGCGGTTCCCCTGCCTGCCGGGACCCGGGTGCTCGTGCCCTGGCAGCCGGTCGCGGACGTCGACCTCGCCCACACCACGCTCTGCTTCGACGACACCGAGCCTGGCACCGTGCTGGCAGACTTCGCGCGCGCCCTCGGCCGGGGCGGCTGGCGAATCTCACCGCCGGACGTGGCCAATATGAGCAGGATGGGCGCGGCGGGCGCGAGCGCCGGCGCGCCCCGCCCGACCTCCCCCCTCGCCGTGAGCGCCGACAACGCCACCTACCGGCTGCGCGGAAGCATCGAGCCCGCGCGCCGCCTCGACTGCGACGACGCGCGCAAGCAAGTTCTCCTCTCGGTCGAAGCCGCCCCCCGGTGATCGCTCTTGGTCAAGAGGCGAAAATCGCCCTCCCACAGTGCGGTGGTTGGAGGATCTCAAGAACCACACGAACAACAGGAGATCGAGCCGCCGCCCGGCCCTGACGGTAGCACGCGGCACGAGGCTGGCGGCTGAGGCCATGGTCCGGGCCCCGGACCGCCACAACCCAATGCGTACTCGCCAGGCTGGCACTTGTCTTCGCAATCTGAATAGGAGACCCCAGGCGTCGGATTCGGTCCAGGGCACTCCGTCAGGTTGTCGCTCAGGCATTCCATGCCTCCCTGATCGGAGCCGCGGCACGACAGGTACACGCGGGCGGCGGTACATTGTCCGACCGCCGCGTCGACCGAATCGAAGCGCGCGGGCCAAGAACAGGCGGGCAGCGTCACGGCGACGTCGCTCTGCCCAGCTGTGGACGACGGACTATTGCAGGCCCCAAACCAAGAATAGACGAAGAGCAGCCCCAACAGCCCGTGGTTGTCGTGACGAGGACGAGATTGGTGGGTATCCATGGTGTTCCTCATCTCGTTCCGGTCGTGCAAGGTCCACGCCCGGCGCAACCTGATGTTCTCGCACGCGCGTCTCTGAACTCGGGAGCAGCCGCGACAGTCGTGTCGCACTCCGGTCGCGTCATCTCTGCCCGACCTCTGCCCGACGGTGTCGGGCTCAGCGATCTTGACCTTGCCTATGAATCACATCATAGGTTATGCACGCGTTCCACGCTGAATCTGGACCGCGCGGGGTAACGGACGACATCGATCACGAGACCAGCTATGGATACGTGAACGGATGAGCGACGCTGTCGTCGAGAATGCCCTGCGGCGCTGTGCGGAGGCGGTCGCTCGGCTCGGTGACGGGGGACTCCCGACCACCTGCATCCGGTTGTTTTCGGGGCGGGCGGACGGATGTGACGGTGTGCTGGTGGATCGACTGGGGGCTTTGGTGGTGGCCACGGACTATCGGGCACCGGGGCCCGCTGCGAGACCAGGCAGGCAAGGAGATTCGGCCAAGGACTCGGCCAGGCGCTTGCTCGAGCTCGTGCAGGGGGTGCACGGGGATGTTCCCATCGTGGTCAAGGCCCGCGGCCACGAGAAGGGATCCGACTCCTTCGTGTGCATCCGGTCCTTGCCTCCGCTGCTGGCACCACCCGACGGGCCTGCCGCCGCCCCGCTGGCCATCGCGATGTCCATGTCCGCGCCCGCGCCCCTGGTGGGTCTCGAGCGCGGGATGCGCTTCGAGATCGGCACCGATCCGGCCCACGATTTCGGGATCTTCCTCGACGCGGGCAAGGCCCGCCAGCACGTGCGGGACGTCGCGCGCGGGCTCGACGTGCTCAACCTCTTCTCCTACACCGCCGCGTTCGGCGTGGCGGCGGCGGTCGGGGGGGCGGCCTCGGTCACCAACGTGGATCCGAACCGGGACTATCTCGCCTGGGGCTTGCGCAACGCCGCGCTCAATCAGGTGGCCCAGCGGGTCCTCCCCGACACCGCGCAAGACTTCCTGCGAAAGCACGCGCGTCGCATGGCGCGCGACCCCGCGAAGAAGGGCTTCGATCTGGTCATCCTCGATCCTCCGGCCTTCGGGGTGGGACGCGGTCGAGACCGCCTGATGCGGCTGCTCTGGCCCGAGCTGTTCGCGGCGCTCCGGGGCATGCGCCCGAGGCACGTCGTCCTCCTGTGCAACGACAAGTATCTCCGCGCACGCCGCGACTTCGTGGATTTCGTGCAGGCCGAGCTCGGCGCCGACTACCAGCTCGCCCGACTCGGGACATGCTTTCGAATCGAGGAACTGGCGGCCGCCGCCGCGCCCGGGTCGGTGCCGCCGCCGCTCGACTGGCGACCCGATCGTCCCGAAGATCCCTTCTACGTCGAGCCCGTGGTTCTGGCCGGCCGACTCAGGTGATCCCGCATCCGGTCGCGAGACGAGGACAGCGACCAGGACGAGGACGACTCAGTATCCTGGCAATACCAGCACCCCGCGCCTGAGCACCTCGAGGTGGTCGCCGCGCACACGCACCAGGGTGCTCGGAGCTCCGCCGGGGGTGGTGCCTCCGTGGATGACCCGGCAACGTCCTTCGAAGATCTCCTCCACCGCCTCGGCGGTGGTGGTCGGCGGCTCACCGGCGCGGTTGGCGCTGGTCGCCGTGACGGGCCCCCCGAAGGCCTCGACCAGCGCCTGGGCCGTCGGATGGGGTGAGTGCCGGACCGCGATGAAGCCCTTCGAGACGAGCGGAGCGGGCAGGCCCCGCCGCGCGGGCAAGGCCAGGGTGAGCGGGCCGGGCCAGTGCTCGAGGATCAGCCGGCGCGCGAGCGGCGAGATGCGCACGCACAGCTCCTCGAGCATCTCCACGCCGCTCACCAGCACCGAGATGGCCTTCTCCTGACCGCGACCCTTGAGGGTACGCAGGCGCGCGAGGGCGATGTCGTCGAGGGCGTTCACCCCGAGGGCATAGAAGGTCTCGGTCGGGAAGGCCACCACCTCGCCACGGTGCAGGGCCTCGGCCGCGAATGGAATCTCTTCAGGAAAGGCGTGACCCAAGTTCGTTCGATGCACGTTCGTTCGGTGACCGCTCGATGGTCGCGGGATGTTGGTCTCGCGGACCGTGACCTTCAGCCCCCGAGCGCCGCGGGCGAAAATTCCGCCGTGACCTCGGCGTTGGCACGCAGCACCTTCTCACGTCGGACCTCGCGCTCGTGCTCGAGCCGGGTGGCGAGGCCCGCGTCGCCGAGGGCGATGATCTGGGCCGCGAGGAGCCCGGCGTTCTCGGCGCCCCCGATGGCCACGGTCGCCACCGGCATTCCGGGCGGCATCATCACCGTGGAGAGCAAGGCGTCGAAGCCACCAAGCGTTCCGGCGGCGATGGGGATTCCGATGACGGGCCGGGTGGTCTGGGCCGCCACCGCCCCCGCGAGGTGAGCCGCCCCCCCCGCGCCCGCGATGAAGACCTTGCAACCCCGCGCCACCGCATCCTTGACGAAGGCCACGGCTTCGGTCGGGGTTCGATGGGCGGAGAGGACCCGCACCTCGACCACCACGTCGAGGCGCCGCAGCACCTCGGCGGCGGGTCGCATGGTCTCGAGGTCGGACTTCGAGCCCATCAAGATGGCTGCGTCGACTCTGGTGCTGGTGCTGGTGCTGCTGCTGCTGCTGCTGCTGCTGCTGACCGTGGGCTTGCTCATGTTCCTCGTCCTCGCATACCGATGTCGGTTCGAAAATGCATACCAGAAAATGAAACCTTTTCGGGCCCCGGACCGATGGCGGCGTACACCCGGGATCGGGCGTCGGCCACGTCGGCTCCGAGCGCCACCAGCCCGAGGACCCGACCGCCCGCGGTGACCGTGCGCGCACCCACCTGGCGCGTGCCAGCATGGAAGACCAGCACGCCCGCGCCCCCCTGCCCCACCGTGCCCGCCGGCGGCAACCCGCTGATCTCGTCGCCGAGCCGGGGCTTGCCGGGGTAGTTCGCCGCGGCCAGCACCACGCAGACTGCGGCCCCCGGGTGGACCTCGAGGGCATCGACCGTCGCGAGCTTCGGCGCCGCCGCCGCCGCGGGCGGCAACCGTCCGCGCGCCGCGCCCATGAGCCACGGCAGGAGATCCCCGGCGAGCCGCGGCACGACCACCTGGGTCTCGGGATCGCCGAACCGACAGTTCCACTCGATGACCATGGGCCCGCGATCCGGCGTCAGCATCAACCCGCCGTAGAGCAAGCCGGAGAAGGTGCGTCCGTCCGCGCGCAGGGCCGCCAGGGTCGGCTCGAAGATCCGGCGGGTGATGAAGTCGAGGGTGGCGGGGTCGGTCAGGACCGGGGACGGCGAGCAGGTGCCCATCCCGCCGGTGTTGGGCCCGCGATCGCCGTCGAGCACGGCCTTGTGATCCTCCGCCGACGGCAGCAGCACGAAGCGCTCGCCGTCGCAGATGGCCATCACCGAGAGCTCGCGCCCGGTCAGGCGCTCCTCGAGCACGACCCGGGCGCCGGCCGCGCCGAACTCCCCCTCGGCGAGCATCCGGCGGACGGCCGCCCGCGACTCCTCCTTGGTGTCGGCCACCACCACGCCCTTGCCGGCGCACAGCCCGTCGGCCTTGACCACCACCGGTCCGGGCTGGGCCTCGATGAAGCGCTCCGCCTCCGCGAGCCCCTCGAAGACACCGAAGGCCGCGGTCGGGACCCCGGCGGTGGCCATCAGCCGCTTGGCGAAGGCCTTGCTGCTCTCGATCTCGGCCGCCGCCGCCGAGGGGCCGAAGAAGAGAATGCCTGCCGCTCGGACCGCGTCCCCGAGGCCCTGCGACAGGGGATCCTCGGGGCCGCACACCACCAGATCGACCGCCTCCCGCCGCGCGAGCTCCACCAGCCCCGGCAGGTCGTCGGCCCGGATGCCGGGGACGAGGCGCACCTTGTCGATCCGCGCGATGCCGGGGTTGCCGGGCGCGCACACCACCTCGGCGCACGCCGGGCTCGCAGCGAGCTTCCAGGCGAGGGCGTGCTCGCGCCCGCCTCCGCCCACCAGCAAGATCCGGGTCGGTCGCTCGGGCGCGCTCGGGGTGTCGGCTTGGGTCTTCACTCGGTCATCGAACCGTTCGGGGGTGCTCACGATTCTCAGTGGCGAAAGTGGCGCTGACCCGTGAAGATCATCGCGATCCCGTGCTCGTCCGCGGCGGCGATCGACTCGTCGTCACGCACCGATCCCCCCGGCTGGATGATGGCCGTGACGCCCGCCTTGGCCGCCTCGTCCACGCCGTCCCGAAAAGGGAAGAACGCGTCCGATGCCAGCACCGCGCCGCCGAGCGGAAGCCGGGCCTTCGACACGGCGATGCGCACCGAATCCACCCGCGACATCTGGCCGGCCCCCACGCCGATGGTGTGTCCGTGCCCGGCGAGCACGATGGCGTTGGACTTGACGTGCTTGGCCACCCGCCAGGCGAAGTCCAGATCGGCGAGCTCGAGCGCGGTCGGTGCGCGGGCGGTCGCGACCTTGGCGTCGGCCGCCGAGGCGGTATAGAGATCCCGCGTCTGCACCAGGAACCCGCCCGAGACGCTGCGCAGCTCGTTCCGGGCGCCGGCCACCCGCTCCTCGGCCGCGGCCGCCGGAAAATCGTAGGCCAAGAGGCGCAGGTTCTTCTTGGCGGACAGCACCCCGACCGCTTCGGCGTCGAACGACGGAGCGATCACGCATTCGAGGAAGGTCTCGCGCAGCTCGCGGGCCATGGCCCCGTCCACCGGGCGGTTGAGCGCCACGATTCCTCCGAAGGCCGAGACGGGATCGGTCTCGCGCGCGTTGCGGTACGCCTCGAGCACCCCGGCCGGCGAGACCGCGCACCCGCAGGGGTTGGTGTGCTTGATGATCGCGGCCGCCGGCGCCTCGAACTCCGACGCGAGGCGCATGGCCGCGTCCAGATCGAGGAGGTTGTTGTAGGAGAGCTCCTTGCCTTGCAGGACCTCCGCCCGCGGCAGGGAGAGCCCGATCCCCGCGTCCTCGAGGGCGTAGAAGGCGGCCTTCTGGTGCGGGTTCTCCCCGTAGCGCAGAATGCCCTGGAGGCTGGCCGAGATGTGCAGGCTCTCGGGGAAGTCCCCGGGGGGCTCGGCGGGCGAATCGAGGCGCGTCAGGTACGACGCGATGGCCCCGTCGTAGGCGGCGGTGTGCGCGAAGGCCTTGCAGGCCAGCTCGAAGCGCAGCTGGGCGGGCACCTCCCCGTGGTTCTCGATCTCGGTCAGCACCACACCGTAGTCCTCGGGATCGACCAGCACCGTGACGCGCTCGTGGTTCTTGGCCGCCGACCGGATCATCGAGGGGCCGCCGATGTCGATGTTCTCGATGATGTCCTCGTAGGGCGCCCCCCGGGCCACGGTCTCCCGAAAGGGGTAGAGGTTGACGATCACGAGATCGATGGGAACGATGCCGGCGCGCTGCATCTCCTCGCGGTGTCGGGTGCTGGAGCGCCCGAGCAGCCCGCCGTGGATCTTCGGATGCAGGGTCTTGACCCGCCCGTCGAGGATCTCGGGCGCCCCCGTGAAGTCGCTGACCTCGCGCACGGGCACACCCGCCTGGCCGAGCGCCTTGGCGGTTCCCCCGCTGGCGAGCAGCTCCACCCCGGCCTTGGCCAGGGCCCGGCCGAGGTCGACGAGCCCCGCCTTGTTCGAGACCGACAGGAGTGCGCGCGCGATTTTCGACACCGGCTTCTTCTAGTCCCGCGCGCAGGCCCGATCAACCACTTCGGGACCCCTGGCCCGCGTCCCCGAGGCCCCTCCCTGTGCCAGCCTCTTGCCCGTCCACGCTCCGTGGAACAAGCATGGCGACGCCGAGATGCTCACGCGGTGATGCCGGCGCGGGTCCGCAGGTCTGCCAGCTCTCCCTTCGTCAGATCGCGCCAGCCACCCATCGACAGGCCCTCGAACGAGATGTTGCCGAGGCGCACCCGCGAGATCTTCAGCACCGAGTGGCGGATCAGGTCACCTCCCGCCTTGAGCGCGCGCGGCCGGGTCTCGGAGGTCACGATCTCGATCCAGGTGTTCTTGCCGGTGGTGGCGAGCGACTGGATCGCGATGGGCTTGACGGCGATGTCCTCCCAGCGCCAGCCGCGGGCCAGCCGCGCGAGCTCGGGCTCGCCGACGACACCCTGCAGCTTGAGGTGATAGGTCATGGTGACCTTCTGCCCGCGCTTCGACAGGGCGGCGGCCAGCTCGCCGTCGGTGGTCAGCAAGATCACCCCCTCGGCCGGAAAATCGAGCGGCGCCACCACGGTGAGTCCGGGCTCGAGCCCGTGGACGTACTGACGGAGCGTCGGCCGATCCCCCTTGGGCTCGAGGGTGGCGAGACAGGCGCGCGGCTTCAGCAGCACCCGGTAGACCGGGTCGACGCGCAGGACGCGCTTGCCCTCGACCTCGACCCGATCGCGCTCGGCGACCACCGCGCCGAGCGTGGTCACCACCTGACCGTTGACCTTGACGACCCCAGATACGATCAGCTTCTCGGCCTGACGCCGCGAGGCCAAGCCCGCCTGGGCCAGATAGCGTTGCAGTCGCATGACCGCCCCTACCCTTCGCTCGAATTGGGGCCGCGGGCGCTCGAATTGGGGCCGCGGGCGCTCGAATTCGGGCCGCGGGCGCTCGAATCGGGGCCGCCGGCGCTCGAATTCGGGCCGCCGGCGCTCGTCTTGGAGCCTCGGGCAGCGGGATCGTCCGACGAGGTGGCCAGCTGGGGTTCGGTGCCAGATTCGGTGCTGGTTTCGAGGTTGGTTTCGGGATCGGTGTGAACCCGCACCGCATGGGTGGCGACGCGGGTAGCGGCTTCTAGCTCGTCGATCAGGGAGTCCTCCTCGGCGGGATCATAGTTGGGGAGCTCGGAGACGGTGAGCACCGGCAGGGCGGACGCGCTCGGGTCCGCGCCCCCCGCGCCGACGGCCGCGCCCGGGCCGGGGTTCTGCCCGGCACCGAGCTTGGTGTCGACCTTGGCGCGCTCCTCGGCGCCAAGCTCGTGAAATTCGCGCAGGGTCGGCAACTCCGTCAGGTCGCGCATGCTGAAGGTCTTGAGGAAGTCCGGGGTGGTGCCGTACAGGATCGGCCGTCCCACCTCCTCCTTCTTGCCGATCGCCCGCACCAGGCCCCGTTCGAGCAAGGTGCGCAGCACCGGCCCGCAATCCACCCCCCGGATCTCGTCGACCTCCGGGCGGGTGATGGGCTGGCGGTACGCGACGATGGCCAGGGTCTCCATCATGGCGCGCGAGAGGCGCTGAGGGCGCCCCGCCACCAGCTTGGCCACCCACGCGCCGTTGCCCGGGTGGGTGCGCAGCTGCCAGGCGCCGGCCACCTGGACGAGCTGGATGCCCGTGGCGGCGCGGCGCTCGCGCAGGCGCTCGAGCAGCGCCCCCAGGCGCGCGCCGTTGGGATCGTCGAGGAGACGCTTGAAGTCGGCCACCGCGAGCGGGCGATCGGCGGCGAAGAGCAAGCTCTCGAGGATGCTCTCGATGCGCGCCTCGTCGTCCGGCAGCGGAACCTCGGGCGGCTCCGCGGCGGTTTCGGCCTCGGCCTCGGAGCCGGGCTCGACCTCGGGCTCGGCCTCGAGCGGCTCGTCCGCGCGCACCCATTCCTGCGTGACACCTTCGTCCCCGTCCTCGGGAAGCGCCTGGCTCGGGGTAGGGCCCACCACCGGGGTCGACACCGGCTCCGAGGGATCTTCCCGTTCGTCGTGTTCGCGTTCGGTCATGACTCTTTGGCTTCGGGTTCGGCGGGCGTCGCGGATCCTGCGGTTGCGCCCGCCAGGTCCGCGGCCTCGGGCGCGTGGTCGTCGACCGTCGCTGGCGTGACCGCCGGCGCCGCCGCCGCGTCGGGGCCGCCCTCCCCGCCCGCCGAGGTGATCTCCACCCGACGCGCGTCCGCCATGTCGGTGCCTTCGACCTGGGTGATGAACAGCGTCTCCTCGTCGTCCGAGGCCAGGAGCCGCACCACCTTGAGCCGCGCCAGCTCCAGGATGGCCAGCAGGGTCACGACCAGGTGGCTGCGCAGCTCCGCCTCAGGCATCGACAGATCGAAGAGCGCATCGAAGCGGAACGACCCACCCGAGCCCTCCAGCCGATCGATGATCTGGTTGACCCGGGCGCTGATCGACACGCGGTCGAACGCCACCTCGTGGGTCAGCTTGGGTCCGGCCTTCTCCAGCAGCCGCCCGAAGGCCTCGATCAAGCGCCAGACCGAGTGATCGGCCAGCGGGGCGAGCCCACCCTCGCCTTCGATCTCCATCCCGCGCCCGAAGATGTTGCGGCCCTCGATCGGGCGCTCGCCGAGGCGCGCGGCCGCGTCCTTGTACTTCTGGTACTCGAGCAGGCGCCGGATCAGCTCCTCCCGGGGATCGAGGATCTCCTCGCCCTCCTCGTCGCTGGTGTCGAGCGGCTCGGGGGCCGGAACCAGCTCGCGCGACTTGAGATAGGCGAGGGTCGCGGCCATGACCAGGTAGTCGGCGGCCAGGTCGACGGTGAGCGACTGCATCAGATCGAGGTACTCCAGGTACTTCTCGGTGATGAACGCGATCGGAATGTTGACGATGTCGATCTCGTGGGTCTTGCACAGGTGCAGCAGCAGATCGAGCGGGCCTTCGAACTCGGGCAGCTCCACCCGGTACGAGGGCGAGACCCCCTCGGCGTTCATCCCAGCACCATGCCGAGCACGAACGCGCTCCAGGCGTGGGCCAGGCGATTCACCGGCCGCATCAGGAAGCCCCCCACCGGGGTGGCGAACACGATGAGCAAGAGCAGGATCCCGTACCGGTAGAGCGTGCGCAGCACACCGGCCATCGAGGCCGGCAAGAGGACCCCGAGGATCGAAGCCCCGTCGAGGGGCGGGATCGGCAGGAGGTTGAAGAACATGAGCGTGAGGTTGAGGACGATCAGGAACTGAACCACCGCCGCCGCGACCTCGGGGCTCACGTGACCGGCCCGGGATGCGAGCAGCAGCCCCGCCGACGCCGCCACGGCGAAGAGCAGGTTCATCACCGGTCCGGCCAGGGACACGATCAGGTAGTTGACGGTCGGCGAGAACCCCTTGGTCATGGCCGCGGGGTTGGTCCGGACCGGCTTTCCCCAGGCGATGAGGGGAACCCCGACCGCGAAGGCAGCCAGGAGCGGGACCACGATGGTGCCCATGGGATCGATGTGGCGCCACGGCCACAGCGAGACCCGACCCTCGGCGCGCGGCAACCCGTCGCCCAGCCGGTCCGCCACGAAGGCATGGCCGAACTCGTGAAACGACACCGACAATACGAAGGCGACGAGCGACAGCAGCGCTTGCCGCACCTGCTCGTTCGAGACGTCCATGGGCCTTCCGGTTCATCATATAGCCGACCACGCGCACGAGCGTCAAATGACCGGGGCGCAGGGGAGCGCCGCGGCGGCACCCTCGCCCGCGGCCCGAGGGACCGGATGACCGGAGATCCCGTGGGACCGCGGGCGCCGAGCGGGGTGCCGCCGGGGCCGGTGGGCGAATCAGCGGAAGAAGTAAGCGAAGCCGAAGCTGGCCGTGAACTGAGACGACAGGCCCACGCCCTTGTTGACCGGCCCGGTGTTGTCGCCAAACGCGAAGTGCAGACCTCCCGTGGCATGCAGACCGAAGTTCGGCGTCAGGAACACCCGGGCCTGAAACCCCGGCTCGATGCTGGTGGCGGTATCCGAGGCCCCGCCGCCCGAGAAGGTCACGAGCCCGACGCCACCACCGATGGAAAAGTCGCTGTTGAATCCCCGGTGCAGGTGGTACCAGCCGCGGACCCCGAACTGCACCGTGGTCAGGGTGGGTGGATTGGCGCCTCCGCCGGGCTTGTCGCTCTCGAAGCCGAGCAACCCCTCGAGGTGGAACTTGGGCTGATCCCAGACGACCTCCGGCCCAGCGATCCCGGTCAGGAATGCCGCCGCCCCCACCCCGATCCCCGCCCCGCCGCTGCCGCCACCCGCGTCCGCGATGCTGGTGCCAGCCGGCGCCGTCGCCGGCTGAGCGAGCGCGTCCGCCTGTAGGGCGGCCATCCCGCCGCCGAGGGACACCAGAAAAACAAGGCAAGATCGGGTCAGTCTCTTCATGCGATGATCCTCCATGGGCGAGCGATCTATCGATCTCCCCTCCCCGTGTCGAGGGGCGAATTCCGACGTGGCCTGCCCGGCCGCATGTCACGGGATTGAACCCTTTTCGTCCAGGAGCCCGGAAAGCGTCACCATCCCGCCACGCCTGGCGACCCGGACGCGCCCGGATGGGGGGACGCGGTCGCGGGGCGGACCGGCGTGGGCTGCCACATTCCGTTTGGTCCTGTATAACTGGCCAGTGAGCACGCGCGCGGAGAACGGTGGGGGCGAGCTGCCTCCGGGAGGGGGGGACCCGGACGACACCGAGACCGGGAACGTCACCAGGGACGTCCTGGTTCCCGTGACCGCTTCGAACGACGGCCCGAGCGCCGAGCCGAGCCGAGATCCAATGGGCGGCGGCGTGGTCAGGCGTCGAGCGACCCTGCGCTTCGAGGACGGTGCGCGGCCAACCGGGCCGGCGCTGGAGGTGCGAACCCCGACTCCGGCGGGCTTCACGCCCGAGCCCACGCGTTCGTCCGGCGCGACCCCGTCGCCGACGTCCGAGTCGGCGTCCATCCTGTTCGACGGACAGGCGGCTGGTTACCGGCTAGGGAGGCGCCTGCCCGGAAGCGACGACGTCTACCACGCGGTGAATCCGCGCTTCGAGGGCCGGCTCGTCATCAAGCTCTTTCGCCGGGCGCGGGGGCTCGAGCCCCAGGTGGTCGAGGCCTTCCTGTCGGACACCTCGCGCACCTCGAGCCTGCGACACCCCCACGTCGTCCAGGTGGTGGACGCGGGCGTCTTGCGCGACGGAACCCCCTTCGTGGTCGCCGAGTACCTGAGCGGCCAGACCCTGGAGGCGGCGCTCGAGGAGCGCGAGGGCCCGATCACCTCGGGCGCTCTCGCCCTGGTGCGCGGGATGGCGTCGGCCTTGACGGCGGCGCACTCGGTGGGGGTGGTGCACCTCGAGCTCCGGCCGGACAACGTGTTCATCGCCGAGCTGGCGGGCTACAAGGTCGGCTTCGCCAAGCTCATGGACTTCGGGGTCTGCCACATCGACGCCGCCGCGGATGCCGCCGCCGGGGCGCGCCCGCGGGGCGAGGCCCGCCGTTCGGGCACGCACGCGGCGGCAGGACCGTGGAGCCGCTGGTCCCTGGCCCCGGAGCAATGGCGCACCGGCACCGCGGTGGGCGACGCGCGCACCGACCAGTTCGGGCTCGCGGCCCTGGCCTATCGCCTGATGTCTCCGGGCAGGCCGCCGGTTGGTCGAACCGAGACCGGCGCGGTCGCCGGGCCGGTGGTGCTCGCGCCTCGGGTGCCGGCGCTGGAGTCGGTGCTCGCCAGGGCGCTCGCCGCGAATCCCGCGGAGCGGTTCGATTCGGTGGCGGGCTTCTTTCGGGCCTTCGAGGACTCGGTGAGCGGCGCCACCATCCTGACCCAGCTCGCCCCCGAGCCAGCCAGCGTGGCGCCGGCGATGGCGCCCACCCCCGCCGTCTCCTTCACGCCGGCACCGACGGTGGTGCCGGTCGGGCCGCGGGTGCTGGCGGCCGGGCCACCTTCGTCCGGGCTCGCCAAGACCGAGGAGATTGTCCTCGCGACCGACGACGCGGTCTTCCCATCGGGCTCGGGGGACGCACGGCAACCGCGGCGGCGAACGCACAAGACCGGCGAGCGCACGTCGTTGACCCAGCAGTTCTTCGCGGAGGGCGAACGCCAGGAGGCGACGCGCTTCAAGAACGCGCGGTTCGAGCGTCAGCCGTCCAGCACCAGCCTGGCCTTCGACTCGTTCGATCGGGTCCCCCGACGGCGCACGCCGCTGTGGGCTGGCCTCTTCGTCGCCGGTGCCCTGGCCATCGCCGGGGTGGTGATCTGGCAGGGCCCGCGCCTGCGCAACTCCTGGGCGGCTTCGGAGCTGGCGCGCCGCCTCGGGGGCCTGCGTGCGAGCCGGGAGCCGGATCGCGGCACGCGGGCGCTCGCCCCCGATGAGCCCCCCCCAGGCGTCGCCCCCGTCATTCCCTCCCCGCCGGCCGCGCCGGCCGAGTCGCCACCGAGCCCGACGACGACCGAGCCCGTGGCCGGGTCGGCTGCGGTGGAGGCGCCCGCCGCCCCGGGCCCCGAGCCAGCGACAGCTGCCGCGACGGGACCCGTCGCCGGCGCCGAGCCCGACCCCCGCGTCGAGGCGACCGAGGCGCCGGCCGCGCCGACGACGGAGAGCCGGCCCGCTGCCGAGGCGGCGCCCACCCGGTCTGCCCCCGCCGAGGCCCCCTCGCCCGTCCGCGGCGCGCGCGCCCCTGCCATGAGGCGCGACCCGGGAGATCCCGCCGCCGAGGCGGGCGGAGCGAACGCGCCATCAGCCTCGTCGCGCGCGGGGAACCCGCCGGCCGCGCGCAATCGACCTCGCCCGCGCTCGACGGCGCTCCACGGATACATCTGGTCGCCACGGCTCCAGCAGATGGTTCCCGCGCAGCCGGCCTGGCCCCCACCGGCCGAGTCGCCACCTGCAAGCGCGGCGCCCGGACCGGCGCCCATCAATCCGGTCGGAGGGCCACCGCCTTTCGATTCAACGGAGCCACCACCGCCCGCGGCGCCCCTTCCGCCGGCATCCACCGTTCCGGAATCCCCTGGCGCAGGCGCCCCCGCGACCGCGCCCTGAGTCAAGAGACCGACCGGCGCGCGTCGCCGGCGCAGGTGCTGGCACGATGGATGCTCCTGCACCTCGCCTGGGAAACACTGACATCGTTCCGAAGGAGCTCTCATGCGAAAGATAGTCCGTCCGAAGACGCGCAAGGATGGCGCCGACGCGTTCATCACCGAGGCCGACCAGGTGAACGGCACGCCCGATGATCTGGCCGAGCACCTGGCGGAGGAGTTCCTGCGCTCCGCATCGAGCGGCGAGGACATGGAGGAAGACGCGCGCGACGAGGTGCTGGCCGAGGAGATGGGAGGCCCGTTCATCGAAAGCGGGCCCGAGGAGGAGTTCGGGACGAGCCTCGAGCCCGAGCTCGGCGAGGCCAGCGGGGGCGGCTTCATGCGCGGGATCTCGGGTGCCCAGGCGCGCGGGACGGGCCGGTCCACGGCGGGCGTCGGTCGGCGCAAGCCGCCAGGCGAACGCAGCGCGCGCCAGGGGAACGTCGAGGGGGGCGGCGAGCCCGGTGAGGACGGCGAGCCGAGCGCGCTGCCGGAGGCGGTGGGGTCGCTGGCCATCGCGGGTGCCGACGAGCTCGACGAGGCCGCCGAGGACGAGCCGGAGGACGACGACTCCGAGCTCCGGGAGCGAGGAGGCCGAGCAGGCATCACCGGTGAGCGCGCTCAGCTGCTGGTGGACATCGAGCCCGCCTCGCGGGTGGAGCCCCCGAGCATCCCCACCACCAACAACAAGGCCTGACGCGCCGGCGCGATCCGCGGTCACCCGCGGATCGCCCCGTCACCGTCACCGTCAGCGCGGCAGGGCCGCCAGCGCCTGTTTCAGCTCGGGGTTGCTGGGATCGCTCTCGAGCCCGCGCTCGTACATGTTGCGGGCCTTGGGGATCTCCCCCGCCATCACGTGGATCTGCCCGAGGGCCAGGTAGACCCCACCCTTGGTGATCCCGGCCGCCTTCTCGTCGAAGGTCTGCAGCAGGAGTGAGCGGAAGTAACGACGGGCGTTCTCCACGTCCCGCGCCGCCATGGCCAGCCGCCCGAGCGCGGCGAGCGTGCCCGGGTGCCCGGGATCGAGCTTGTAGGCCGCGCCGTAGCGCTCGAGCGCACCCACCCGATCCCCCTTCTTCTCGGCGATGGCGCCGAGTCGCTGCTGGATGCGGGCCACGTCCTTGTTGCGCTTGGCGGGCCCGAGCCGGTCGACCACCCGCTCGAGGATCTGCGTGGCCTCGTCGGTCTGGCCCACCACGGTGAGGGCGTCCGCCAGCTCCTCGCTGACCCCGAGATCGTCGGGGGACAGCTCCCCGAGCTGCCGCAGGTACGGGATCGCGGCGGTCGCGTTCCCCAGGGTGTCGCGCTCCAGCTTGACGATCTCCGCCAGGAGCGACCGCCGCTCGGCCGCCTCGGGGGTCACCTCGAGGCGCAGCTCGAGCACCTGGAGCACCCGCTCCGAGTCGCCCTTGGCCCGCCAGGCGGCCTCGAGCGCGCGCAGGGATGGAACGTGGCTGCGATCCGCCTCCAGCGCCTGGATGTAGATCGCCTCGAGCTCGGCCGGTTCGGCGCCCTGGGCCCGGCGGATCTGGGCGGTGCGGTAATGAATCTCCGCCGCCTGAGGTCCCGCGCTCTTCTGCGCGGCGGCACGCTGCAACATCGCGGTGGCCTCGTCCCAGCGCTCGGCTCCCTCGTGGATGCGGGCCAGGGCCAGGAGCGCGCCGAGGTGATCGGGGGCGATCTCCAGCACCCGGTCGAGGGCCTCGACCGCGCTGTCGGGTGAATCGAGCTGGGTCTCCCAGACGCCAGCGGTCGCCACCCGCAGCGCGAGCTCGGTGGGTCGCCGCCCGGCCTCTCCCTCGGCGTCCGCGTGCTTGCCGAGCACGTCGACCAGATCGTACCAGCGCTCGTTCGCGCGCAGGATGCGCTCGAGCTCGAGGAACGCCATGCCATTGCTGGCGTCGATGCCCAGGATCTGATGAAGGAACCCCACCGCCTGATCCAGGTCCGACAGGTGCTGCTCGGCGTTCCTGGCCAGACGGAAGAGCACCGGGATCTGCTCGGTCGGCTCGCTCGAGCCCATCCGCCGCAAGAGGACCTCCTGCAGGGTCGACCAGTCCGCGCGCTTCTGCTCGAGCTCCTCCCAGGCGAGGAGCAGGGCGTGCAGGTGCGGAATCCGGGCCTGGTCGGGCTGGTCGGACAGCCCATCCAGCGCCTCGCGGTACGCCTCGGCCGCCCCGTCGAGATCCGCGAGCGCGCCGGCTCGCAGCGCACCGAGCCGCCCGAGCAGGGCCGAGCGGCGCTCGGGCAGGCTCTCGAAGCGCGCCCGCTCCGCCAGCACCTCGGCGAGCTCGGCAGGCCGGCCGAGGGCCTCGAGCAGCTCGGCCATCCGGTCGAGCACCTCGGCGTTGCCCTCCTCGGCCTCTCGGATGTGCCCGAGGGCCGCCAGCGCCCCCTCGGGATCCTGCAGCCCGACGCGCAGCTCCGCCGCCTCCATCAGGCGGGCGTGCCGGGCGGCCGGATCGAACTCGTGCTCGGCGCGGCGTTCGAGCACGCCCGCCAGAGCCCGGGGGTTGCCCTGGCGGCGATAGAGTTGCTCGAGCGCCTGGAGCGCGTCCAGGTTCTCGTCGTCGTCGTCGAGCACCCGCAGGTAGAGGCGCTCGGCGGCGCCCTGGTGGATGGCGCTGCCGGCCGGCTCGGCCTCGTAGAGTCGCGCCGCGTGCAAGGCCAGCTCGCGGGCCGCGGTGGCGTCGGCCTTGGGGATCGCAGCCTCGATCAGCGCCGCGGTGGCGGCGGGCTTGCCGAGCGCCAGGCCCACGCGCTCCAGCGCCTCGACCGTCTCGCCGGGGGCCGGCTCGTCCATCAGGGCGCGGCCGAGGGCGGCCAGCGCCCGCTCGGGCTGCCCGAGGTGCTCCTGGTAGAGCTCGGCGATCTGCCGCAGGCGGATGGCCCGCTCGGCGGGATCGTCGCGGGTCGCCAGCCGGTGCTCGTGGAGATCGGCCAGCTCGGCGTAGTCGCCGCGGGCCTCGGCGATGGGCTCGAGGACATCGAGCGCGCCCTCGCGGGCCGCCGGCAGATCGAGCAAGGACCGCAGCGATCGGCGCGCGCTCTCGCTCTCCGGCGCCTTCTCCAGCGCCTCGCGGAAGGCCGCCAGGCCCCCGTCGACGTCGTCGAGATCGCTCACCCGGATGCGCCCGAGCCGCACCAGCAGCTCGGCCTGCTGGTCGGGCGTGCCCGCGCCCTCCACGCGCCGGCGCAGCACGTCCGCCAGCTCGTCCGGCCGGTGCAGCACGGTCAGCACCCGCTCGAGCGCCAGCAGGACCGGCAGCTCCTCGCCGGGGGTATCGGCGGCCTTGCGGTAGTAGTCGAGGGCGGCCGTCAGATCGCCGCCCGGGCTCTCGTTGATCTCGCCGAGGCGCATGGCGAGCGACCGCTGCAGCTCCCCGTCGAAGGCGTTGCCGAGGGCCTCCTCGTAGACCCGACCGAGGGCGGTCCAGTCCCCGGTCGCCAGGGCCAGCCGTTCGAGCGCCTGGCGGGGCGCTCTCTCCAGCGGATCCTCGGCGAAGGCCCGCGACCAGGCGGCGAAGGCCGCCTCAAGATCCAGGCGTTGCAGCTCCTCGATCTCGGCGATCTCGGTCAAGGTGGCGACCCGGGCGGTGGCGGCGTCCTCGGTCGCGAGGCGCAGCTCGAGCACCTCGACCAGCTCGGGCCAGCGGGCCTCGGCCCGCAGCACCGGCTCGAGCACCGCCACCGCGGTCCGTCGGTAGTCATCCCCGCGGGCGATCTTCCACAGCTCCGCCTCCGCCTCCGGGTGCCGGGGGCTGCGCCCGAGCACCTCGCGGTAGCGGGCCACCGCCCCTTCGACGTCGGACAGCTCGTCGCCGAGCAACCGGGCGGCGCGCACCGCGATGGTGTCGCGGACCGCCTCCTCGGGCTCGACCGCCGCTCGCAGGTCGAGCACCTCGAGGAGCTCGGCGTGCTGGCCCTCGTGGGTCAAGATGCGATCCAGCTGGCCGAGCGCCTCGGTGTCCTCGGGGAACACGTCGAGGATGGCGCGGAGCTGGCCGACCGCCTCCTGCGGCTCGCCGAGCTTCTCCTCGTAGAGGCGCGCGGCGGTCAGCCGCATGAGCCGCAGGTTGGCGAGATCCGGCGTGAGCTCGATCTTGCGCTGCAAGATCCCGGCGAGATCCCGCCAGGCACCGGCGCCGATGTAGAGCCGGCCGAGCGCATCGAGGGCATCCAGGTCGGCGTCGTCGACCTCGAGCACCGTCCGCCAGGCCTCGACCGCCTGGTCGCGCTGCTTGAGGGTGTGGTCCTGCAGGTTCGCGATGCGCTTGGCGATGTCCTTGCGCTCGTGGGCCCCCTGCGCCACCTCGAGGTGCTGCTCCAGCACCTCCACCAGCTCGGCGGTCCGCTTGCTCTCCCCGAGCAGGCGCTCGAGGGCGATGAAGGTCTCCGGATCGTCGGGGCGGGCCCGCAGCGCCTCGCGCCAGGCCTCGACCGCCTGGCCGGGGTCGCGCAGCTGGTGCTCGAGGACCTGCGCCGAGGCCGCCCACAGGCGGGCCTCGAGCTCGGGATCGCCGGCCATGGCCGCGCCCTCCTGCAGGGTCTTGACGTAGGGTGCATAGAGCTTGGCCGACAGCGCCAGGCTCTCGATCTCGCCGAGGGTGTCGGCGTTCGAGACGTCCACCAGCCAGGCCCGGGCCCGGGTCTCGAACGCGCTGTCCACGTGGGCCAGCCGCTGCTGGATGTCGGCGACCTCGCGCAGAAGCCGGACCCGATCGCGGCGATCGTCGACGCTCTCGAGCTCGGCCTCGAGGACCGCGGCCAGCCGGGCCCAGTTCTGGGACTGCCGGTACACCGGCTCCAGCACCGAGGCCACCCGCGCGCGCAAGATGGGATCTCCCATCAGCCGCTCGAGGGCGGCGATGGCCTCTCGGTGCGTCGGGCTCCGCTGCAGGATCTCGGCGTAGCGATCCACGGCGCCGGCGGCGTTCTCGGTCTTGCCCTCGAGGACATCGGCGAGGCGCATGGTGAGCGCGTCGCGCTCGCGGAGCTCGGTGGCCCGGCCGATCTCCAGCTCGAGGTGGTCGGCCAGATCGTGCCAGCGGGCCTGGCCGCGCAGGAGCCGCTCGATCTCGTCGGCGGCCCCGGGCTGGGTCCGGTCCTCGGGGGCGATGGCCAGGATCTCCCGCAGGGTCACGAGCGCACGATCGATGTCGTCGAGCCGCTCCTCGTCGATCTGCGCGCTCCGCCGCAAGAGGCGGACGCGGGCGTCGAGGGCCACCGCCCGGGCCGCCTGCTCGTCGAGCAGCTCGCGCAGCTCGAGCCACTCCCCCCAGCGCTCGAGCGCCCCCTCGAAGAGGGCGGCCACCTCGGGATCCTCGGGCTTGGCCTGGAAGAGCCGGCGGTAGAGCAGCCGGGCCTCGGTGCGGTTGCCGAGGCGCTGATCGAAGATCTCCGCCGCGCGCCGCACGACGTCCAGCACCGCCGGGGTCTCGTCGACCACGCTCGCCAGGTAATCCGAGAGCTGGGCCCCCACCTCCTGCCAGTGGTTGAGCTTGCCGGCCAGCCGCAGGAGCTGCTCCAGGTTCTGACGGTCGCTCGGGTTCTCGTGGAAGACCCGGCCGTACCAGCGCAGGGCGTTGTCGTAGTCGTCGAGCTGCTCCTCGTAGAGGCGGGCGATGCGCTTGGTGAGGGCCAGCCGGTGGGGCAGCTCCTCCACCCCTTGGAGGCGGATCTCCCCCACCCGGATCAGGGCCACCCAGTCCTGGCGCCCCGCGTACACCGGCTCGAGGAGCTCGGCGGCGGTCCCCTGGGCCGCTGGATCGGCGAGCAGGGTCTCGAGGGCGGCGATGGCCCCCGGGTGATCGGGATCGCCGCGCAGCACGGCGCCGAGGTGCCCGAGCGCGGACTCCACGTTGCCCATCCGCTGCATCTGGATCTCCGCCAGCCGGTAGCGGATCTCGATGGCGCTCGACTCGGGCATGCGGCGCTCGAGCTGGCGATCGAGCAGGCTCACGAGGTCGGACCAGCGCTCGCCCGCCACGTACATGCGGTCGAGCGCCTCGATCGCCTCGCGATCGTCCCGGGCCAGCTCGAAGACCCGCTCGTAGGCCCCGATGGCCTCGTCGCGGCGGCCCATCTTCTCGGCCAGCTGGCCGAGCTGACCGAGGCGCTTGCGCTCCGCCGGGGTGCCGGCGGACAGCCCGGCGCGCCGATCGAGGATCTCGTAGAGGTGCTGGTCGTCGCCCTCCTCGAGGTAGATGCGCTCGAGGGCCTCCATCGCGGCCAGATCGTCGGGCGCCCGCTCCAGCACCCGCCGGTAGCGATCGGCCGCCAGGGCCCGGTCGCCGATGGCGAGCGCGCCCTCGGCGATCCAGCAATCGAGGCGCTGCCGGATCACCTCGTCGTAGAGGTCGGGGGAG
>Ga0265318_10000465_pt1 | contig 30150 bp, 20 predicted proteins | sample 4821metaG_FD_192431 | JGI IMG/M metagenome (GOLD analysis project Ga0265318, IMG submission 192431) | Rhizosphere microbial communities from Carex aquatilis grown in University of Washington, Seatle, WA, United States - 4-8-21 metaG | ecosystem: Host-associated > Plants > Roots > Rhizosphere >... | reverse complement strand
CGCGCCCCCTCCCTGCGCCCCCCTCGCTCCGCGCGGCAAAGCCGCGCTATGCTCGCGTGAGGGCCTCTCCCTTGGCCCCTCTTTCGATTGACAGGGGCAAATCCGTGCAAATCATTTACCCGCGCCCGCTTTCGCAGTAATTGTTCCCCGGCCATGCCAGCTTCCAGCCTCGAGTCCATCGTCAGCCTGTCCAAGCGCCGCGGGATCATCTTCCCGTCCTCGGCGGTCTACGGGGGCCTCGGCAGCACCTGGGACTACGGACCGCTCGGCGTCGAGCTGAAGAACAACGTCAAGCGGGCGTGGTGGCGGAGCGTGGTCCACGAGCGCGACGACATGGAGGGCCTCGACGCGGCCATCCTGATGAACCGCCTGGTGTGGAAGTACTCCGGCCACGAGGCCACCTTCTCCGACCCCATGACGGACTGTCGGGTGTGCAAGGCCCGCCCGCGCGCCGATCACCTGTTCGTGGCGCAGAAGGGCCACGACCCGAAGGGGCTGCCGGAGATCAACGCCGCCATCGCCGCCCACGAGCTCGCGTGCCCCAAGTGTGGCTCGACCGATCTGACCGAGGCGCGGCCGTTCAACCTGATGTTCAAGACCACGGTCGGGGCGGTGGACACCGGGGACGACTCCGCGCTCGCCTACCTGCGGCCCGAGACCGCCCAGGGCATCTTCGTCAACTTCGGCAACGTCCTCGATACGATGAGGCGCAAGCTGCCCTTCGGCATCGCGCAGATCGGCAAGGCCTTTCGCAACGAGATCACCCCCGGGAACTTCACCTTCCGCACCCGCGAGTTCGAGCAGATGGAGATCGAGTACTTCGTCAAGCCCGGCGAGGACGAGGCGGCCCACCAGGCCTGGATCGACGCCCGCACCGAGTGGTACCGCGATCTCGGGCTGCGCCCGGAGAACCTCCGCCAGCGCGAGCAGGAGAAGCACGAGCTCGCGCACTACGCCAAGCGCTGCGTGGATCTCGAGTACCGCTTCCCCATGGGGTGGAGCGAGCTCGAGGGCATCGCCAACCGCACGGACTTCGATCTGCTGGCCCACAGCCGGGGCCCGAACAACCCCGACTCGCTCGAGGAGCTGCGCTACTTCGATCCCGAGCAGAAGAAGCACATCGTGCCCTACGTCATCGAGCCCTCGGCCGGCGCGGATCGAGCGACCCTGGCCTTCCTGTGCGACGCCTACGAGGACGCGCTCGTCAAGGAGCCGCCGGCGGCGGAGACCGAGAAGCTCAAGGACCTGGTGGGCAGCTTCGCGCGCTCGGTGGAGAAGCGGGACAAGCTCGACGCCGACGTGCGGGCCCGGCTCCTCGGCGCGGCGACGCGGATCGCAGACGGGCTGCCCGGCACGCTGCCGGAGCTGCTCGGGCTGTCCGACGATCCCGAGGCCAACCGGATCGAGGTCTTCAAGAAGGTGCGGGGGGTCTCGGACAAGCTCGGCGAGGAGTTCACGCGCACGGTCCTGCGCCTCGATCCCCGGCTCGCCCCCATCTCGGTGGCGGTCTTTCCCCTCAAGAAGAACGAGCCGCGCCTGGTCGAGCTGGCCCGGGCCATCAAGAAGGACCTGCAGGCCGAAGGGATCCACACGGTCTACGACGACACCGGCGCGATCGGGAAGCTCTACCGGCGGCAGGACGAGATCGGGACGCCCTTCTGCCTGACCGTCGACTTCCAGAGCCTCGAGGATGGGACGGTCACGGTCCGGGACCGCGACACCATGACCCAGGAGCGGGCCTCCCGTCCCGAGCTCGCGGCGCGGGTCGCGCCGAAGCGGCGCCCGCCGCGCTGACCGGTGGCCGCCGAGGCGCGGGCGGTGGGCGGCGGGCCGCTCCCACCGCGATCGACGCAGATCTCGTTGTTCTGCCAACCCATTTCCCTCTTCCAGTGAAGGGGCCTTCCAGGTAAAAAGCCGCCATGCCACAGCTCCTGAAGAAATCCGGATCGTCGAAGCCTTCGCTCAAGAAGGCGTTTGCCAAAACCCCGAAGGCGTCGGTCAAGGCGTCGGTGAAGACGCCGGTCAAGAAGACGGTCGTCAAGGCCAAGACGCCCAGCAACGGCGTCAGCAAGGTCGGCGCCGCCCTCTCCAGGCTCGGGTCTCCCGCCAAGGCGGGTACCCTCAAGGGCGAGACGGCCAAGCCGACGGCGACGCGCCGGGTGTACTTCTTCGGGGGCGGTCAGGCCGAGGGCAACAAGGAGATGAAGAACCTCCTCGGCGGCAAGGGCGCGAACCTGGCCGAGATGACCAACATCGGGATCCCGGTGCCGCCGGGGTTCACCATCACCACCGAGGTCTGCACCGAGTTCTACGCGGTCGGCCGCAAGCTGCCGAAGGGCCTCGACGCCGACATCCGGGCCTCGGTTTCCAAGATGGAGAAGCTGGTCGGCGCCCAGTTCGGCGATCCCAGCAACCCGCTCCTGGTCTCGGTGCGCTCGGGCGCGCGGGCGTCCATGCCGGGCATGATGGACACCATCCTCAACCTCGGGCTCAACGACGCGACCGCCGCCGGGCTGGCCCTGAAGTCGGGGAACGAGCGCTTCGCCTACGACAGCTACCGCCGCTTCATCGCCATGTACGGCGACGTGGTGCTCGGCCTCAAGCCGGAGCGCAAGGAAGATCACGATCCGTTCGACGTGATCCTGGCCGAGAAGAAGAAGCAGAACGGCGTCAAGGTCGACTCCGAGCTGTCGGCCGAGGCCCTGAAGGAGCTGGTGCACGAGTTCAAGGCCGAGATCCACAAGCGGCTCGGCGTGACCTTCCCCGAGGATCCCTACGCCCAGCTCGAGGGCGCGATCAAGGCCGTGTTCCAGTCCTGGCAGAACGACCGCGCGATCCTCTACCGCCGCCTCAACAACATCCCGGCCGAGTGGGGCACCGCGGTCAACGTGCAGGCGATGGTGTTCGGCAACAAGGGCAACGACTCGGCGACCGGGGTGTGCTTCACCCGCGATCCGGCCAGCGGCGAGAACATGTTCTACGGGGAGTTCCTGATCAACGCGCAGGGCGAGGACGTGGTGGCGGGCATCCGCACCCCGCTCAAGATCGAGGCGCTGGGCGATACCTTACCGGTGGCCTACAAGCAGCTGCTCGACATCCGCAAGAAGCTCGAGAAGCACTACAAGGACATGCAGGACATCGAGTTCACCATCGAGGCCGGGAAGCTCTACATGCTCCAGTGTCGCAACGGCAAGCGCACCGGCTTCGCCGGCGTGCGGATCGCCGTGGAGATGGTCGAGGAGAAGCTGATCCCCAAGGAGGAGGCGCTGCGCCGGGTGGAGCCCGAGGCGCTGAACCAGCTCCTGCGGCCGGTGTTCCTGCCGTCGGCCAAGGACAAGGCCATCAAGGAGAACCGCCTGCTGGCCAAGGGCTTGCCCGCGGGCCCGGGCGCCGCCACCGGCAAGGTGGTCTTCTTCGCCGACGAGGCGGAGGCGCTGGCCGCCAAGGGCGAGACCGATCTCATCCTGTGTCGCCACGAGACCAGCCCCGAGGACATCCGCGGCATGAACGCCTCGCTCGGCTTCATGACCGCGTTCGGCGGCATGACCAGCCACGCGGCGCTGGTGGCCCGGCAGATGGGCAAGGTCTGCATCGTCGGCTGCGACGCCCTGTCGTTCGACTACCACGCGCGGGTCATGAAGGTGACCACGCCCAAGGGGATCATCACCGTCAAGGAGGGGGACTGGATCTCGATCGACGGCTTCACCGGCGAGGTGATCAACGGCCGGGTCGACACCACCCCGTCCGAGGTGATCCGGGTGCTCATCGAGAAGAACCTGGATCCGAGCGAGGCGCCGGTCTACCAGCGCTACGCCAAGCTGATGAGCTGGGCCGACAAGGCCCGCACCCTCAAGGTGCGCGCCAACGCCGATCAGCCCGATCAGTCCGAGGCCGCGGTGGCCTTCGGTGCCGAGGGCATCGGACTCTGTCGCACCGAGCACATGTTCTTCGGCGAAGACAAGATTGGCCTCATGCGCCAGATGATCGTGGCCGACTCCGAGGCCGACCGCCGAGCCGCGCTCGACAAGCTCTTGCCGCTGCAGCGGGAGGACTTCGCGGGGATCTTCCGGGCCATGAAGGGCCGCCCGGTGACCATCCGCACGCTCGATCCGCCGCTGCACGAGTTCCTGCCGCACGACGAGGCGGGCGTGGCCGACCTGGCCGCCGCCACCGGTCGCACGGTGGCCCAGGTCCACGCGCGCATCGAGGAGCTGAAGGAGTCGAACCCGATGCTCGGTCACCGCGGCTGCCGCCTGGGAATCTCCTACCCGGAGATCACCGAGATGCAGGCCCGCGCGATCCTCGAGGCGGCGGTGGAGGTCGCCAAGGAGGGGCAGGCGGTGTACCCCGAGATCATGATCCCGCTCGTCGGCGTCAAGAAGGAGCTCGAGCTGCAGGCGGCGGTGGTGCGCAAGGTCGCCGCCGCGGTCTTCGCCGAGAAGGGCAAGAAGATCGCCTACACCATCGGCACCATGATCGAGGTCCCACGGGCGGCGATGACCGCCGCCGAGATCGCCGAGGCCGCCGAGTTCTTCTCCTTCGGCACCAACGATCTCACGCAGACCACCTTCGGGCTGTCGCGCGACGACGTGCCGAAGGTCCTGGCCGCCTACCTGGCGCACGACATCTACCCGGTCGATCCGTTCGTCAGCATCGATCGCAACGGCGTCGGCGCGCTCATGAAGCTGGCGGTGGCCGGGGGACGCGCGACCAAGCCGGGCCTCAAGATGGGCATCTGCGGCGAGCACGGCGGCGATCCGCAGTCGGTGGAGTTCTGTCACCAGATCGGCCTCGACTACGTCTCGTGCTCTCCGTACCGACTCCCGATCGCCCGGTTGGCGGCCGCGCAGGCCGCGCTGAAGGCATCCTGACCGCCGCGGCGGCAGTCCAAGGCAAGATGGAGCATCGCCTGTCGGACCCCCGAAGGCCTCGACCGCCCGTCCGCGCGGCGAGGTCCTTCGGCCCGGCCCGTGCGGCGCGCGCGGGGGCAGGGGCGATGGCCGCCAGCAGCCAATCGGGGGCGGGGGCCCGGACCACCGCCAGGCTGACGAGGCTGACCGGGCTGGCCGGCCTCGTGGCCCAGGTCCTGCTGTCGCTCTTCCTCCTGGCGCCTGGGTGCAGCCTGCATCAGACCGGGGTCGAGCCGCCCGACAACCGCATCTTCTTTCCGGGGGGGGCGATCGTCGCGCCCTCGGGCGGCTGGCTCTACGTGGTCAACTCCAACTCCGATCTGCGCTACAACAGCGGGACCATCGTGGCGGTGAGCCTGCCGGCGGCCGCGGCCGACCTGGCCACCGGGCGGACCAACCCCGGCGCGTGGCAGAGCTGCCCGCTCGACCCGCAGGCCACCAAGCCGGCGAACCACGCCCAGTGCTGCTGGGAGGTCCTCGATCCCACGATCCTCGACTGTGACGAGCGGGCCTACGTGCGAACCGACGTCTCGGTGCGGATCGGAAGCTTCGCGGGGCAGCCGGTGTTTCAACATTTCGATCCGACCTCGCTGCTCGGGGGCGCCGGTATCGGCCAGCGCATGTTCGTGCCCGTGCGCGGGAATGGCTCGGTCACGATGCTGGATCTGTCGACCGTGACGCCGGCGGCGCCGCGGCTCTTTTGCACCGGCAACCGGACCGCGCCCAACTCGATGGAGGGGTACACCCAGACGCCGTTCGCCATATGCGAGGCCGCCTGGACCATCACCCGGGCCCAAGATCCGGCCGTAGTCCCCAACCCCCCGGGCATCCCGGACAACGAGGTGTTGCGTCTGCCCGACGAGGCGTATGCCCTGGCGGTGAACGATGCGGGAGAGACGCCCCTGCTCTACGTCGGGAGCCTCAGCAACGGCAGCGTGTCCCTGGTGACCCTCGGCAAAGGCGAACCCAACTACCCCGAGCTCCTCGGTCCGGTCAATCCGACCATCCTCCCGCAGGATGGCAACGGGTCCCGCGGCGTCACCTCGCTCCGGGTTCGCTCTCCGGGGAGCTGCGGCTCGCCGGTCTACGCCACCTCTCGCTATCGGAACGTCGCGAGCTCGTTCGTGGTGGCCGGCATCAGTGACACCGACTGCGGGACCACCCCCGACATGATGCCCATGGACAGCCGGACCCTGGCCCTGATCGGCCGCGGCGACGCGCTCGGCACCGGGGTTCCGGGAACCGAGACCCGCGGCATCGAGTTCGTGTCGGGCAGCGAGATCGGGACCCGGGATTCGTCGAGCCCGAGAGGGAACGACGCGATCTTTCTCCTGCAGCGCAGCCCCCCGGTCCTGGCGGCCCTCGACGCCTCGACCAACCTGCCGTACGCGACGGTGGAGGTGTGCCAGGGCGCGGTGGCGCTCGCCCAGCAGAAGACGGTCGAGACCGGCACCCCCTTCGGGCTCGATGGCCCCAGCCTGTTCGTGACCTGCTTCGACTCGGGCGAGGTCTACGTGATCGACGCCGCGGCTCCCCGGGTGAAGGCGATCATCCCGGTGGGGCGGGGCCCGGTCTCGGTGGCCTTCGACGAGACCGATGCCACGCGCGGATACGTCCTCGGCTTCGGCGCCAACAACATCTCGGTGGTGGATCTCGATCCCGCGAGCGCCACCCACTACCGCGTGATCCAGCGGATCGGATTCCCGAGCCCGACGCCGCGGGAGCTCGACCCCCTATGAACGACATTCGATCGACCACCTGCTGGGGAATCCTCCTCGGGGGAATCCTCCTCGGAGCCTGCGGGCAGCAGACCGTGGTGTTGCCGTCGCGGGATTTCGACCGCCCCACGGACATGACCTTCGGATGCCTCGGGGTGTTCAAGGGGGAGGCGGGGGCGCTGACGCTCTCCGGGCAGCCGATGGACAGGTGCCACCCGCCGGGAGCGCAGGATCCCCGCCCCGGGACCTTCGATTCGACCGGCGTCCAGTACCGGACATATGGCTATGTCACGAACTCCGGGCGCGGCGATCTGTCGCTCATCGACATGAGCTTCTGCCGCTCCGACGACTCTCGGTGCTTTCCGGCGGGCGCCGACCTGGTGGATCTCGACAGCGAGACGGCGGGATACACCGCGGCCCCGGTCGGGGAGCTGCCGGAGGTGGTGGCCGCGAGCCAGGACGGCTGCCGGGTGCTGACCGCCAACCGCGGCTCCTGCGATCTGACCCTGGTCGATCCGTCGCGCGTGCTGGCCAAGATCTGGAGCTCGACCACCCCCGCGCCCACCACGCAGGCGGAGGGCTTGATCGCGGTGACCCCGCACACGGCGAGCGGGAAGGTGCTCGACCTCGCGCCGGGTGAGATTGCGTTCGTACCGCAACAGACCGCCACGCTCGGCGGCAACAGCCTGCTTTGCACCGACGCGGGCACGCTGGCGGCCCCGGTCGGGGCGCCCGCGGCCACGCCGGACGCGCGGGCGTCCTGGCGAGCGGTGGTGACGTTCCCATCGTGCGACCTGATCGCGCTCGTCGATCTGCCGAGCGGGGACATCCTCGATTCGTATCAAGTCGCCCGCGACGGCGCCAATCCCGCTTCCAGCTTCGCCTATCTGCACAGCGGCACGGAGCCGGTGTGTGCGCGGACCGATTGTGGGGCGCGCGCCACGCCTGCCTGCTCCGACACCGTCAACGGGGTGGGGGGCGCGGGCGGGCTCGGCGGGCAATCGGGCGCCGGCAGCGGGAGCGGCGGCGGGGGCGGAGGCATGGTGGTCCCGGTGGGTGGCGCGGGTGGAGCGGGTGGTGCCGCGTTGGCCGGGGCGGGCGGCGATGCCGGAGGCCCGGGCGCGCTCGGCGGGGACACCGGCGCCGGTGGAGAGGGCGGAGGAGGCGGCGGCGCGGTCGGTGCGTCTCCCTCGGCGGGCCTCGGTGGAGCCGCCGGGACGGCCGCGGCCGCGGCCCTGGCGATCGCGCGGCTCCAGCTCGATCCCGGGGCCTGCCCGGGTCTGCGAGTGGGACCGCTCGCGATGCGCCCCGAGGGCCACCGGATCTATTTCGGCGCCGCCAATCTGCCGTCGGTCGGCGCCCTCGACATCGTGGGCGGAGCCGCGCTGGCCGAGCCGGCCACCGGCAAGAACACGCCGCTCAACGCCGGAGCGGAGGGGGCGCTGCGACTCCGACTCTCGGTCGATCCGTACGACTACGTGAACGGCTACAACCCCGCCACCTCGGACCCGACCGCTGCGCAGTACGGCCACTTCGTCTCGGCGGTCCACCCGGAGATCCCGTTCCAGTTCCTCTACGTCGTCGCGCGTGACACGACGTTGCGGGTGGTGGACGTCAGCGTTCCGCAGCCGACCGAGTGCGATCTATCGATCGATCCCACCGATCCCCGGGCCGCGGCGCTCGCGACCAGGCACGCGACGCCCCCGTCCACGGTGACCGAGACCGTGCCACCTCCAGTCGCCTGCTACCCGTATCAAGCGCCGAATGGACCGAGATCGCTGCCGTACTGGGCGGGGATCGAGCCCCACATCGCCTCGGGGCCCGGCCTGCACTTCCCGAGTCCTCCCGTGGACGTCGCCGTGGCGAACCTCCTGACCTCCGAGTTCCAGGATCTGGCGTCGGCCACCCCCCTCACCGCGTCCGTGAACGAGACCGTGCTGAACGGGGCCTACGCCTTCGTGCTCACCGCCTCGGGCCCGGTCTACGTCCTCAACATCGATCCGGTCCTGCGCCGCATCGCCGAGTACGTGCGCCCGGACCAGGCCGGGGCGGCCCGCGTGCTCGGGCGGGTCACCGAATCACCGCGACCCCTCACCAACAGCCTGCGCGATACCGGCATCATCACCTACGCGACCAGCCTCGGTACGTTCGCCGGTCCGCCGCGCCTCGACGCCACCCCCCTGCAGGCCTCGCAAGGCCCCCGCCTGCGCGAGTTCAAGCCCGCGAGCTCCAGCGTCAACACCACCGACTCGGACATCAACGCCCGGGCGGTTCCCCTGGTGCAGACCAACGACGTGCTCGAAGACTCGACCGAGATCTTGTCGACCTACGTCTACTTTCCGAACCGCTTCCTCGTCAGGCCCCAGACCTGGGCCATCACCTGGGAAGGAACCGTCTCGGGTTTTCGCTACTCGGGCATCCTCGACCCGAGCGCCGGCCCGACCTCCATTGGCTTGCACGATGACGGGCAACCGTTCTGCGGCGCCGGCGTCAAGCCCGGGGACGTGGTCACGCTGGCCGGCTGCAATCAGGACTCGGATTGCCCGACGCGCGTCTGCGTGCACAGCGTGAACACGCCGACCTCCATCGACGGTCGCAACATCGACGGGCTGTGCCTGGCTCCCGAGGTCGCGACCGCGCGGCGCGATGGGGTCTGCCGGGGCCTGCTCTCGAGCTTCCGGCGGTACGAGGTCGCGCAGGTCAGCGACGCCTCGAACCTGGTCTTGCGTCCGAAGCTGGCCGAGTTCCCACGCCCCACGCACCGCGACGCCACGGGCGCCCTCGTGGCCTGCGACACGGACTCCGACTGTCGCCCGGTCGGGGAATCGCGGCTCGAGACCTGTCAGCCGACGGAGCCGACCCCGGGGTTGCCGGTCCGGCGCTGCGTGATCGACTGCAGCATGGGGGGCGATCTCAAGTGCGCGCCCGGGACCCACTGCCACACCTACGCGACCGGGAGCTACTGCGCCGACGGGGCGGACATCGATGCCACCGTCCAGCAGGCTTGCCTGGATCAGCTCACGACCTATGGCGTTTCGGCCGGCAACACCTTCGTCGTGACGGGGACCGTCACTGGACGCCCGGACCTGCTGAAACCTTCGCTGAAGGCCGAGGAGATGATCAACAACGGGTGCCCCGCCGGCACGACGGACGAAGCGGACCTGCGGTTCTCGCGCATTCCCATGACCGTGCCGGTCTGCCAGGATCCGGTGAGCATGCCGGCGGGCGGCTGGACCGACCTCGATCTGGCGCGGGCGAGTCCCCCGACCCCGAACCCGTGTGTCGTCAACACCCCCAGCAAGGACGGCCTCAGCACCCAGGCCGACGTGTGGTTTCAGAATCAGGAGCTGCGGTTCGTCTTCACCAGCTTCGAGCTGGCCTTCCCGCCGACGCTGCAGATCTCGTTCGATGTCCACGGTGGGATCGCGCCCATGCAGGTGGTCACGTTGATCGACGCCACCCCGACCTTGCCATCGCGGATCATCACCGGTCCGGTGTCGGCGCTGGAGCAGATCGGACCTGCCGGCATGGAAAATGGGCCCGCCATGGTGGTCGACCCCAACAATCCGGGGGCGATGCTGAGCCTTCCTGCGTCCAAGCTTCCCTACCTCTACGTGGTGGATCAGCGCCAGTACGCGGCCGGCCGGCTGATCGGGCGAGGACAGGTCTTGCGTCTGCATCCGCGGGTGGCCAGTATCACCCCGGGGTTCGAGGGCGTGAGCCTCAGCAACCACTACTTCCCGATCCAGTAGGGACGCGCCTTCGGCGCTCGCGGGAAGGGGAGGACCGGACGCGCCTTCGGCGCTCGCGGGAAGGGGAGGACCGGACGCGCCTTCGGCGCTCGCGGGAAGGGGAGGACCGGACGCGCCTTCGGCGCTCGCGGGAAGGGGAGGACCCCTCCCCGCGGGCCCCTCCCGACGGACCGGAGCGCGGGAAGGGGAGGACCGCTCCCCGCGGGCCCCTCCCGACGGACGACGAGAGGCGGAGCCGGATCTGCTTCGCGGGTGTCTTCTCCGGTTGGCAAAGCCAACCTCCGATCCACCGCATGGACGGCGTGAGCTCGGAGCGCAGACTTCGTCGGACACGAAGGTGGGATGGTGGAGTCCGCACCGGTTCCTTCGCGCCCCCGCGCGGCGGGCGGCGGGCGGGGGGGGGGAGGCAGGGGGAAGGAGGGAAACTTGACGGTTGGTGGGTGAGACTTATAACTACATGTAGGGACCATGCTGACAAACCACCGCCCGATCGCGTGTTCGCCATCAAACTCGCAGAAAGAAGACGAAACATGAGCCTGCGATACACTGGCGAAGCAACGATGGAGGCACCCGCCCTGCGAGAGGTCGCGCGTGAACGCGAGCGTACAACCGAGCGCGAACGCGAAAGCGAGCGAATATGGAAGGACAAGATCGAGGTTCGACTCGACAACCGCCAGGTGTTCTTCCTCTTCTTTGGCAGCGCGATGGTGGCCTGCATGCTCTTCGTTCTCGGGGTCATCGTCGGCAAGCGCCTCGAGTCGCGCGGACGGGCCGAGACCACCACCACGGTCGACGACCCCCTGGCGGTGCTGGATAGGCTCGGGCCACCCGGGACCCCCGGGAGGGGGCCATCGAGCGGAGCTGGGGCGCCGGCCCCGGTGGCCCACGCAGCCCTCACGTTCCCGAAGACCTTGATCGGTGGGGCGACCCCATCCGGCCGCAACAAGGTGGCGTCGGCCACGCGGGACGAGCGCGCGGCGTCCGCGCGTGCGGCCCGGCCCACCCTGACCGCGACCGGTCCGGGGGTGGGTCCAGCGCGCATGGTGGTGGCGGTCACCGAGACCCCAGAGCCAGAGTCGTTCCGGACGGGCGCGGCCGGCCCGCCCGCCACGAAGCCCCCGGTCGCCGGGAAGCCCCCGGCGACTGTGAAGCCCCCGGTGACCGCGAAGCCCGCGATCGCGGCGAGACCTGCGGTGGCACTGAGCTCGCCGTCGCGGCGCACGCAGTCCACCGCCGTCGCCGCCGATGGCACGGTCGAGGTCGCAGGCACCGCCCCGCTTCCACTCGACAAGGAGAGCAAGCCTCGCGGCCACTTCCTGTTGCAGCTCAGCTCGTTCCAGGACCGGACCGAGGCCGAGGCCTTCGCGCGCCGGTTTCCCGGACAGAATGCGTACATCGTGACCTCGGAGCTCCCCGGGAAGGGAACCTGGTATCGCGTCCGGGTGGGGGACTTCGGGACCATGCAGGAAGCCAGCGTGGCCAAGACCGCCTTCGAGCGCGCGCACAACGTCATCGCCTACGTCGCCGGCACCGGCCCCGCGCACTAGCTATCCCCGCGCGAGGCCGGGTCCAAGGTCCGGTCCGGACCCTAATCCCCGTCATCGTGATCGTCCTCGTCCCCCCGGTCGCGTCCCGTCTTGGACGAGGACGGTCACGGCGATTCGATCTCAGGCCCCCGTTGAATCACCCTGCGGACTTCGCTAGAACCTCCGCTCCCGATGCTTGCCCGATACACCCGCAAACCGCTCGCGGAGCTGTGGTCCGACCAGCACCGCTACGACATCTGGCTGCGCATCGAGCTGGCGGCCTGCCAGGCCATGGAGTCCACCGGGAGCGTGCCACGCGGCACGGCCGCCGCGGTCCGCGCCCGCGCCGAGGGCAAGCTCGATCCGGCCCGGATCCTCGAGCACGAGGAGCGCACCCGCCACGACGTGATCGCGTTCTTGACCCACGTCGAGGAGCTGGCCGGCGAGCCCGCCCGCTGGCTCCACCTCGGCATGACCTCCTCGGACGTGCTCGACGCCGCCCTCGCCATCCAGCTCGACGAGGCAGCCCGGGAGATCCTGGAGGGCATCCGGCTCCTGCGCGCGGCCTGCGCCCGCCGGGCCCGCGAGCACCGGGCCACCCCGATGATCGGTCGGTCCCACGGCATCCACGCCGAGCCCATCACTGCGGGCCTGGTCTTCGCGGGGTTCTACGCCGAGCTCGGGCGCGCGGCCCGGGCCCTGTCGCGCGCGCGCACCGAGATCCGGGTGGGCAAGATCGCCGGGGCGGTGGGCACCTACGCCAACCTCGATCCGGCCCTTGAGATCGCGGCGCTCGAGACCCTCGGCCTCGTGCGCGAGACCGTCCCCACCCAGATCGTCTCGCGCGACCGCCACGCCGCCTACTTCCAGGCGGTGGCGCGCCTCGGCACCGCGATCGAGCGCATCGCGGTCACCGTGCGGCACTGGCAGCGCAGCGAGGTCGGCGAGGCCATGGAGGCCTTCGGCAAGGGGCAGAAGGGCTCCTCGGCCATGCCGCACAAGAAGAACCCGATCCTGTCCGAGAACCTGTGCGGGCTGGCCCGCCTGCTGCGCGGCTATCAGCAGGCCGCGCTCGAGGACGTGGCCCTGTGGCACGAGCGCGACATCTCGCACTCCTCCGTGGAGCGGGTGATCGGACCCGACGCCACGGGCCTGGCGGACTTCATGGTGCGAAGGGCGGTCGGGCTCATCGACGGGCTGGTGGTGAACCCCGAGCGCATGCGGCGCAACCTCGAGCTCACGGGGGGCCTGTTCTTCAGCGAGGCGGTGCTGCTCGAGCTCGTGCGCAAGGGGATGGGCCGCCAGGCCGCCTACGAGCTGGTGCAGCGCAACGCCCTGCGCTCGGTGGCCGGCGAGGGCAGCTTTCGTGGGCTGCTCGCCGGCGACCCCGAGATCGCCGCCCGCTTGACCCCGGGCGAGATCGATCGCGCATTCAATCTGGACCACCACCTGCGGCACGCCGATGCGGTGATCGACCGCGCGCTCGGCGAGGCCGATCTCTCCGACGAGGAATCATGATCAGCGACGACATCCTGCGAGCCCAGTTGACCAAGACCCTGGAACGAACCGACCTGCCGAGCCTGGGGGCCAAGTACGAAGGCAAGGTGCGGGACTGCTACGTGCGCGACGGGCGGCGCACCATCGTGGTCACCGATCGGCTCTCGGCCTTCGACGTGGTGCTCGGGACCATCCCCTTCAAGGGACAGGTCCTGAACCAGATGGCGGCCTACTGGTTTCGGGCCACCGAGCACCTGGTGCCGAACCATGTGCTGGCCGTGCCCGATCCCCAGGTGATGGTCGGCGAGGAATGCAAGATCTTGCCGGTCGAGTTCGTGATGCGCTCCTACCTGACCGGCGTGACCTCGACGTCGATCTGGTCGCATTACCAGCGTGGTATCCGCGAGTTCTGCGGGCACGCCTTGCCGGATGGGATGCGCAAGAACCAGCGCCTCGAGCGGGCGCTGCTCACCCCGTCGACCAAGGCCGAGCACGGCGCGCACGACGAGTCGGTGTCGCGGGAGCAGGTCCTGCAAATGGGCTTGCTCACCGCGGCCGAGTTCGACGAGGCCGCCGAGATGTGCGCGCGCCTGTTCGACCACGGTCAAAAGGTGGCCCTCGGGCGCGGCCTCATCCTGGTCGACACCAAGTACGAGATCGGGCGCCGACACGACGGGACCCTGTGCTTCATCGACGAGATCCACACCCCCGATTCGTCCCGCTACTGGTACGCCGACGACTACCAGACCCGGTTCGAGCAGGGACAGGAGCCCCGTGGGCTCGACAAGGAGTACGTGCGGCGCACGCTCGTCGAGCAGGGCTACAAGGGAGAGGGGCCGCCCCCGACCCTGGCGGACGCCGTGCGGGTGGAGGCGGCTCGCCGCTACATCCAGGTCTGCGAGCTCGTGACCGGACAGGCCTTCGCGCCCGACACCGAGGAGCCTGCCACCCGGATTCGCCGCAACCTCCACATCTGATCGGCTTCAGCCGAGGTGATGGTCGGCGCCGGGATCGCGGTTGGCCGCGGCGGCGGTCTCGTGACTGCCGGACACCGAGGTCATGTCGGTGATGTCGGAGTCCGTGCGGGGCCGCTCGGTCGGGATCGCGCTGTCGGAGGAGGAGGCCAGCGCGTCCGCCGCCGCGGGCGGGATCGCTCCGCGCGCGTCGCGGGCCGCCAGCTCCGGGCTGGCCTCGGTGGTGCGATACCGTCCGGTGGCGCGCCGCCTCGTGCCCTGGGAGCCGAGGAAGCGCGGCAGATCGCCGAGCGCCTGTGCCAGGGTGGCCTGGGCGGGGCTCTCGGGCTTGAGCAGCTCGGATAGATCGTCGTCCGAGCGGGCGCTGCTCATCCAGGTGCGATCGATGAGCGACCGCAGCGTGGTGGGATCGACACCGAGCTCGGCGGCCAGGTCGACGCCGGTATCGACCACCGGGAGGGCGAGGGTGACCGTCGGGCCGGGGCGGTTGTCGCCGGGCGCTCCGCTCGGGCGCGTCGCCACCCCCGCAACGTCGCGGGCGGATCCCGCCGGACCGCCCACGGCGGCGAGGGCTTCCTTGTGCTTGAGGATGCGCGCCAGGATCGGCTTGGTGGGGGTGTCGAGGGCGACGAATTGCACGCCGATGCCGTGCGGGCGGCCTGGCTCGGCGGGATTGAACTCTCGCACCCAGATCACCTTGCCCTGGCCCGACATCACCACCTGCCCGCCGGCCAGCTGGATCTCGAAGGGAACCACGGCGCCGACCGGGTGCGGATGCCGGGTCGCCAGAAACACGCCCCCGCGCGTCACGTTGGGCGCGAATTTCTCCACGAAGACGTCGAGGTCGGCGTAGCGCAGCCGGATTCGGACGGGGTGGTGGGACGTCACGGTCGAAGAACGGAGTATGTGGGCCGAGGCGCCGCACCGTCAACCGAGGTCTCGGCGCAGGGTCGCGGTTTCAGGAGGCCATCCGCGGAAAGACGCGCTCGGTGTTGCGGGTGGTCAGCGCGTCCGCCTCGGCCCGGGGGATGGAGCGGAGCGCGGCCAGCGTTTCGAGCGTGTGAACGACGAAGGCCGGCTCGTTGCGCTGGCCCCGGTGCGGGATGGGCGCGAGGTAGGGCGCGTCCGTCTCGATGAGGATGCGGTCCGCCGGGGCGAAGGCCGCGGCCTCGCGGATGGGGGCCGCGTTCTTGAAGGTCAGGATCCCCGAGAACGACAGGTAGAGGCCGAGATCGAGGTAGCGGCGGGCGTCCTCGACGACGCCCGTGAAGCAGTGGATGAGCCCGCCGACGGTGGCCGCTCCTTCCTCGGCGAGGATGGAGGCGGCGTCGGCGTGGGCGTCCCGGACGTGGGCGATCACCGGGAGTCGGGTGACGCGCGCCAGCCCGATGAACCGGCGGAAGGCGGCGCGTTGAACCTCGCGGGGGGAGTGCTCGTAGTGGTAGTCGAGTCCGGTCTCGCCGATCCCGATCACCCGCGGCGCCCGCGCCAGGGTCTCGAGCTCGGCCCAGTCACCCTCCTTCATCCTGGCGACGTCGTGTGGGTGGATCCCCACGGTCGCGTAGACGTCGGCCTCGCGCTCGGCCAGGGCCACGGACGCGCGCGCCGAGCACAGATCGCGGCCCGAGCCGACACAGATCATCCGCTCGACCCCGGCCGTGCGCGCCCGGGCGATCACCTCCGGGAGATCCGGCTCGAACTCCAGCGAATCGATGTGACAGTGCGAGTCAATCATGTGCCTGGCGGCCAGTGTAACTCGATGCCCGGTCGCGGCGAGGGAAAGGCGCGGCCGCGGGGGGGCGCCCCGGACACGCGCCTTGGCCCTGGCAGGCCGGGTCCCGGAGCGGCGTCCATGGCGTCACATCGGGAACGACCCTCAATGTTCACTTGGGTCCTTCCGATGTCACGGGAGTCCATCCGCGTATCTCCGATCGCAGAGGTCATCGTGTTGCCGAAGCTCGACGAAGAAGAATGTGAAAAAACCCGCGCGCTCGGGCCGCAACAGGCGAGCGCGCTCGCGCAACAAGCGGACCCGGACGAGCTGCGTCCCGGCACGCAGGCGGGCGCTTATCTGCTCGAGCGTGCCCTCGCGTCCGGCGGCGGCGGCACCGTGTACGAGGCCAAGCACAAGCTCCTCGGGCGGCGCGCGGCGGTCAAGATCTTGCGGCGGGAGCTCGCCGCCTCGCCCCAGATGGTCAAGCGCTTCCTGCGCGAGGCCCAGGCCGCCAATCTCATCAAGCACCCGAACATCGTCGACATCTACGAGTTCGGTGAGCTGCCCGACGGTCGGCCCTTCTACGTCATGGAGCTCTTGCATGGGTCCGACCTGCGCTCGCTGCTCACCACCCGGGGACGATTCGCCGTCGGTGAGGCCCTCGAGATCCTCGAGCCGGTCTGCTCGGCGCTGGAGGCGGCGCACGCCCACGGGATCATCCATCGCGACCTCAAGGCCAGCAACATCCACGTGGAGGAGCGGGAGGGTGGGCGGTTCGTCAAGCTCCTGGACTTCGGGATCGCCAAGCTCGTGCACCCGGACGCCGACGAGACCGGGCTCACGGTGGCGGGCGCGCGGCTCGGCACCGCCTACACCATGGCCCCCGAGCAGATCCGGGGCGCGGCGGTGGATCAGCGCACGGACATCTATGCCCTTGGCGTGGTGCTGTTTCACCTGTTGACCGGGCAGTACCCGTTCCGCGCCGAGCACATGACCGACATCGAGCGCATGCACCTCGAGACGCCGCCGCCACGGCCGAGCCACCTCGCCTCCTTGCCACCGGCCATCGACGCGGTGGTCTTGCGGGCGATGGAGAAGCAGCCCGATCGCCGCTTTCCGACCGTCAAGGCCTTCGCCGCGGCGCTGCGCGAGGCGGCGGGAGGCGCGCGCGCCAAAGCCAACGATTCGGTGGGGCGGGCCATCGCCCTTTACGTGGAGGTGCGCGTGCCCTCCGATGCCCCCTCGGCCGACAGCGACGAGGTCCTCGACGACGTGTCGGCCTCGCTCGACTGGAGCGAGCAGGCCATGCGCGAGGGGGGCTGGCAGATCGTGCTCCAGACCGGGAATGCGCTGCTCGGCGCCCGCCTGTTGCCGCCCGGGAACGACGAGCTGCGGGTCGCGATCGCGGATGGTCGGGCCGCCGCGCAGTGCCTGGCCGACGAGCTCTATCAACGTCCAACCGCCCACCCCGATGTCCACGTGAACATCTGCGTTCACGTCGCCGACGCCGAGACCCGCGATTCGAGCGATCTCTCCGGTCGCCCCGAGATCGCCGGTGGCCACATCACGGCCATCGGCGAGTGGGCCCCGCGCGAGAACATCGACGGGGTCTTCCTGTCCGAACCCGCCCGCTGAGCCCGGGTCGAGGGCCGGCCCCGAGCCACCGCTCGTGGTGGTCCACCAACTGCGGCCCGCCGGTACCCGCAGCCATGATCGTGATCGTCGCCGTGGTCGTTGTCGATCCCGCGATCGTGGCCGTGCACGTGAACGTGATCCCCCCCGTGGGCGTGTGATCGCGAGGGGGGCTCAGGAATCGGCTTGTGCCTTTGTGCAGCCGTGTCGATCACGTCCACGGGGGACGTTCACGTTCACGTGCACGGCGCCACGATCACGGGTGCGCTCACGACCGCGTTCACGGGTCTTGACCGGCCGCTCTTGGTCGACGGTCTAGCGGAGGACTCCGAGTGCGGCGATGGCGACGCCCATCAGAGACTCGCCGGCCAGGGCGCCGGCAGCGGCCGAGCCGAAGGTCTCTTCGAGCTCGGTGGCGGCAGGTCCCGGCAGGGGCTCGCCCCGGGTCGCGAGGCGACGAGCCGTGGCGACGAGGACGATCCCGCAGACGCCGGCGGCCGAGAGCGAGACGGGCATGAGGAGCCCGATGCCGAGCGCCGTGGACGAAGGGATCAGCCTCTGCCAGCGCGGTATCCGCGCCAGCAGGGAGAGCACGGCTCCCACCGCGAAGGCGAGCGCGAAGGCGAGGGCCCGCCCCGAGCCGGCAGCCGTCGCCAGGCCACCGCCGAGGGCCAGGCTGGTGGCCTTCCACGACAAGGCGGAGATCGCCGGCATCTGTTCGCTGCCGAGACCATAGGCGTGGGTCACGAGGAGGTAGGTCGGCACCGCCACCAGGGTGCCCACCACGGCACCGACGAGCTGGGCCACGAGCTGCGCCCGCGGGCGCGCGCCGAGGTCGTGGCCGGCCCGGAAGGACCAGAGGCTCTGGGCGGTCTGGGATGCGCTGCCCGCCACCACCGAGCCCGAGAGGACCGACACCATCGGCCCGCCGACCGCCGAGGCCCCGATCTGCACCAGGGTGCCGAATTGCCCGACCGGCGCGATGTCGGTCTCGCCCGCCGCGCGCGCGCAGACGCTCGCCAGCACCAGAGCCGCGACGAGCGCGCCGCCGAGGTGAAGGGGGGAATACCCGAAGCCGAGGACCCCCACGAGCGCGAGCGAGATCGGCAGCAAGAGGATCACCGGCAACAGCCACCGCGGCCGCACCGGCCGAGGCGCCGCGGGCCCTGCACGTCGGGCCTCCCGCAGCCGTTCGGCGCGCTGGGAGCGCGTGGTCCGGACGGTCGCCGGGGGCGTCGGGGCCGGCCGGGCGGCTGCGATCGGGACCGGGCGGCGGTCGCCGAGCCCGAGGGCACCGCGCGCGTCTTGCCAGACCCGGGGCAAGAGGACGGCCAGGCGTGGGAGGCCGAGGAGCCCGCTCACGAAGGCCCCCGAAAGCATCATGCCGAGGGCCGGCCAGGCCAGCCACGACACGAGCTCGGAGTACCCGAGCCCCGTGACCCAACCCGCGCCGCGCACCGCGGGCACGAGCCCGAGCCAGCCGAGCAGGCTGCCCGCGAGCAGGGTCCAAGCCGTTCGGGGCCCCACCAGCACGCCGGTGGCCGCCATCAGCGGGCTCACGGCCACCCCCAGGGTCAGGCTCGAGGCGGACAGGCCGGCCACCGTGACGGGCAGGTAGAGCACCGCCGGCAGCACGGCGTGCGAGCCGTCCCGCCACCAGGTGACGGCGGCCGCCACCGCCGCGGTCATCACCAGGGCCCTCGACCGCCGCGCCGCCGCCCGGTGATCGGCGTGGATGGCCCGGATCAGGACCGCGGTGGCGGCCCCCGAAGGGAAGGGGAGCTGCTCGTCCTCGATCAGGCGACCCCGCAGGATCACCGCGACCAGAATGCCCATCGCAGAGAGCAACAGCCCCCACAGGCCCACCGCCCACATCGCGGGGTGCTGGCCCATGAGCTCGAGCGCGGGGATCGGCGCCATCAACCCGCTCGCGTAGGCCATCACCGCCGCCGAGGCGGCGACGGTCTGGACGGTGTTGTTCTCGAGCGGGCCGAAGGGCCTGCGCAAGAGCTTGCGGAACAGCCCGAAGCCCGCGAAGGAGAGCAGGGTGGCGGTGAGGGCGCCGCCGTCGATGAAGGTGGACTTGAGGCAGGTGTAGACGTTCCCCGCCGCGAGCAGTACCCCGATCCCGGCCCCCGCCAAGAGCGCGCGGGTGGTGAGCTCGCGCTCGACCGGCCGCGCGTCGAGGCGGGCCGAGGCGAGCCCGCGCAATGGTCCTCCGGACACCGCGGCCGGGATGGCCTCGACCGGCGCCAGAGGATCGACATCGCCCGCCTGCCCGTCATCCCCGGGTCCAGATCCTCCGTCGGTGAGGTGGGCTTCGGGCGCGAGCAGAGGGTGGGGGAGCCCGGACAATCAGACACCCTGAAGACGCATCAGTGCGCTTCCTCTTCCTTGCCGCCAACCTCTCGGGTCCGAAGACCATGCTTCCACAGCAGGCGATAGAAGTAGATGCGGTCCACCCCGGCCGCGCGCGCCGCCACGCTGACCCGGTTCTGGTTGGCACGCAGCAGCTCCTCGAGGTAGCGCTTCTCGAAGGTGTTCACCCACACCTCCCGGGCCTCGCGCAGGGGACGCCCGATGGCGGCGGAGCTCTCGGGGGTGGGCCCGGGGGTCTCGTGGGCCGGCTGCGGCGGGATGAATTCCCGCAGCGCCGCGCAGCGCTCGAGGTAATTGCGGAGCTCGCGGATGTTGCCGGGCCAGCTGTGCCTGGTGAGGCTCTCGAGGAAGTCCGGTGCCCGCATGGCCCGCAAGGTCTCCCGGTCCACGAGGCCCATGTTCTCGATGATCTGTTCGACCAGGAGCGGCAGATCGCCCTGGCGCTCGCGCAGGGGCGGCAGGCGGACCTGAACCACCGCCAGCCGGTAGAACAGGTCCGAGCGGAACTTTCCGTCGGCCACCTGACTTTGCAGCGACCGGTTGGTGGCCGCCACGATCCGCACGTTGACCGGCACGTAGGGGTTGGTTCCGATGCGCCGGACCTCGCGGCGCTCGAGCACCCGCAGGAGCTTCGGTTGCAGGTCGAGCGTCAGCTCCCCGATCTCGTCGAGGAACACCGTCCCCCCCTGCGCCGCCTCGAACACCCCCTGGCGGGAGGTGACGGCCCCCGTGAACGCACCCCGCTCGTGGCCGAACAGCTCGCTCTCGAGCAGCTGCGGCGGTATGGCCCCGCAGTCCACCACCAGGAAGGGCTTTTCGCGCCGGCGGCTGCCGCGGTGGACCGCCTCCGCCGAGAGCTCCTTGCCGGTGCCCGTCTCGCCTTCGAGCAGGACCGTCGCGTCGGTGGGCGCGACCCGCGCCAGCGTGTCGAACACCGGCTTCATGGCGGCCGAGCGGCCCACCATCCGGCCGAAGGGCTCGCGGTTCGCGGCAGTGCCAGCTGGCGAATCGGGGAACGGCGACAACGCGTCCTCCCCCAATGCCAGAGCCGCACCAGCGCCTCTATGGCCGTTGACCACGGATGGCTCATCGGTCCGAGCCCAGGTCAACTTGAGGGGTCCGGCCTGGTGCCGGGGCGGTCAGACGTGTGCGTGCGTCAGAGGGACGCCGCCACGCTGGCGGCGCCGAGCAGCCCAGGCTGAGGATGGGTCACCACGAACGACGGGATGCTCGCCACCAGGGACTGAAGCCGGCCCTTGCGCTCGAACGCCTCGCGGAAGATGCCTCCGCCCGTCGCGGTCCTCGTCCCCCCCTGCTCGGTGGGTTGCTGCAAGCCGCCCTGGGCGGCAGGTTGCAACAAGAAGGGCAAGATCCGTGGCGCGATGCCCCCCGCGACGAAGACGCCGCCGGTGGCGAGCACGGTGAGGGCGAGGTTCCCCGCCAGCGCCCCCAGCACCCCGCAGAAGATCGCCAGGGCGGCCTGGCAGATGGGATCCGAGCCATCGAGGGCGTGACGCGAGACGACCGCCGCCGGGTCCTCGCGGGCCATCGCGAGCCGGGTCTCGGCCTTGCCACCGAGCCGCAGCGCCGGCTCCTCGTTCAGGAAGGCGTAGAGGTCGACCAGCCCCTGGCCCGACAGGACACGCTCGTAGGACACTCGCCCGTACTTGGCGGCGAGGTAGCGCAGGAGCGAGCTTTCGAGCGGGGTGCGAGGGGCGAAGTCGGCGTGGCCGCCCTCGGAGGGCACGACCTCGTAGCGCTGCGACGCCGGGGACCACAGGAGGAAGGCCTGACCGAGCCCGGTGCCTGCCCCCAGCACGGCCACCGGACCCCTGGGATCGCGGGGGCCGCCCCCGCCGAGCACCGCGAGGGCGCTGGCCGGGACACGAATGCTTCCGAGCGCGGCGGCGAAGAAGTCGTTCACCAGGCGGACCTTGGGGATCCCGAGCCGCTGCATGAGCACTCGTCCATCCACCACCCACGGCAGGTTGGTGGCGCGGCAGACGTTGCCCTCGACCGGACCCGCGATGCCGAAGCAGGCCTGCTCCGGCGGCACGAAGGTCGGGCCCGGTCCGCCGGTGCCGGTGGATTCGGCGCGGGCCTCCGCCAGGAACTTCTCGGCGATGAGATCGAGGCCAGTGTACGCCGAGGATGGGTAGACCCGCTCGAAGAGCGGATCGTCCGCGTCGCTGTCGAAGAGCGCGAGGCGGGTGTTGGTTCCCCCGATGTCACCGGCGAGCACGCGCGGCTTCGGGCTCCTGGGGGGCGTCGTCGGGTCGAGCGTCGTCGTCGTCGTCATCGGCCAGGTTCCTCGGGGCGGTGGTGGCGTGGCTGGGGGGCCCGATCGACTCTCTGATCTCGCCCCAGGCCCTCGGCCCCCACGTCGATCTTGGCCAGCCGCCCGGTGTGGCGCCCTCCTTCGAAGGCGGTCGCCAGCCACACGTCGAGAATCTGGTGGGCCGCCGGCGCCGTGATCAGACGAGCCCCGAGGCACAGCACGTTCGCATCGTTGTGCGCCCGGGAAAGCCGGGCGGACTCGGTGCTCCAGGCATTCACCGCGCGCACGCCCGGCCATCGGTTGGCGGCGATGCACATGCCGATCCCCGAGCCACACACGAGCAATCCGCGCGCCGTGCCCACCGGTGCGGCGGAGATCCGGCGGGCAACCGCCCGCGCCTCGTCCGGGTAGTCGCACGGCCTCGGGCTGCTGGGACCGAGATCCTCGACGGGCACCCCGCTCGCGCGCAGGTGCGCCACCAGCGCTGTGCGCAGGTCGAACCCGGCATGGTCACTGCTCGCGAAGACGATCAAACTGGCTCCTTCGAGGCGCGCAGCATGGCAGCCGCGCGCGTGGGTGTAAAGCCGAGCGCCTCACATCCCGAGTCGACTGGCGAGCGCGCGCAACCGGGCGACCTCCTCGTGGGGCAGGGTCGGGACCGGACCGAGCGCGCGGGCGCGCCAGATCACGAGCGCCGTGTGCTCGAGCGTCTCCATGCGGCGCCAGGCCTCCTCGAGGGTACGCCCGAGGCACAGGGCCCCGTGGTGAGCCAGGATCACGGCGTTCGCGCGCCGGACGAACGGGCGGAGCGTCTCGCCCACCGCCGCGGTGGTGGGGGTCACGTAGGGGGCGACCGGCACGCTCCCGAGCACCAAGGCGGCCTCGGAGAGCACGGGCTCCTCGAGCGAGACGCCGGCCAGCGACAGGGCGATCGCGGTGGGGGGGTGGGCGTGCACCACCGCGCCGCAGTCGGCGCGCTCGGCGTAACAGGCGGCGTGCAGGCTCCACTCCGAGGAAGGCCGGCGCGCGCCGACGCCCCCGGGACGCGGCGCTCCATTGCGATCCACCTCGAGCACGTCGTCGGGGTCGAGGAAACCCTTGTGGGTGCCAGAGGCGGTGATCCACCAGGACCAGGCCGCGGAGTCGGAGGCCGCCGCGGCGTTCCCGTCCTGCCCGAGTCCGCCGGCGCGCGCCGAGATGTTGCCGTCGCCCGCCGCGATCAGCCCCTTGGCGTAGAGGCGCGCGCCGATCGTCACGATGCGCGCGACGACGCGCCGCCGCTCGGCGTCGAGGGCGGCCACCCTGGCGGGGTCGGCCGTGGCGCCGGCACCCGCGTCGGCGTCGGCGTCGGCGTCGGCAGGAACCTGGGGGTCCGGGGCAGACATGCGCGCATCATACTGCCTGGCGGTCGGCGGTCGGCGGTCGGCGGTCGGCGCTCCGCGTTCCGGGCCCGGGCGCCACGTCTCGGCGGGAACTCCGCCGCCGTTGGGGTAAATACCTGCCATGCCCCCGAGCCGTGACGACGTCCTGCGCCGCTTTCCGCGCGTCTCGCCCGAGAGCATCTGCGCGGTGCTGTCCCCGTTGCTCGTCGAGGGTCGACGCGAGCGCATCGACCAGGTCCTCTCGGCCCGGCTCGGCGGGCTGACCGCGCTCATCGAGAACCTGCACGATCCCCACAACGGCGCCGCGGTCCTGCGCAGCGCCGAGGCCTTCGGTCTGCAGGACCTCCACGTGATCGAGGCGGTTGAGCGTTTCCGTTTCTCGTCGGAGGTCACCAAGGGGTGCGAGAAATGGCTGGATATCCACCGCCACCCGACCTTCGCCGCGGCGCGGGCCCAGCTGAAGGCCGCGGGGTTCGCCCTTTACGCGGCCATGCCGGGGGCGTCCTTGGCGCTCGAGGACCTCGACTTCGCGCGGCCAGCGGCCATCGTGGTCGGCAACGAGCACGACGGGCTGACCTCGGAGGCGGCCAGCGCCTGTGACGCGCGGTTCGCGATCCCGATGCAGGGGATGACCCAGAGCCTCAACCTCTCGGTCGCCACCGCGGTGGCGCTGGCCCATGCGGTGCGCAGCCGGCGTGCCGCCATCGGAGCCGCGAGCGATCTCGACGCCGGCGCACGCGAGGGGCTGCGCGCCCGCTTCTACGCGGCCTCCGTGCGGGGCGCCACGCAGATCCTGTCGCGCGCCTTTGGACCACCCGAGACCGCCGTCACCGACGCCCGGGGTGCGAGCCGGCAAGCAGGTATCGTATGATCCGTCCTCGCATGCAGGACTTTCCCGCCGGGCTGGTGCTGGGTCTCGGCCTCGGTCTTGGCCTCGGCTTCGGATTGGGGTGCGATGGCGGAAGTCCGGCGCCGCTACCCGACCAGAGCGTCAGCGTCCTGTCCTGCGACTTCTCTCCGCCCGAGGTCTGCTCCGCCCCCGACCGTGGCTTCGCGACGGTAATGCCAGCCATCGACCGGGCCTGCGGATCTTGCCACGACGGAGCCGACCCGGACGGTCCCTGGCCCCTCACCACCTACGAGGACGTGGCCGACTGGGCCGACGTCGTTCGCACCGATCTGTCGAATTGCGCGATGCCGCCGCCGGACAGCGGCATCACCCTGTCGGATGCCGAGCGCCGGGCCATCATCGACTGGATCCTCTGCGGCTCCACTCCCTGACCGGGCGAGCGGGACATGCCGCTCGGCACGTGCCGCGGCGACATGTGGGCGAGATACCGCCTTGCCCGCCCGAGCGGGCGTACCGTACCGTTGATGCATGCATGATCTGCACGACCCGTGGCAGGCAGTGTTCGAGTCCCTGATCGCGCTGCGGGACGCCTGGCCAGGTCCAGTGTCGGGATGGGGATACGATCGCCGCCTGAAATGCGTCATGGCGTCGTTCTCGACACCGGCCACCGGGGCGGCCGAGGCCGCGATCGCCCACGCGATGCCGGGGGTCTTCGGAGCCGAGTCCCTGGCCGACGCGCCCGCGTCCGCCCGTGCGACGGCCGAGACCTGCGGTGGTTTGCGGGCGTCTCAGCGGCTGTACTGGGGCGCGGCGCCGGTCGCGCCGGGCGGCGGGGCCTTCGGGCTCTGGTGGCCATGGGCGGATGGAGCGACCGTGTCGTTGCGGATCGGCCTGCACGACATGGACGTACCCAAGGAGCGCCTCCCCCGCCTGCGGGACGTCTTCGGGATCCCGCAGGCCGGCTGACCTCCCGAAAGAAAGTTTGGACCTCGGGACCGACCTCCGTCACTGCGGCCTCGGAAATCTTCCGTCTCCCGAGGAACGAGGAAGCCCCCCGATGAAACCCCTTTCCCGGAACCGAGTGAACGGCGCTGTCTTGACCGCCTGCGCCCTGGCGTTGTCATCGTCGACCGGGGCTTGCACTGCGAGCGTCCGCGGCGGAACCGGATCGCTTGCCCCTGGGGACACGGGTCACCCGGGCGCGGGCGGGAGCTCATCAGGTACCGGAAGTGGGGGACCAACCCCGGGTGGCGTCGGTTCCGGCACCGCGGGAGCGCCGGGAAACCCGGGCATGGCCATGGGCACGGGCACGGGCACGCCAGCGGGCGCGGTCACCGCCGACTGCGGCGGAGCGACGGCACAACCCTCGCCCGTCCACGCCCGGTTGCTGTCCCCCGCCCAGTACGACAACACGGTCCTCGACCTGTTGAAGGTGAGCGGCAACCCGGCCGAGACCAGCAACGTGGCCGGCGGCGAGACCGCGGCCCTCGACGCCACCGCGCTGCAATTTCGAGCCAACGCGGCCGCGGCGGTGGCCGCCCAGGCCTCCGCGAACCTGTCCGCCTGGTCACCCTGCGTGCCCGCCAACGCGGCGGCCTATCAGGCGTGCGAGCAGCAGATCATCGCCAAGATCGGGCAGCGGGCCTACCGTCGACCCCTGTCCGCCGATGACAGCACCCGGATGACGGCTCTCTTCGACGCGGGCATCGCGGCGGGCAACGACTTCGCGACGGGGGTCGACTGGTTTCTGACGGGCCTCCTGCAGACGCCGGATTTTCAGTACCAGCTCGTGCGGCCCGCGTCGAGCGAGCAGCCGGGGCAGATGGTACCCATCGCCGGATACGAGATGGCCAGCCGTCTGTCGTACGCCGTCTGGGACTCGATGCCCGACGACGCGCTCTTCGCGGCGGCCGCTGCCGGGCTCGGCGATCTCGCGAGCGTGCAGGCGCAGGTCACCCGCATGACGCAGGACACGACTCGGCTCCAGCGCGGCGTGACCGCGTTCTATTCCAACTGGCTCAACACCCCGGCCTACAGCGAGGGGATCGTCAAGAACGACGCCAGCGGAAGGCCTGACCCCGCCTTCACGCAAGCGGTCGCCATGTCCCTCGGGCAGTCGATCCTGATGGGGGCGACGGCGCTCTACGCCTCCCCGTCGCCCAACATCGCGTCGCTCTTCAGCGGGGAGACCTACTACCTGAACGACACGCTCATGAGCTACTACCAGCTCGGCGGCGCTGGGACGAGCGGGTTCACGCCCGTCGCCATGCCCGGCCAGCACCGCAGCGGCCTCCTCACGCACCCCGGCTTCCTGGCCATCAACGCGCGGCCGCAGGTGACGGCTCCCATCCTCCGGGGGGACTTCGTCACCTCCAACCTGCTGTGCCTCGGCCTCGTCGTGCCGAACAACCTGGTCATCCCTCCCCTGTCGGAGACGCCCCAGGCCGGGCTGACGACCCGGCAGCTCATCGACCAGACCCACGTTCAACCGGGGTGCCAGGCCTGCCACGACACCATCGACCCGCCTGGCTTCGCCCTCGAAGGGTTCGACCAGGTGGGCAGGGTCAGAACCATGGACAACGGCAAATCCGTCGACACCTCGGGGACCATGGTCAACGCCGGGGATCTGAACGGGGCCTTCGCCAACGGCGACCAGTTCCTCGCCCGTGTCGCCCAGAGCAGCACCGTGAAGGCTTGCTTCGCGCAGCAGTTCCTCGAGCACGCCCTGTCGGGGGAGGTCTCGACATCGGTGGCGGCCGGTGACCGCTGCTCGGTCGCCCGGGTCGGCGCCGAGTTCGCGAAGTCGGGCGATCTCGTGGCCCTCGTGGGGCTGGTGGCGGCCAGTGACTCGTTTCGCCTCCGCACCTCGGAAGGAGCCCCGCAATGAAGCTCTCCGCGCGCAGTCCCTTGCAGCGACGCGATTTCATCCAGTGGATGGGACGCGCCGCCCTGGCCTTGCCCTCCTTCGAGCTCTTCGAGCTCTCGGCCCGCGCTCAGACGACCGCCGCCCAGACCGCCCAGACCGCCCAGGCGTCCCAGTCGTCCAGGACCGCCAAGTTCGCGGTGTTCATCTACACCAACGACGGCATGCACCCGCCGGCTTTCTTTCCGCCGAGCGGCAGCAGCGACCCGACCGCCAGCGCCACGCTGTCGCCGCTCGCACCGCACAAGTCACGGGTGATCCTGCTCGGCGCCCAGGTGGACGGGACGGGCGCCCCCACGGTCAACACGGGCCTCACCTACAACATGAGGCCGCCGCAGCACCAGGCGAACGTCATCCTCACCGCCTCGAAGAAGCAGTTCCCGATCGCGGCCGGACAGGCCAACGCGGATGGCACGCCGCACATCGTCAACAAGGGGGACGGTCCCTCGATGGATTACGTCATCGCCAGGACCTACAAGCAAAGCCCGCTCTTGCTGGCGATGCATCCGGTCGGGGGCGACACGCCATCGGACATCACCTTCGACGAGTCGGGCAACCCGCAGACCCGGCTCTTCCAGCCCGAGACCATCCTCTCGACGGTGTTCGCCGCGGCCACGGGGATGGGCATGGGCACCATGACCGCGCCCCAGAACGCCATCGCCCTGGCCAAGCAAGGCGCGATCACCAGCTTCCTGAACGGTGCCTTCGCATCGCTGCGACCTCAGCTCAGCGCCAATGACAAGCAGGTCCTCGATCAGCACCTGACGCAGCTGCGGGAGTACGAGGCCAGCGTGACGACCCGGATGATGAGCACGTCGACGCCGGCGGCCGCCTGCACGGCGCCCTCGGCCGCCGCCGTGCCGCCCCAGGCGCAGGATGGCTCGGAGACCCAGCCGTTCTGCAAGTTCATCATGCAGACCATCGCGATCGCCTTCAACTGCGGCATGAACCGGGTCGCGACGGTGAGCTTTGGCTATCCGGGCGGGGGTGGGGTCGGGGGGCTGCGGATGCCCTGGCTCAGCTACAACAAGGCCAGCTTCGACGACCCTCTGCACTTCGTCTCGCACAACAATGGCGACGCGGCCCTGGTCGCCAAGTACTCTCTGATGAACCAGTGGATCATCAGCCAGATGGCCTTGCTGATGGATCTCCTCACGGCCATCCCCACCGCGACCGGAACCCTGCTCGACGACACGGTGATCTACCTGACCAACCGCCACGGCGACGGCAACGGGCACACCAACTACGCGCTGCCCGCCATCATCGGCGGCGGCGCCGGCGGCTACTTCAAGACCGGGCAGAACGTGGTCCTGGCCAAGGCCACCAGCCCCACCGACGTGCTGATCTCCATCGGCCGCGCCATGGGCGTGGACGTCCCGACCTTCCCCCTGCCAACCTTCAATGGCGTCGCGTGCCCGAGCGCCGGCGGTCCTTACGCCTCCACCACGGAGATCGCGCAGATCAAGGCGTGATGCGCTGGCGAGAGGTCCTCCCCCGAGGAGCATGATCGCGCGGGGAAGGACCATCCGGTTCGCGCGCCTGGCGACGGCGGTCGCCCTGGCCCTCACGCTCGGGGGGCGAGGCGGGCGGGCGGCGGCCACGACCTACGTCTTTTCGACCTTCAAGGGCGACGACGCCGCGGGCATGAAGCTGTCGATCTACACCTCGACCGACTCCGTCAACTTCACGCTGCTGTCCGACACCGGGTTCGGGGGGAACACCAGCTACCTCCGGGATCCCAGCATCATGAGGTACACCGACGGGAAGTATTACCTCGCCTACACCGATCCGATGACCGCGAGCTGCTGCAATCCGGAGGACCACTTCGGAATCGCCGTCAGCGCCGACCTGACCCACTGGACCGACCTCGTCACCGTGAAGGCGGGCGTCGCGGGCGTCTCGCGCACCTGGGCCCCCGAATGGTTCGTCGAGGGTGGCGTGGTGAGGATCATCGCCAATATCGACACCGGGAACCAGCTCCCGAACTTCGAGCCCTACGTGTTCACCGCGCAGAACAGCGCCCTCACCTCCTGGAGCGGCCCGACGGCGCTCGGAATCGGCGCGGACTACATCGACACCTTCGTCGCCAGGCGTGGCGACACCTACCACGCCTTCGTGAAGAACGACGTCACCCGCTACCTCGAGCACGCCACCGCGCCGGGCCTCACGGGACCGTGGACCTTCGTGGGCAAGGGGGACTGGGCGGGATGGGGATCGGGAATGGAGGGGCCAGCCATCGTGCAGCTCGACGACGGCCGGTACCGGATGTACGTCGATCCCCAGTCGGGGGGAGCTCCGTGCCAGACGATGACCAGCTCCGATCTCGTCACCTGGTCCGCGAAAGCGAGCATTCCGGGGCCGGCTGGAGCGGCGATCCGGCACGGCACGGTCGTCCGGGACATGGCGGGCCCCGGCTCGAACGGAGACTTCGGCGGAACGGGGGCACCGAGTGATGCGGGCGTGGTGGTGGATGGCGATCTACCGGCGGAGGCCGGACGCGCATCCGGCACGGGGGGGACGGGGACCGACGCTGGCGGGGGTTCCATGGGAGGGGCAGGAGGCGGGAATGGCGGGGCCGGCGGGAGCGCACCACCGGGAAGTGGCGGAGCGACGCT
>Ga0265318_10000464_pt1 | contig 30252 bp, 25 predicted proteins | sample 4821metaG_FD_192431 | JGI IMG/M metagenome (GOLD analysis project Ga0265318, IMG submission 192431) | Rhizosphere microbial communities from Carex aquatilis grown in University of Washington, Seatle, WA, United States - 4-8-21 metaG | ecosystem: Host-associated > Plants > Roots > Rhizosphere >... | reverse complement strand
TAACGCTGGGCAATCGTCTGTGAGCGTTAGCGAATGACCGCATTTGATCCAGAGCGGACACTTGAAGCTGCTGCTAGCTCGAAGCAATAGGCGCCATGAACACTGCCATCGGCATCATCTCTCCGGCCGCGGCGACCGTCTGCAACCTAAAGCCTCTTGGACAGTTATGTACCTGCGACTAGGGGCAATCTCTATGAAATCGAAGTATGTCGCGGGAATTCTCGCAGGCGTCGGCTTGTTTTCAATAGCCGCGGCCCATGCCGACCCAGTGGCTGGTAACGAGCGCGGGACGCTCAGTTTGCTTTTTGAGAACGACATCTTCTATCGTACCGACCGGGATTACACCAACGGCGTCGAACTTTCCTATACCTCGGCGGCTCAAGACACACCCAATCCGCTCGTTCACGTGGCGCAGTGGCTTCCCTTGTTTTCCTCCTCCGGCACGGTGCGGGCATCTTATGCGGTCGGGCAAAGCATTTACACGCCGAGCGATCTCAATGCGGCGAACCCGCCATTAACGCAGCGCCCTTATGCCGGATTTCTCTATGGCGGTATTGGTCTCAGCGACGACACAGGATCGCGACTTGATCAGATCAACCTCCAAGTCGGCGTGATCGGACCATCTTCGCTCGCGTCGGACACGCAGGAATTCGTCCACAAGATCATAAATGACCGCGAGCCGATGGGATGGAGTACGCAGCTGCGCGGAGAGCCAGGCATCGTATTGACGTATTCGCGCAATCTAAAACTGATCCCCCGACAGTCCGTCCTGGGTCTGAGCTTTGACCTGGAGCCTCATTATGGCGGCGCGGTCGGAAACGTCTATGATTATGCCAATGCAGGCGCGATGGCGCGCGTCGGCCTGAACATTCCTGATGATTATGGTCCATTGCGTATCGAGCCGAGCCTGCCTGGTTCAGGCTTTTTTCAATCGACAGGTCTAATTGGCGGCTATCTTTTTGTGGGCGCTGACGGGCGCGCTATCGCGCAATCTATTCCTAGACGGCAACACGTGGGAAGCCAGCCGAAGCGTCTCGAAGGAAGCGTTGGTTGGTGATCTGGAACTTGGCGCTGCTATCACATTCAACTTCATGCAGGTGACCTTCACCCATGTGATCCGCTCGAAGGAATATAAAACCCAAGGAACACCGGACCAGTTCGGCGCAGTGAACTTATCGTTTAAGCTGTAATCGCGGGCTGAGTGATCGAACGCCCCCAGGTGATCACGTCGGAGGGGCTAGTTGGCGGGCGCAGCCGCAGCTAAGGCCGCCTTTTCAATTTCGTCCGTAACTGGCGCGTTGGCCTTGAAGTCCTTTAGGCATAGCGTATTTCATGCGAAGCAATGATTTTCTCGCCCGCTTCTAACCATGAATTTACCACCGGAATGAGTTCAGCGGCTCCTTGGGCCTCCAGCACGGCAATATCGGCTTTCCACCGGGATGTGTCCCGACGCATTCCAGCGATAAACTCATCGATGGTCTTGACCATGTTCGGACCCTGCTTTCTCGATCAGCTTCACTAATGTCGTCAATTTTCCAAAAACGCATCTGGCTATGGGGATCTTCTAGGCATGATCTTTCTCGGCCCGCAGCGCAGCGGCGACTTCTGCCGTTATGTCCCGTTCGCGGGTGTCAGTCTTGACGCCCCCACGATGAACTATTTCTTTCACGAAAAGGCGATTCCCGTCCCAACGAACAATTCCGTCGCTGGTCGCATCTTCCTTATGCCCGAAATTTTGGCCAACGTCGTCCGCGAAACTTTGTTTTCTTCCCATATCACCACCCTATGCCCGGACCTGGTCTTTCAATCCCGGCTACGCCCTCAGGTCAGAAACCAGCGACCGTGGAGACCCTCGCGCGGTGTTACTGGCACTGCTGGTATCTCATTCCTTCCAGAAAAGCCCGCCGTACGGAACCCACAAGAAAGGCCCGTTCAACTTCCTTGTCATGGAGATCAGCGCCACTAATCCAGCGGACCACACTATGAAAAGGAATCATGCCGTCAACAGCGTTTCGAGCTGCGCTCCATGCGTCCTCACCGCTGAACCGGGACACTAACATTGTGTTGCCCTTTTCCGACGAAGGCGCCAGGTCCGGTCCGAGCAGAGCCGTGAGGGCGGAGATTTCGTTCGATAAACCGGCGCAGCCCGGTTCCGTTGGCAGAGCATATGCCGCTGGGATCATCATCGGCCACGCCAGTAATCAGGCCTGGACCAATCCGTGCGAGCGGATGCTCCATCAAACGCGCCAACAATGTCTTATGGAGTTTAGCGCCCGACATGAATCGTAGTCCTGTGAGTAGATCTGCGCCTAGGATAAAGGGTGCCGCGCAGAAATTCTTGCGGGCGCAGGTGTCCACTCCTGACCCAAAGCGGGCAGGCCTACTCCTGACTTGCTTGGCGGTTAAAATTGAATCTATTGCGCGGCGATTTTACCCCGCGCTTCAGCAAGCGCTATATCCAGATCAGTCCGGATATCGGCTGCGACCTTCTCAAGTTCCTCAATGGTTTTGCTTTGGGGGCCAATCAGTGTTTGCCCATTGTGATGAAGATCGCAGGAAAGCGGATCCACTCCGAACCAGTACTCGTTCTTGGGTCCATCCCAACGTTCAATTAATTGAAATATTCTTGTGCGGGGCATGTGGTTTCCTATTGGAGACGACTGAAAGGTGCTTCTAAAGATGCTCCCATCGCTGTGCCTTGATTTGCGTCAAGTCGTTTCGATAGCGAGCCAGTCTGCTCGGTCGGGTTTTTCAATTTTGTCTTGATCGCGAGTTCGGCCTTCAGTTGACACGCGGCACCCGCACTAGGGGAATATGACGCGAGTTCAATCCCTTGGGAGCAATTCCTGCCGAAATGTCTGGCATCGGACAGAGTTGAGGCAAATCAAGGTTATTCAGCCTTCTCCATGGCATTTAGTTTGGGCGCTGCTCTGTTCTAGGGCGTGGCTATTTTCCGGGAGGAAATCATGGACAAAGATCGGATTGCAGGGTCGGCGAAGCAAGCCAAAGGCACAGCAAAGCAGGTGATCGGTAAGGTCGTGGGTGACGCCAAGTTGCAGTCAGAGGGCATGGCCGACAAGACAGAGGGCAAAGTTCAGAATGCCATTGGCGGCCTCAAAGACATCATCAAAGGAAAATAGGTGGTTGATGCCTTCGGGGGACTAAAGGCCGCCTGAATTGCTGATTAGCGCGTCTTGTTGCGCTGAAAGCTACGGCATGTTCAAACTATCCGATCATTTGATTGTCATATTGCGAAAGGGGCTGCCATGGACACAATCCTGATCATTGTCCTTCTGCTGATCTTGTTCGGCGGTTTTGGTGGAGGTTATTACGGATATTCCCACTACGGCATGGGCGGCGGGATTGGCATACTCGGCGTAGTCCTGATCATTGCCCTAGTGCTGTTCTTATTTGGCCGTGGGCGCCGATAGGAACAATAGCAGCTCAAGCCTTCGCCCGCCGCCGGGGCTGCTCGTCGGGGAATGTCCGCTTTTGGCTGCCGGCTCAACCGGTCGACGCAACACAGGCGTTGAATCTATCTGCCGGCGTTTGGAACGCCAAGGTCTCGCGCGGTCGTTCATTGAGCTGGCGGGCCACCCTGTTCAGGTATGCCTGGGAGTAGACCGACAGGTCCGTCCCCTTGGGGAAGTACTGCCGCAGCAGGCCATTGGTGTTCTCGTTGGAGCCGCGCTGCCAGGGGCTTTGCGGATCGCAGAAGTACACGGCGATGTCGGTTGCCAATGTAAATCGCCGATGATCCGCAAGCTCCTTGCCGCGATCCCAGGTCAGAGACTTGTACAATTCGGTCGGCAGATTCTTCGCCTGCCTGATGAGCGCCGATACCACCGTTTGCGTCTCCTTGTTGGCCACCTTCGCCAACATCACATAACGGGTATGGCGCTCCACCAGGGTCGCTATATGGCTGTTCTTCGACCCCGACAGAAGGTCGCCTTCCCAATGACCCGGCACCGCCCGGTCTTCAACCGCCGCCGGTCGCTCGCGGATCGAGACAAGGTCCACGATCTGTCCTCGCCGATCCCCTTTCGCACCCGCGCCCTTTGAGCGGCGTATCGTCCGCTTCGAGCGAAGATGCCCAACCAGCTCCTTCTTAAGCACCCCACGGGCTTGAACAAATAGGCTGCGATAGATCGTTTCGTGGGACACCTGATATGCCTCGTCTCCAGGATGGACACTCTTCAGCCAGCCCGCAATCTGCTCGGGCGACCAATTGCCTTTCAGCTTCCGCTCCACTGCCTCCCGCAGCTGCGGGTTATCCGCCAGCTTGCAACGCTTCGGCCGACGCGCCCTCTCCCAAGCCGTCTCCTCGGCCTGCGACGCGCGGTATCGATCATAGCCGCCATTGCGGCGGATTTCTCGGGCCACCGTCGAGGGCGAGCGGCCCAGCTTCCTTGCCAGCGACCGCGCAGACTCATCTGCCGCGATCCCGCGCGATATTTCCTCGCGCTCCATAAGCGTCAATGCCAATCTCGACCGTCGGCGGGGCGCAGGACGTATCCCACCATGCGGCGCCAGTTGAAAATAAATCGACGAGGACGGCTTATCAAACGCCCGACCAATCGCTTTCAGCGTCTCCCCTCGCTGCCAGCGATCCCACAACTCCGCCTTCCCTGCCGCACTAAAACCCCGGCCCTGTCCTTGTCCCATCGCTTTCCACTCCATCTTGTCCTTCTAAGATAAAGTGTTGCGTCCACCCATTGAGACCACCACCCAAAGCGGACATCTCGCAGCCATCGTCCAAATAGCCGCGAGCGGCTCTAGGGATTCAATCCCCGCATATCCCGCAGCGCCTGGCGCAGCGACCAGGTGCGTGGGGTGTGGCCGCTGAACTCGACGCCGTCGGTGGGCAAAAAGCGCCGGTTCCAGAAAAAGGCGGTGAACGAGACGCCGCAGACCAGGACCCAGGCCACGGAAAAGTCCGGCAGGGTCGGCGCGGCGTGGTGGCGAAACGCCATCGCCCCTTCCAGCCCCATGGCGCCGACGCAGATGCCGACCGAAAGCATCAATTGCTGGAAGGTGGTGTAGAAGCTGGTGGCCACCGCCAGCCGCTCCGGCGGGATGCGGTCATAGGCGACGGTGTTGTAGGCGGTAAACTGGAACGACATGAAGAAGCCGCAGGCCACCAGCACGGCGAAGATCAGCGGCAGCGGCCAGGAAGGCCGGAACAGGGCGCAAAGACCGTAAAGGCCGCAAGCGATGAAGCCGCCCACGATCAGACTGTCGCGAAAGCCGTAGCGGCGCAGGATGCGCGGCGCCACCGACTTCATCACCAGCGAGCCCAGCGCCGTCCCCAGGGTGATCAACCCGCTCTCGGCGGCGGAAAGGCCGAAACCAAGCTGCATCATCAGCGGCAGCAGGAAAGGCTGCGCCCCCTGAGTGATGCGGGTGATCGAGCCGGCCAGCAGCGAGGTGCGGAAAGAATGGACCTGCATCAGGCGGGGATCGAGGATCGGCTCGGCCACCGTGCGGGCATGGCGCAGATAGAGCCAGCCCATCGCCAGCCCGAAGCCGATCAGCCAGGCCGCCGCCTCGCGCTGGCCGGGATGGCTGGCAGTCTCCAGCCCGAACAGCAGCGTGCCCAGCGACAGCGCGGAAAGCACCATGCCGCGCAGGTCGAAAGGCGTTCCCTTCACCCCCGGCATGGCATCGAAATAGCGCGTCACCAGCGCCGCGGCGACCAGGCCGACCGGGAGGTTGAGAAAGAAGATCCAGCGCCATTTGAAGAAAGTGACGATCAGGCCGCCCACCGGCGGACCGGCAATGGGGCCCAGCAGGGCTGGCACAAGCAGCCAGGTCAGGGCCGAAACCATGTCGCGTTTCTCGACATTGCGGAACAGCAGCAGCCGCGCCACCGGAATCATCATCGCCCCGCCCATGCCCTGCAGGAAGCGCGCCGCCGCCAGCAGCGGCACATTGGGCGCGAGGGCGCAGAGCAGCGAGGTGGCGGTGAAGAACAGGATGGCGCCGCGGAACAGGGTGCGTCCGCCCAGCCGGTCGGCCAGCCAGCCGCTGGCGGGAATGAAGATCGCCAGGCTGATGAGATAGGAGGTCAGCGCGACCGAGAGGCTGGGGGCGCTGACGCCAAGGTCCCGCGCCATGCCGGGCAGGGCGGTGGCCAGGATGGTGCCGTCCATCTGCTCCATGAAGACGGCGGCGCCGACCACCAGCGCGATGGTGCGAAAATGGTGGCGGCTGCCGGTGCGAGTCATTGGTATTATTTATACCGGATGACCCGCACCGGGAAACGCGCCAATGCCTTTTTCCGGCCTGGGCGCCTCGCATTCCCGGATTCAGCCCAGAATCGCGTGCCGCCGCGCCGGCTGGCGCCATTCGTTCAGCACCAGCAGCAGGGTGATGAAGTCGAACAGGGCGAAGGCCAGCACCCAGTTCGTCCAGTGGTGAGCCAGGTGCCAGCCCATGAAGCCGATGAAGCCCAGCAGGATCAAGGTGGCGACCGGGAAGATCCAGCGGCCGCCGCCGCGCAGCAGCACCAGCGCCAGCGCCAGCTTGAGCACGCCGTGGATCAGCAGATAGGCGACAATAAAACTGATGGAGGAACTCAGCAGGCTGTTGGCGCCATTGCGCAGCAATTCGATGAAATGATGGTTGCCCGGCTCTTCCAGCAATTCGGGGGCGCTGAGATGCAGCAGAAAGGCGTACCAGCGCGACGGACCGCTGATCCAGATGATCAGGCCCAGAATGGTCTCGATGGCGCCGTCTACGGCCTTCCAGGCAATAGTGACGATATAGGCCAGGTGGGCCAGAATGTTGATTTTGCCCCTCGACGGAGCTTGGATGGACTGCATCGCCTTCGCATGACATTGCGCGCGTGTTAATTCAACCCCCGCTTCTGCTGCGCTGCATCATTCCAATGCATCTCAGGCAACACGCATGCCGCTTTCCGACTGCGCTCGCCGCCGCTAGGCTTCGGCCGCCGTCATGGTTTCCTCGAAGCTGGCGGTCAGGGCCGCCGCCGCCATGGCGGTGTTGTCGCCGTCCCAGACGGCCTGTTCCAGCCGTCGCGCCTCGCCGCTCATCCGCATGGCGCCGACATTGCCCGCCATGCCGACAAAGAGATGTGCTTAGCGCATCACAGCCTCCAGTCCGCGCGTTCCAAGGCGGCGTTGAGTGCCGCCATGTGGCTGAGACCGTCTTCCTGGAACAAGGTGAGGAAATCGGCGACGCGCGTTCCGATCCAGTCTTTATCGGTGCATGACTACAGCGGCATTAAACGAACTAGTGACTGATCAGGCAACCATTAAAGTTCCATGTAATCGGCGCCGCCGCCGAGGTTGCAAAAATCGCAACCGCAGCGGCGTCACCGATGCCCTTCACTGCCAGTCGCGCTCGATATTGTAATAGTCGTAGGACTTCTCGCGCACGCCGCCAAGCGAACCGTCATGCTTGGTGAGGTCCGCAAGTTCATAGGCCGGCGCTCTCTGAAGCACGTCCTTGTTCATCGCCACGACATAGCCGCCCTTCTCCTTGTCATAGTCCAGCATCGACCATGGCACGGGGTGATACTTCTCGCCCATTCCCAGAAAGCCGCCAAAGCCGAGCGCCGCGAACATGATCTGGTTGGACTGCTTGTCCAGTACGATGTCTTCCACCGTGCCGATGCGCTCGCCCTGGCCGTTATACACGGCGGTGCCTTTCACCTTCGAAGCCAGGATCGCGCTGGTATGGCCGCTGCTTGTCGTCATGTTTTCGTTCCCATGGGTTGCGTATCGCGGTAACCCCGGCGCGCCGATTCCGTTGCCGGAACCTTGAGCAAAATCAAACCTTCAGACCCTGCGCTGGACCGCGGCACCGCCAGGGGCTTTAGTGGCGGCGGAACTTCCCTCCCGGACGTGCATGGCCCTCACCTCGCCCACCATCGAAGCCCGGCGCGGCCAGATGTTTCCCACCCTCTCGGCGGCGGACATGGCGCGGCTGGAGCGTTTCGGCACGGCGCGCGCCTGGCAGAAGGGCGCCTCCATCGTCAAGGCGGGTGAGCACGCGCCGGGCCTGGTGCTCTTGCGCCAGGGCCGCATCCGCGTCGCCCAGGGCGACGGCGCCGGCGCCCGCGAGGTCATCACCGAACACGGGCCCGGCGAGTTCCTGGGCGAGCTGGCGCAGCTTTCCGACCGCCCCGCCTTGGTGGATGCCGAGGCGGTGGAGAACGTCGAGGCTCTGGTGCTGCCGGGCAAGGCGCTGCGCGACGTGCTGGTGCAGGAGGCCGAACTGGGCGAGCGGCTGATGCGCGCCCTGATCCTGCGCCGGGTGGGCTTGCTGGAATCGGGCGTCGCCGGCCCCGTCATCATCGGCCCTTCCGGACATGCCGATGTGCTGCGGCTGGACAATTTCCTCACCCGCAACGGCTATCCGCACCGGGTGCTGGATTCGGCCGCGGACAGCTGCGCCGCCACCCTGGTGGCGCGGTTCCATGTGGCGGAGGAGCAGCTTCCCATCGTCCTTTGCCTGGGCGGGCAGTTGCTGCGCAATCCGGGCGAGCGCGAGCTGGCGCGCTGCATCGGCATGGTGCGGGAAATCGATTCCGAAAAAATCTACGACGCGGTGATCGTCGGCGCCGGGCCTGCGGGACTGGCCTGCGCCGTCTATGCCGCCTCGGAAGGGCTTTCAACTTTGGTGCTGGATTGCCGCAGCTTCGGAGGCCAGGCCGGAGCCTCGGCCCGCATCGAGAATTATCTCGGCTTTCCCACCGGCATCACCGGCATTGCGCTGATGGCGCGGGCCTATAACCAGGCGCAGAAATTCGGCGCCGAGATCGCCATTCCCGACCAGGCGGCGAAGCTGGATGCCGATGAGACAAGTTTCCGCCTGCATCTCGGCGATGGCGAAATGGCGCGGGCGCGCACCTTGGTCTTGGCCTCCGGCGCGCGCTATCGCCGCCTGCCGATTCCCGATCTTGGCGACTATGAAGGCAGTTGCGTGCATTACTGGGCCTCGCCGATCGAGACCCAGCTTTGCGACGGACAGGAAGTGGCGCTGTGCGGCGCGGGCAATTCGGCCGGGCAGGCGACGGTGTTCCTGGCGGGCAAGGCCAAGAAAGTCTGGATGATCGTGCGCGGCGCCAGCCTGGAAGCCACCATGTCGCAATATCTGGTGGAGCGCATTCGCGGCCTGCCGAATGTCGAGGTGCTGCTGCGCACCGAACTCTGCGGGTTGGAAGGCGTGGAGGGAACACTGAAGCGGGTGCGCTGGAAGAACCGCGACAGCGGCGCGGAAACCGTCCGCGATCTCGGCCACGTCTTCTCCTTCATCGGCGCCGATCCCAACACCGACTGGCTGGCCGATGCCGGGGTCAAGCTGGACGGCAAAGGCTTCGTTATCACCGGCGAGGAGGGCCGCCATACGCTGGAGACCTGCCGCGACGGCGTCTTCGCGGTGGGCGATGTCCGCGCCGGTTCGGTCAAGCGCGTGGCGGCGGCGGTGGGCGAGGGCTCCACCGTGGTCTCGGCGATTCATGCCTGGCTGGCGAGAGAGCGGGAGCGGGTAGAGAAGAAGGCGGCGGCGGAATGAGTGACACCTGCACTCATCTCGATACCATCAGGAAGGTCACGCCCTCGGCCAAGGGCTGCGAGGAATGCTTGAAGCTGGGCTGGGAATGGTTTCACCTACGGGTCTGCCGCACCTGCGGCCATGTCGGCTGCTGCGACCAGAGCCGCGGCAAGCACGCCACAAAGCATTTCCACCACTCCAAGCATCCCATCATTGAAGGCTATGACCCGCCGGAAGGCTGGGGCTGGTGCTATGTCGATGAGGTGATGTTCGATCTGGGCAGCGACACCACGCAACAGATCGGCCCGATTCCGCGTTACTACTGACCCGCCATTTCGAACAAGGACGTTGCAGATGGAAAAGATCGCAGAAGGCTTCGACGTTTTTGTCCATGATGGCGAAAAATCATTTGGCGCGGTGCGTCAGGTCCGGCATGGCGAGATCGTGGTCTATGTCGAGAATGGCGGCGACTTCGAGGTGCCGCTCACCGCTGTCAGGGACGTCCATGACGAGAAGGTAGTGCTGGATTCCGGCAAGCTGGACGCCAAGCTGCGCGAAGCCATCCGCCGGGCCCATAGCGGCGAAGATCCGCGCATTCCTTAGCGCTTCGGCACGCCCGCCAGCCATTCGGTGAACTGTGCCCGCCACAGCGTGATATTGCCGGCGGTGCCATGGCCGCGCGTCTCGCTGCTGGCCGGGATCAGGTAATAGCGCGCATTCTTCAGCTTCTTGATCGCCGCATCGGTGGTGCCCAGCTCGGGCGGGTTGCGCTCGTCATCGGCGGAATTCACCGCCAGCACCGCGGCTGTGATGTTTCCAAGGCTAGGCGCCGGATCGTAATCGCGCGACGCATCCAGTTGCCAGATCGTATCATTGGCGTCGCCGTTTTCCGGCCGCGCCAGCATGTCGTCGATGGTCTTGTCCGCGGCGGCGTGGTTGGCGGTGCGGGCCTGCCAGCCCAGATTGCCGCCGCTGGTGCCGATGCTGAAAAAGGCGTTGGCGTATTTCATCGAAGGCGGCGGGCTGGTGTAGTCGCCGCCCTTGTAGGCGGGATCGGCCTTGATGGTCTCGATCACCAGCTTGCGCATCATCCAGTTGCGCGAGGCCATGGCGGTGGGCTGCGACGCCAGCGGCACGATGCCATCCATCATGGCGGGATATTTGACGCCCCAGACCCAGGTCTCCATCCCGCCCATGGAATTGCCGATCACAAGGCGAAGATGCTTCACGCCCAATCCTTCGGTGAGCAGCCGATACTGCGTCGCCACCATGTCGTCGTAATTGTAGCGGGGGAATTTTGCCTTCATGCCGTCCGACGGCTTGGAGGAGCGGCCATGGCCGATGGCGTCGGGCAGGATGATGAAATGCGTCGCCGCATCCAGCGGGGCGCCGGCGGCGAACATCGCCGCAAAGCCGCCGATCATGCCGGCGCCATTGCCGCCGGTGCCGTGCAGGATCAGCACCGCCTCGCCGGCGGGATTGCCCAGCACGGTGTAATGCTGGCGCAGTTCGGGCAGCGTCTCGCCGCTGTGGAAGCGGAAATCGCGTAGCACAAAATCGCCGGCGCGTTGTCCGGGCAAAGCCGAGGGCTGGGCTGCCGCCGGCATCACCGCCATGGCGACGATCAGGGTCAGACCAATTGTCGGAAGCCAAGTCAGGGCTTTCAGCAGGATCATGGTCCTCTCCCTTGATTATCTTTTTGTGATAACACGCGCGCAGGGAACCGTTTCGCCCGCTCTGCAATAGCATAGGGGCCCGGAGATTTCATGATCATAAACCCCGCCGCCGGAACGCTGATACCACTCGCCGAAAAGCTGGATGTGGCGGCGCTGCTGCGCGCCTATTTCGAGAGGAAGCCGGATCCCTCCGTCCCCGCCCAGCGCGTCAGCTTCGGCACCTCGGGCCATCGCGGCTCGGCCTTCGACACCAGTTTCAACGAGGACCATATCCTGGCCACCACCGAGGCCATCTGCCGCTACCGCAAGGGGGCCGGGATAGACGGGCCGCTCTTTATCGGCCGCGATAGCCATGCCCTGTCCGAGCCGGCCTTCCATACCGCGCTGACGGTGCTGGCCGCCCATGGCATCACAGTGCTGGCCGACCGGGACAATGGCTTCACGCCGACGCCCGCCGTCAGCCGCGCCATCATCGCGCATAATACGGGGCGCGATTCCGGCCTGGCGGACGGCATCATCATCACCCCGTCGCACAATCCGCCCCAGGATGGCGGCTTCAAATACAATCCGCCCCATGGCGGCCCGGCAGGATCAGAGATTACGTCGGCGGTGGAGAAACAGGCCAACCAACTGCTGGAAGAAAAGCTCGCCGGCGTAAAGCGCGCGAAAGCCGCGACCATGCCGTTCGACTTCGTGGGCGGCTATGTCGAAGCCCTGGCCGGCATCCTCGACATGGACGCCATCCGTGGCGTGAAGATCGGCGTCGATCCCCTGGGCGGCGCGGCGGTCGGTTACTGGCAGCCCATCGCCGAACGCTATCGTCTCGACCTCACCGTCACCGACGCCACCATCGATCCCACTTTCGCCACCGTGCCGCGCGACTGGGACGGCAAGATCCGCATGGACTGTTCCTCGCCCTGGCCGATGAAGCGGCTGCTGGCCAAAGCCGGCGCTTTCGACATCGCCTTCGCCAATGACACCGATGCCGACCGCCATGGCATTGTCGATGCGAACGGCCTGATGCCGCCCAACGACTATCTGGCGGCCAGTGCCTATTATCTCGGGCAAAGCCGCGCGGTGTTCAAAGGCAGGAAGATCGGCAAGACCATCGTTTCCTCCAGCATGATCGACCGTGTCGCCGGCTTGCTGGGCACCGAAGTCCATGAGGTGCCGGTCGGCTTCAAATGGTTCGTCGATCCGCTCAAGGCGGGCGCGGTGTTCTTCGCCGGCGAGGAAAGCGCCGGCTCCAGCTATCTGATGCAGGACGGCGCGGTCTGGACCACCGACAAGGATGGGCTGATCGCTGGCCTGCTCGCCGCCGAGATGACGGCGCAAAGCGGCAAGACGCCCTCGCAGCTTTATGCCGATATCACCGCCCGGGTGGGCCGCAGCTTCTATGCCCGCAGCGACTATCCCGCCGAAGCGGCGCTGCGAAAGAAAATCGCGGCGCTGTCGCCGGATGCGGTCACCGCGAAGGATCTGGCGGGCAGCCCGATCACAGCCACGCTGGACAAGGCCCCCGGCAATGGCGCCGCCATCGGCGGCCTCAAGCTGGAAAGCGCAGACGGCTGGATCGCCCTGCGCCCTTCCGGCACCGAGGATATTTACAAGATTTATGCGGAGAGTTTCGTCAGCCCGGCCCATCTCCAGGCGCTGCAGGCGGCGGGGCGGAGACTCGCCGAGGCGGCCTAAGCGGCGCAAACCTTTGCGCTTTTCCCGGCGCTTGGGCCGCCGGAGCCCCGGAAAACCCGGGAAAAGTGTGTTCCCAAAAGGGTTTGCCTCGGCTTGGGATCGCCCGCATATTGCCCCTATATTGTCAGACAAAGGCGCCGGAAGACGCCGCTCACGGGACGGACGACGTGAAGCCAATCGCCAGCCTTTTTGCCCTGGTTCTGCTGACCGCCAGCACGGCCGCCGCTGTGGCGGCTGACGCCGCGCCCGTTGCCCGCCTCGCCAGCATGCGCCGCTTGACCGAAAGCGAATACCGTAATTCCATCGCCGACATTTTCGGCCCCGCCATCACGGTGCAGGGCCGCTTCGAGCCCGACCGCCGCATCGGCGGCCTGCTTTCCGCTTCCAGCGCCATTCTTTCCATCAGCCCGGCGGGTTTCCAGGCCTATGCCCAGATGGCCGACGGCATCGCCGGACAGGTGACCGACGCCAAGCACCGCGCCGCCCTGGTTGCCTGCAAGCCCGCCGATGTGAAAGCCGCCGACGATGCCTGCACCGGGCAGGTGGTGGCGCAATATGGTATGCTTCTGTTCCGCCGCCCGCTCACCGCCGAGGAAAGCGCCGCGCGCATCAAGTTGGCGCATGACATTGCGGGCAAGACCGGCGATTTCTATGCCGGGCTGCGCTACGGCCTGGCCTCGCTGATGGCGGCGCCGGATTTCCTTTTCCGCACCGAATATGCCGTGCTGGATGCCGACGGCAAAAGCTGGACGCTGGACGCCTATAGCCGCGCCAGCCGCCTGAGTTTTCTTTTGTGGGATTCGACGCCCGACGCCGCGCTGCTCAAGGCCGCCGTCGATGGCGACCTGAGCAAGCCGGACGGCGTGGCGCGTGAAACCGGCCGTTTGATGGCGTCTTCCCGCCTGCAAGCCGGGATGCGCGCCTTCTATGCCGATTTCCTGGAACTGGACACCCAGGTCACGAAGGACCCGGCCTTCTATCCCAAATACAGCGAAGCGGTGGCATCGTCGGCGCGGGAAGAGACGTTGCATTCCATGCTCGACCTGACGCTGACGCGGCAGGACGACCTGCGCGACCTGCTCACCACCCGCAAGACCTACCTCAATCGCACCTTGGCGTCAGTTTATGGCGTGCCCTACAATTTCGACAGCGAATGGGTGCCGTACGAATTCGCGCCGGAGACCGGCCGCAGCGGCATTATCACCCAGGTCACGTTCCTCAGCCTGTTCTCCCATCCCAACCGTTCCTCGCCGACCAAGCGCGGCGTGGCGCTGATGGACATTTTCCTTTGCCAGCCGACGCCGCAGCCGCCGGCCAATGTCGATTTCTCCATCGTCAACGACATCAGCAATCCCAGCCTCAAGACGGTGCGCCAGCGGCTGCTGGCCCACGCCACCAACCCCACCTGCGCCGCCTGCCATACCCGCAGCGATCCCATCGGGCTGGCGCTGGAGAATTTCGACAGCATCGGCCAGTACCGCACTTCAGAGAATGGCGATCCCATCGACGCGTCTTCCAGCCTGCAGGGCAAATCCTTCACCGGGGCGATCGGGCTGGGCCAGGTGCTGCACGACAATCCAAATTTCCCCGCCTGCTTCGCCCGCAAGCTGTTCGCCTATGGCACAGGCGGCAACGCCAATCTGGTGACGCCGCCGATCTATCGCAGCTTCGTCACCGCCTTCAGCGACAGCGGCTATCGCGTCCCGGCGCTGATCAAGGCGCTGACCGTCAATCCGCAATTCTTCAGCGCACCGCCGCCGCCCGCGATCGCGGCCAAGACGGCGCTCAATGAGGTGACGAAATGAAACTTCACCGTCGCATGCTGCTTCGCGGATTGTTCCAGGGCTCGGCCGTGGCCATGGCGCTGCCGCTGCTGGACTGCTTCCTGGACGGCAACGGCACGGCGTTGGCCGATGGCCGCCCCATTCCGACCCGCTTCGGCACTTTCTTCTGGGGTTGCGGCCTGACGAAACAATTGTTCCTGCCCAAATCCACCGGCGCGAATTACGAGGACATGCCGCAACTGGCGGCGCTCAAGCCCTACAAGGCCAAGCTCAACCTGCTGAGCGGCTATCGCGCCTATGTCGATTCCCGCGCCAACTTCCAGCACTGGAGCGGCAACGCCGCTATCGCCACCGGCATCGCCCCCAACGGCGACGGCCAGTTCGACGGCCCCACCATCGACCAGATCATCGCGGGCAGCATCGGCAAAGGCTCGCGCTTCCGCTCCATCGAGATCGCCTGTTCCGGCAACAAGCGCGAGAGCTATTCCAGCGCCACCGGCGGCGCGAACGTGAATCCGCCGGAAGTTTCGCCCACCGGCCTCTATACCCGCCTGTTCGGCGCCGGTTTTCAGGACGGCAAGGGCGACTTCAAGCCCGATCCCAACATCCTGCTGCAGCAGAGCGTGCTGTCGGTGGTGGCCGGCGACCGTGAGCGCCTGATGGCCAATGCCGGGGCGGCGGACAAGGCAAGGCTGGACCAGTATTTCAGTTCGGTGCGCGAGCTGGAAAACACCATGGCGGTGGAGCTGCAGAAACCGGAACTCATCGCGGACGTCACCATTCCTGGCATGCCGGAAGAGATGACGGTGAACAAGTCGGTGCCGGTGCTGCTCAAGACGGTGCCGGTGTTCTCCAAGCTGCTGGCCATCGGCCTGGCCACCAACCAGACCCGCATCTTCAACATGGCGCTGACCGAACCGGCCAATACCATGTTCATGCCCGGCGACAGCCATGTCTTCCACCAGGCGACGCATGAGGAGCCGATCGATCCGGCGCTGGGCTATCAGCCCGCCACCTCGCAGTTCAGCACCCATTCGATGGAATGTTTTGCCGAAGTGGTGGCGGCGCTGGACGCGATCAGGGAAGGCGATGGGACTTTGCTCGATCACTCCCTGATGCTGGCTTACACCGACACCTCCAACGCCAAGCTGCACGCCATTGACGGCATTCCCATGTTCCTGGCCGGCACGGCGAACGGAAAGGTCAAGACCGGCATGCATATCGCCGGCAACAGCGAGACGGTGAGCCGCGTTGGCCTGACCGTGCAGCAGGCGATGGGCCTGACGGTCGATCACTGGGGCGCGGAATCCAATCTGACCAACAAGCCCATTGGCGAATTGCTGGCGTGATGCGCAGATTTCTGCAGATCGCGCTGCTGACGTTGCTTCCGGCTGCCGCATTTGCCCAACCCGCCCCCAAACCTGAAGTGGGCCCCGCCGCACCCGCGCCCGGCGTCTTCACCCTGCAGAAGAATGGCGCGGCGCTGCACCTTTCCGTCACCGGGCACAGCTTCACCGCCAAAGCCGCGCTGGAAAACTATCTCGCTTTCCGCGCCGCCGAGGCGACCATAGACAACAAGTTCCAATGGTTCTCCCTGGTCGACCATCGCGCCAAAGGCGATACCATGCCCGTGCCGAAGGGCGACCCGGCCGGCCCGCGCTTTTCCTTCCGCATGGAATATTTCCGCCCGCAATGGCGCTGGCGCGCGGCCGGTTCCAAGACCTGGCAGAATTGGTCACCCTTTTCCGGCCACGCTTTTCCCGATCTGAAAGGCGCGGACTACCAGCTCAATGCCGAAATTGTGCTGCACAAGGGCATGGTGGACGATGTCAGCCCGCTGGCCTTCGATGCCGGCGCGGTCTCCGACTATCTCATCAACCAGGTCGAAGCCCCGAAGTAAGGCAGTTTCGAGGTTGCTCTATTGCGGCTTCCCGGCTTGGATAGGGCCATGACAACTCCGGATTCGCACCGCCACGCCGCCACCCTGATCCTGCTGGGGGCCACCGGCGACCTGTCGCAGCGCATGCTGCTGCCTTCGCTGTTCGCGTTGCATGCCGAGAATTTGCTGCCGCCGGGCTTCAAGCTGATCGGCGCTGCCCGCGGCGCCTTGAGCGACGAGGAGTTCCGCAAATTCGCCGCCGAGGCGGTGGCCAAGTATCTGCCGCGCGACCGTCAGAACGCCTCCCGCCTCGCCGCTTTCCAGCAATGCCTGCACTACCACCGTGCTGATCTCGACGATCCAGGCTGTTTCGGGCCGGTGCGCGATATGCTGGGCGATGCCGCCAAGGCGGATGTCGGCGTTTTTCTCTCCATCGCGCCGGCGCTTTACGTCAAGGCCATCGCCGCTCTCAAGCAGGCGGGCCTGGCGGGCGACAATATCCGCGTCGCGCTGGAAAAGCCGCTGGGCGAGGACCTCGCTTCCAGCAAGGTGATCAACGACACCATTGCCAGCCTGTTTCCGGAAGAGCGCACTTTCCGCATCGACCATTATCTCGGCAAGGAGACGGTGCAGAATTTGCTGGTGCTGCGCTTCGGCAACATGCTGTTCGAGCCGATGTGGCGTAGCCAGTATATCGACCATGTCCAGATCACCGTCGCTGAGACGGTAGGGCTGGAAGGCCGCGCCGGCTATTTCGATTCCACCGGCACGCTGCGCGACATGGTGCAGAACCACATGCTGCAGCTTCTCGCTTTGGTGGCGATGGAGCCGCCCAGCCACTACGGCGCCGGCGCCATACGCGATGAGAAGGTCAAGGTGCTGCGTGCGTTGCGCGGCTTCACGGCGGAAACGGTGAAGAGCCACAGCGTGCTGGGCCAGTATGCGCCGGGCGCCATCGGCAATGCCCGGGTCGCCGGATACGCCGATGATTTGCGCAAGCCGTCCCAGACCGAAACTTTCGTGGCGCTGAAGGCCTATGTCGACAATTGGCGCTGGCAGGGTGTGCCTTTCTATCTACGCACCGGCAAGCGGCTGCCGGGGCGGCGCACCGAGCTGGCGATCCAGTTCAAGCCGGTGCCGCATTCCATGTTCGAGGGCCGCGGCGGCAGGCTGGAGCCCAACCGTCTGTCGCTGCGGCTGCAGCCGGAGGAAGACGTCCGCCTTTCGGTGATGGGCAAGGTGCCGGGCCTGGACCGCGAGGGCATGCAGCTGGAAAGCGTGGCGCTCGATCTTTCGCTGGCCACCGCCTTCGGCGCCCGGCCGCGCCGCATCGCCTATGAGCGGCTGCTGCTGGATTTCCTCGAAGGCGACCCCACCCTGTTCGTCCGCCGCGACGAAGTCGAGGCGCAATGGGCCTTCATCGACACCATCCGCGCCGGGTGGAAAAAGGCGGCCATGTCGCCGCAGCCCTATGACGCCGGAAGCTGGGGCCCCGACTCCAGCTTTGCGAAGACGGATCCGAAATACCGCTGGCACGATTAGGGTTTGATCCCCGTTTTGCGGGGGCTTGCCACCCCCAAGCCTCCGGCCCATGCTTGGCGCATGACCTCGCTTTCCCGCCCCGCGCGCCTGGACGAATGGGCGCCATCCCTGCTCAAGGCCCGGCTCTATGGCCGCCTGCTGGTGGACATCATCATCGGCGTGCTCAAGCCCGGCGAGCATCTGGACGAAAATGCGCTGGCCCGCCGCTATGACGGCGGGTTGGCGGGCATTCGCGACGCCCTGGCGCGGCTGGCGCTGGAAGGGCTGGTGGTGCGCAAGGCCCGCGTCGGCACGACGGTGGCGCCGCTCAACCTCGCCGAGGCGCATGACACGTTCGAGGCCCGCCGCCTGGTGGAGATTCACTGCGCCGGGCTGGCGGCGGAACATGCCGGCGACGCCGACATCACCGCCATCCGCGCCACTATGGCGGGCGGCGAGGCGGCGATCGCCGCCGACGATGCACGCGCCCTTGCGGAAATGGACGAGGCCTTCCATGTCGCCGTCGCCGCCGCCAGCGGCAACCGCACTCTGGCCAAGATGGTGGTGACGCTGCATCACCAGACGGCGCGCTATTGGCTGATTTCGGTGAAGGCGCCGTCGCGCACCGAAAGTCTCAAGGCCCTCAGCGAACACCGTGCCCTGGCCGAGGTCATCGCCAGGCGCGATCCCGAGGCGGCGCGGGCGAAGATGTCGCAAGTGCTGGGCGACCTGCCCGATGACGTGAAACGTGCGCTCGAAGCCTGACGTGACAAGCCTTCGCGCCTGGACGACGCTGCTGCTGGTCAGCGCGCTGTTTTTCCTGGTCACGGCGACCACCTTCAACGCGCTGGGTCCGGCGTTGCACGACATGGTGGGCGAACTGCACTGGAGCGGCGGCGAAGCCGGCCTGGGCTTTTCGCTGTTGGGTGTGTTCTGCGGCATCACCGCCACCGTGCCCGCCTTGCTGATTCGGCGCATCGGCGTGCGCCTCACTTTGGCGCTGGGCGGGGTGGTGATGGCGGCGGCCTTTGCCTGCCTGGCGACGGCGCATGGATTGCCGCTCTATTTCGCGGGCTGCTCGCTGGCCGGACTGGGCTTCACGTTGCTGGCGACGGTGCCCGGCACCTATCTGCTGGCGCGGGGCTTTGAACGGCCCGCCTTCATCTTCGGACTCTATTTCACCCTGGGGCAGGGCGGCGCCGTGGCGGGACCGCTGCTCTATCTGTGGATCGCCGGGATGAGCGGATGGCGCGCGGTCTGGATCGTCTCGGCCGTGGCCACCCTGCTGACGGCGCTGCTGGCCGCCATCGCCGTGGACGCGCGGGCCGATGTCGCCGCCGCCGCCGAGCAGGATCCGGAGATCACGCGGGAAAGCTGGCCGGTTGCGGCGGCGCTGCGGACACCGCAATTCGCCGTGCTGGCCGCTGCCTACAGTGTCTTCCTGTTTGCCGATATCACGGTGAACGCTTTTTCCATCCAGCATCTGATGGCCCATGGCGTGGGCGAAACCGCCGCCGTCAGCCTGCTCAGCCTGGGGGCGCTGATCAATGCCGGCGGGCGGTTGGGCGGCGGTCTGCTGTCGCGCGTCATGGACGCCAAGCCGCTGCTGGTCCTGGCGCTATTGCTGCTGGCGGGCGGCTTGCTGGCGCTGTGCGTCGGCGGCGGGCCGCTGATGCTGCTGCTTTATGCCGGCGGCATCGGCATCGGTTCGGGCCTCACTTTCTTCGCCTCCACCATCCTGCTGCTCGACTATTTCGGCCGTAAACCCAATCTGGAGCTTTTCGCCACGGTCAATCTGATCTCCACCGTGGGATCCGTGGGCCCGGCCTTTGCCGGCCTGGTCTTTGACCACAGCGGCAGTTTCGTGCCCGCCTTCCTGATCCTGGCGACGCTGGTGGCCGTCATCCTGGTGGCCGCGGTGCGGATGAAGCCTCCGCAGGCGGCGCCGTCATGACGGCCGCCAAGGAATATGGCGTGTTTCTTCCCGTCGCCACGCGAGAGCGTGTTCGCCAAAAAATAACGTTCGCCACATGAGCGCTATACTCAAAGAATATGGTGTTTTCCTGCCCGTGGCGAACGGCGGCTGGATCGTCAGCAGCGCCACGCCGGTACTGGATGGCGGCTGGCCGCAGAACCGCGACGCCGCCATCGCCGCCGAAGCAGCGGGCTTCGACTTCGCTATGGCGATGGGCAAATGGCGTGGCTTTGGCGGCGCCACCGGCCATTGGGGCACCAGTCTTGAGGCCGTCACCATGATGGCGGGGATCGCCGCCGTCACCTCCCGCATCCAGGTCTGGGCGACGCTGCATGCCATCCTGTTCAATCCGGTGGTGGCGGCTAAGATGATCGCGACGCTTGACCATCTTTCCGGCGGACGCGCCGGGCTCAACATCGTGGCGGGGGCCTATCGCGGCGAGTTCGCACAGATGGGCGCCTGGGACGATAGCCTTTCCCATGACGGCCGCTATGACCTGGCCGAGGAATGGACCGAGATCGTCACCCGCCTGTGGTCGGAAGCACGGGTGGATTTCCACGGCAAATATTTCAATATTGCCGATTGTGTCTGCGATCCCAAGCCGCTCAGGCGGCCGCGCCTGATCTGCGCCGGGATGTCGCCGCGCGGCTTCGACTTTTCCGTGCGCCGCACTGATGGCTGTTTCATTGGCGGCCGTGACGAGGAAGAAACCCGCGCCGCCAGCCTGCGCGCCAAGGACCTGGCGGCCAAGCTGGGCAAGCCGATCAAGACCTACGCCATGATGACGGTGATCTGGGACGACAGCGACGCCGCCGCCGAAGCCAGGGCGGCGAAGTATCGCGAAGGCCTGGATGCGGGCGCCGTCGCCGGCATGCTGGAAAGCTATGGCCTGCCAAAAGATGGAAGTGGGGCCAACGCCATGACGGCGCGGGCGCAAGGCGCCTTCATGACCCAGGCCGCCATCGGTGCGCCCGCCACCTGTGCCGAAAAGATCGCGGGCTTTGTCCGAAACTGCGAGCTGGACGGGTTGATGTTCATCTTTGACGATTATCCCAAAGGCCTGGCGATGGCAGGCGCGGAGATTTTGCCAAGGCTGCGGAGCGCCTTCGCATGAGTGTGACACTGAAGCCGGATTGGGTTTCGCCCACGCGCACCGCGCTGCTGGTGATCGACATTCAGGCCGACTTCGCCGCGCCGGACGGCGCCATGGCGCGCAGCGGCGCCGACATGACGACGATCTTTCCGGCGGTGGAATGCGCCAGGGCGCTGGTGGAAGCCGCCCGTGCTGGGGGCCTGCCGCTTGTCTTCACCCGCGCCGTTACTGCGCCGCATCTGGAAACGGATGTGGAGCGCGAAGCAAAAAACCGGCGTGGCGATGACGGTCCCGGCATCTGCCGCGAAGGCACGCCGGGCGCCGATTTCGTCGAGCCCCGCCCGCATGCCGGAGAAGCGGTGGTGACCAAGCATCGCTACAGCGTCTTTGCCGGCACCGGCCTGGCCGAGAAACTGAAAGCGCGCGGCATCGACACGCTGGTGCTGTGCGGCCTCACCACCGAATGCTGCATCCAGTCCTCGGCCTGGGACGCGTTCGAGCGTGATTTCCACGTCGTGATCGCCGCCGACGCCGTCGCTGCCTACCAACCGGCGCTGCATCGGGCCGCGCTTGAGGCGCTGGAGCTGAACGGGGCGATCCTGGCGGACAGCGCCGCCCTGTTGGCGGTCTGGAAATAACGATCCATATCAAATGTTTACGCCGTTATAGCGCGTTTTCCCTTGCGCTGTGGCGGTCCGATGTTATGTAACATTTCACATGAAGGCCGCTCTTCCCCTCTCTTTGCTGCTGTTTGCCGGCCCCGCCCTGGCCCAGACCGAAACTGTCATGGTGACGGCCGATCCGGTGCATCTGATGGAAGGGGCGCCGGGCGAGGCCGCCACCGGCCTGACCCTGCCGCTCAGCCAGACGCCGCGCGCCGCCACCCAGGTGAGCGAAACCACCCTCAGCCGCTATGGCGTCGAAGGGCTGGACGATCTCACCGCCATCACGCCGTCTTCCTACACCGGCAGCTTCTATGGCGTGGACGGGGCGGTGAATCTGCGCGGCACCATGGCCGATAATTACTTCCGTGGTTTCCGCCGGGCGGAAAACCGCGGCGCCTATGAGACGCCTTTGACCGGCGACATCACAATCCTGCGCGGGCCGCCTTCACCGGTCTATGGCGCGGGCAAGGTCGGCGGGCTGGTGGATGTTTCGCCCGCCGCCGCGCCGAACGACAGCGTCACCCTCACCTATGGCGCCTATGAGAAGCGCAACTTGATGGCGCAGGGCAGCCTGCCGGTCGAGGTTGCGGGGTTGGAAGGCCGCGTCAGCGCCCGTGGCGAGATCGACGACTCCTTCAGCTATTATTGCGGCATCCATCCCACGCATCAGGCTTTGACTCTGGGCGCCGATCTGGCGGCGGACGACTGGACGCTGTCGGCCAACTACGCCTTCTTCCATGCCGACGGCCAGGTGCAGACGCCGGGCTGGAACCGCCTGACCCAGGCGCTGATCGACAACGGCACCTACATCACCGGCCGCAATACTTCGCTGAAGGATGCCGACGGCAATGGCCGCTTGACCCTGAACGAGTTCGGCGGCAATCCTTATGCCTTCGATCCCGGCTTCCAGCCGCTGGCGATCACCGGCGGCACCGACGCCGCCCACCAGCTCGACAGCGGCTTCGGCACCACTCAAATCGACCGGCGCACCGTCTATCTTGCGCCCGGGGTGGATTTCTCCCGCAGCTTTACCCATACCGGTTTTGTCGAGATCAAGCGCGACATCGACACGGATTCACTGCGGCTGCAGTTATTCGCCGATACGCTCAGCAATGACCGCTTCGTCTCCTATGGCTATCCCACCTCCCTGCGCGCCGAGGTGGCGGAAGCGCGGCTGCGCTATGATTTCGACCGCAGTTTCGGTGATATCACCGCCCACACCACGGCCGGGGCGGGCTTCCGCTTCGTCCATGCCATCGGCAAGCAAAGCTTCAACAGCGGCGTCATCGCCCTGGACCGCCGCGACATCAGCCAGGGCGCCGCGCCCAACGACATTATTGATTCCCCCTTCAACACCGACCCGCCGGGCGCGGTCGGGCTGGGCTGGGAGAACAATGTCGCCAGCAACGTCTCCGATTGGGGCGCTTTCGTTCTCTCCGACCTGGGCTGGGACCGGCTGCATCTGCTGCTGGGCGGACGGCTGGACCAGTATAATGTCCGCAGCCGCGATGACGGGGTGCTGGCCTATGAGCCGCCTTCGGGCGCGGCGAATGGCGGACGTTTCACCTGGTCGGCCAGCCTGTCCTGGCGCGATGACTCCGGCCTGATGGCCTATCTCACCCATGCCCGCGCCTCGGCGCCGGAAACCGGCCAGGCAGGCGAGGTGCCGACCCAGCTTCTGGTCACCGGCGGCTGGCTTTCGGATTCCACCCTGGACGAGGCGGGCCTGAAATATGCCGTGGATGGGGTGGAGGCGACGTTGTCCCTCTACCGCCAGAGCCGCACCCAGCTTTCCCAGGTGGGCGGCGTGCATGTCGCGGGCACGCGCGGCGAAGGCGTGGAAGCGGAATTGCGCTGGCTGATCAGCGCCCATCTCAGCGCCACTCTGGCCGCCAGCCTTTCCCACACCTTTATCAAGGGGCCGGACACCAGCTTCGCCTACGTCCCGGCGCGCAGCCTGGGCATTTCACCCCAGAACGGCTTTGGCGGCGCCTATATCGTCTATGACTTCGCCACCCTGAAGGGCCCCGGTGATTATGACGACACGCTGATGCCCCATGCCGTGGTCAGCCCCTGGCTGACTTACACCGGTGAAGGCTGGGGCGCCTCGCTGGGCGGCACCTATGTCGGATCGGCGCAGCAGACCGTGCCCAATCCCATCGTCTTCCCGGCTCATTTCACCGTCAACCTTTCCGCGTTCGTCAGCCGCGACGCCTGGCGCGTTTCCGCCAATATCGACAATCTCTTCGACGCCCGCTATTTCACGCCCGACGCCGACACCTACGCCAATCTTGGCGCCCTGCCAGGGCTGGGACGGCGCTGGCGCATCGCCCTGAGTCGCAGCCTCTAAAAAATTCCGCGATTATTTTCGCTGGGTCGCGATTCACCCACATCTTGTCATCATCCTGCCTGCTTTGAGGCGCCTGCTCTGCTGGCGCGCGACAAGACGGACCCGTAAAATCCGCCTCGCGCGGGGACCACCACCATGAACAAGAAGAATCTTCGGCTGCTTCTGACCGCAGGCGGGGCGCTGGCGTTGCTGCTGCTGATCGCCGCCGGTTCCGCCATCTGGCTTCACAGCCGCACCGCCACCGGCACCGGCCTGCTGGCCCAGTTGACGCGCGGGATGCAGTCGGTGACCGGCAGCCCCACCGCCACCAGCCCGGCGGCGGCAGAGTTCGCCTTCCGCCGGCTGGAGATCGACACCTCCAAGCCCCAGGCCGAGGCCTGCCTGGCCTTCACCCATCCGCTCGATGGCTCAGGCAAGACCCATTACGAGGATTATGTCGGCCTCCAGCCCCAGACCAAGGTGGCGGCGCGGGTGGTGGGGATGCGGCTCTGCCTGGCGGGGCTGGCTTTCGACAAGAGCTACACCCTCACCCTCAAGACTGGGTTGCCGGACGCCAATGGCGTGAAGCTGCCCAATGACGAGACCGTGCCGGTCGAATTGCGCGACAAGCCCGCTTTGGTCCGTTTCAATGGCGGCATCGTCCTGCCGCGCGAGAACGCGCAGGGGCTGCCCGTCACCACCATCAATGTCGACAAGCTCGACCTGAAAGTGATCCGGGTGGGCGACCGCCTGCTGGCCCAGATCCAGAACGCCACGGTGGACCAGAGCACCGTCTATGGCTGGGATGCCCGCGAACTGGAGCAGAACCAGGGCGCGCTGGTCTGGCAGGGCACCATGGCGGTGAACAACGTCAAGAACGACACTGTCGTCACCAACATTCCCATCCATGACATCCTCAAGAACCGCAAGCCCGGTGCCTATGTCCTGCTCGCCTCCGACGCGGCGAAGAAGTCCGGCGACCAGGATCGCGACCTTGGCCAGCAGAAGGCGGCGCAATGGGTGATCGATTCCGACATCGCCCTGACCACATTCCAGAGCGCCAATCCGCCGCCGGGGCAGGGGCTTGGCCTGACCGTTTTCGCCCGCTCGTATAACGACGCCCGCCCGCTGGCCGGGGTACGGCTGGCGCTGGTGGCGCGCAACAACAATGTGCTGACCACTGTCACCACTGGCAGCGACGGCCGCGCCGATTTCGAGGCCGGCTTCTTCCGCGCCAGCGGCGGCGAGGAGCCGGTGGTGGTGATGGCCTATGGCGCCAATGACGATTTCAGTTTTCTGGATTTGCGCCGCGGCGCCTTCGACCTCACCGATCGCGGTGTCGGCGGCCGGCCCATCCCCGGCCCGATTGACGCCTTTCTTTATACCGAGCGCGGCGTCTATCGCCCCGGCGAGACCGTGCAGGCGGTGGCGATGCTGCGCGATCGTATTGGCGCCGCCATGACCGCGCCGCTGACCCTGGTGGCACAGCGGCCCGACGGCGTCGAGGCCGGGCGCACCATTGTGGCGGGCGACCGCTTGCAGGCGGGCGGCGCGGCTTGGGCGCTGCCGCTCTCTGTGTCCGCAGCCCATGGCCGCTGGCAGATTTCGGCCTATGTCGATCCCAAGGCCGCCGCCATTGGCCGCGTCCAGTTCGACGTCGCCGATTTCGTGCCGCAGCGGCTCAAGGTGACGCTGACGGCGCTGGACACCAGCGTGAAGCCGGGCGGCACCTTCAACCTGCGCGCTGAAACGCGTTTTCTCTATGGCCCGCCTGCCGCTGGGCTTTCCGGCGACGGCGAGGCCCGCATCGGCGCCGATCCGCGTCCCTTCGAGCAATGGGGCGGCTGGCAGTTCGGCCGCGTGGACGACAGCTTCTCCGAGACCAAGATCGATCTTGCCGTGCCGCTGACCGACGAACAGGGTGTCAGCAAGATCACCGGCCGCACCGGCACCCTGGCGGAAACCACCCTGCCACTGAAGCTGGCGGTGAAGATTTCGGTGCATGAGCCGGGCGGGCGCACCACCGACAAGGCGATCGATATTCCGGTTCGCGGCGACAAGCCGCTGATCGGCCTGCGCCCCGATTTTGACGGCCGTTCGGTAGCGGAAAACAGCCGCGCCGGCTTTCAGGTCATCGCCGTGGACGGCACCGGCAAGCGCATCGCGCTTTCCGGCCTGAGTTATTCCTGGGTGCGGGAGGATATTTCCTATCAATGGTTCCAGAGCAATGGCGAGTGGCGCTTCCAGCGCACCAGCCATGACCGGCTGATCGCTTCCGGCACGCTGGATGTGGGCGCGAGCGGCGCGATGCGGCTGGCGCAATCGCTGCCCTTTGGCGGCTACCGCCTCACCATCAGCGACAAGTCGGGCGCGGCGTCGTCCACGCGCTTTTATTCCGGCTGGAGTGCGTCCGGCGACAATGACCGCCCCGACCGCATTCCCGTCGCCGCCGACAAGCCCGGCTACAGCCCCGGCAGCATCGCCCATATCCGCATTGCGCCCGACGCCAATGGCAAGGCGCTGGTGGTAGTGGCGGGCGACCGGCTGTTCTCTTCCAGGCTGATCGATGCCCCGGCCAGTGGCGCCACGGTGGATATTCCGGTTTCGGCGGACTGGGGTGCCGGCGCCTATGTGCTGGTGACGCATTACCGTCCGCTGAACCAGGTGAGCGGGCGCGAGCCGGTGCGCAGCATCGGCGTTGCCTGGCTGCAGGTCGATAACGGCCCGCGCACGCTGTCGGTCGCCATTGGCGCGACCGACAAGGCCCGTCCGCGCGGGCGGCTGATGGTGCCGGTAACGGTGGGCAATCTTGGCCGCGAGGATGCTTACGTCACCCTGGCGGCGGTGGATGAGGGCATCTTGCAGCTCACCGATTTCCAGTCGCCAAAGCCGGTGGATTATTATTTCGGCAAGCGCCGCCTGGGCGTGAACATGCGCGACGATTATGGCCGCCTGATCCGCCCGGAAAAAGCGCCGCTGGGCGCGCTGACGGTGGGCGGTGACTCGTTCGGGGGCCGTGGGTTGGCGGTGGTGCCGACCCGCACCGTGGCGCTGTTCTCCGGCATTGTGAAGTTGGGCGCCGACGGCAAGGCCAACATCCCGCTCGACATTCCCGACTTCAACGGCTCGCTGCGGCTGATGGCGGTGGTGTGGAGCGGCGACAAGCTCGGCAACGCCGACAAGATGATGATCGTGCGCGATCCCGTCGTCGCCGACCTGGTGTTGCCGCGCTTCCTGGCGCCCGGCGACAATGCCAGCGTCGCGCTCAATCTGGACAATGTCGAAGGCACTGCCGGCAGTTACACCGCCACCCTGCGCACCAGCGGGCCGCTCTCCACCTCGACCGCCAGCGTCACGCGCGCGCTTGCTGTGGGCCAGCGCATCCTGGTGCCGCTGTCGCTCACCGGCAGCGGATTGGGCATCGCCGGCATCACGCTGGAAGTGCGCGGGCCGAACGGCTTTCGCGTCAGTCATGACTGGCCCATCGAGGTACGTTCACCGCAACTCGACATCGCGCGCGAAGACGAACAGCCGCTGGGGCCACGCGCTACCTTCAACGCCACCAGCGCCCTGGTCGGCGGCCTGGTGCCGTCCACCGCCGCCGTCACGCTGACGGTTTCCGCCACGCATGGCTACAGCAATGTCGCCGGGCTGTTGCGCTGGCTGGACAAGTATCCCTATGGCTGCATCGAGCAGACCACCAGCCGCGCCATGCCGTTGCTGGATTTCAACGACCTGGCCGATCTTGCCGGGCTGCCGCGCGACAATGATCTCAGGACCCGCATCCAGGCCGCCATCGACAATGTGCTGGACATGCAGAACTACGCCGGCGATTTCGGCATGTGGCATTCCGGCGACGAGGCCGAGCCCTTCCTTTCGGTCTATGCCATGGACTTCCTCAACGCGGCGAAGAAGAAGGGCTATGTCGTGCCCGACGATGCGCTGCGGCGCGGCGACAACTGGCTGCAGCAGATTTCCACCGAAAACAACCAGGCACCGCTGGTGCGCGCCTATGCCTTCTATGTCCTGGCCAAGGCGGGGCAGGCCAATCTCTCCGATCTGCGCTATTTCTCCGACACCAAGATGAGCGCGATGACCTCCGGCCTGGCTCCGGCGCTGACCGGCGCGGCGGCTTCACTGATGGGCGACCGCTCCCGCGCCGAGGCCGGTTTCAACAAGGCACAGCAGATCCTGGTGGCCGCCGATCCGGTGACCTATCCGCACGACGTTTATGGCTCGCTGCTGCGCGATCTTTCCGGCGCCCTGGCGCTGGCGGCCGAAGGCGGCAAGCCTGACATGATGCCGGTGCTGCTGGAGAAAGGCCGCAGCCTGGACCAGCGGGTGGACGACACCACGACGCAGGAGAAAGGCTGGATGCTGAAGGCGGCCTACGAACTGACGCGTCAGCGCCTGCCGCTCAATGTCACGGTCAATGGCGCCCCGGCGCCGCCGCGCGCCGGGGCGGTGCGGTTGACGCCGGCCCTGCCGCAACTTGGCAGCGGCATCGCCATCGCCAATCGCGGCGATGCCGGGGTGTGGCGGACGTCTTCCATCTCCGGCACACCCGCGGCGCCGCTGCCGGCACAAGCCCATGGCATGGCCATAGCCAAGAGCATCTGGACCATGTCAGGCACGCCCGCCGATCCGTCATCGCTGAAGCAGAACCAGCGCGTCATTATCGAAATATCTGGCAGCCTGCCCAACGGACTTTATCGCCAGATGGGGCTGATTGACCTGCTGCCGGCGGGGCTGGAGATCGAGCAGGCGCTGACGCCCGAGGACGCCAAGCTTTATCCCTTCCTGGGCAAGCTTTCGGAGACCGGCATGGCCGACAAGCGCGATGACCGGTTTGTCGCCGCCTTCAATGTCGGCCTGCGCTATCGCCCCCGAAACGCCAAGGATGCGGAGCCGCAGCCGGAATTCCACATCGCCTATGTCGCCCGCGCGGTGACGCCAGGCCGCTTTGTCCTGCCCGCCGCGATGGCCGAGGACATGTATGCGCCCGCCGTCACGGCGCGCACGGCGATGGGCATGCTTTCGGTGAGCCAGTAGCAATGCAGGGCAAGGTCTTTATCGTCGGGTTTCTTTTCGTGGCGCTGGCGTTTTTCCTGCTGGCGGTACTGTTCAACTATTACCCGCCGGCGGGCAACAATTGGCTGACCCTGCTGGGCGTTGCCGCCTATGTGGCGTTTGGGGTGCTGGTAGTGCGGAACGTGGCGCGCAAATGAAGCGCGGCTGGACCAGAGCGGGATTTGCGCTGGCCGGCCTGATCTGCGCCCTGATCACCGCCGACCGCGCCAATCCGCCCGACATGAGCCGGGCCGAAGCGCTGTCGCCGGAAGTGGCGGCGAAGGACGGCACGTTGCTGCGCGCCTTTCTTTCCAAGGACGGCGCCTGGCGCATCCACACCACGCCGCGTGATGTTTCTCCCCGCTACCTGCTGCTGCTGAAAGCCTATGAGGACCGCCGCTTCGATTCCTATCCTGGCGTCGACCTGCTGGCGCTGGGGCGGGCCGCCTCGCAATGGCTGGGCGCGGGGCATGTGGTCAGTGGCGGTTCGACGCTGACGATGCAGGTGGCGCGGCTGCTGGAGCCTGACCTGCTGCAACATCGCGGCGTTTTCACCAAGGCAGTGCAGGTGATCCGCGCCCTGCAATTGGAAGAGCGCTATTCCAAGGACGAAATTCTGTCGCTCTATCTGACCTTGGCGCCGATGGGCGGCAATCTTGAAGGCGTGCGTGCCGCTTCGCTCTCCTATTTCGGCAAGGAACCCGCCTCGCTCGACCTGGCCGAAAGCGCTTTGCTGGTGGCGCTGCCGCAATCGCCGGTCAGGGCGCGCCCCGATCGTCATGCGCAAGGCGCGTTGGCGGCGCGCAATCATGTGCTGGACCGCATGGTGCAGGACGGCGTGATCGCAGCCGCCGACGCCGCTGTGGCGAAAAAGGAAGGCGTGCCATTCGCGCGCCAGCCCATGCCGCTCAGCGCGCCGCATCTGGCGCAGCGATTGGTGCTGGCGAACAAGCAGTCGCTCATCAAGACAACGATAGATGCACGGATTCAGGCCGCCGCCGAGCGCCTGGCGGCGCAGGAGCGCGGCTATTTTGACGACGGCGCCGATC
>Ga0265318_10000462_pt1 | contig 30300 bp, 28 predicted proteins | sample 4821metaG_FD_192431 | JGI IMG/M metagenome (GOLD analysis project Ga0265318, IMG submission 192431) | Rhizosphere microbial communities from Carex aquatilis grown in University of Washington, Seatle, WA, United States - 4-8-21 metaG | ecosystem: Host-associated > Plants > Roots > Rhizosphere >... | reverse complement strand
ACCGATCGGCGATCGGTGATCGGCTGTCGCTGTTCGGTGATCTGCGCGCGGTTCACCTCTCGAACGGGCAGGGGCTCGGCTCCTTCAACCCGGCGTTCACCGGCGAAGGTGGGAAGGGGGAAGGTGCGAAGGGGGGAAGGGGGGAAGGGGGGAAGGTGGGAAGGTGGATTGATCGGCGCGGCCTACACGCTGGCGCCGTCCGGTCCCGCCCCCGCACCCAATCCGGTCGTCATCGTCTACGAGGCACGCCCAGGTTGGCCCCCAGGTGCCACGGTTGATGCCGTCGTCGGCCACACCGCCGCGGGGAACTGAGCTGGCCGTCCGCGATCGCGTCACGCGCCCTCGGCCCTGGTCATTCGGGGCGCACCGATCGACGCCGCGATGGGGACCGCCAGGAGCCAAGCATCGCGTATCCTCCAGCGAACATGATCATTCGCGGTCTCTTTTCAGCTGAGCTCGTGCTCGGCCTGCGCTGGATCGAGCTCGTGACCGCGCTGTTCATGACCGGCCTCATCTGGTTCGTCCAGGTGGTGCACTATCCGCTGCTCGCGCGCGTCGGCGCGGGGTCGACGGCCTACCAGAATGCGCACATGAAGCGGACAACCGGGTTGGTCGCCGTGCCCATGTTGGCCGAGCTCGCGTCAGGGGTCGTCCTCGCGGCGCTGCGGATCGGTCCTGCGTGGCAGCGTTGGCCCGCCACCGTCTTGCTGGCCGCGGTATGGCTGGCGACCTTCACGCTCCTGGTCCCAGCCCACGACTCCCTGACCCGGGCCTTCGATGCGCGCGTCCACCGGCGCCTGGTGGCGGCCAACTGGCTCCGAACCGTGGCCTGGACGGTGCGCTCCGCTCTCTGCATCGCCGCACTCGGCCGCTGTGCATGACGAGCAGAGCCCGAGGACGGGCGGGCCGATGCCATCGGACCTTCCCGAGCCCCAGGCCGACACGGTTGACCCTGGGTCGCGAATGGAGCCAGTCGGAGTCCGTCTTCATGCGGTCGGATCCCCAGCCCTGCTGCGAGCAGAACGAGGCCCTCAACCGCCTTGGCGGCGCCGCAGCAGCAGGTTCCCGAGCATTCGGACGCGCCCGCGCCCCCGGCGCGAGAAGGATGAGGACGAGGAGGACGGCAGCGGCAGGGGCCAGGCCAGGAGCGATTGCACCAGGTAGGGCACACTCTCCCGCGCGCCTTGTTCTCGCGCGGCGATGGCAGCGCTGACCAGCAAGCGGGCGTCGACCACCCGACCCCGCCGCCAGCCGTCGAGCCCGTGTGCGTCGCGCTGGATGGAGGCGGACACGCGGCGCGCATTGTCGAGCACCGCCCGGAAGTCGCGGGTGGAGAGGCTCGCGGCGTGCTGCCGGTAGTACGTGGTCGAGCGCTCGATGAACCCGAAGCGACAGCGCCGGGACAGCCGGTAAAAGAAGTCCCAGTCCTCCGAAGATCCGAAGGCCTCGCTCCACCGCACCTGGCGCACGAGCTCGGTTCGCGCCACCACCGTCGACGGAAGAATCGGACACTCGAAGCGCAGGCGGTCGATGGTGAATGCGGGCGGCCCGGCCAGCGTCTCCACCAGGCTGCCGTCCGGATACAGACGGTGCAGCCCTGTGTACACGAGGCCGATCTCCTGGTCCGCCGGGGATGCCTCGATGAGGCGAGCCTGTCCCTCGAGCTTGTCGGGTAGCCAGACATCGTCCGCGTCGAGGAACGCCACGAACGTTCCCTCCGCGCGATCGGCCCCGAGGTTGCGCGCCGCGCTCGGACCCTGGTGGCTCTGGGACAAGCACACGACCTTCGGGGCGAACGACGCCGCGATGGCGCGGCTGTCGTCGGACGAGCCATCGTCGATGACCAGGATCTCGGCGACCGGGTAGGTCTGGGCGAGCGCGCTCCGCAAGGCCTCGGCGAGGTAGGCCGCCCCGTTGTAGCAGGGCATGACCACCGTGAAGCTCGGGGCGGCCGCCCTTTCGATTCGATCAGCCACGCCCTCCCCTAGACGGCGGATTCTACGCAGACCTTGACTCGTCCGGCGACATCCTGTCGTGATCCGTCTGACGACTGCTTGTCCCCCTGACTCCGACAGCCCGACGGCACCGGTCAGCGAGCGCTCGCACGTGATGCACGCGCTCGGGCGCCTCGAGGACCTCGAAGTCGAGGCCCGTCACCCCGACGTAGACCGCGCGCTGGTCCAGGGATTCGGAGCCTACGTGTCGCACCCCAGCACCCCCGTGTCCTTGCTGCACGCCTCGACCTGCGCCGCCGCGGCGGACACCAGGGCGCGAACCTGCCCCTGTCCCCCCCGAAGTCTCCTCGGAACCCGGCGACGGGTGCCATGGACCCGAGTCCGGTTTTGCCTTGCGTCAACGGCAGTTTAGGTCGCCTCCAGCGTTCGTCGATGCGTGACCCGGGCGTGGGCGTAGTAGATTCCACGCATGAGCTCAGCAAAGTCCAGCACGCGTACCTCGCGTTCGGTGGCCTACGGTACCCGGCATGCACTCCTGGCGGGCGCGGCGGTCATCGCGGTCGCGGCGGTCGCCGCGGCGGGCGGCTGCTCGGGCGGGTCCAGCTCGAACGGCGCAACGAATGCGAGCTCAGGCGGTGGTACCGGTAATGCGGCCACTGGGTCGAGCGGCGTCAGCACGGGCGGGACCAGCTCGAGCGCGGGTAGCACGACCGCGAGCTCCGGTGGCGTGAGCGGCAGCTCCAGCGGCACGAGCTCGAGCTCCGGCGGCACGAGCCCCAGCTCCGGCGGCGCGAGCGCAAGCTCCGGCGGTGCGAGCGCAAGCTCCGGCGGCGCGAGCGTCAGCTCCGGCGGTGCGAGCGCAAGCTCCGGCGGCACGAGCCCCAGCTCGGGATCGGGCGGAGGCGGCGGGATGGCCGGCGACTCGGGCGTCGCGGGCGGCGGCCGCGGCGCGTCTGGCGGCACCCGCGGCGCGCCGGCCGGGAGCGGGGTTTGCGACATCTTCGCGTCGGGAAATACGCCGTGTGTCGCCGCGCACAGCACGGTGCGGGCTCTTTTTGGCGCGTACAAGGGGAACCTCTACCAAGTCACGCGCGCGTCGGACAGCACGACCAAGGACATCGGGGTTCTGGCCGCCGGGGGCTTCGCCGACGGCGCCGCGCAAGACGCGTTTTGCGCAGGCACGACCTGCACGATCTCGATCATCTACGACCAGTCCTCGCAGGGCAATCACCTCACGCCCGGCCCCGCCGGTCAGCGCGGCAGCGGGCCGGACAAGCCGTCGAACGCGACCGATCTCAAGACCACGGCCAGCGGCCACGAAGTCTACGGCGTCCGCATTCGCGTGGGCATGGGCTATCGGAACGACAAGGCCACCGGCACCGCAACCGGCGACGCCGCCGAGACCGAATACATGGTGTCGAGCCAAAAAGACCTGGTCAACTCGTGCTGCTACGACTACGGAAACGCCGAAACGAACAATCGTGACGACGGCAACGCCACCATGGAGGCCGTCTATTTCGGAGGAGGCAGCGGTCAGTCCACCGGCGTCGGCCCCGGCCCCTGGGTGGAGGTGGACATCGAAAACGGTCTTTGCGCCGGCGTGGGGGCAAACGGTGCCAAAGAAGCAAAGGGGGTAGCGACCAACATGTCTCTCCCGTACGACTACGTCACGGCCGTGGTCGTCGGCCGATCCGGGGCGGCCCCGGGGAGCTTTGCGCTCTATGGGAGCGACGCGACGGCCGGTACCCTGAAGACCATGTATGACGGGCCGCGCCCCAACGGCTTTGCCCCCATGAAGAAGCAGGGCGCCATCATCCTCGGAATCGGCGGTGACAACACCAACAACGCCGGGGGAGACTTTTATGAAGGGGTCATGACGACCGGTGCCGCGACCTTGGCGACCCTCGACGCCGTCCAGGCCAACATCGTCGCTGCGGGGTACGGAAAGTAAGGGCGTCACACTCCGAGCGACCCGAAATCCCCGGGCGTCCGCAGAGCGCGCGAGGCGCGCTGTCGCCCGGGTCGCTATCCAAGCACGCGTGACGGTGGGAGCGGCGCCCGCGTGGGCGTCGCCTTCGTCGAGACCGACGCCAGCTTCACCACCACACGCCTCATATTTCGCCGGGCTGACGACCACGGCGCGAGCTGGCTCGGGCGATCCGGAGGCTCACGACGTGATTGACGGTCCAGAGGGGGCGTCGGTTCATTCGATTCGCCGCTCACCTGACCGGCCTCTTCCTCCTCGTTGTTCATGACGAATCTCCATTTCTCTTGAAGCGCCCGGTCGGGAAGCCCGATCGGGTCGCGGCGTTCCCGCTAACTCGAGGACCGCCCGACGACCACGAGCGCCTCGGGGTTCACGACGTTGATCGGCGCACCCGCGTCGAAGGCGACGATCTGATCGAAGATCTCGGCGAACTGCAGCTCGTACTCGTCGGTCGTGACGTAACCGAGGTGGGGCGTGCAGGTCGCCGTATCCAGCGCCAGCAAAGGGTGGCTGGCGTCGGTGACGGGCTCCCGCTCGAACACGTCGACCGCGGCGTGCCCGGGACGTGCGGCCCGCGCGCGCGCACCAGCGCGCCGGCCTCGATCAAGGCCGGGCGGCTGGTGTTGACCAGCAAGGCGCCCGGTTTCGTGCGCGCGAGATCGGCGGCGGTCACGATCGTCGTCGCGACCGGTGAGGGCCCACGTCCAGGCCAGCCGCTCGACATCGGGTGCGCCGAGCGGCGCCGCCCGATTCGGAGCGGACAGCGCCGCGTAGGCTTCCTCCCAGGCCCGACTGGCGTAGGCGGCACGTCCGCGCCGAAGGTCCTTGGAGCCATTGCCGCCAGGACCCCGCGGAGGGGAGCGAGAGGCGCGCTTCACAGCGACGAGCTTAGAGTGTCCAGCCAAGGTTGATCACGATGCCACGATGCGACCAGGGTCGACCTGGGATCGTTCAACCTCCTATCTCGGCGATTTCAAACGGCCGAAGTCGGCCGTGCTGTTCGGATGGCTGAAACGCGACCGCCCCGCTGAAATGACCTATGCTCCCGACGGAGGCTCGGCTCATGTGTTTGGCGTCGTGGCGATACGGATGGTCCTTTGGCATGTCCCGTGCCGTACGTCTCGCGTTCGCCGTCGCGGCGATCCTGGTCGTCGCCGCGGGCGCCGGGTGCGCATTGCGCAGGGATCTGCCCGCCTATCCAGGGGTCGACGCCGAGATCGGTCCGTCCACCACGGACGTCGGTCGGTCCACTGCAGGAGGACAGGCCGGAGCCTCGGGAGCCGGTGGGATCTCCCGACCGCCCGATGTATCGACGGCGCCGGGCACGGGAGCCACCGGAGGGGTCGGTCCCTCCGTCGGGACCGGGGCAAGCGGCGGCCAGGCCGCGCCATCCGTGGGAAGCGCTGGCGCGGGTCTCATGGCAGGAGGAGGCGGCGCGAGCAGCGGAGGGGGACGAGGCGGAGGGGAGAACCTCGAGGAGCGGCTGGTCTTCGTGCGCCAGCCCCTCGGCACCAAGACCGGGGTCCCGATGGGGGCGTTCACGGTGGCCGTGGAAGATCCGACCGGAGCGGTCGTTACCACCGCGGCCAATCCCATCACGCTCACCCTTTCGGCGGGCGTGAACGTGGGTGCAGCCAACCTGCTGGGGCTCACCAGCGAGAGTACGGTCGCGGGTGTCGCGACGTTCGACACGGTCGGCCTGGATCAGCCAGGGAAGGGGTACACCCTGACTGCAGCATCGCCCGGACTTCTTCCCGTGACCAGCGCCGCGTTCGACGCCACCGCGCCCGCCTTCGTGCGTGCCCCGGGCTACTACGGCGGGCCCGTCACCAGTCTCGCCATCTCGGGCGGACCCGCGCCCGTCCTCTACGCTGGCACGCCCGCCGGGGTCTTCCAGTCCACGAACGACGGGCTGCGCTGGAGCGCGGCGAACTTCGGCAACCCGGGAGAGGCCGACCTGGTGGTGGTTGACCCGAGGAATCCCACGACGGCGTTCATCGCCTCGAGCTGGGCCAACTCGAGCCTCGGAGCCGCCCATGGGGGACTGAAGCTCGGCAAGACCACCGACGGTGGCAGGGCCTGGAGATCGGTCGGAGACAGCGCGGGCGCGCAGGTCGACAGCCTGGTCATCGATCCCTTCAATCCCGCCATCGTCTACGTCGGGGGATCCGGTGTCTACAAATCGACCAACGGTGGAGAGACCTGGAGCGTCACGAGCTTCCCTGGTGGCTGCCTGGCGCTGGCGATCGATCCCGTGGCTCCGAGCACGCTCTACGCGAGCGGCGCGTCCCTGACCGCGGCGGCGAAGGGCACGTTCTTCAAGTCGACCGACGCTGGCATCGATTGGATCAGAATTGACAATCCGGCCATCGACCCGACCGACCTACCGATCGTGGCGGTCTTTGCCACGCCTACCGGAGTCTTCGCCGCCACGGCGACCAAGCTCTTTCGCAGCATCGACGGCGGCGCGACCTGGAGCGCCCTCGCCGCGTCGGGCACCGTGGTGGCGTATGCCCCGTCCGAGGTCACCCGCGTGTACCTCGGTCACGGAAGGACGGTCCTCGTATCGGACGACGGGGGCGCGACCTTCGCGGCGCACACCGATCTGCCCGCGATTCTGTCGAGTCAGAGCAAGACCAGCCTGGCAGTCCACCCGACCAATCCGAGCTGCGTCTACGCCGCGACGGACGATGGCCTGTTCGTCTCCAGGGATGGTTCGACGACCTGGACCTCGTCCTCGGCAGGAATGTCCACCTTGCGCGTGGCCGCGCTGGCGGTCGACCCCGCGTCCCCCGCCACGATCTTCGCCGGGGGTCCGGATGCCGTCTACCGCACCATCGACGATGGTCTCTCATGGTCTCGCTTCCCGACGGACGACGTCGTGGGGGCGCTGGCGATCGATCCGCTGGACTCGCGCAAGATCTACGCATGCACGCAGGCCGCCCGGTTGTATCGCTCCTCCGACGGAGGGGCCACCTGGAGCCCTCCGGTCGACAGCGGTGGTTCACCGTATTGCTACGACGTCGCGATCAACGGCTCGTCGCTGTGGATGCCGACGGTCGGGGGTGGAGTCCGTCGGTCCACCGACGGCGGTATGACATGGGCATCCACTGGCATCGCAGCTCCGTCGTACGCCCTGGCGATCGACGCCACGGGGACGAGGGTGTACGCAGCCACCAACATGGGCACCTTTCGCTCGACCGACGCAGGGACCACCTTCAGCCTCATGACCAGCGACCTCGCGGAGGTGCTGCTGCTCGATCCCCTGAACCCGTCGATCGTCTACGCGGGGCTCGGCTGCGGGGGCGGGGTCGGCGCGGTCGGGGCTGGGGGCATCAGGCGTTCCTTGGACGGGGGCTCGACCTGGCAGAGCACCGCCGGCACCTTGTGTGTCCGGGCGATGGCTGGTGTTCCGGGCGGACCGCTCTTCGCAGTTGGGTACGGAGGATCGGGGTTCGTGACGAGCACCGACCAGGGGGGCACCCTGGTGGCAGGCGGCGAGGGGATCGTGGGCGACGCCTCGAGCGTCGCGGCCGCACCCGATGGCAAGACGGTGTATGTGGGCACCTTGTCCGGCCTCTTCAAGTCGACCAGCGGGGGGCGATGAGCGGTGGCCGATGAGTGGTGGCCGATTCCGCTCCCAGGTTGGTGCCGGATCTTCGTTCCATTCGCGCTCACGCTGCTTTCAAGCCCTCGGGCCCGCGCGTGGAACGATTTCGGTCACATGCAGATCGCGGCCGTCGCCTTCCAGGGCCTCGGCCCCGATGTCAGGGCCCGGGTAGCCCAGCTCATCCGGCTGAATTCACGCTATCCGATCTGGACGGCGGGTGTTCCCGCCGGCGATGCGGATCGGGTGGCGTTCATGCGGGCCGCGACCTGGGCCGACTCGATCAAGAGTGATCGCTCCTACTCGAAGAGCGACCGCGCGGTGCCCGCCACGGCGGGGAACTTCGGCTACGCGGACCGTCTGCGCCACGACGACTGGCACTTCGTCGACGTGCCGTTTTCGCCTGACGGAACGCGCCTCGTCTCTCCGCGCGTCCCGAACCTCTCCACCGAACTCCCGGCCCTCGAGGATGAGCTCGTCGCGGCGGACACCAGCGACGACCGAAGATCCTACGCCCTCGTGTGGTTGCTCCACCTGGTCGGGGATGCGCATCAGCCCCTTCACTGTGTCTCCCGGTTCGACGCCAGCGACCCGACCGGTGATCGCGGCGGCAACGATGTCAAGATCTCCGGAAACGCCCAGCCCCCCATCTGCGACGATCCCCGGTTCTGCCCACTCGGCCCTCCCGGACAGCTCCACGCCTTCTTCGACACCATCACCGGCTCGAGCTCAGACCCGGTGGCGGTCGATGCAGCGGTGGCGGCGCTCCCGCCCGTAGAGCCGCGGATGGCGGCAATCTCGGACCCGACGCTCTGGATCGCCGAAGGCGTGGACCTGGCGCGACGCTTCATCTATACCGCCCCCATCGGGCTCGGCGATGGTCCGTTCGCGGTGGGGCCCGCCTACCAGCGCACCGCGTACGAGCTCAGCCAGCGGCGAATCGCCCTGGCGGGCGCGCGCCTGGCGGGGTTGCTGAACGCGTCTCTTCGCCGCTCGGCCCCCGATTCTCGCGGCGATTCGCGCGAAACACCCGTGCGCGCACCCCGGTCAGACGGGCTCGCTTCTCCGCGTCGTCGAGCCGGGACCGAGCGTAGGTGAGCTGGATCTCGAGGTGGGATCGGGCCGTGGCGAGGTCGTTCTCAGCGCATCGGAATCTCCGACGTGCGGGAGCCACCGCCTCATCGAGAAGCTCTCCCGTCACTTCCGCCGCCGCCACCACGACAGATCCGAACGTCGCCGGCCAGGCTCGTCGGGCAGTTTGCGAGCCGGCCCCTTCGTTGCTCCTCCTCAAAATGCCTACGGGTATTCCTCGTCGTCGTGACTCGCGGCCGGCTCGGCTTGTCGGCCTCGGTATTGACGCTATTTCGAAGGCGGTGCCCTAGACTGGTGCTCGATGTCGCTCTTGAAATCGCTCGCGCACCTGAACCCGTGGATCTACCTCTTTGCCGCGGGCACGTGCGAGATGGGATTCACCACCTTCATGAAGCTCTCCGATGGCTTCCGGAACTGGGCCTATGACGTGGCCTTCGCGATCTGTGCCCTGTCGAGCTTCGGTCTTCTCAACCTGTCGACGCGCGAGCTCTCCCTCGGAACTGCCTATGCGGTGTGGACGGGGCTCGGCGCCTTTGGCACCGCCGCGATCGGAATGCTGGTCTTCAAAGACCCGACCACGTTCTGGCGCGTGGCCTTTCTGACCACGCTCATCGGCTCGATCATCGGGCTCAAGCTCGTCTCTTGACCATCCCGATCGATCGTCTGGTCAACCGCAAGCTGCGGTTGGGCGACCCCTGTACGGCATCGACGAGGCCCGGCTGGCCGACCTGGGGCCCGACCTCGTCATCACTCAGGTCCACTGCGATGTGTGCGCCATCAGCCACGCCGAGCTCGCTCCGGCGCACGGGTGGTCCGCCCTGCGCGGTTCAGGACCGTGTCGATGCGCGGCGGATCCCTGCCCACGATTCTCGAGGATTTCTCGCGCGTCGCGGCGTCCATCGGGTGTGCGGAGGCAGGTCCCCGGCTCTTCACCGGCACTCGTGACCGGCTCGAAGGCTGGCGCGGCCTGCTTTCGGACGCGCGGCGCCGCTCCGTGGTCTGCCTCGAGTCGAAGCGGCGACAGGGGAACGCGGCCGATCTCGGCCGTGCGGTTGGTCACTCCCAAGGGAGCTCGCTGGCCCGCGTCCGCGAGACCATCGTCGAGAAGACCGACATGCCGTACGCCATCGGTGTCCTGGTACCGATTTCGATGGCGGCGCTTCGGGGCTTTCCGTCCTATTTCATCTCTGAATTCAGGGCGCCGCCGCCCAGGATCGCTTGAGCAGCGGCAATCTGAGCTGCTGTACCCTGCGCGACCACGAGAGACTTCCCAGCTTTGATCTGAGTCTCGTAACGAACGATCCCGTCCTTCGGGATGCCGATACCAGCGAGACCCGCTGCGAGCGCGCTGACTCCGCCAACCACGGCAGCGCCTTCCAGACCGCTCACGATGGCGGACACGATCGGCCCGGGCACGATGGGAACTCAGACCCCATAGATCCCTGTCCGAGGACCTGTCTTCGTGGAGTGAGCGCTCCAATACCGCTGTCGCCAAATCGAGTATCACGTCGACTCTGTCGCTGTTTTGGTTGAATCCGGCCACAAAGTTGGACTGTTGGGTCCGGAGCGCTCAAGCCCTCTCGGCCTCCGCCATCCTCTCCTCGAAACCCTCGACGATGATCCTCGCGTGAGCTGGCATGGGCGACGCGGTCGCGCCGCCCGTGCCAGGTACCAGTATGAGCTCAAGCTGCGCTCGCCGTCGCGACTCGTCGAAGAGCGTCGCTTGCAATTCGACCCCTGGTCGAGATTGTCAACCCTTTGAGTCGATCCTGAGTAGAGCCATCAGTCGGCTCCGTCGGTCAGCGAGGCCGGGGTGAAGTGAGGGTCAGGCTCGCTTCCCGCGCCAAGCTGCTGGAGCCGGCCGAGGTAGTGTGTCCAGCCGAGGGCGTGGCGCGTCCTCTCGCCATCGGGCAGCCCGCTGTGCACGATGCTGACGCGGGTGCCGTCGACCTCCGGCGTGAAGTTCACCTCGAGGGTGCTGGAGAAGGGAGGCGCCTCTCGCGAGCCGCGGCGGCCCCACGAAATGACGAGCCGGCGCGGCCGATCGACCTCCACATAGCGCCCCTGAACGCACCGCTCGTCGAACCAGAGCGTGAATTCGCCTCCGGGCCGCGGGTCGACCACCGCGCGGTCGCCCATCCACCGCACGAGCGCCTCGGGTCGGGTGAAGTAATCGAACACGAGGTCAGGATCGGCCTCGATGTGAATCGAGTCACGGTAGGGCTCAGCCGGCACGGTTCGACTCCACTGCCTTCTTCAACTTGCGCAGCCCCGAGGGCCACAGGCCGGCGAGGAACCTCTCGAGGGTCTCGAGGCCCTGGGGGTTAACGATGTAGAGGCGGCGCTTGCCGTCCTTGTGCATGTCCACCAGGCCGGCATCGGCGAGCACCTGCAGGTGCTGCGACACGGCCTGCTGGCTGATGTCGCCGAGGTGCTCCCCTATTTCGTTGACCGAGTGGGGCTTGTCCCGCACCAGGCGCAAGATCGCTTGGCGCCTGGGTTCGGCGAGGGCACGGAGCACGGCTTCGCTTCCCATGCGGGGATGCTAACCGGCGCGCATTGAACGCACCAGTGCATAGTTGTACAAGTCACGACTTGTGGATCGCGACCCGCCATGGCATACCGAGAGCACGACCGATGGAGGTATACCCATGGACAGCAAGGTCGCCGCGCAAACACGAACAGTGGTGCAGGCCTATCACCGCGGCTGGACGAGCAAGCGGTTCGACGAGTCGATCCGACTTCTCGCCTCCGAGCTCCGCGTCGAGGTCCCCGTCCACGATTACCCGACGCGCGAGTCGTTCGCGCAGGCCCTCGTGCGCTTCGGCAGCATCGTCGATCGCGTGAAGCTCCTGGCCGAGCTAGCCGAGGGAGAGGAGGCCATGCTCCTGTACGACATGGACGTGCGCGGCCTTGGCGCGATGCGCGTCGCCGAGCACTTCACCGTGAAGGGCGGGCAGATCGCGCGACTGCGGCAGATCCACGACACCGCCGCGGTACGTGCCGCGGGCCTCGTGAACGAACCATGAAGTCCTCGAAAAGCGCTGGGCGCGTCGGACGGAACTATCGGCGAAAGATGGCCGTGCGTGCACCGGTCGATCGACTGTTCGATGCCGTCGCCACCCCCGACGGTGTACGCGGCTGGTGGACGCGGCTCGTCAGCGGTTCGAGCGACCGCGGGGCGGCCCTGAGGCTCGATTTCGAGGGGATGGACGAGCACATCGACCTGCGAGTCGTCAGGTCACGGCGGCCGACGGAGGTCGAGTGGAGAATCATCGAACACACGTCGCTCGAAGAGTGGGCAGGCACGCGGATCCGCTTCGAGGTGTCAGGAGGCGACGCTGCGAGCACGCTCGTTTTCGAGCACGTGGGCTTGTCGCCGAAGCTCGAGTGCTACGATCAGTGCGAGGCCGGCTGGGGTCACTTCCTCGACAGCCTCGTCGCTTTCGCAGAGCGCGGCCAAGGCATGCCCTTCCGGGCGTCCGGAATGTAGCTTGAACATGGCTTCGAGTCTCCGCCGTGGTGGACCAGGCCGGACTCCCGCAGGGATGCCGCGCCCACGATGGTTTGGGTGAAGCCGCAGTCGGTGACTCCTGTTCCGGAGGACGGTCCGGCGGGTCGGGCCCCGGGGGGCAGGGAGGTGTGGATGCCGCTAGACTCGATGGGCGGATCAATCTTTCATGACGATCCCGATCCCGGCGACCCCGACCATGACCCCGACCACGACCACGGCGGCGCGGGCTCTGGGCCGCACCGGCGCGTGCGTGCTGCCGGTTTCGCTGGGCGGCGAGGGGATCTTGCGCACCAGCGAGCGCGCCGCGGAGGCGGTACCGGTCATTCTCGAGGCGCTGCGCCTGGGCGTCACCTACTGCGACACCGCGCCCGCCTATCAGCAGAGCCAGGACTACTATGGCGCCGCCTTCCGCGCCGCGGGCCCGGGGGCGCGCGATCAGGTGTTCCTCGCGTCGAAGACTCACGAACGCACGCGCGACCGCGCCCTGCGCTTGCTCGACGATTCCCTGCGGCGCCTCGGCACCGATCGCCTGGATCTCTGGCAGATCCACGATCTGCGCGACCTCGCCGACGTGGATCAGATCTGCGCCAAGGGCGGCGCGCTCGAGGCCGCGCGCGCCGCGCAGGCCGACGGTCGTGTGCGCTACGTCGGTCTGACCGGGCACCATGATCCGGCCGTGCTGGTCGAGGCCATGCGCCGCTTCCCGTTCGACAACGTGCTTTGCGCCATCAACCCGGCCGACCCCCGCTATCGGCCGTTCGTGCCGACGGTGGTGGCGGAGGCGCGGCGTCGGGGCATGGGCGTCGTCGGCATGAAGGTCCTGGCGGCGGGCCGGCTCCTGAGCGAGGCGACCGCCCCCGAGCTCATTCGCTACGCGGCTTCGCACGCCGACACGGTCATCATCGGCTGCTCCACCGTCGCGGAGGTGCGAGCCAACCTGGCCGTGAACCGAGGCCTGGCCGCCGGCCCCATGCTCGCCCAGGAGCAGCGCGACCTCGAGCGCCGCCTGGCCCCCCGCGCCGCCGACTACGACACCTTCAAGGGCTGACCCCGGCACACGGCCGCCCTTGCCCGAAGACCGGGTTGGACGGGAAGCGGTTCTCAGTTGTTCACGAACGCGACGCCGCGGTAAACCGTGCCGTAGGTCGGACCGACCACCGTCCCGAATGACTCGGCACCAACCGCGGCGGTCAACGTCGTGGCCGAGAGCTGGTCGGTGATCACCACGACCTTGTTCGGGTCCGCCCCGTTGTCGCCGGATGTGCTGGAAGTCGCGGTGGTCGCCCACAGCGTCACCTCATCGCCGTTCACGACGCCGGTCAAGTTGCGGAGGCCGATCGTGGTCACGTTCGGCCATGGGCCGTCGGAACCTGTCAGGCCGCTGTCGACCCGGCCGACCAGGCCCTCGGTCAGCACGTAGTCCAGTTGCCAGCTGCCGTTGATCAAGCTCCACTTCTCGAGGCCCGCGTGGCTCGTCACGTCGGTTGGGTTGCCCGTCCCCTCGTCGGTCACGTACATCGTCGTCGCGTTGCCGAAGAAGACGGCGAACGGAGTGAAGTTGCCGCCGGTTGCCTTCGCCGAGTCGGTCGGGAAGCCGGGCACGACGCTGATCTGGGCCGAGGCCGCACCCCCGACGGTGGGCAGCGATGGAACGGTGTAGACCGTCTGGATGCCATTGCTGCCGCTTCCCTTGGTGAAGTAGAGCGCCCCACCGAACTCGGTGATGCCGCGGAAGTTGTCGTCCTTGCCCGGCTTGTCGGGCTTGGCCGCGCCAAACGTGAACTGGACCAGCGGATTGACCTCGGCCGAGTTGGCAGCCGGGATGGCGACGTTCGCGGAGGAGCCATCGATCGGCGTGACCACCTCGAGGCCGGTGGTCTCGGTGACATCTGGGTTCGTCCCGTTCGAAGCGCCGAAGGTCGCCGCATTGCCGTTGTTGGCGTTGCCGACGGCGTAGTAGAGCCCGTTCGAGCCGAGCAGCGCCGACCGGCCGTTGTTCCCGCCGTAATCGATGGTGGGCGTGAAGGAGAACACTCCGTTTCCCCTCGTCGAAACGATCGTGCGCGGGAACGCGTACGTCGGACCGAAGGCGAAGGTCACCGGGTTCGTCGGATCCTGACCGGCGACGGCGTCGGAGTTCGACACGTCGAGCGCGCCGACGCCGGCGAGGCCGTAGCCCACGAACACCAGGTGGTCACCGGCCGCGTCCTTGGTGATATGGAGACCCAGCTCCGACTTGGAGGAGAAGCTGGTGACCACCTCCTTGGTCGGGACGACGACCGTACTGAGGATCTGGAGGGTGTTTGGGTCGATGTCGGTCAGCTGGATCGGCGAGGTCACGCCGAAGCTCGCGTCGGCAGTCTCGTTGTTCCAGACCGTGACGTAGTCGTGCCCGGTGATCGCCGGGGTGGTCGCCGTGTCGATGTTGGCCAGCGGAGTCCCGACGGTCAGCGAGGCGATGGCGCCCTGGGTTCGATCGTAGGTGGTGCTGCTGATGACCAGGGACCCGGGGACGAGCAGCGTGCTCGGCTCGCAGGTCACGACCACCGACAGCGTTGCGGGGCAACCGGGCGTCGAATCGCCGTCGGAGACGGTCGCGGTCAGGGTGACCGGGCCCGGCAGGTTGCAAAGAAACGTCGGGGCGGCCGAGGTCGCGTTGCTGAAGGCCCCCGAAGCGGCGGTCCAGCTGTACGACAGCGGCGTGGGGCGGTTGTCGGGATCGTGGGCGGCGATCGCCAGCGCGGCCGGGAAGCCCACCGCCACGTCGGCCGGGTTCACCGAGAGCCCGTCCGCGGTCGGGCAGACGTTGATCGTGCCGTTGACGGCCACGCTGCCGGTCCTGGCCGGCTGGTGGCACTCGAGCGCGACGGTGACCATGGCTGTGGCACCCCCGGTCACGTGGAAGGTCGCGCTGCCGCCGCAGCTTGTTGCGCCGTCGGCGCCGGTGGCGCTGAGCGCGATCGTGTACCCGTTGCCGGCAGGAATCCCGCCGACGATCGTCGCGAGCGTGCTGCTCGAGGTGACGTTGATGGTTCCCGAGGTCGAGAAGCCGTTCGGGCCGGTGATCGTGTAGCTGACGCTGGTCAGCGTGACACCACCCTCGACGAGGGCGATCTGGACGGACCCCAGCTGATGGGTATCGACGGTGGAGGCCGTGCGCGCGCCGCAGCCTTCAAGCGTGGCGCCCGCTCCAACCAGGACCAGGACCACTCCGATGCTCATCATTCTCGACCGCAGCTTCACGAGAGCCTCCCCAGACGGGTGCTGTTCAGACGGGGTCCCAAGGTCGGCTGGATTACCGACCGCGCTCAGGAGAATCCGTCCGGGCCAATCGCGGATCCAGCAACAGTTCTGTGACCCGCGGGTTCTCGCACATGGCTCCGGCAGCTCCGCCCTAGCTCCGGGAGCGTCCGGCTCCGATGAGATTGGAAACCGGAGGTCACCCGGGAGCTGGCCGAAATCCTGCACACCAGCTGCGAAGCCATTGCTCGCCGTCTGGGGCCCTTGCGGGAAAAGAAGCGCCACGCCCACATCACGAAGGCCTGCGAGGAGGTGCGACAGCTCGAGCCGCGTGCGGACGAGGGATATCGAGCCGCGCTTGCGCGACCGGCGTCCTCATCGAGCGTCAGGGAACGGGATCGGCGAGCCGTCTCGAGCGTAACGGCGCGCCCCGGCGTCAGTCCCCTGATGAGCGACGACCTCGAATGTGAACCCCCGGTGTCGCGCGCATGGACGCACGACACCGAACGTGACGCCGGGACCAATCTCGATTCATAGTTGTCGGCGTGACGTTACGTCGGCGCTCCGCGCAAGGCGCAAAAGAGTGTGCATCGCTGGTTTCGGACATATCGCCATCGGGCTGGCTGGCGGCCGATTCCTGGGCCGGCCCCGCCCGCGACCGCGGCTGGGACTCAACATGACCGTCGCCATGTTGCTGACCGTGCTCGCGGACTTCGACCAACTGCCGCTCGCCTTCGGTGTTCCCGATCGCGGCCTGTATGGGCACCGCGGCCTCACGCACACGCCCCTCTTCGCCCTGTCCGTGGGACTTTCCGTGCTCGTCTACGCGAAGCTTCGCATCTGGGAGCGACCCTTTCGTGCAGCGTTGATGACATTCCTGCTCGTCGCCAGCCACGCGTTGCTCGACGCGATGTCGCAGGATGGCCGGGGGATCCTCCTGCTCTGGCCGCTGTCGGCACAGCGCTTTCACCTGATTTGGCGACCCATTCCCGATGCCCCCACCGGCCTGGCATTCTTCTCGGCGGTTGGCCTGCGGCACTTGATCATCGAGCTCATCTACTTCTCTCCGGCCGTGGCGTACGGCCTTGCGGCCCGCCCTCGGGCGCTGGGCGCCTGGCGGACGGCGGTGAGTGACGGCGGGCGGCGAATGTGGCGTCGTCGCCGTTATCGGAGGGCTGTTCCAGAGTCCGCGGCGCGGGATGTCGCCCTGGGCGCGCTGACGAGATCCGGTCCGGCCGAGGCCCCTCGGGGCTGCCCCGGTGAGCCGCACGGTCTCGGGCACGGTCACTCCGGGTAGGCGCGATGTGAACCACGACACTTCCAAAGTCGCGCACGTTCGTGATATGAGCACGGTCGGGTCCGAAAGGGGGAAGGCGCGAGATGATCGAGCGAAGTCGGATCGGGGTCCTTGGTTCGGTGTTCTTGTTGGTGGTCTCGGGAGGATGCAAGAGCGGCAACTCCACGGCGGCGCCGAGCGGTGGCAGCGGTGGAGGGGTCGCAACCGGCGGCACCAGCGGAGCGGGGGTCGGCGGCCTCGCCGCGGGCGGCTCGAGTGGAACTGGCGGGGTTGGCGGCGCGCCCGCCTGCGCGCCAGGCAGCTATCCGCCCGCTTGCATCTACTCCGGCGTGGGCGAGAACAACGTGGCGGCCTTCGCCCTCAACGACACGACCGGCGAGCCGACGCTGCTCGACACCCAAGACTCGCACGGGTTCGAACCCCGTACCGCCATCCTCGACGCTGACGCCAAGGTCTTCATCGTGGCGAATCAGAAGTTCCTCGGCACGACGACGGGCACCGTACCCCCGAACCTCGCCGTGTTCAAGGTCGGCCCGGATGGGAAGTTGACCTTCGACAAGATCTACGGGCTCGCTGACCCGAGCATGCCGGGGGCGGCCAGCGAAGCTTGGTGGGTCGGAGCGATCAAGACCCCCGCTCCCTCGGCGGCGTCGATCGTCTATGCGAGCGTGGGACAGACGATCTGGCGGTTCGGCCTCGACGCCGCCGGCGGGCTCAGCAAGATGACGGGGACCACCGACACCAAGCAGATCGTGCAGTTCGGCGATTTCGATTCGATGAGGAAGTTCGCCTACGTGTCGGCGACCACGACGACGAGCCACTTCCTGTATTCCTACGGCGTCGATCCAGCGACCGGAGGGCTGACACTGCTCAACATGATCACGCCCTCGAACATGCGCAGCATCAACATCCAGGTCGCACCAATGGACAATTATTTGCTGGCTGTTGGCAACGCAACCAGAAAATACACGGTCGTCGCGCTCGGCGCCGACGGCCAACTCGGAGCCGAGGTCCCACAAGCCACCGCAGACGGGGGAACGGCAGACGGCGGAACGGGCCTCGACCTCGGGGCGTTCGTCCACCAGATCCGCGTCGACCCCACGGGCAAGTACGTCGTGATCTGTGACCGCGGGAACGACCCCGGGCAGGTGATGGCGGGCTCGCCGGAAGATCTGGGGCACATTCACCTGTTCACCTTCGACCAGGGCGTGCTCACGCACAAGCAGACCATCGTGATGCCCCCGGGAATCGGCCCCCGACATTCGGCTTGGCACCCGACGAAGCCCTGGCTTTACGTCTCGACCGAGCGGGGCAACAAGCTGCTCGCCTTCTCCCTGGCGAACGATATGTTGACCCAGGGGTTCATGCTCACGACGCTGAAGGATCCGACCGACAGCCAGGGGAATCAGCGCGCGGGGGCCATCGTCATGCATCCATCTGGCAAGTTCCTGTACGTGACGAACCGGAACATCACCACCGTGGCCGCGGCCCCTTGACCGCCCGAGCGCAGGGCGGGGAAACCCGCGCTGTCCGGCTTGGGGGACCGTCCTCTGCGCGAGGACGCATCGGGCAGTCTCGCCGCGTGGTCGCCTGGGTCCGCCTACGCCGATGGGTCCGCCGCCTCGGCCGGGGAGAGACGCTCGAGCAACCCCTTGCGCGACCATGCACCAGGCAGGATGAACACGGAGTCGGGAGCGACCGTCCCGCGCATTGATAGGATCTGGCTATCAGTGTGGTCGCAATTTGGTCTTGGACCGCTCATCGCCGAGGGCTCATTGTCTGGGTCACGCCAGGCCCGGCCAGCGCCGGGTGACGCCAAGGAGATGACCCCATGCCAACTGAATCAAAGTGTCCATTTCACCACGCCATCGGCGCCGGCACCTCGAACCGCGATTGGTGGCCGGACCAGCTGCGGCTGGATCTCCTGCATCAGCACTCGTCGAGATCCAACCCCATGGGCCCGGACTTCGACTACGCCAAGGAGTTTCAGAGCCTCGACTTCGCGGCGCTGAAGCAAGACCTCGCGGCGCTGATGACCGCGTCTCAGGATTGGTGGCCGGCGGACTTCGGCCACTACGGGCCATTCTTCATCCGCATGGCGTGGCACAGCGCCGGCACCTACCGCATCGGCGACGGCCGCGGCGGTGGGGGGCGCGGCCAGCAACGCTTCGCACCACTCAGCGCCTGGCCGGACAACGTCAACCTGGACAAGGCGCATCGGCTGCTCTGGCCGGTGAAGCAGAAGTACGGCCGCAAGATCTCCTGGGCCGACCTGTTCATCCTGACCGGAAATGTCGCCCTCGAGACGATGGGGCTGCCGACCTTCGGCTTCGGCGGAGGTCGCGAGGACGTCTGGGAGCCGGATCTAGACGTTTCCTGGGGTGCGGAGAAGACCTGGCTCGGCGACGACAAGCGCTACTCGGGGCACCGGGAGCTGGCAGACCCGCTGGCCGCGGTGCAGATGGGCCTCATCTACGTCAACCCGGAGGGGCCGAACGGTAACCCCGATCCGATGGCGGCGGCCAAGGACATCCGCGAGACCTTCGCGCGCATGGCCATGAACGATGAAGAGACCGTTGCGTTGATCGCCGGTGGGCACACCTTCGGGAAGACCCACGGCGCCGCACCCACCTCGCACGTCGGCCCAGATCCGGAGGACGCGAGCATCGAGGAGCAGGGGCTGGGTTGGAGGAGCAGCTTTGGGACTGGCAAAGGCTGTGACGCGATCACGAGCGGCCTCGAGGTCACCTGGACCACCACGCCCACGAGGTGGAGCCAGGACTTCTTCAAGCACCTGTTCGGCTATGAGTGGGAGCTGACCAGGAGCCCGGCTGGCGCGCATCAGTGGAGGCCGAAGGGGGACGCAGGGGCTGGTACGGTCCCGAATGCCCACGACCCATCGAGGCGGATCGCGCCGTCCCTGCTGACGACCGATCTCGCGCTGCGGTTGGACCCAGCGTACGAGAAGATCTCGCGACGCTTCCTCGAGCATCCACAAGAGTTTGCCGACGCCTTCTCACGCGCGTGGTTCAAGCTCACGCACCGCGACCTCGGCCCCCGCACGCGCTATCTCGGTCCCGAGGTTCCGGCCGAACAGCTCATCTGGCAAGATCCGGTGCCGAGGGTCGACCACCCGCTGGTCGACGCCGCGGACATCGTCGCTCTCAAGAGCAAGCTCCTCGCGTCCGGGCTGTCCGTCTCGCAGCTGGTCTCGACCGCGTGGGCCTCGGCGTCCACCTTCCGTAGCTCCGACAAGCGTGGCGGCGCGAACGGAGCCCGCATTCGCCTCGCACCGCAGAAGGACTGGGCGGTCAATCAGCCCCTGGAGCTCGCGAGGGTTCTGGGGATCCTCGGAGGTGTCCAGCGCGCGTTCAACGACGCCGTGCCAGGAGGCAAGCAGATCTCGCTCGCCGATCTGATCGTGCTCGGCGGCGCCGCTGGCATCGAGCGAGCGGCGCAGAACGCGGGCCACACGCTGACGGTGCCGTTCACGCCAGGACGCACCGATGCGACGCCTGAGCAGACCGACGCCGCGTCGTTCGCCATGCTTGAGCCATTCGCCGACGGCTTCCGCAACTACCCGGAGACTGCACAAAGGGTACCGGCCGAAGGGCTGCTGATCGACAAGGCGCAGCTCCTCACGCTGACCGCGCCCGAGCTGACGGTGCTGGTTGGTGGTCTGCGCGTGCTCGGTGCGAACGCCGGAGGCTCCAAGCATGGCGTCTTCACCATCAGGCCCGAGGCGCTGACCAACGACTTCTTCGTGAACCTCCTCGACCCCGGCACGGAGTGGCGAGCCGTGTCGGACGCGAAGGACACCTTTGAAGGTCGCGACCGCCAGACCGGTGCGGTGAAGTGGACCGCCACGCGCGTCGATCTCGTCTTCGGCTCGAATTCGCAGCTGCGGGCGCTGGCGGAGGTCTATGGCAGCTCGGACGCGCGAGACAAGTTCGTCCGAGATTTCGTGGCGGCCTGGACCAAGGTGACGAATCTCGATCGCTTCGACGTCGTCGCGCGGAGGTGACCGGCCGCTCGACGGTGGCCTGCTCGGCCTCCTCTACAGGCAGCGTCCGGTGGTCGCATTCAGGGAACACCCGCTGCCGCAAACGCAGCGCAGGGCTTCGGTGCAATGGCCGTGGAAGGACGAGACAATCGGATTGTCATTGCAGGTTTGGTCCAGACCCGGCGTGCACAAGGGCGGGTTGGTCAGGAACAGGTCGGTCTGGGTGACACCCGCGATCAGCTCGCGCAGGTTGAAGCCGGACCCTGCGAACCAGCGGTGTGCGTCATCGACCGCGGCGCTGTCCGGAGCGGTCAGATCCCGGCCGACGGCATACTCGATCCACTTGCGGGACATGCAGAGCTGCGCCTCGGGCGTCTTGACCAACACCGCGGCCACCTGCGGAGGGAGTTCGAGCAATGGCAATACGAGGTTACGCGGGGGTCGAATCTGGTACTGCCCCAACCCCCTGAAGGTGATCGTGCTCGTCACGCATGCGGGCGTTGGACACCCGCGGGCCACCGACAAATGATCCCGGCTGCTCCCGTCTCGGAACCGCCCGTCGGGCACCACCGTAGCGGTCCTCAGCTCGGCAGCCCCCACCCCCCCGGCTGATACAGCGCACTGATGGCGACTCGGTGAAGGTGAACTGCTGGTCCTCAACGCGCCTGCCGACATGCCCCCCCGCCGAGCAGGCAGCGCTCCAGGCGGGCCTCGGCGTGGGCCATGCATGCGCAGAAGCGTCCATGGACCACGGACTCGCTGCGGCGGACCCGCGGCCAAGACCTCACCGTGGGATCTTTGCGGGTACCCAGTGGACAAAATCGATGGCTCCCGCGGCGATGCCGAGGACGGCGTCATTCCAAGGCGAAGGTGAGCATGGGAAGAGTCAATCTGGGTCTTCCGCTCTCGGGGCTCCCGATGGATGGGCCGAAGTCGGCCGTGCCCTTCGGAGCCCTGAAAAGGGAAGGCCTGCGTCGGTTCCTGTGCTCGCGCTCGGGCCGCCGGGAGAAGCCCTTGTTAACGAAGTCTTGACCCCAAGCCGCTTCCCTCGTGGGTCGAAGTCGTGTAGTCAGCGCTCATGGGTTCGGTGGGTGGGGTGTCGAAGGGATGCGACGCGCGATTCGTGATCATGGGCGTGCTGGCCACGCTCGCCTGCTCGTCGCCGCCCGCCGGCGACTCTGTGGCGGGCGAGGCGCTCTTTCACGATCGGACGCCGCCCGGGCTTGGCGGGAACGGCCGCGCATGCTCCGACTGCCACACGGACGCCAGCGGCTTCCAGGTCGGTCCCGTCGACGTCGAGGCGCGATACCAACAGATGGTCGCGACCGGGATCGACGATCCCCTGTTTCGGCCGATCGACGCGGATGATTTTGCCGCCAATGGACCGCTCGCGGCCGACTACACGAACTTGCGGAGCAACGGGCTGTTTCGAATACGGATGCCGCTGCCGGCGAACATCAAGCTCGTCGAGCCCACCAGCTGCACGACCGCGGGCGTCCCGGCGCCGTGCCAGTCGGCGGAGAACTACGCGGTGTCGACGGCGACGTTCACCGACGTGTGGAGAGCCGTTCCGAGCGTGCTGAACGTCGTCTCGTCAGGCCCCGATCGTGACGGTCCCACGTGGCCGCGCGGTCCCAACCCGCAGGGTGGCTACCAACTCGACGGACGCGTGGACACGCTTCAGCACCAGGCCCTCGGCGCGTTCCAGAGTCACTCACAGGTCGCGGTGGACCCTACCCCGAAGATGCTGGACGACGTGACCGCGTACGAGACCGGCCTTCGCGCCACCGCCGAGCCCCCGCTGACCGAATTGCAGGCGGCGGGCAAGGTGGTCTTTCAACGGGCCTGTACCCAATGCCACGGCGGACCGGGACTGAGCAGGCCACTCGTGATGATTCGCCGCTATTTCGATGATCTGGTGGCCTGTCCCCGCTCCGTCGACACGGTTTCGCCCGCTCGCTGGGACTTTGGCGCCTGCCCGGCCGGGCTGGTGCCAAACCAACAAACCTACGAGATCTCGTTCACCGACGGCTACAAGGCCCGCCGGACCTCCTCCGATCCCGGCCGCGCGCTGTTGAGCGGCTACGTCGCCTCCGCGCCGCTGGCCCCGGACGGGTCGTGCGCCCACCTGCCCTGCGGCGAGGAGTTCGAGGACGACTGGCAGAAGTTCGACACCTCGCCCCTGCATGGAATCTCCAGGACGGCGCCATATTTCCACAACAACAGCGCCGCCACGCTCGAGGCGGTCGCCATCCACTACGAGGAGCTGTTCAAGCGGGTGGAGGCGCTGTTTCCGCCTCCCCTCCCGCTGCCACCCGTGCTGACGACCGACGGGATCCATGCCGACCGGCCGAACGTGTCGACCGAGCGAGCCGCCCTGGTCGCCTACCTCCAGGTTCTTTGAGACGCTTCGCCGCGCCAGGGGACCGCTCACAACCCCGTTCAATGCGGCAGCCATCTCCTACGCGAAGGACTCGCCGAGAAGGGAACGCAGGCGCTTCCTGGCTTCGCCGTGAATCTGCGCGGTCGGCGTGCGTCTCATCTGGTTCGCGAGCTGGGCGGAGGCGTCGCGAAGCTCGGAGCAGAGCCGGCGCATGCCGCGTGACAGAGAATCCCGCGGAGCGCACGTCGTCGAGAATCCCGCTGCGAATGCGAATCTCCGCGAAGGCCTCGAACCTCGAGTTGCGGCTCGGATCGAACCAGGTCAGGTGCTGGCCGCGCATTCGCGTCTCGCACCGTCGTCCGGAATTTCCGTCGGCGACTGACGCCTTCGAGATGGGCAATCTCAGCACGCATCAACCGCCACACGCGTTTGCGGCCGTCGTGGTGACCCTGGGCGGCCAGCTCCGCGTGCATGCGTGGAACGCTGTAGGTGCCGACCAGTGTGCCCGCAGTGGAAATTGTCTGACGGGTCCTTGTATTCCCGGGCTAGACGGGCAAATATTCGTGTCAGGCTTCGGCCGAATGGGGGCGAAAGTAGACGTAATTTCCTATCGGCGCCCTCAAACGGCCGACTTCGGCCGTGCTGTTCGGGGCCCGGAGAGGGGAACGCCTAGGCTAAAATTCCGATGCTCACCGGAATCTTGGGGGGCAAATCTAGATGAAGTCGCGGAACACGGGATCTCAGGAGAGTGCGCCTTCTTTGGGTCGGCAGTCGGCCTTGGCTACTCCTCCGGAGAATTGCTCGACGTCGGTGTTCATCATCGATGAGTGCGAACCATTTGCCATCGGACTGGAGGGAGAACTCCGTGCCTTGGGAATGCCTGCCCGGACGGCCCAAAGTTTCCGGGCGGCGACGGCGTTGTTGAGCTCGACAGGACCGCCGTCTTGCATCGTCTCCGAGTTAAGGGTGAACGGAAAGTACGTGGTCGATTTCATGAAAGACGTGACCACCATAGTTCCTGCGAATTGTTTTGTGATCGCGACTGCCTACCCATCAATCGCGACCGCAGTCCTTCTCACTCGCATGGGGGTCGCTAGCTATCTAACCAAGCCGATTTCCGCCATCGCATTGCTTGCGATCCTGGGTGAACAGCTCCCTACCGTTGTGTCGTCATTGGGCGCATCCGAGGCGATGAGTTGGCCGACCCTCGATCGGACAATCTGGGAATACATTTCGTATGTGCATACAGCTGCAGGCTCGATCTCAGAGGCAGCACGACGGCTCGGCGTCGATCGACGGTCATTGCGCCGAATGCTGGCTAAACATCCTCCCTCCCGTTGAAACAATGTCCTCCACCAGTCTCCTTGCGATTGGGCGCTGGGCGAATGGGCTGGCGTGGGACAAAATGACCCAGCGCCCCAGGTCTGCGGGTGCGCTATGGGTATCTTTCCCTTCAGGAGGTCACCCATGCGTCGCTCGCTCCTTTCTCTCGTTCTAGTCGCTTTTGTGCTTTGCGCCGCGCCAAAACGCGCCAAGGCGGACGGTGTTTTGAGCTCTGTTGGCGAGGTCCTAGGACAGATCTCGAACGCCTACGGATCGTTGCAGGCGGCACAGTTCGTCGCCTCACTGTTCGGAATCGGTGCCGACATCAGCGTTAGTACGGCAGTGGACGAATTGCAATCGTACATGCAAACGTTCAGAGATCAGCAACTTGTGGCCAATGTGGCGGGGGACGTGGCTTTGTATCAGGCGATATCAATCGACTACATGAACGGACTTACCTCTACCTTAGAGGGTATTTTTATAGCGAATTCTCTCAGAGATTTGAGCAGTCTACAGAGTGCGATTGAAAACGGGGACATGACGGACGCGTATCTGGTCGCGCCGGCATTCAACCTTCTAAGCGTGCTTTATCCTGCGGCACTCAAGGCATTCGGAATTCAAAATCCCGCCAATGCCTTTCCACAATCGTATCTCGATTCATTTCTTACTACCGCCTTTCGTCTCGACTACACGCTGGCGGGGGCATTCATGGTTTTCTACAATGGCGGCAGTGTCATGGTCTGGACACAGGGCGATAAGCAAATGTGGCCGAAATATAGTGGGTGGTTCTCTTGTGATGATTCCGGAACGCAATACCTCTGCGACACCACACTCATAGATAACGCCGATGGTGACTCTTTCCGAGATTGCAGTAGTTTCAATGAAGATTTTGCCCCGATCCAAGCGCCCGTAGCGCTTTCGGGCGGACCGAAAGACTCAGCTCGAACCTTTATCAACGGCAACAGAGATCAGTTCTTGCAGGATCCCGCAGTGCAAGTCGTGACGTCGACGATTCGCACAGTTCTGAGTCTGGGGTTGTCGCCCGAGGTCTTCGACTGGACCGGCTCCACGACCTCTTGGATCCCATTTGACCTCGGTCACGTTTTCGTAGGCCTCTAGTAGGTTGCTGCGGTGCCATCGAAACCCGCCCGTTGGGTCATTTTGGCTGCGGCACTCTTTGCCTGTCTGGTCATCGGGCTAAGGAGTGTGTCAAGGGTGCCGAGCGCTGGAGGCGCTCCTGGAGCGAAGCTCGCAGCGAAGGTGAGCGGCGCGAGAGCAACAACCCCGCATCGCAGCTCATACCGGCTGCCGCCGTCCAAATCCGCCACCTTCAGGTTCGGACGCCCAAACCCAATCATCGAGCGGGTGCTCGTCGACAAGACGGAGGTGTGTCGGGGGGAAGAGAACTTCGTTCACGTAGACGTCAGCACAATCGACGGAACCGAGGCCGATCTCAGGATTTGGTTGACGGGGGATAACTACCTGGGTGGCAATCTGACCGGCAGTCGAATACCCGTCCGGATGTTTGGGGCCATGAGTGTCAATTCTCCGCCTATGGTGATGGTCGCGGGATGGGGCGGCACTCACGCCGAGCAGCCACTGCCCTTCGTGAAGGTCAAGGAATGCAATGCGGACCCATATCTGGAGATCCGCGCGATTAGGATTGATGGGCATGACCTCTACGAGTTTTCCGCGCTGATGGCGCGGCAGCCCGCCCGAGAGGTCACCTGGTCGTTTGGTGACGGCACGAGCGTGCTGAGCCACGAAGCAACGGTCCATCATGGCTACGACGGGCGGCGGCAGCTTAGTGCCTACGCAGAGTTCTTGATTGTGGCGACTGTCACCGACGGGACCGGGCGTGTGCTTCATGGATACAAGACACTGGAACTCATCAACCAAAGTTACTGGGAGCACCGGAGCGGCTAAGGCTAACAAGTCCGGCAAGTGCCGTTGGATTTGATCCGTACGGCGAACTGCTGATTCGCGGTCGTTCGAGCATGACCGGCAGGGTCGGATGAGTTCGGTGATGGTCGGGCCCCGGTCATCGCTCGAGCCGAGCGTAGGGAATTTAACCCAGGCCTTCCCTCTCGAGGACCCGACGAGGAGGGCTGAAAGCGCTGGAAGCGGCCTTTTGAAATGGCCGATAATGACCACTCTGCAAACTTCCCCGCCGCCCGCCAGTGGCCGATCCCGCGCTTCGCGGGCATTCACACGCTGCCCTGCGCCCATGGTCGATTGGCGGCCGGGCTACTCGTCGCGTCCGGGTGGTTGAACGTGACGCCCTACATCTGGCGCGCCGTCGGTGTGAACGCCTTCGCCGTGGCGGGGGGCGCGTTGCAACGCGCGGCTGCCCTGGTCAGCCTGGCCAGCACGCTGGCGCTGACAACCGGGTGGATCGTGCTCCTTGCAGTCGTGGGCCACGCGCTGATCACGCTCGGCGGGAACCTCGTGGTCGTTTCGTTGTCTGCGCGTCGTGCGAATCCATTCATCGGTGAGGGTGCGATCATGGTTGGCCCTGGGCGGTGTGATGGCAGCGGTGATGTTGGGGTCGTGGCGGGCGCTGCAGCCGCCGGTTGCGCTGTCCGACGATGCGCCGGCGACGCGATTCTCCGAGGGACGGGCACGGGTGCTGGTGCGCCGCCTGGCCGAGGACATCGGGTTGCGGGTCAACGGAACACCGGCCCACGCACGGGCGGCCGAGCTGCTGGCCGGTGAATTGCGCCGCATTCCGGGCCTCGAGGTCGAGACGCAGAGTGCTTCCGGAACGCAGGTGTACCGCTCGAGCCAGTTGCCGGCGTTCGTGTATCGAACGCTCAATGTCGTGGCCCGCCTGCCCGGGCGCTCGCCTGACGCGATCTTGCTGGACGCACACTTTGACACCCTGACGGACTCCGTGGGCGCGGCCGACGATGCAGCCGGTGTCGCCGCCATCGTCGAAGCGATGCGCGTGCTGGCGGGCGAGGCGGCCCACCAAAACACCATCATCGTCAACCTGAACGGGGGCGAGGAGGCGGGGCTGTTCGGGGCCGCCGCATTCCTCCAGCACCGCTGGGCCACGGACGTCCGCGCGTATCTGTATCTGGAAGCGCTGCCGGGAGGGCGCGCGGGCCTGTTCGGGGCGGGACCCGGCGCGTCTTCCCTGGGGCTGGCCAAGGCATATGCCCGCGTGGCGCCGGCGCCGCTCGGCAATGTCGTCGGTCAGGATCTGGTGCAGAGCGGGCTGCTGCCCCACAACGGGGATTTCACACCCTTTCATGAGGCCGGCCTACGTGGCCTGGACGTCGCGATGACCGGCGACGGTTGGGCGTATCACACAGCGTTGGACCGCCTGGCGCGACTGCAACCCGGGGGGCTGCAGCACATAGGCGACACCGCCGTGGCGGTGGTACGGGCGCTGGCCGCCGAACCGCTGCCGCCCGAACGCGCCGCGAGCGGAGGCGCCGGCACCGTCGTTTTCTACGACCTTCTCGGGATGACGATGGTCGCCTATTCGGCGGTGACGGCGCGGGGGCTGGCACTGGCGGCGCTGGTGCTGGCCGCGGTGGCGCTGGGCCTGGCGATCCGGCGCCAGGCGATCTCGGCACGCGCGACGCTGGGCGCGCTCGCCTGGACCACCGTCGCGTTCATCGCCGGGGTGTTGGGCGCTGTGGCGGCAGGCCTTCTGTTGTCGCTGGGCCTCGGGCGCCCGCACGGTTGGTTCAGCGCTCCGGCGCTGGTGCTGCCGGCATTCGCGGCACCCGCGCTGGCAGCGACGTTCGGCGTCCAGGGGCTCTGGCGGCGCCGCGCTCTCCGAAAGACGGGCGCCCAAGGCGATACCCAGGCCTTGGTGGCGTCGGCCGGAGCGCTGGTGTTCTGGTCCCTGTGGCTGGCACTGACGGCGGTGCGCGGGGTAGGCGCCGGGTACCTGGCCTTGCACTGGGTCTGGCCAGCCGCCCTCGCGATGATCGCGGCGGTGTTATTCCCGCGCTGGCGCGCGGTGCTGGCCCTCGCCAGCCTGATCCCGGGCGCGGTGGTGACGATCGAGCTCGGCGTGCTGTTCCTGACCTACTTTCTTCCCATCACCGGCATCATCCCGGCACCGCGTCCCTTCGACGCACCCGTCGCCGCGCTGGTCGGGATCGTGGTGGCGGCCGTAGCCCCCCTCGCCTGCGCCTCCGTCCATCACATCGGTGGTTTCTGGCGCGCCTCGCTCGCCTGTGTGGCAGTGACCATCGTCGGGCTTGTGGCGACTGCGGTGCACGCTCCCTACACGGAACAACGACCGAAGCGGATCCGCCTCACGCACGTCATCGAAGACTCAAATGGCTCGCAGAAGAGCGCGCTGTTGCTGGCATCGGGCGACGCGCTTCCCCTCGGACCGGTCTTGTCGTCGGTACCGGAATTCGTACCCGCGCGTCCAGATTGGCCCTCGTACGAAACGTGGGCCCCACCCTCGTCGCATCAAGCGGAGGCACCACCCCCCAAGGTGGATCTTCCTCGGCTGGACCTGACCACCGACGCCTACGACCCAGCAACCGATCAGCGGAGACTGACCTTCCGCGTGACGGCGCCCGGCACCCAGATGCGCCTCGGCATTCCCTCGGCGCGCCTGCTCGCGTGGTCGCTGGGTGCACCGCCCGCGGCCGTCCTGGCCGTTGACGGGAAACGGTTGATTCACCTGGAGGGTCTGGACGATAGCGGCGCCGAGCTGGCGATCACCGTTCGCGGCCGTCGGGCGCTGCCGATCGAACTCCGCGCTGTCGCACGCGAGCCCCTGCCGGAGTCCTCCGTCCAAGATGTGGTCCGCCGCCTGCCACCCTGGACCACCACCACGACGACAACGTTCCGTCTGCGGCGGCTCGAACTATGAAGCTTCGGCGAGCAACTGCGACGAGTCCATCACGCTGTAGAGGTGCTCGTCGGCGAGGTGCTCGGCAGGTCGATGATGAAGGCGCAACCGGTGCCCGGGGTGTCCTTCGCCTTGATGGTGCCGTTGTGTGTCTCGGCCGCCTGAAGAGCGATGCCAAGGCCCAGTCCGAAGCCGGTTCGATTGTCCCTGCGCTGGACCAGCGACGCGAAAAGTTCCGCCTTGCCGGGGGGAAGCCCGCCGCACCCGTCAGCAACCTCGATGGTGATCCGACCTTCCGACCGGTCTGCCTTCACCGTAACCGTTGACTGTTCGTGACTGAACTTCAGCTCGTTCTGGAGGAGGTTGGTGACGGCGGACCGCAGCAGGCGCGGGTCGGCCTCGATGGCCAGGTTCTCGGGGACGGGGGTGACGATGTTGATGTTCTTGCCTCGAGCCTCGATCGCGGCTTCTGCCTCCAGTCCCCGCAAGTACGTCGGCAGCAGCACGGTCGCCAGGCGGGGCTCGACTCCCATCTTCAACGACCAACGTCGGCGAAGGCCATCGTCTCGACAATGCCCGTGCTCTGATTGCCGCTTCCGCGGAAGCATCCCCCAATCCAGACCAGGCACCGAAAGGCCGGAATCCCATAGCTGATGCACTCCTCCGCTTTGGGGACGATCGTTCGAATCGTCTTGCGGAGCTTGTCGAGCGCTCGGCGTCCTTCGCCCTTCACTGAATCGAGGTACATGGAGGTCACTTTTCGAGCCACAGTTGTCCTTACCATCGCAACTTTGGGGCTCCAGCACAGCCGACCCGGTGGTGTCTCGGGAGCACGAGCGCCCTGGCCTGTTCGGGGCCGATGACACCGCGGTCGAGGACACGGCGGCGCACGCGTCAGGGAGTGGTGTTCAAGAGAACACCGGCCGCGACGACGAGGTCGGGCTTACCGTCGCCGTTCACGTCGCCGACCGCCGTGGCTATGTACGGCCCGATAGACACGTATTCACCCGCGATGCCGTCCCCGCCACCGAGAAATAGTGCATTGAACCTGCCATCGGACAAGACAACGTC
>Ga0265318_10000461_pt1 | contig 30345 bp, 29 predicted proteins | sample 4821metaG_FD_192431 | JGI IMG/M metagenome (GOLD analysis project Ga0265318, IMG submission 192431) | Rhizosphere microbial communities from Carex aquatilis grown in University of Washington, Seatle, WA, United States - 4-8-21 metaG | ecosystem: Host-associated > Plants > Roots > Rhizosphere >... | reverse complement strand
CGCGCCGGGCATCACCGCCAAAGCAAGCTCGTCCCAGCGACCACTCAACAATGATGCGATCTGCATCCCACCTATGAATCACAGATCGATTCAGCACGTCCAGGCTTAAGTTAGCGCCTATGGGGGAAGTCCCCCTCCGGCGCTGCGCGCCACCTCCCCCGTAAGGACGGGGGAGGATAGTTATCGCGCCGCGCCCTTCGGCACCGCGCCGACATGCGGCTTCATCGGATGCGTGACCGGCACGAGCTTGCTCTCGCTCATCTCGACCGGCGTTCCTCCGGCCGGGCAATTGGCGGGCTTCAGCGGGCAATAGATGAACGAGCCGATGTCGGTCGAGATCGCGGCCAAGCCTGACTTGTTGATGCCCCATATCTGCACATTGGTCGCGCCCGGCACGTCGATCCAGGTGAAGGTGTTGGTGTTGGTGTCGAGCACGAAGGCGTGGAAGTTCTCATCGACGTCCAGCACCGCGCCGGTCGCGATGCCTTTGTCGTTCAGGCCTTCGATATCCGTGGTGCCGCTGCCGTCGGCATCGATGGTCTGAAGCGCTGCGCCGTTCAGGATGAAGCCGTGCTGGACGTGATCGGTATCGACATACCAGCCGGCGACCACGCCGAGGCTGGTGATCGCGCGCGCATCGACGCGAAGGGTGTCGATGCCGAGGCTGAGATCGAAGCGATATTTGCCCTTGCGGCCTTCATAGCCGATCTGCGTGTTCGTGGAGGGATCGGAGATGTAGTCGCCGACGGTGCTGCCGCGCTTGTTGATGCCCTGGTTGATGCCGTCGAGCACGACGCCGGCCTTCTTGTAGGTCTTGAGTGCGCCGTCATGGGTGAGGAAGAATTCCGGCCCATTGTTGAAGCCCGCGTCGGGCGCGAAGCCCACCATGTCGCCGGAATTGTTGATGCCCCGGATCTCGGTGCCGAGCGCGGTGCCGCCATAGTCGAACGACGTGTACGTGCCGTTCAATGGGCCATGGAAGCCGTGCTCGATGCCGTCGGCATTGGCGTATTCGCCCACGATCTCGCCATTGTCGTTGATGTCGAATATCCCGGTCGTCGTGCTGCCGGGAAACGGCGTCACGGGCACGAGGGTGGCGGGGTGGCTGAGCGCGGGCCCGGCCAGCAAACAGGTGAGTCCGAGCACGATCTTCGAGCGCATCGATGTTTCTCCGCTTGAGCCCCGTCCGACGCCCCGAGCAAAGCAGATTTTCCGGCATAAAAAAACCGCGGCGCCCCTTTTGGGAGCGCCGCGGCCGTCTTGAGACGCTTCGGGAAAGCTATTGCAGTGCCGCGCCCTTCGGCAGGACCTGCTTGGCCGTCGAATGGCCTTTCTTGGCCTCGACCAGGCGCCGCATCTCTGCGGGCGAGACGTGCATGGTCTTGACGTCGACCTCGATCGCCGCCGCGCCCGTGCTCGGGCATTTGCTCGGCTTGAGGTCGCAATAGATGTACGGGCCCGCATCCGAGGTCACCGCGATCAGGCCTTTCTTGTTGACGCCCCAGGCCTGGGTGAACGACGCCGCGTTGGGATCGTCGATCTCGGTGAAAGTGGCGCCCGAAATGTCGTACGAGAAGCTGTGGACGATGCCGCTCGTGTCCTGCCACTGGCCCGACGCAAGACCGTCGTCGTTGACGCCTTCGAGAACGGTGTAGTTCTCATTCGGGCCGGGGTCGATCACCTGGGTGGTCACGCCGCCGGAGATGACCGTGCCGATCTGCAGGCCGGTGCCGCCATTGACATAGAAGCCCACGACCGTGCCGGCCGCGTTGACGCCGCGCTCACCGGTATAGGCCGAGGAGAACGACCCCGTCACGTCGCTCTTCCATTTGTACTTCTTGCCGAGCTGGCCGAAGATCGTGCCGCTGCCGGCCGTGTCGCAATAGTCGCCGGCGAACTGCTCGTTCTTGTTCAAGCCTTGAGCCTCGCCGAACAGCGGCGTGCCGTCCTTGGTGATCTGCTGGGCATCGCCGCCGACCTTCAATTCCCATTCGGGGAAATTGCAGTGCACGTCGGTGATGTTCGAGAAGCCGGTGAGCCACTTTCCGTCGCCGCTGATCGCGCGCGCCTGCGTCGAGGTCTGTCCCGACAAGTCGAACGAGGTATAGGTGCCGTCGATCGTGCCGTAGAAGCCGTGGCTGTTGCCGTCGGAACCGACATAGCTGCCGCCGATCGTGCCGCCGTCATCGGTGATGCCGAACACGGTCGTCGTCGTGGCACCCGGGAACGGGATGACCGGGATGAGCTGAGCCTTGCGGGCATCAGCCGCAGTCGATGCCAATACCAGCCCCGACACCCCCAGTGCCAACATCATCGTGTTGCGAATTCGCATGAAGTCCTCCTTGATTTAAGCCCCAACGTTGCGCGAAGCGTAGCGATTAAGCTTTGTTAAGGTCAATCGCGCGAAGGTGAAATCCCGCCCCTATGTTTCGCGCCATGACGGGAACTTTCCCGCCTTGTGCCCTTGAAACAGGCACTTGCCGCAACCATCTCCCGTATGCCGCAGCGCCGTTCCCCCATGGCGTGCGGCCCCAAGGTGGTTAATTCCACCTAGGGCGCGCGCTGGAAAGCGTGCATTCGAAGCAGCCTGTCGCCGGAGCGCGTCCCCCCTCGCTCCGGCGACTTTTTTTGTGCTGCGTGGAGTCACCTCCCCCTTGTGGGGAGGTCGAAAAATGCGAAGCGTTTTTCGGGTGGGGCCGGCGCAAGCCCCCCACCCGACGTGCTCGCTTCGCTGCGCGCGTCGACCTCCCCACAAGGGGGAGGTGAAAAATCGCCGCGCACTCCGCCTTACGCCGCCGCCTTCTTCGTCGCCACGATCTGGTCGGCGAGCTTGCCGCTGAGCTCGGCCAGGTGATCGAACGCCGTCTCGAACGTGCCCACGCCTTGCGTCAGCGAACGCAGGTCGATGATGAGATCGGCGAGCTCCGATTGCGGCATCTGCGCCTCGACCGTGTCCCAGCCCCTCCAGCCGTCGCGCGCGTCGAAGCCCATGAGCTGACCTCGCCGGCTGCTCACCACCTGGTTGGCCTTGGCGGTGGCGTCGCTCGGCACGTGGATCTTCACATGCATGATCGGCTCGAGCAGCACCGGCGCGCAATTGGGCATGCCTTCCTGCATTGCGATGCGGCCCGCGGTCTGGAACGCGGCGTCGGAGGAGTCGACGGCGTGGTAGGAGCCGTCGATCAGCGCCACCGAGACGTCGACGACGGGAAAGCCGAGCGGCCCTTCCTTCAGATACTCGATGACGCCTTTCTCGACCGAGGGGATCCACTGGCGCGGCACCACGCCGCCCTTGATCTGGTCGAGGAAGGCGAACTGGCTGCCGCGCGGCAGGGGCTTGATCTCGATGATCACGTCGCCGAACTGGCCGTGGCCGCCCGACTGGCGCTTGTGGCGGCCGTGCTGGGTGACGCCCTTCTTGATCGTCTCCTTGTAGGGCACGCGCGGGCGATGGGTCAGCAGCTTGAGGCCGTATTTGCTTTGCAGCTTCTCCACCGCGACCTTCAGATGGATCTCGCCCTGGCCTTCGAGCGCCATCTCCTGCAATTCCGCGTTCTGGTCGAAATGCAGCGACGGATCCTCCTCGCGCAGCTTGGCGATCGCGGCGGTGAGCTTGACCTCGTCCTTGCGGTCCGCCGCCTCGATGGCGAGGCGGTAGACGGGCGTGAGATGCTCGACCTTGGGCCCGGCCGGCACTTTCTTCGACGTCGACAGCATGTCGCCGGTGACGACGCCTTCGAGACGCCCGAGCGCCACGGTGTCGCCGGCCTGCGCTTCGCCGAGCTTGGTCTGCGCGTCGCCCTTGAGCGCGAAGACGCCGCCGACGCGCGCGTCGCCGCCGCCCGCGGTGTGCAGCACCGCGCCGTCCTTCAGCGTTCCCGCCATCACGCGGCCGAGCGAGATCTTGCCGCCATGGCTCGAATGGAAGGTCTTGAGCACCTGCACGACCGCGTCGGCACCGGCTTCGAGCTTGAGCCGCGAGGCGGCCGCGCCCACGGTCGGCACTTCGTGGCGCAGCGCCTTGAGCAGCCGCTCGACGCCGTTGTTGGTCTCGGCCGAGCCGAGCAGCGCGGGGACGACGAGGCCTTCCGCCAGCTCGCGCGAGAGATCGGCGAAAATCTCGTCGCGCGGCGGCTCGACGTCGGAGAGCAATTCCTCCATCAGATGCTCGTCATAGTCGGCGAGCTTCTCCAGCATCGCGAAGCGCTCGGCCTTTTCCGTGTCCTTGTCGGAGATCTCGACCAGCTCGGCGGCGGAACCGGGCTTGAACACCCAGGCGCGCTCGAGTGCCAGGTCGACGAAACCGGTGACTGTGCCGCCCTCGACGATCGGGATCTGGCGCACGAGCAGCGGCGTGTCGCTCACCTCGCGCAGCGCCTCCAGGAGATCGCGCAGATTGCCGTCGGCCTTGTCGATCTTGTTGACGAAAAGGAAGTGGGGAATGCGAAGATCGCTCAGCCGCTTCAAGTAGGGCTTGAGCATCTGCATCTTCGCGGGCTCGGGCTCGCACACCACGACCGCGGCGTCGATGCCGGGAAGGACGTTCAGCGTCTCCTGCAGGAATTCGATCGAACCGGGGCAGTCGAGGAAGGTGAAGCTCTCGTCGAGGTATTTCGCCGTCGCGACGTTGACTTCCACGCTCATCTGCCGCTCGCGCGCCTCGGCGCTCGCGTCGCCCACCGTGTTCTTCTGCGCCACCGAGCCTTTGCGCTGGACCGCGCCGGCGGCAAAGAGAATGCTCTCCAGCAACGTCGTCTTGCCGCTGCCGTATGGTCCCACCAGGGCCACGGTACGTGGCCCTTTTCCTCCATTGGACATGATCGCCTCCATCACCCTTTACACAGGGCGTCGAGGCGCGGCGGGCGCTTGTTTCCCAAGGCATTGGGCGGCGTCACGCGCCCCGCTAGAGGGCGATGCTCGCGCCGTTCCGGCGGCGTTGCAAGGCCTTGACGCGGACGCGCGAGGTCAGGTGGAGATGGGCGGCATGCCTGCGGATTCGGCGCGTTCGAGCTTGCGCAGCGAGAGCGCCTCGACCGTCCCTTCGAGCACCGCGATCAGGGCGCCGCGGTCTTTCCTGCGCACCGCGTCCGCGGCGGTTTCGTTGAGGAACGCCGACGGCGCGATGAAGCCCACCGGAGCGGCGACGGTGAGATAGAGCGGCACGCGCGCCTCGATCCACTGCGCGACGAGGCCGGGAAGCTCGGCGTTGCCGAGCGCGCCGGGCCTGAGCAGCATGATCTGCACGCCGCTGTTCGCGCGATAGCCCGGCGGATTGTCCTTCGTCTTGGGGATGAGCACGATGCCGGCGCGGTCGGGACGCCATTGGTCGCCGAGCGCCGCCATCACGCGCCAGCCGCATTCGAAGTCGCTGCAGGTCCGGGGCCGCGTCTCATAGATCGCGCACAGGCAATCGTCGCGCAGATTGGGACAGCGCACGCCCGCGAGCTTCTTCAGGCTCGGCGCGTTGATATGCAGCTCCGTGCAGCAGACCGTGCAGCCGCCGCATTCGCGTCCGGGGACGAGGGGCATTGCGCTTCCCGCAGGTCGTCTCGAAGCCAGTCTATTCGCCCGCGCGGATTATCCAAACAAGACCGGATACAGCGCCGCGACGCCGAACAGAGTCGCGTTGTAGCCGGCATGGATCGCGAACGGCCCCCACAAAGAGCGCGTGAGCGTCGCCAGCGTCGCCGCTACCGTGCCTACGAAGGCGATCGTTGCAGTGATGACCCAGCCCTCCAGGCCCGGATGCGTCACCAGGCGCATGTGGAGAAGCGCGAAGACGGCGGCGCTCGCCGCGATGGCCAGCGGCGCGGCCATCTTGCGACTGAGCCAGCTGAGCAGCACGCCACGGAAATAGAACTCCTCGGCGAAAGGCACGATCAGCGCGCCGCAGAGAAGGCCGAGCGGCAGACCGGACGGCGAATGCGGGACGATCTCGCGCTCCGCTTTCGTCACGTGAAACTGGACGAGCGAATGCGCCGCAAGCTGCGAAGTCATGTACATCGTCAGCAGCGCCAGGCACACGCCGCCCGCCAACGCCATCAGGAAAACGCCCCACCTTATCGCCCCGAAACGCGCCACCAGCGCGTCCTTCGCCACGCGGCGTGCAACACGCCAGACATAGAAAATCCCCACGATGTCGAAGCTCGCCGTGAAGAGCTGCGTCGCGGTCCCGTTCGTCGTCAGGTCCGAATACAGCCTTGCGATTTCACCCTTCGATGCGCCGAAAGTATCCTTCGCTGCGAGAGCGATCGTCATGGCGAGAAGCAACAGGCCCAGCCATGTGAGCATGGCCTGAACCGGAAGGAACACGTCCTGCCAGCGCACGTATTTGCCCTCGCGCCACGTCCCGGACGTGTCTTCCCCGCTATCGTCCTGCATCGATGCCCCCAACCCTGCCGCATTAGGGCATGGCAGGCCCACGAAGCCAAATGGGCAGCGCTTTACCTTAAGTTCCCGCAAAACCGCTGGATGCGGCGGCAGGCTTCCTCCAGAAGCGCGTTCGAGGTCGCGTAGGAGACGCGGAAGAAGGGCGAGAGCCCGAACGCGGCGCCATGCACCGCGGCCACGCCTTCGGTCTCGAGAAGCTCGGTGACGAAATCCTCGTCGTTTGCGATCGTCCTGCCCGAGGGCGCGGTCTTGCCGATCAGCCTGGCGACGGAGGGATAGACGTAGAACGCGCCTTCGGGCTTGGGGCATTCGAGGCCGTGCGCCTGGTTGAGCATCGAAACGACGAGGTCGCGGCGCTCCTCGAACACTTTCTGGAATTTCGGGATGAAGTCCTGCGGGCCGTTCAACGCCTACACGCTCGCCCATTGCGAGATCGAGGACGCGTTCGAGGCCGATTGCGATTGCAGCTTGGCGAGCGCCTTGATCAGCGGCTCCGGTCCGCCGCAATAGCCGATGCGCCAGCCGGTCATTGCATAGGCCTTCGACACGCCGTTCATCGTCAGCGTGCGCTCGTAAAGGGCAGGGACAGCCTGCGCGATGGTGTGGAACGTGAAGCCGCCATAGACGAGGTGCTCGTACATGTCGTCGGTCAGCACCCAGACGTGAGGATGCTTGAGCAGCACTTCGCCCAGCGCCTGCAATTCCTCGCGCGTGTAGCAGGCGCCGGTCGGATTGCCGGGCTGGTTCAGGATCAGCCATTTGGTCCTGGGCGTGATCGCGCGCGCGAGCGCTTCGGGGCGCAGCTTGAAGCCGTCCGCCATATGCGTCTGCGGCATCACCGGCTTGCCGCCGGCGAGCAGCACGATATCGGGATAGCTCACCCAGTAGGGCGCGGGGACGACGACCTCGTCGCCCGCGTTCAAGGTCGCCATCATCGCGTTGTAGATGATCGCCTTGCCGCCGGGCGCGACGAAGGTCTGCGCCGGGGTGTAGTCGAGATCGTTCTCGCGCTTGAACTTGGCCGCGATGGCCTTGCGCAGTTCGGGGATGCCTTCGACCGCGGTGTATTTGGTCTCGCCGCGGCGAATGGCGGCGATGGCGGCCTCCTTGATGTTGTCCGGCGTGTCGAAATCGGGCTCGCCGACGCCCAGGCTGATCACGTCGCGTCCGGCGGCGATCAGGTCGCGCGCCTTCTGGGTCGCGGCTATGGTCGGCGACGGCTTGATGCGGCCGAGCGATTCGGACAGGAAGCCTGCGGGGAGATTTTTCGACATCGAGGACATGGGCCCACTTGTAAAAGGCTTTTGCTGATTTTCAACCCTGGCGCCGCTATGCTGGGCAGCCATGCGCAAGATCGTCCTCTTCGCCGCCTTGATCGGCCTGACCGCATGCTCGCATCCGGCGCCGCCGCAGGGGCGCTGGGAGGGCACTTATGAGTCGAGCGACGTGATGATCGCCGCCCGCCTGGAGATCGAGGCCGACGGCCAGGTCCGCGTCAGCGCGCCCGATCTTCTCGATATCGGACCGGACGAGCGCGACGCGGCGCGCGCGAAGCTAGCCTCCGACCTCGACGCCGCCTGGGACGGCGTGGCGCCCAGGCCGATGGATTTCGACGGCGAGACCTTCCGCAAACCCGGGGGCGTCGCGCCGCAGATGATCTGGAAGGCGAAGTCGAAGCAGATGTGGCTCGTCGTCTATCTCGGCACCCATCCGGCTCTGCGCATCGCGATGCGCGAAGTCGGCGACTTCAGCGACAACCCGTTCGGGGGCTGATTATCCTCCCCCGTCCTTACGGGGGAGGTGGCGCGAAGCGCCGGAGGGTGACTTCCCCCTCCGCCTCGCTGACGCTCGGCGCCTCCCCCGTAAGGACGGGGGAGGATGAAGGTCACTCCATCTCTATCGAATCGACCCGGTTCGGATAGAACGCGAGATATCCCGCGATACCGGCGACGGCCGGGTAGGGCGTCTCATAGGTCCATACCGCGTTTTGCGCGCCCGGCAGGCTGTAATACGAGGCATCGCCCTTGTAGGGACAATGGGTCTTGTGATCGCTGCGCGTGAGCAGCGACATGTCGGCGTCCGCGCGTGGGACGTACTGCACCGGCGGATAGCTCGCTTCCCTCAGTGTCAGCGCCGCACGCGTATCGGCTATGACCTTGCCGCCGGCCTTGACGACGACGCGGCCGGATGCCGGCGCGATGGCGATCGGATGATCGGGTCCGGGTGTTTTCATGGGGCTCACCATTTGTGGAAGCTGAAGAAGGCGGCGAGACTGAGAAAGCCGAACGCCACCAGGTGGTTCCATTTGAGCGTCTCGCCCAGATAGGTCACCGAGAAGATCGCGAAGACGCCGAGCGTGATCACCTCCTGGATGGTCTTGAGCTGGGCGGCGTTGTAGACGCGATAACCGTAATGGTTGGCGGGCACGGCCAGGCAGTACTCGAAGAAGGAGATGCCCCAGCCCGCCAGCACCAGGATCCAGAGCGGCGTGTTGGGGTAGCGAAGCTGGCCGTACCAGGCGAACGTCATGAAGATGTTGGAGCCGCAGAGCAGCAGGATAGGCAGGATTTGCGCCGAGGTCATGATTGGCACTCACGGGATCGTGTTGCGGATAGCCGCCCATGGCCGGACGGCTTCGTGGACCCCAGATTACCGGAAATGGTATGATGCGCACGCTTTTCGGGAGGTTCTGATGAGGGCTCTGGCGTCTGTTCTCGGTGCGGCGGGTCTTCTGCTTTCGATGTCCGCCGTCCACGCCGCCGTGACCGTGCTCGGTCCCGGTCCGGCAAAGGAATGCTTCGACTTCGCCGAAAACGGCGGGGACCTGCATGAGGGCCTCGTGCGCTGCAGCTTCGCGCTGGACACGACGCTGCAGGTCAGCGACCGTGCGGCGACCTATGTCAATCGCGGCGTCATTCATCTGGGACTTCACGAGAACGACGAAGCCATCAAGGACATCGACGCCGGTATAGCGCTCGATCCCGTCCTCGGCGACGGCTACGTCGATCGCGCTGCGGTGCTGATGTCGCTCGGCCGCTACGACGAGGCGCTCAAGGACATCAACAAGGGCATCGAGCTCGGTTCGCACCGCCCGCATTTCGCATATTACGATCGCGCAATCATCGACGAGCACAACGGCGACATCGGCGCCGCCTATCACGACTACAAGAAGGCGCTCGAGCTCGAGCCGAACTTCTCGCTCGCGGCCGGCGAGTTGAAGCGCTTCCGAGTCGTCAAGCACAATGCCGGCGGGACGTGAGTCGAATCGCGTCCTGCTGAGCTCGTCGAAGCATGAGGGAAGCGCCGATAACCGGATGTCTTTTTATTCATCCGCTCCCCGCACCGCTTTTTCGTCGCGACATGAGCCCCCGTAGGGCCGAGCGACAGATCGTTACAATTTCTGGGTTGGCCGCGCGGGTGTTGGAATTCACTCTAGCGGCGCCCCGTACTTCCTCGGCGTTCCCCAGTGACGGGTACGGCGCAAGGACGGCCGGGTCACGCTTCGATGCCCCCACATCGTTCCATGGCCCGGCCGCCCAACTCCCGCCGCAAACCAAGGTTTCGGTAGGATTCCCGGGCTCTGTGGCAGAGCCGGGACTTGTCTTGACGCGCCGGGCCTCTATCTATGGACGGGCCTTTCGCATTTGAGTGAGTCATTCGATGAAGATTCTGCTGCGCACCCTGTCTCTGGGCGTATCGGTGCTTGCGCTCGCCGCCTGCCAGAGCGACCCGCCCGTGGCGCTCAAGACGTCCGAGATGCCGGGCGCGTTCGTGGCGCCCATGACCAAGAGCAGCCAGGTATGGCCGACCGCGGATTGGTGGACCGGCTTCAACAGCCCTGAGCTCACGCAGCTCGAAACCAACGCGGAGCAGGCCAATCTAGATCTCGCCGCCGCCGCGGCGCGCGTGGTGCAGGCGCGCGGCCAGACCGGCCTTGCCGCGTCCGCGCTCTTTCCCGCCGTCGATCTCGAAGGCGACGCGACGCGCTCCAGCTCCCACGAGACGATCCTCGGCACCGGCGGCAAGACCAAGACGGTTTCAGTCACGGGCAACACCTTCGGCGTGTCGCTGAACGCGAGCTATGAAGTCGATTTCTGGGGCCTGGCGCAGGACAATCTGCGCGCGGCGCAGAACAATTCGCGCTCGGCGCTCTATGCGCAGCGCGTCGTGGCGCTCACCGTCACCTCCGACGTCGCCGACACCTATCTCGACGTGCTGGCGCTGCGCGACCGCATCGCCATCGCCAAGAACAACGTCGACGCGGCGCAGCGCATCCTCAAGATCGTCGAGGCCAAGGTCTCGAACGGCGTGTCCTCCAACCTCGATCTCGCGCAGCAGCGCGCGATCCTGGCGCAGGTCGAGTCCATCGTGCCCTCGCTCGAGGAGCAGGAGCGCGAGGCGCGCTATGCGCTTGCCGTCCTCGAAGGCCGTCCGCCGGAGGGCTTCGACGTCAAGGCGCAGACGATCAACGGCGTCACAGCGCCGGTGGTGCAGCCGGACATGCCGTCGTCGCTGCTCGTGCGCCGTCCCGACATCGCCGAGGCCGAGGCCAATCTTTTGTCCGCGCATGCGAGCGTGGACGCGGCGCGCGCCGCGTTCCTGCCGCAGATCGGGCTCACCGCGTCCGGCGGCTACCTGAACCCGCAGATCGGCCAGCTGTTCAATCCATCCAGCCTTGCGTGGAGCGTCGGCGCTTCGCTCCTGCAGACGATCTTCGACGGCGGCGCCAAGACCTCGCAGCTCGACGTCAACAAGGGCCGCGAGACCGAACTCGTTGCCGATTACCGCAGCACCGTCTTCAACGCGCTCTCCGACACCGAAAGCTCGCTCGGCCAGGTCACGAGCCTTGCCCAGCAGGAAGCTTTCGTCACCGACCAGGTGAAGAACGCCGCCGAAGCGTTCCGCATCTCCGAACTGCAATACCGCGAGGGCGTCGCCGACCTCCTCGCCGTGCTGCAGACGCAGCAGACGCTGTTCACCGCGCAGGACACGCTGGTGCAGATCAAGCTGGCGCGGCTGCAGGCGGGCGTGAGCCTCTATCGCGCGCTCGGCGGCGGCTGGACGGTCGACCAGGACAAGGACCAGCCCACGCGCAACGACTTCAACCCGCTGCCGATCCCGCTGTAGCGCGCCTGGACGAACTCACCCTTCGACAGGCTCAGGGTGAGGGGCCGAGCTCACTGATGCAGTCCCTCATGCTGAGCCCGTCGAAGCATGAGGGTAGCGCTGAACGCGGTTTGCCTACGCCGCCACCACGATGATGTGGTCCGGCGTCTCGCCGTCGTCGGCGAGCGGCGCCATGATCGATTCGTGGCTGAAGGTGTGCCTGTCGCCAGGGCGGAAATAGAGGCCGCGATAGGCGCATACCTCGCGCCGGCGCATTGCGCGCGCATACAGCCTGGCGAGTTGCGCTCCATAGCCCGGGACGCGCGCGTTTATGTCGTCGGTGGTGTTGCCCTGCAGCACCATGCCCTGCTGGATGTTCACCTGATCGCCGGAGATGCGGAAATAGAAGTTCCGGCCGCCCTCGAGCGCCTGCGCCAGCGTCATGTATTTCAGGAAGCCCTTCATCGCGCGCGGCGTCATGTCGGCGCGCGCGGGCATGCGACGCGCGCCCCGCAGGCGCTGCCAGGTCTCGAGCGCCTCGCGCACCACCGGATTGCGCAGCTCGTCGAGCGCGATGGCGGTGCGCACGCGCTGCGGCGCGGCCTGCGCATCGGGCAGGGTCGTCAGTGCCGGATCGTCAGGGTTCTCGCGTCCCATGACACCGGATTCTCGCAGAAATTGCTTAACGCGAGGCAAAGGCGGAGCCTCGGCGAACTCACCCTTCGACAAGCTCAGGGTGAGGGCCGGAACTCATTGAGGCAGTCCCTCATGCTGAGCCTGTCGAAGCATGAGGGTTTCGCAGGCCGATCGGTCGAGCTGCCGCTACCAGGTCTCGAGGCGGCGGCCTTCCTTGTCGGTGAACGAACCGACGATGATCATGATGAAGTCGACCAGCGCCCAGATGCCGAATCCGGCCAGCGTAAAGATCATCAGGATGCCCGTGCCGATCTTGCCGACATAGAAGCGATGGGCGCCGAAAAGCGAGAGGAAGAAGCAGAGCAGCAGCGCAACCGTGCGGCTCTTGGGGCTGACGCCCTCGGCCACCACGGCCGACGGGTTCGGCGCGCCGCATTTCGGGCAAGCCAGCGCCTCGCGCGACATGACGGCCGCGCACGACCGGCAATATTGTTCCTGAGCTCCCAGCGCCTGCCGCGAGCCGTTTGTCTCAATGGATGCCATTTGCCCCTTCTCCCTGTTCGCGAAACGCGAACATTACGCGACCGCAACATACAGGAGGCGCCATAGCGGTCAATGCAGCTCCATTTTCGCATAAGGCGCCGATCAACCTCTCATTGCGGCGGTTAAGCACGCTGCTTAACCTGTACGAAGAGATTCGCTGTCGCGCGGGGACGAATCGCGGCACGGATCGGGCAGGGGGTGCTCATGACGGCACGAAGAAGTCGCAAACGGTTGCGCGGGACCAAGCCGCGCAGCCATCTCACCGGGCCATTCCGCCGCATCGCCGCGGCCGCGCCGCGCACCGCGCCGGAGCGCAGGCGCGTCCGTTCCACGCGCGTCTGAGGCGCGATTTGCGCGACACTCCCGCGGCGGCCACAATGCGCGCCGGGGAGTGACCATTGCCGGGCTTCGATTTTCCGCCGTTCGAACTTCCGCCGCAGGCGCGAGCGCTTCGCTGCGAGGTGCGCGCGTTCCTCGCTGATGCGCTGGCGGATAAGCCTTCGGTTGAACGCGCGCGCTCCTGGTCGGGCGGCAGCCGTGAGTTCAGCCGGAAGTTGGGCGCGCGGGGCTGGATCGGGATGACCTGGCCCAAGACGTATGGCGGCCGCGAGCGCTCCTATGCCGAACGCTACGTCGTGATCGAGGAGCTCTTGGTCGCCGGCGCGCCCGTCGGGTCGCATTGGGTCGCCGACCGGCAGAGCGGGCCTTTGCTGCTGCGCTTCGGCACGGAGGAGCAACGCCAGGCGCTTCTGCCCGCGATCGCGCGGGGCGAGCTCTGCTTCTGCATCGGCATGAGCGAGCCGGGCGCAGGCTCCGATCTCGCCGCCGTCCGCACCCGCGCGCGCCGCGTCGACGGCGGGTGGAAGGTGTCGGGCCAGAAGATCTGGACCTCCAACGCGCAGCACGCCGACTGGATGATCGCGCTGGTGCGCACCGGCGATGCCGAGCAGAAGCACGCGGGATTGAGCCAGCTTCTCGTCGACATGAAGAGCGCGGGCGTGACGGTGAAGCCCATCGCCAATCTCACCGGCGAGAGCCACTTCAACGAAGTCTTCCTCGACGATGTCTTTGTCCCCGAGACGATGCTGATCGGCGCCGAGGGCGACGGCTGGCGCCAGGTCGGCGCCGAGCTCGCCTATGAGCGCAGCGGGCCGGAGCGCTATCTCTCCAGCATCAGAGTGTTCCTGGAATTCCTCCGCGTCGTGGGACCCAAGCCCAGCGAAGCCGAGCGGTTGCTGATCGGCGAGATGACGGCGCGTATGTGGACGCTGCGCCAGATGTCGCTGTCGGTCGTCGGCAAGCTCGCCGCGGGCGAGAACCCGGCGGTTGCCGCCGCGGTGGTCAAGGACCTCGGCACCTCGCTCGAGCAGGACATCCCGCGCGCGGTGCAGGCGATGGCGGGAGCGAGCGACGAGGCGTTCGAGCGCACGCTCTCCTATCTGCTGCAGACCTCGCCGTCCTTCTCGCTGCGCGGCGGCACGCGCGAGATCCTGCGCGGGATCATCGCGAGGGAGCTGGGGCTTCGATGAGCGAGCTGCGCGCCCTGCTTGCCGACACGACCGAACGCGTGCTCGCCAATGCGCCCGATTGGGCGAAGGTCGAGGAGGCGGGGCTCGCGAAAGTCCTCGTCCCCGAAAGCGAAGGCGGCTTCGGCGGCAATTGGGAAGACGCGCTGATCGTCATCCGTGCCTGCGGCTATCACGCGGTCGACCTGCCGCTGCCCGAGGCGATCCTCGAAAGCTCGGGCGCGAAGGACAAGGAGTTGTTCGCCGCGATGATGCTGGCGGCCAAGATGGCGGGCGCGCTGCAGGCGGCGCTCGATCTGTCGGTCGAATACACGCGCCAGCGCCAGCAATTCGGCAAGCCGCTCGCGGGCTTCCAGGCGATCCAGCAGCAGCTCGCCGTGTTCGCGGAAGAGACGGCGGCTGCGAACATGGCAGCGGCAGCCGCGTTCCGTGCTGCCGATCGCGGCGACGCCTGGTTCGAGATCGCCTGCGCCAAGCTGCGCGCCAACCAGGCGGCGCGCGTCTCGACCGGCATCGCGCATCAGGTGCACGGCGCGATGGGCTTCACCGCGGAATATCGCCTGCAGCACCTGACGCGGCGTTTGTGGAAATGGGGCTCGGAGCACGGCAATGAGCGCTTCTGGTCCGATCGCATCGGCGCGCGCATCGCCGCACGGGGTCCGGAAAACTTCTGGGCGGATCTGACGGAGTAGGCGGTGAAAGATTCGAGGGCTCACGCCAAACTGTCATCCCCGGCGAGCATCGCGTGCGAAGCCCGCGATGCGAGGGAGGGGGACCCAGGTCGACAGAATTGTTTCGCTCTTTCCACCCGGGTCCCCTTCCCCTCGCATTGCTGTCGCAATGCTCGGCCGGGGATGACAATTTTGGTTGGCGGGCTCTAGGCCGTGCTGGTTACAGTGGCGCGATTTCGCGATCCCTGGGAGGCGGAGATGTTCCGCGGCAGGCTCGAAGCCGAGGACATCCCCGCCTTTATCATCCATCCGTATCATGTCGGGATGAACTGGTCCTGGTCGCGTGCGCTCCATGGCGTCAAGGTCCAGGTGCTGCGCGATGACGCGACGGACGCGCTCGCTGTCATGGAGCGCTGCCGGTCGGGCGCCTACAGCGCCGAGCTGCTCGAGATGTTCGGCTGGCTGGGCGAGCCGCAATGCTCCCATTGCGGCTCGATCGAATGCGAAAAGCGCGGGACCGTCGCCGATGCCGCGATCGGGCTCGTCGTCGCCTTCTTCTTTTCAATCGTCCTCCCGCCCTCCAGGTGGCGGCGAACCTGCCGTAGCTGCGGCAAGCGGTGGGTGAAGTAGAGCAAGCGGCTCTCACCCTTCGACAGGCTCAGGGTGAGGGACGGTGCGAACGGCACACTTAAGCAGTCCCTCATCCTGAGCTTGTCGAAGGATGAGGGGCGTCGTCGCTGTCCCCCCAATTGCCCTCCACCTCCAGAACTGATAAATTGTCAGTTCTGAAAATCCCGAGAAAAACCCATGAACGCGCCCTTCCGCCTGGACGTCCTCGATGTCGCCATCATCGGCGCCGGGTTTTCCGGGCTTTGCATGGCGATCAAGCTGAAAGAGGCGGGGCGCACGAACTTCCGCGTCTTCGAGAAGGCGGCCGATATCGGCGGCACCTGGTACCTGAACCGCTATCCCGGTTGTGCCTGCGACGTGCCCTCGCACCTCTATTCCTTCTCCTTCGACCAGAACTCCCACTGGTCGCGCGCCTATTCCCCGGCGCCGGAGATCTGGCGCTATCAGAAGGCCACCGCCGAGAAGCACGGCGTCATGCCTTTCATCCGCTGCAACGCCGAGGTCGCGCGCGCCGAATATGACGAGGACGCGCAGCTCTGGCGGCTGACGCTGGCGAGCGGCGAGAGCGTCGTTGCGCGCGCGCTGGTGGCGGGCGCCGGCATCCTGCATGTGCCGTTCCATCCGACGATCAAGGGCGCTGAGAGCTTTGCCGGCAAGACGATGCATACCGCGAATTGGGACGATGCCTACGATCTTGCGGGCAAACGCGTCGCCGTCATCGGCACCGGCGCGAGCGCGGTCCAGCTGGTCCCCGCGATCGCAGGCCAAGCCGGCCATCTCGATGTCTATCAGCGCACGCCGGGCTGGGTGATCCCGCGCATGGACTACGATTTCAAGGAGACGTCGAAGACGCGCTTCGCGCGCTTCCCGTTCCTGCAGCGGCTGTTCCGCAACCTCATCTATTGGCGCGCGGAGATGCTGGCCTATGGCTTCACGCAGAACGTCAAGGTGATCGCCCGGTTCCAGAAGCTAGCCGAAACCTATCTGGAAAAGGCCGTGCCCGATCCCGCGTTGCGCGCCAAGCTGACGCCGGATTTTCCCCTGGGCTGCAAGCGCGTGCTGATCTCCGACGACTACTATCCCGCCCTGCAGCGCGAAAACGTAGAGGTGATCACGGATGCGATCTCCGAGATCCGCAGCAACGGTGTCGTGACCGCGGACGGCAGGCTGCGCGAGGCGGATGCGATCCTCTACGCGACGGGCTTCCGCGTCACGGACTGGCTGAGCCATGTCGACATCCGGGGCAAGGGTGGCCGCAGGCTCATCGACGATTGGAAGGACGGCGCGTCCGCCTATTACGGCGTCGCGGTGAACGGCTTTCCCAACATGTTCCTGCTGCTCGGCCCGAACACCGGGCTTGGCCACAACTCGGTCGTGTTCATGATCGAGGCGCAGGTGCGCTACGCGCTCGACTGCATGACATGGCTGTGGGCCGGCGCGGGCAGCGTCGAGGTGAAGGCCGAAATACAGGACGCTTTCAACAAGGACTTGGCCCAGCGCATGAAGCGCACGGTGTGGATGAGCGGCTGCAAGAGCTGGTATCTCAACGCCAACGGCACCAACTCGACGCTCTGGCCGGGCTTCACCGTGACCTATTGGTGGAAGACCCGCGCCGCGGCGAAGCGCGACTTCGAAATCGCTCCAGCCGTCGTGCCGCAGAAAGTGGCGGCGTAGGTGCGGGGCGGCTCTCACCCTTCGGCAAGCTCAGGGTGAGGGATCGGCGAGACCCTTCATCCTGAGCTTGTCGAAGGATGAAGGGGCGGCTCGGTCTCAAACCTCATACCCCAACTCGCGCAGCAGCGGTCCGGCGACCGCTTCATAGCGCGCGCGGTCTTCCGGCTTCATCGCGCTGCGCCAGCGGCCGATGCGGGTTTCGTCGAGCGGCGTCTGCACGCGCTCATGGATCGACATGAAGGTGGCAAGATCGCCCGGCGTGCGCTCCGCAGGCCCGAACGGGCGCTTGTATTCGGCGAGCCGCCCTGGCGCGGATTTGTGATAGTCGAGCATCGCCGGATCGAAGGCGAGATTGAGGTCGGCACAGATGTGCTCCAGCGTATCCTTCGGACGCGCGACCAGCGCCTCGAAACGCACTTCGCGGTAGTGCGCGAGCGCGCCTGCCTGCGCCCTGGCTGCCTGGATGCCGTCGACCCACAATCTGGCGAGCGCCTCGAAATCGTCGCCGGGCCCGAACCACAATCCCTGGCGCGACAGCGCGTTGTCGCGCCCGTCGCGGATGACATGGATGAAATGCGCTTCGGGCAGCAGCCGCTGGATCGCTTCCATGCTGCGCAGATAGAAGCCCGTCTTGTCGCCCCAGCGCGGTTTTCCGCGCCGGTTCGCATAGAGCCGGTAGAACGTGCGGATCGCCTCGGACAGCGAAAACGGCTCGAGCGCATCGAGCGCGGCCTCCAGGCTCTCCGTGTCGAGCGCGAAATTCTCCCAGGTCTCGGATTTGGTCACGATCTCCACGAACTGCGCGCGCGTGACGTCGTCCTGCCTGGCGAGCTGGTGCAGGAAATGCGTCTCGCCGGGGATCGCGAGCGCTGGGTGCGCATCGAGCATCAGCCTGAGCAGCGTCGTGCCCGAACGCCCCACCCCGACGATGAACGGCGCCGGCGTCATTCCGAGGACATCGCGTTCAGCTTCGGGAACGGCTCGGAGGGGACCGGCCGGCCGAGGAAGCCGCACAGTTCCGGCCAGCCCTGGCCCGCGAACAGATCGAGCACGAGAAGCTTGCCCTTGGGCTTGTCGGAGAAGAAATGCCGCACGCGCGCGTCGAAGGCGCGATAGGCCTCGGAGAGGCTGTCGGCGTTGAGATAGAGTCCGAACTCGAGCGCGGCGTGCTCGAATTTGTGCGGGCAATCGGCGCGGTCGAACACGGCGCGCAGCCCCTCGATATCGCCGGCCCAGCTGTGCCGGTCGTGATGCTCGCCGAACGATTTCAGCCACGGCTCCAGCGGCCGCGTGGTGAGCACGAAGCGCGCGTTCGGATATTGATGATAGAGCTTCTCCATCTCCGCCGAGACGCAGCAATCCGTCGCGGCCCCGAGCATGAAGTAGTCCACATCGGAAAGGAGCTGGTGGGTGAGCGGGTTGGTCCAATGCGCCGTGTCGATGCCGAGCAGGTCCAGCGCAGCCGAAAGCGACGTCGTGCCGGTGCGCGACAGCCCGATGCCGAACACCTTCTCTTCCGCGAACACCTCGCGGCGCGGCCTGGCCAGCCGGTCGCGCACGCGCTCGAGCATGAAGAGCCGGCGGGATGTCGCGAGCGCCGCGCGCTGCGCGTCGAAGACGCTCACGAATTCGCCGAAGCGTTCGAGCGCCAGCAGCAATCCAAGCTCGAGCTCGGGGTCCGCTTCGTCCGCCGCGCGCAGCCGCGAAAGCAGCCTGTCCCACGGCGCGCCGCGCGAGCCGCGCTCGACGAGCCGCGGGATGAACTGGAAACAGGTTTCGATGTCCTGCACCGATCGCGCGCGCGATTCCAGATCGAGAAGCAGCGTGGCCGCCTCGTCGACCGCACCGAGCAGCACCAGCAACTGCAGCGCCGCATCGGCATCCTGGGGCGCGATCTCGCCCAGCACGTGGCGCTTGAGTGCTTGGCGCCGCGCGTCGCGGTCGGAGGCCGCCCGGCCGCTCTCGATTGCGGCGCGCACATAGCCCGCCTGTGCGGCGATGTCCGCGGGATCCTCCTTGATCAGGCCGCGAAAGATGCCTTGCGCTTCGTCGAACCGCCCAAGCCGCATGAGAAGCTGGGCGCGCTGGCGCGTCCAGACATGCACGGATTTGCCGGGATAGGCCGCGATGCAGCGCGTGAACAACTCGAGCGCGCGGGCATCGTCGCCGCGCCGCGCGGCAGTCCAGGCGAGGCCGTCGAGGCCCGCCGGCAGCTGGGGATGGTCCTGCGCCAGCGCGCCGTAGATCGCCTCCGCCTCGTCGAGCCGGTCCAGGCGGCGCAGCGCATTGGCCTTTTGCGACAGCCAGTGGGGCCGCACCCCGAAGCGCGCGATGCAGAGGTCGAAACGCGCAAGCGCCTCGTCCCAGCGCCTCTCGGCCACCGCTTCGCGTCCCCACGCCGCCCAATCCTGGGGATCGTTCGACGCTGGCGCGCCCGCGAGCTCCGCGCCGCGCGCCGTTCCGGTATCGGCAGACATGACAGTGCTCAGTTGGTCCCCAGCATACGAACGCACAGTTGGGCAGTTCGCTGCCTTGTGCAAGGGCGTGAAGCGGCGGTTCTCACCGCCCGGTTGCAATGTTAGCGTGGGGCATGGGGAACGCGCCGGACAAGACCATCTTCATCAGCCGCGCCGGCGCCGACAAGGAGCTGGCGATCCGGATCGCTAAGGTTCTGCGCGGCGCGGGTCACGAAGTCATTCTCCAGGACGAGACCTTCGGTCATCAGGGGTTCCTGTCGCGCATGAACGACGCGCTCGAAACCGGCGCTCGGGTGATCGCGCTTCTCTCGCCGGACTATCTTCGCAGTGACAATTGCGCCGCCGAATGGCAAGGCGCGATCAAAGGCGACCCGCTCAACCGCAAGCAGCGGCTGATCCTCTTCCGGGCCTGCGCGTGTCGGCCGCCGGCGCTGATCTCGCAGATTCCCTATGTCGACCTGATGGATGTCCGCGAAGATCCGGTCAGGCTTGCGACAACCGTCCTGAATGCGGTGGCGCGGGGCGCGGCCGGCCCTGACAACGCACCCGGCACGCTCATAGATCCCGACGCGGTGTGGGAGGTGCCGTCCTTCACCGGGCGCGGCGAAGCGCTCGAAGAGCTCCACAAGGCGCTCTTCGCCGAAGGCGGCATGGCGGCGGTGACCGCCGTCCACGGCACGGGCGGCATGGGCAAGTCGGCGCTGGCGCGCGAATATGCGCGACGCCACCGGCAGGACTATTCGATCCTGTGGTGGCTGAACGCGGAGACCGAGGACGGCATCATCGGCGGCCTGATCCGGCTGGGCGCGCGGTTCATTCCCGGGCTCGACCGGGAGAAAGACCGCACCCAAGCCGCCAAGCTCGCTCTCGAACGCGTTTTCGCGCCGCTGCATAAGCCGGCGCTGCTCATCTTCGACAACGTCGAGAAGCAGGAGCTGCTGCGCAAATGGAAGCCGCAGGAGAACTGCCACATTCTCGTGACCTCGCGCCTGCACGGCTGGGGCGGCGGGTTTCACCCAGTGGAGATCAACGAGTGGCCGCCCGAGGACGCGCGCGACTACCTGATGCGCGAGAGCGCCCGCGCCGATCTGAAGACCGCCGATGCTGACGAGATCGCCAAGACCCTCGGCTATCTCCCGCTCGCGCTCGCCCACACCGCCGCTGTGCTGCGCGACAATCCCGCGATGACGGCGAAATCCTATCTCGCGCGCATCGAAACCTTGCTCGACCGCGCGCCTGAAGGCGCCGAATACGGCAACGCCGTCTTCGCCACTTTTCAAGAAGCCTTGGCTCAAGCCGAGAAACGCGTCCCCGGCGCCGCGGCGATCCTCTGCCTTGCAGCGTTCTATGCGCCCGATGACATCCCCTTCGAATTGTTAGAGCAGAAACCGAATATATATCCCAACGACCTCGCGCCGGTGTTCGATAACGGTACCAAAGCTGCGTCATTGCGTGCCGCCTTGGCGGATCCGCAAATCCGCGAAGACGCCTTGAGCGCCCTAGCCTCGCTCAGCTTGATTGCGCTCGATCTGGATACGCGTGATTTCTCCGCGCACCGTCTGATACAGGTTGCTTGCCGCGATTTGACCGACGACAGCCGATTCAAATGGATCAGTGTTGCTGTCCGCGCTATAAGTGCGAGCTATCCCAACGGCAAATTTGGCACTTGGCCGTCTTGCGAAAGGCTTTCGCGACACGCCGAAGCGGTTGCGAATTGCGCGCCTGACTCTATTGGACCTCCCTTGTCCCAATTGCTGGGGCGGCTGGACTACTATTTGAGCCAGCGCGCGCAATTTGCGCGAGCGGAGGGGGCGTCTAGGCGCGCCCTTGTTATTAACGAGAAATTTTACGGCCCTGATGATTCGAACGTGGCGAGAAGTCTCAACAACCTCGCCGACCTATTGCGAGAGACGCAGCGTACGGATGAAGCCGAACCGCTTATGCGTCGCGCCCTCGCTATTGAAGAGAAAGCTCATGGCTCCGCTCAGTCAACGGCAGCCTGCCTGGTCAGTCTCGGGAGTTTGCTGCGCGAAACCCACCGTTATGAAGAAGCCGAACAATTTATCCGTCGCGCACTCGCAATAGACGAGAAAATCCACGGCCCTGATCATCCGGAAGTGGCGACTGACCTCAACAACCTCGCTCACGTTTTAATAGCAACCGATCGTTTTGTTGAGGCCGAACCACTCCTGAGGCGCGGAGTAATGATAGACGAGAAATGGTCCGCTCCCAATGATCCCAGCTTAGCGGTTGGTCTCTGCAACCTCGCCGGATTATTACTGTCCACGAATCGCGTGGCAGAGGCTGCTCCAATGGCGAAGCGAGCAGTTTCAATCTTCCTTGGGTCGCTTGGCGAAGATCATCCGCACACGAAGTCCGCGATGAAGGTCTATGCAACAATCCTCGCGAAGCTCGACGCCCAACCCACTCCCTAACCCTTCGGCGCGAACCCCACGCTCAGCGCGCGGAACGCTTCGCCGCTGATCGTCTCGAAGCTGCATTCGTTGCCGAGCTTGCCGGCGAGCTGCAGGACGACGGCGCCGTGCAGGGCGGACCAGAAGACGTGGCCGATCAGGATCGGGTCGCCGGCCAGCACGCCCGCGTCGACCAGGCCGCGCACATAGTCGGTCATCGTCCTGCGCGCGCGCGTCGTGGCGCGGACGAGATCGGGATAGTCCGCCTCGTCGGGCTGGGCCATGTCGAACATCAGCCGGTAGGAGGCCGGCTCGTTGAACGCGAAATTGATATAGGCATCGCCCACCGCGCCGCTGCGCGAGACGGCATCGGCATGGCCGGCATAGGCGTTCTCCAGCGCCTCCGCGAACCGGTCGAAGGCGTTGGCGCGCACCGCGGCCAGGATCTCGTCCTTGTCCTTGAAATAGCGGTAGGGGGTCATGGCGCTGACGCCGAGCTCGGCGGCGACCTCGCGCATGGTGAAGCCCTCGCGGCCCTTTTCCGCGAAGATTCGGGTGGCCGCGGCGATCAGTTTCCCGCGGAAATCGGCCAAATCGGCTGAGGTCAGTACGCGCGGCAAAGAAAAATCCCCCGTCAGGTCTTGAAGTTGAGGTCCCTATACACTATAAATTTACACGGTAAAATACCTCTCTCCCTTGGAGGCCTCACCGTGAACGCTCCCGTCCGGATCAATCCCTATCTTACGGGTAATTTCGCGCCACTCCACAGCGAGGACGATTTCCCGGTCCTCACGATAAAGGGAGAATTCCCGGCGGCGCTTCGCGGCTCGTACTACCGCAACGGGCCCAACCCCCAATTCGAGCCGCGCGACGCAAACCATCACTGGTTCGCGGGCGACGGCATGATCCACGCCTTCCATATCGACGCCGGCAAGGTCTCCTATCTCAACCGCTATGTGCATACGAACAAGTACATGCTCGAGCACGCGGCCGGCCGTTCACTGTTCGGCACGTTCGGAAATCCGCTGACCTCCGATCCGCAGGTCGCGGGCAAGGACAGCGGCGTCGCCAACACCAACATCGTCTGGCATGCGGGCAGGCTGCTGGCGCTGGAGGAGGGGCACAATCCGTTCGAGCTCGATCCGGTGACGCTGGGTTCGCGCGGCTATCGCGATTACGCGGGCGCGGCACTTCGCTTCACCGCGCATCCCAAGCTCGATCCCGAGACCGGCGAGATGGTGTTCTTCGGCTATTCGGCCGGCGCGTTCTTCAGCAACAAGGTCGCTTACGGCGTCGCGGACAAGACAGGCAAGGTCACGCGGCTCGATACTTTCGAGACGCCCTATTCGAGCATGATCCACGACTTCTTCGTGACGAAGAACCACGTGATGTTCCCCGTGCTGCCGCTGACCGGCAGCATGGAGCGTGTCGTGAAGGGTGGCCCGGCCTATGCCTGGGAGCCGGGCAAGGGCGCCTATGTCGGCGTCATGCGCCGCGACGGCGATGTCGGCTCGATCCGCTGGTACCAGACCGATCCCTGCTACGTCTTCCATCCGATGAACATGTGGGAGGACGGCGGCAAGATCTTCATCGATGTGATGCAGTACGCGAACGCGCCCCTGTTCCCCAACGCCGACGGCTCGCCGGGCAAGCCCGCCGGCGCGCGGCTGGTGCGCTGGACGCTCGATCCGGGCGGCAACACCGATACCGTCAAACAGGAGAAGCTCGACGACCTCTTGGGCGAGTTCCCGCGCTTCGACGAACGCCGCGCCGGGCTCTCCTATCGCCACGGCTACTACGCGGCGAGCGCGGCGGGGCTCGAGAAGGTGCTGTTCGACTCCATCGCCCATGTCGACTTCAAGACGGGCAGGCGCGTCATGCACACCTTCGCCGACGGCCAGCCGGGCGAGCCTCTGTTCGTGCCGCGCGCGCCGGATGCGGCCGAGGGTGAGGGCTTCCTCGTCACGCTCGTCTATCGCCCGAGCGAGGACCGCAGCGACCTCGCCGTGTTCGACGCGATGAACGTCGACAACGGCCCGATCGGCTGGGCCGAGCTGCCGCGCCGCGTGCCGTTCGGCTTCCACGGCAATTGGCGCTAGGCTTGAGATAAATCGCGCGGTCCGCCTTGTGAAGAGCGGGGTGCGTGACTACTTCAGCCGGGATATTTCATCGGAGACGGGCGTGGGTCATCTGTTCAACGCATTCAAGCCGCTGTTGAGCGACTTCCTGTCGACCATCGTCCTGATCGTCTTCCTGTCGGCCACCGACAACCTCGTCCTTTCGGTTTCCGCAGCCATGGCGACGGCGGTGATCCAGATCGCGGTCGAGAAATGGCGCGCGCGGCCGATCAGCGTCATGCAATGGGCGAGCGCCGCGCTCGTCGTCGTGCTGGGTTCGATGTCCATCGCCACTCACAGCTTGCTGTTCGCGGAGATCAAGCCCACCGTCGCCAACGCGGCGATCGGCTTCGTGATGCTGGTGCCGAACTGGCAGGGACGCTATCTGCCCGCGATCGTGCGCGACAACGTTTCGTCCACGGCGCTTGTGGTGTGGGGTTATGTCTGGTCGGCGCAGCAATTCGCGCTCGCGGCGGTCAACCTCTTCGTCGCGCTCGAGCTGGGCCGGAAGGTCTGGCTCGAATATACCGCCTTCGTTCCCATCTCGACCTCGATCGCGCTGTTCCTCGTCCAGTATGCCTGGCTGCGCCTGACGGTAAGACGCAACATCCGCGCGCGCATGGCGGCGCAGCCGGCATAGGCTTTGGGCGCGCGCCTTGCTATAGGATCGCCGACGGGCAGGTCGGGCGATGCTGAGTTCCTTATCCAGGCGGCTTTTGGCGCTCCTCTCCAGGGCGGCGGCGGTCCTGGTCGGCGCCGTCGTGGCGCTCCTCTTCTGCGTCGCCTCGTTCTCCTCGGCTTACGAGATCCTCGGCCATTCGCGGGATTTCCAGGCGCTCGGGATGGTGCTGCTCCCGCTCTATGTCGTCTTCTGCGTGGTGGTCCACGAAGCCGGCCACGCGGCCGCTGCACGGCTCTGCGGCTGGAAAGTCCATCTGATCTCGATCATGGGCCTGGCATATCGCCCGGCGACCGGCCAGTTCCATCGCACGGGCCGCGAGTGGCGCGCGCGTTCCGGCTTCGTCTTCGCCACGCCGCGCGACGACGGCGCTTGGGACCGGAGCTGGGCCGTCGTCGTGCTCGGTGGCCCGCTCGCCAATTTCGCGACCGCGGGAATCCTCTATACCGTGATGGAGGCGGTCCAAATCGGCCCGCGTCTCACCGGCCTCATGGGCGGGATCGCGCTCTGCTCGTTGACGATGGGCTTGGCGAACCTGATGCCGTTCGCGCGCGGCCCGCACCGCAAGAGCGACGGCGGACACCTGCTCGACATGATCCTCGGGCGGAAGCTCAGCGCGGATATGCGCGATGCCTATCGGGTCACAGGGCTGGTCTACGACCGCGTGCCCTTGGATGGCTGGGATGCGGCGCTGATAGCGCGGCTCGAGAGCGCGAAGCCTGCCCCGCAATTCGACGCCACCCGAATATCGGCATTGGTGAACTACTACCTGGTGCGCGGCGACGTCCGGCGCGCGCACGCCAATATGGAGGGCTGGGCCCGGTCGACCGATGTTCCGCGAACCTTCGCCCCGGCGCGGGCTTTTCTCGTCGCCATCGTCGAGCGCGACCCCGACAAGGCCGAGAAGATCCTGGAGTCGACGCCGGAGGCCATGCGCAAATCCTCGTTCAACTATCTGCGCACGGCGGCGATAATCCTGGCCTTGCGCGGTCGCGACGAGGCGGCGCGCGCGGCTGCCGCGCGGGCGCGCGTGGCGGCACGCAAATATGCCGTGAATCTCGACAAGGACGATGAGCTCATCTTTCAGTCCATCGAGCGCGGCGAGCCGGTGCCGGATCGTTTCGAGCGGGAAGCGGCATGAGCCCCAAGCTTCTCGGTATCCTGAACATCACGGAAGACTCCTTCTCCGACGGCGGGAAATTCCTCGATCCCGCCGCCGCGCTGGAGCAGGCGCGTGCGCTCGCGAAGGACGCGGACGCGATCGATCTCGGCGCCGCATCGTCGAAGCCTGACGCGATCCCCGTCGCGCCGGAGATCGAGATCGCGCGGCTCGCGCCGGTCGTCGCGATGCTGAAAGGCGAGGGCGTGCCCGTTTCCGTCGATACCTTCGCGCCCGAGGTGCAGCGCTGGGCGCTGTCGCAGGACGTCGGCTATCTCAACGACGTGCGCGGCTTTCCCGATCGGGGCTTCTATCCGGCGCTCGCGGAATCGCGCGCCAAGCTGATCATGATGTTTTCCGTGGAAGGCCTCGGCCCGGCGACGCGCCTGCGCGTGCCGGTGGAAGAGCTTCCCGGACGCATGTCGCGCTTCTTCGAGAGGCGCATCATGGCGCTGACCGGGGCCGGCGTCTCCGCGGACCGCCTGATCCTCGATCCCGGCATGGGGCTTTTCCTGGGCAGCCACCCTGACGCGTCGTTCGCGGTGCTGCGCCGCGTCGCCGATCTCAAGCGCGAGTTCGAGTTGCCGGTGCTGATCTCGGTGTCGCGCAAATCCTTCCTGCGCAATCTGGTGGGCCGCAGCGTCGCCGGGATCGGCCCCGCGACGCTCACAGCCGAGCTCTTCGCCGTTCGTCAGGGCGCGGACTATATCCGCACCCACGACCCCGGGGCGCTCAAGGATGCGCTGAAAGTCCTGGAAACCCTCGGCAATAACGCGTGATTTCGCACCCCTTAAGGTTTTGATACGATTGGGGTATAGGATCGGCCTCTCCGGCCCAGGAACGGATCATGACCCGCAAATTGTTCGGCACCGACGGCGTGCGCGGCCTCGCCAACAAATTCCCCATGACGCCCGAGGTCGCGATGAAGGTCGGCATGGCGGCGGGGCGCATCTTCACGCGCGGCGAGCATCGCCATCGCGTGGTGATCGGCAAGGATACGCGCCTTTCGGGGTACATGATCGAATCCGCCCTGGTCGCGGGCTTCACCTCGGTCGGCATGGACGTGTTCCAGTTCGGCCCGCTGCCGACGCCGGCAGTGGCGATGCTCACGCGCTCGCTGCGTGCCGACATCGGCGTGATGATCTCCGCCTCGCACAACCAGTTCCACGACAACGGCATCAAGCTCTTCGGCCCCGACGGCGAGAAGCTCTCCGACGCGCATGAGATGGAGATCGAGGCGTTGATGATGAGCGGACTCGAGGAGGGGCTGGCCAGCTCCGCCACGATCGGCCGCGCCAAGCGCATCGACGATTCCCAAGCACGCTACATCGAGTTCGCCAAGCGTACCTTCCCGCGCAACCATCGCCTCGACGGCCTGCGCATCGTGCTCGATTGCGCCAACGGTGCCGCCTACAAGGTCGCGCCCGAAGTATTGTGGGAGCTCGGCGCCGACATCGTCACCATCGGCGTCGAGCCCAACGGCCTCAACATCAACCACGAATGCGGCTCGACCGCGCCCGAGGCGATGCAGCGCCGCGTGCGCGATGTGCGCGCCGATTTCGGCATCGCGCTCGACGGCGACGCCGACCGCGTGGTGATGGCCGACGAGCAGGGCCGCATCATCGACGGCGACCAGATCCTCGCGCTCATCGCGCGCTCATGGTCGAAGTCGGGGCAGCTCAAGGGCGGCGGCGTCGTCGGAACCGTCATGTCCAATGCCGGGCTCGACCGTTATCTGCAGAGCCTGGGCCTCAAGCTCGCGCGCGCGCAGGTCGGCGACCGCTACGTCATCGAGGAGATGAAGAAGGGCGGCTTCAACGTCGGCGGCGAGCAATCGGGCCATATCGTGCTTTCGGATTTCGCCACAACCGGCGACGGCTTGGTCGCCGCACTCCAGGTGCTGGCCGTGCTCGCGACCGATCACCAGAAGGCGAGCGACGCGGCGCATCTCTACGAGCCCTTGCCGCAGGTGCTGGAGAATGTGCGCTTCAAGAAGGGCATGCCGCTCGATGACGCGCGCGTGAAGAAATGCATCGAGGCCGGCACCGCGCGCCTCAACGGCGCGGGCCGCATCCTGGTGCGCAAATCGGGCACCGAGCCCGTCATCCGCGTCATGGCCGAGGGCGACGACGAGAAGCTGGTGCGCCAGATCGTGCGCGAGATCGCCGCCAGCATCGAGGAAGCCGCGGCGTGAAGCCGCCGCGCGTTCTGGTCATCGCGGGATCGGATTCCAGCGCCGGCGCAGGCATCCAGGCCGACCTCAAGACGGCGCAGGCCTTCGGCTGCTACGCGATGACCGCGGTCACCGCGGTGACGGTGCAGAATACGAAAAGCGTGCGCGCCGTCCATATGGTGCCGCCCGGCATCGTCGCCGGACAGATCGAAGCCTGCCTCACCGACATCGGCGCCGACGCGATCAAGATCGGCATGCTGGGCTCGGTGAAGCTGATCAAGGCCGTTGCGGCCGTGCTGAAACGCGTGCGCGTGCCCATCGTGCTCGATCCGGTGATGCTCTCGACCAGCGGCAGCCGTTTGCTGGCGAAAGGCGCCGAGAAGGCGCTCGTCGAAGAGCTGTTCCCGCTCGCGGCGCTGGTCACGCCCAACCTGCCCGAGACGCGCGCGCTCGTGGGCCGCGGCGACGCCGAGGCCTGCGGGCGCAAGCTGATCGCGCTGGGAGCGAAGGCGGCGCTGATCAAAGGCGGCCACGCGACACGATCCACTGTCGACGACGTGCTGGTGTGGAGCGGCGGCGTGGAAATCTACGCGTTTCCGCGCATCCGCACGAAGCACACGCACGGCACGGGCTGCACGCTCTCCACCGCCATCGCCTGCGGCCTGGCGCGGAAGCACTCGCTGCCGCTCGCGACAGGCAAGGCGCGCGAATACGTGCAGCGCGCGATCGAGACCGCGCCGGGCCTCGGCAAGGGCCACGGCCCGCTCAATCATTCGGTTTAGCAAAACCTGTCATTCCCGGCCGAGCGACGCCGCTGGCGTCGCGAGGGGAAGGGAACTCAGGTGGGTAGACTGGTCTTGTCCTCTCCGCCTGGGTCCCCTTCCCCTCGCACCGCTGTCGCGGTGCTCGGCCGGGGATGACAATTTGAGCTAGGCGATGGCTTTGTCGAGCTTGCCCCGGATGATCGCTTCCGCCTCGCTGACGATGCGCTCGATCAGGTCCTTGCAGGTCGGGATGTCGTGGATCAGGCCTTGCGTCTGTCCGGCCGACCAGATGCCGTAATCGGTGTCGCCGCTGTCGTAGACCTGGGCGCCGCGCGTGCCGGCGACTAGGTCTTTGATGTCCTCGAACTTGGCGCCGCCGCGGCGCTCGATGGCGACGACTTGCTGGCTGATCGCGTTCTTCGCGACGCGCGCGGTGTTGTGCATCGTGCGGAAGATGAGATCGGTGCCGCGTTCGTCGTTGGCGACGATCGCCTGCTTCACGTTCTCATGGATCTCGGCCTCCTCAGTCGCCATGAAGCGCGTGCCCATGTTGACGCCGTCGCAGCCGAGCGCGAGCGCCGCCACCAGCCCGCGCGCATCCGCCATGCCGCCCGAGGCGAGCAGCGGGATCGAGAGCTTGTCGGCAGTCGCAGGGAACAGGATCAGGCCGCCCACGTCGTCTTCGCCGGGGTGCCCGGCGCATTCCAGCCCGTCGATCGAGACGCAGTCGACGCCGATCGACTGCGCCTTCACCGCGTGGCGCACGCTGGTGCATTTGTGGATCACCTTGACGCCCGCCTCCCTGAACGCGGGCAGGTGCGGCGCGGGATTGTTGCCCGCGGTCTCGACGATCTTGACGCCCGATTCGATGATCACCTGGCGGTACTCGTCGTAAGGCACCGGATTGATCGTCGGCAGGATGGTGAGATTGACGCCGATGGGCTTGTTCGTCATCTCGCGGCATTTCTTGATCTCGGCCGCGAGCTTCTCGGGCGAGCCCGGGGTAAGCGCGGTGATGAAGCCGAGCGCGCCGGCATTGGCGACGGCGGCGACGAGCTTGGCCTTGCCGACCCGCGTCATGCCGCCCATCGTGATCGGCACCTCGACGCCGAACATCTCGGTGAAGCGTGTTTTCAGCATGGAATGTCCCTTCAAATGGCGATGGGACGAGCGTGCCGCCCGCGCGATGTGTGCGCAAGGCCTATTAAAGGGCTGACGCTACGTCGGTCTTGCGGAAATCGGCGCCTTTGTAGAGCAACGGCTCGCCCGCGGCTTTCGCCAACGCATAGGCGAAGCAATCGCCGAAATTGAGCCGCGCCTTGTGTCCGCTACCTTTACCGAAATCGCGATAGGCTTCACGTGCGATGCCCATCTGCGTCACGTCCA
>Ga0265318_10000459_pt1 | contig 30439 bp, 27 predicted proteins | sample 4821metaG_FD_192431 | JGI IMG/M metagenome (GOLD analysis project Ga0265318, IMG submission 192431) | Rhizosphere microbial communities from Carex aquatilis grown in University of Washington, Seatle, WA, United States - 4-8-21 metaG | ecosystem: Host-associated > Plants > Roots > Rhizosphere >... | reverse complement strand
CCCCCGCGCCCGCGGCGGTTCCCTCGCAGTTTTCGTGACGTTTCTATAGATGTTTCTATTGACCGAATGACCGTAGCGGCGCTCTTCTCGTCGTCGAAGGAGATTCGAACATGGCGAAATCGAACACGGCGAAGGCGAAACCCCTCTCGAAGAGCGCGATCCTCCAGGCGGTCGCAGACGCGATCGGCGAGGAGGTCTCCCGCAAACACGTCAAGCAGGTCGTCGAAACTCTCGTCGATGTCGGGCACCGGGAGCTCAAGAAGAACGGCGTTTTCGTGCTACCCGGGTTCGCCAAGTTCGTCGTCGTCAAGAAACCAGCGCGGCCGGCGCGTGAGGGCATCAATCCTTTCACGAAAGAAAAGCAAAAATTCGCCGCCAAACCCGCAAGCAAGGGCGTGCGCGCGAGGCCCGTCAAGGCCATCAAGGATGCCGTGACCTGATTGCGCGGGCGACAACCCCGTACTTCACCAGTTCCGGCGCAGCCAAATGCAGCCGGCCGTCGAAGCCGGCCGGCGGGCTACGCCCTGGCGCACCTTCTGTGAGGAGTTGACCCGAGCGCCTGGGACGGACAGACTCCGTGCCGCATGGACCTCACAAAGGCAAAGCACGAGAGCAAGAAGTGGCTACTTCGTACCGCGGTCGCCGCGGTGCTCCTCCTGATCGTCGGGTCTACCCTCTACACGCTCTTTACGATCAATTACGCGTACTCGAAGGGGGAGCGCGTCGGCTTCGTGCAGAAGCTCTCGAAGCGGGGCTGGCTTTGCAAGACGAACGAAGGCGAGCTCGCGATGGTGAATATGGCCGGCCAGCAGGCGACCATTTTTTCCTTTTCGGTGCCGGACGACAAGGTGGCTCGAGAAATCGAATCGTACGCAGGCCACCGCGTAATGCTCGAATACGAAGAGCACCAGGGCATCCCGTCGAGCTGCTTCGGCGACACTCCCTACTTCGTGACCGGTGTGAAGAAAACGGAGTAGGTCGGGAACGGTTTCAGGGGCCCAGTCCTTGGGCGACCGCCGAGACGAGCCTGCCGGCCCACAGGTCGTTCGAGGCCGCGTCTTTGAACGCGCTCCGGCCGACGACGACGATGACGCCGTGATCGGGGTCGATCCGCCATATGGCCCCGGACGAAGCGCCATGACCGATGACGTTTGGTCCGAGGACGCCCCGCTCGCGCGGACCGGGTGGATCGGTCATGAAAGCCAGGCCGATACCGGCCTCAATCGTCCGATCGTCCAACCCGGGGGCAAAGTCGGCGACGCGCCGCGGGCGCAAGGTTTCGAGAAAGCCTGGATTGAAGAAGCGATAGGGGCCATATCGACCGTCCTGAAGAATCATCTGCCCGAGCTTTGCGAGGTACGACGCCGTGAACGCGTCACCGAATCCAAGGTCGAGCTGGCTGACGGGCTCGGCGAACGGCCGTTCCATGCTTTCGTAGAGAAGGCGCCAAATCGACTGACCCGTTACGAGCTCGAGCGCTTTTCCGACGAGGTTCATGTCGTCGCCGTTGTACCGAACGCGCGTGCCCGGGCTGGTGAACACCGCGTCCTCGACGAGCAATGCGTTGTCGAGAAACGCGTTGAACAGCCCGCCGTGGGACGCGTGCTCGCTCAAGCCGCTCACGTGGGCAAAACAATGCCTATAGGTGATCTTCGCCGTTCGCGGATCCTGCCAGTCGGGGAGAACGCTGCCCACCGGCCGATCGAAATCGAGCAGGCCCTGGTCGACTGCGCGTGCGAACGTCAGCCCCGCGACCGTCTTTCCGATGCTCGCCGGATAGAACGTCTCGTCCTTGGAGAATCCGTTGAAAGCCTCGTGCAGGAACACGACTCCGCGACGGACAATCAATACGACGAACGGATTGGGATCTTCTTTCGCCCAGTCGCGAGCTACCGCCCGGACTTTGTCGGCGGTTCCGGACCGAACTCCCGCCATCGTTTCCGTTCCGACCCGGAGCTCGGGCGCCGGAGGGGAAAGCCGCTCGACCGGCGGGAGCGGCCTCGGGATCCTGCCTTCGATCGCGATCCGCAAGCGCAGTTGCTGTTCGGCCGTTTGAATGAAGCCGCTGTGCAGCCATAGGGGCTCGTCTTTCGGCGGCGGGTGTTCGCCGAGCCGTGCGAGAGCAAGGGCGGCGATGGCGCCGTCGCGACCGCGCGCGAACGCCTCAGCGGCTCCGAGCCAAAAGTGACGCGAGAGCTCCGCCTTCTGCGGTTCATTGAAATCGAGTGGCCAGGCGCCTCGCAGCCGCGGCGGCTCTCTCGTCGGGGGCGACGGAAACGAGGGGACCGCGCCGAGGGGCAGCTTCGCAAATGGAACGAACTGGCGGTAGGCGTATCCGTCGCGCGTCGTCGTTTCGACGAGCGCCGAGTACGGTCCCTCACCCACCGGTCGCGCCGACGGGGCGAGATCCGGCCCGTACCACGCGACCCGCATTTGCTGACTTCCGAAGACTCGCTCGGCCGCGCTCGGATTGCTCCAGACGAGGTCCGGGAAGGAGTCGTCCAACAGAAAGCCGCCCAGCGCGGGGACTGGCTGAAACGATTCCAGGTGGCGCCGGAGGTCTCTGGCCAAGAAACGATTTCGCCCCTCACCGTCGAACACGCGCAGCGCGAAGGCCCAGCTGCCCGTGCCGTTCTCGACTTTGACGAGCAGCCGGTTGATCCCCGCTTCGAGCGGCAGGTCGAAACGGTCGGAGTCGAGGCTGAGCGCTCGGTCTTTGGCGATGCGGTGAACTTCGTGGCCGTTGAGCCAGACGACCGCCGCATCGTCGGAGCCGAACACGGCGAGGGCCTTCTCCGGTTTGGTCACGTTCCATTGCGCGTACGCATAGGCGGTCTCCGAGTCGGTCTGCCCTCCGAACAGTTTGCCCAGATCGAGTCGGAACGAGGTGTCGAGCTCGACCTCGCGAACAGGCACGACGCGACCGGCGAACGAGAAGGTGGTGTTCGGCTCGATGCGGAAGGCAGCCTCACCACCGGACGCGGTGAGGTAGTCCATGTCGAGGCCGGGCCGCCCCGTACCCCCCGATGGGAGCCCGTTCGGAAGCGGGCCAAGCACACGAAAGGATCGTGGGCCGACGCTCGCTGGCTCGGCAAAAACTTCGGAGCGGGCGGACGCGTCGGAACCTTCCGCAGCGTCAATCGCTACGGAACGCGGGTCAACGGCGCTCGCCGGGGTGCCGCTGGGCGGGTGCCTCGTACCCTGCGGGGAACCGCACCCGGCGAGCAGCGAGAACGCCACGGGCCACGAAAAACATCTCCAATTCACCTCATTTATTGCGAGCCCTTGGGGGCGCGCACGGTCAATACGGGGCAGGGCGCCGTGCGCACCACCTTCTCGGCGACGCTACCGAGCAGAGCGTGAGCGAGACCGCGGCGGCCGTGTGTTCCGATCACGACAAGCCCGGCATTGGTCTCGGTGACAGCGCCGGCGATCTCGCTCCAGGCCGCCCCTTGACGCAACATTCCGTCGACCTCGACCCCGGGGCGCCGTGCTCGCGTCACGACCCCCTCGAGCGCCTTACCCGCGATTTCCTGAATGCGACCCACGACGTCCGCCGTGAGGGCGAAGCCCTCGGGGAAACCGTACACGGGGATCTCGTACGCGTGGACAATCGTGAGCCGCGCGCCGAGGCGCTCGGCGAGGTCGAGCGCATAGTCGAGTGCGACTTGCGCCGTTTCCCCGAAATCGTGCGCCGCCAAAATATGCTTGATGGTCGTACTCATGTGAACGCTCCCGTCGCATCGCGCCAGCCAGTTCCGGTGCTAAGGATAGGCCAAAGCCCATGCACGTGCTCGCGATCAACTGCGGCTCGTCTTCCCTGAAGTACGGGCTCTTCGAAGCGAAGGCGACGGAGGAGAAGGCTCTCTTGCGCGGCAACGTCGAGCGGATTGGCGAGGCCGTGAAAAACCACGCGGCGGCCGTCGATACCGTTTTCGCCGAACTATCGCGCAAGAACCTTCCGCCGCCCGAGGTGGTCGGGCATCGGGTCGTGCACGGTGGGGTCGATCGATCTGCGCCCGCGCTGGTCGACGATGCCTTGCTCGCCATGCTTCAGGGCCTCATCCCATTCGCACCGCTGCACCTGCCGGCGGAGATCGAAGCGATGCGCGCAGTCGCCGCTCGGTGGCCAGGTCGGCCTCAGGTCGCTTGCTTCGATACCGCGTTTCACAGCACGCTCCCAATGGTCGCGAAGCGCTACGCGGTCCCCGACGATCTGTTCGCCACCGGTGTGCGCCGGTACGGCTTCCATGGTCTCTCGTACGAATACGTGGTGGCGACCATCGGCGCGCGCGACCTCGGGCGGGCGGTGCTCGCCCACTTGGGCAGTGGCGCGAGCATGGTCGCCGTGCGCGACGGCCTCGCCGTGGACACGACGATGGGGTTCACGCCGTCCGGGGGCTTGGTCATGGCCACCCGGGCCGGAGACATCGACCCGGGGCTCCTCATCTATCTGGTCCGGCAAGGATACGACGCTCGCGCGCTCGACGTTCTCTTCAACAACCGGGCGGGAATGCTCGCTCTCAGCGGCTCGACAGGCGACGTGCGCGAGCTCCTCGCCCGCCGCGAGACGGATCCCCGCGCCGCGCTCGCTCTCGATGTCTTCGTGTGGAACGCCCGTAAGTGGCTGGGCGCGATGGTCGCGACGATCGGCGGTATCGACACCCTCGTGTTCACCGGCGGTATCGGCGAACACGCGGCGCCCGTCCGCGCGGCGATCGCGACGGGCTTCGAATACCTCGGTGTCCGGCTGGATAGCGGTCGGAACGAACGGGGTGACGCCGTCGTCAGTCCAGACGGCGCCGCCTGCCGGGTGCGCGTGGTCCCCACGGACGAAGAGCGCGTGGTCGTCCGTCACGCGCGCCGGGTGGCGGGTACGAAGACCTCACCCCCCTACCCCGGCTAGCGGGGACGAAGACCTCGATTGCCGCGGCGGGGCCGGCCGGGGCGGTCTATTGCGGCGGCGGGGCCGGCGGAGGCGGAGGCGGAATGGCCAGCTCCTCCCAGATGGGCGTGTGGTTGCTCTGATTGGACTTGAATGCGGCGCTCGTCGCGGGCTGGTTCCATATGTAGAGCGCCGGATACGTTTGAATCTTGTTGTTCTTGTCGATCGTGATCGCGGTCAAATAGAGCTGAGATGTCGGTACGGGCGACGCCGGCGCGGGAGCCTTGAAGTTGGCCACGTTGAATACGTTTCCATCTCGCGAAGACGAAAAAATGAGCCAATAATAGGTGAGACCGTCCGTACATGTTTGTACCGACGGAGACCATTTGGGCCAGCTGTTCGTGATGCCCGGACTGGAAACACCGGCGCACATCGGGGGGTCGTTCGCGGCGAGACGCGTGGCCGTGCCACCGGCGGCAGGAACGACGAAGACTTCGTCGTGCGGGTTGTAATACATCGTCTCCGTACTGGGCGCCCGATTGAATGCGACGAACGCGTCGTTCGGCGCGTAAGACGGATAGAACTCGGACCAAGTCGGGTCGGCCGCCCCCATGACGGCGGTCGCCGCGCCTCCTTTGCGAGCAGCGAACGGGATCGTGTAAAGGTCGGCGGTTCCCGTCGCGAGTCGCCCGTCTTTTCCGGCGTTCGTCGATACGTAGACGATCGACTTTCCGTCGTGGCTGAAGTTCGCAAACTCCGCTCCCCGCGTGTCGCCGGTACGCGCGAGAATCCCCCAGGTCGTCCCCAGGCCCCCGAGCACGCCCATGCCGACGTTGTACGAGTTGGCACTGATGGTCGGTGCGGCGGTCGAGCTCAAGTCGAACCAGGCCAGTCCCGAGCTCGGCTGATCGCTGCACGCACTTCCACTCCACGGATACCAGCCAGTCATGGCGGCGCTCGGCGGACAGCCGTAGCTTGCGACGGCGATGTGCTCCCCCGTTGCCCAATCGGTCTTCGAAAATGTGGGGAGACCGATCCACGGTTGGCTGAACGTCTGCGCTCCGGAGGGCGAAAGCCACGGGGGAATGGCGCCTCCCGCGTCTTTATCCACCTCGGCCACGACTCCGGTCCAAGGATAGAAGTCGACGAAAGCCACACTCGTGCCGACCCCCCCGTCCACGCCGTCGGGAATCGCGGCATGACATCCGATGCATTCCACCGAGCCGGGCTGCTGGGTTCCGTTGTTCGTTTGGAGATTCCCGCCCTGATCGCGCGAAATCTGGAGAGCGACTTGACTCGTGGTCAGCACGGACGAGACGTTCTCGTCGCCCACGTTGAACCCTTCCAACCAGGACGAGCCGTTCTTGTCGCCGACCGCCGCCCAATAGATCATCGCACCGCCGGCACCGGCGGGCGCGATTCGGAACTTGACGCTGCTGGACGTCGGCACGGACGCGGGGTCGTTCATGTTCACGGCGCGAACGGTGACCGTGATGTCTTGACCCCATATCGACGCACGCACCGTATCCCAGTCGCCCGCCGTCCCGGCCTTGTGGCCGTTCGGCATCTTCCATGTCTTGCTCGTCGTGTACGCGACGTAGTCGTTGGCCTCGCTGTCGGCGTGCAGCGTGATCTGGAAGAGGTTTTGTCCGGCTGCCGGCTGGATACGGATCCTCGGTCGGAGCCAATTCTGCGGGATGATGGTTCCGTCTTGCGGCTCGAGGATGCACGGACCGCTGCCCGCCCCGTCGGGCGCGGTGAAATGAGAGGCCGCATCCATCGGCGTTACCGCGGAACCGTCGTCGGGGTGCAGATCGATGACCGCCGTCGCCGGGAAGTCTTTGCACGCCGACGTGCAGGCAGGGGTGGTCTGCATGCACGACGTGGTGTGCGAGGTAGGGGTGTTCTGTGCGAACGGGCCGGGGCCACCGTCGGCGGCGGAGGGCAGGAGCGTGCCAATACTCCCCGCGCCGCTGCTCCCGCTCGACGTGTTGACAGCGGGGTCGCTCCCGCCCGAGCCGTTTTCGTACTGCGAGCTGACCCCCGTGCCGCCGCGCGCGCACGAGACGGCACTCGCCAAGGTCAAGACGGCTGCCGTCACACCGCGCAATCGAGAAGCATTGACCATCGACGTTTCCATCCTCCCGGTTAGCCCGCGCCGTCCGTAGTCTACGAGGGGAAGCGCAACAAGCAACGCGAAGGACGTACGAGGTGCAGCGGCGTAGCTTGGCATTGCTTTCCGGCGGGCAAAGCCCGAGGGCGTGCTTGGTCGCCCGTTTTCCGGCTCCGCCTAAAGGACCATGCTTCGCTGGATCGTTTCGAGCGACGTGAGCAGGTCTTGCGCTCCGGAGCGCAACGCAAGCTCCATCGCTTCGCGCAGATAGTCGCGAGCCTCTTGGCGGCGCTCTCGCCCATGCACTACGTGCGCGAGAGCACCCAAGACCTCCGCGCGGTCTTTGCCGCTGGGGCCCGCGACGTCGAGCGCCTCGCGAAGAACGCCTTCCGCGTCGTTCAGCTGCCCTCGCCGGCCAAGCGCCTCGCCGAGCTTGCGGCTGAAAATGAGCACCGCCCTCATTGGATCGTCCAGTTCGCCACGGAAAAGCTCGCGCCGCGCGAGTTCCAGCCCGCGCCGGAGGGCCATCACTTCGCCGTCGTGGTCCCCTCGCGCGCTCGCTCGCGCGCTGACTTTCTCGAGCAGGAGCAGCGCCTGGAACGCCGTCCCGCCCCACGTCTCGTGCATCGCTCGGACCTCGATGGGTAGCTCCCGCTCGTCGCAAAGGACCGCTGCCGCAGCGTGGAGCTCACGCTTCACTGCGGCCGGAATCGTGGTCAGAGTGACTTCGCGCACGAGGGGGTGAGACGTGCGAATGCCGTTTTGCCCGACCCCGACCATCCCGGCCCGACGCAGAAAGCCGCGGGCCTCGACGATGTCGATTTCGTCGCCCAGCATCCGAGCGACCGTAGCGTCGTCGGCGTCGTCCCCCCAAACGGCCGACGCCTGCAGCACGCGGCGGGCGTCCGGAGGCAGTCGCTCCACGCGCACGGCGATGATGTCGGCGAGTCCCGCGGGCGCTCGCCCCGATTCCTCGCGCAAGAACCGCAAGAGCTGGTCGGCGTAGAGCGGTACGACGGTTCGGCCCGGGGCAAGCTCCGGGGGGATAGGCTTGAGTGACCGTTCGAGCGCCGCCACGACATCGCTCGCGGGCAGCGCGGCGAGCACTCGCTCGTCTGCTACGTCCCGCGCCCAACCCGGATTGAACCAGGGAGCGTAGGCCACCACCACGAGCGCCGGCACCAGCGGCGGATCGTCGAGCGCGTCGGAGAAGGCGTTGCGGCTGGCCCCATCGATACAATGGAAGTCGTCGACCGCGAGGACGACGCACCGCTCGCGCCAGCGCTCGCTGGCCCTTACGAACGCCCATCTCAGCGCCTCGGCCGCGGCAAATCGCCGCTCTTCGGGCGACAACTGCCGTGCGCGCTCCGGACTCCGGTGGTCGAATACGTCCGCGAGGCCGCGGCGCGCCTCCGGCGTTGCCGCGACCCAATCGCGCGCCGCCCCACCGTCCTCCGGGAGCGAAGCGAGCTGCACGATCGCGCGCTTGAGCGCGTAGTTGCCGACCTCGGCCCAGGCTGGATCGGGTCCGGTTTGCACGACCAGGTCGCCGCTCGCGGCCACTATCTCGAGGAATGTGCCGACGAGCCGCGTCTTCCCGATTCCGATGTCGCCAACGATGCTCGCCCCCGTCAGCGAACGGGCCGCCGCGCGGCGCGCTTCGAGCCATGCCAGGTCGTCTTGCCGCCCGACGAAGGGGAGCGGCGAGGCGGATTTCTCTCCGCTTCCAGGCGGCCGAAGACTCGCGAGACCCGTGAGCTCGACCCGGGGTGCAATGGAAGCCGGGCGGAGCGAACCGCGCGCTGGAATGCTGTTCGACTGGGCGGCGGGAACCGGTGCGCCGCACTCTCCGCAGAACTTTTGAAGCGCGGGGTTGAGAGCACCGCAGGACGCGCACGGAACGGCCGCCCCGGATGTCGCTCGGAGGCTGGCGCGCTCTTCGACCTCGGCCAGCGCACCGGCCAACGCGGCCGCGAACGCGTCGGAGTCCTGGTGCCGATCCCGCGCGTCTTTCGCGAGGGCTTTGAGCGTGACTTCGACGAGTTGCGCCGGGATGCGCCGGTCGGGCGCGATCGAGCGCGGATCTTTCGGTGCCTGCGTCAGGTGCGCGAGGACGACCTGGGTGGGCGATTCGCCGTCGAAAGGCAGCCGCCCGGTCAAGAGCTGGTAGAGGATGACGCCCACCGCGTAAAGGTCGCTCCGGGGGTCGAGCTCGTCGCCGCGCGCTTGCTCCGGGCTCATGTACTCGGGCGTGCCGCAGACGATTCCCGGGCTGGTGATTCCGCGCTGGTGGGTCTCGGCCCGCATCTTCGCGAGGCCGAAGTCGACGACTTTGACGAAGTCGCCCCCGGACCGCACCGGCTCGAGGATGATGTTCTCCGGTTTGAGGTCGCGGTGAATGATGCTTTGGCTGTGCGCCTCCGCGAGCGCGGCGAGAGTCTGGCGCAAGACGTCGACGATGCGACGAAACGAGAGAAGGCCATCTTCGTACGCGACCCGGGCGAGGTCACGGCCGCGCAGGTACTCCATGACCAGATAGAGTTGCCCGTCGGGCGACTTGCCGAAGTCGATGATTCCGACCGAGTTCGGATGGTTGAGACGGCTCGTCGCACGGGCCTCCGTGATGAAGCGCGCGGCTGCGTTCTCCTCGCCGACCAGATGGGGGTGGATGATTTTGACCGCCACCGTACGGCCGAGGGTCGTTTGCTCGGCCCGGTAGACCCGGCCCATCCCACCGATTCCGACGAGCTCGAGGATGAGGTAGCCGCCAGGCAACGTGCGTCCGACGAATGGATCGTCGGCGCTGGGAGCGGCCTTGCTGACTGGAAACCCGCAAGAAGGGCAGAACCGGTGCGCGTCGTCGCAAGGGTTGGCGCACTGAGGGCACGACCGCATCAGATTTCCCCAGGCTCCGTACCGATCGGAACATCTAGAGGCTACCACGCCCGACCGGCGAGGGAACTCCGCAGCGCGACGGCGCAGCCGAGCCCGAGATTTGGCGCCGGCGGCCCGAGCTCGAGTACCATGCGGTCGTGGCCAAGCGGATCGGTGAGCTGCTGGTCGAGGCCGGCGTGCTCTCGCAGCAGCAGCTCGAACAGGCGCTTTTCGCCCAGCGCAAAGACGGACGCCGTTTGGGCCAGCTCCTCATCGAGCTCGGCCTCGTCGGGGAGACCAAGCTGACCCAGACGCTCTCGCGCCAGCTCAGCGTCCCGTGGGTGTCACTCTACCACGTCGATTTTTCGCGAAACCTTCTCAATCTCGTGCCACGAGGGGTTGCCGAGAAGTACAGCCTGGTGCCGATCTTCGTGCGCCGGGTCCGACATCACGGCGAGACGCTTTATGTCGCGATGGACGACCCCACCCGGGAAGACGCCCTCGAAGAAGTGATGCGCGCATCTTCCATGCCCGCAAAGCCGATGATCGCTTGTCCAAGTGACATCCGGGCCGCGATTCGCGTCTACTATTTGGGCGAGTCCATTGCCGAGGCACCGCCCCCAACGCCCATCGCGACGCAGGGCGCGCCCGTGCACCTCGCGGGATCACGCAGCGCCGGGCCGCCGGCGGCGGTTCCCGCACGTCAGGCCGTTCCCGCCGGAGAGCCGAGCGCCGAGGCAGTCAATGGCGAAGCTCGACCGGAGACCGATGCGCAAGTCGCCGCGGCGCACGACGGCCTGGCGCCACGGCGGATCCGGCCACGAATGATTTCCCTCACGCTCCTCGACGGCACGACGATTTCGGTGCCGGCCCCCAAGAAGCGGCCCTCCACGCCCGACGCCGACTTGCCGCTCGGCGAGGACGTGAGCGATCAGCTCACCGCGCGCGACTTGGTGAGCGCGCTCCGGGCGGTCGCGCACGGCGCGGACGCGAGCGAAATTCTAGGGACGGAGCCGCGTTGGGAGGCGATGTTCTCGGCGCTGCTGTCGATCCTGCTCCGCAGAGGCCTCATCGCCGACTGGGAGTTCATCGAAGAGTTCCGGAAGATCTGAAACAAGCTCCCGCAATCTGTGGGTCACTTGTACGAAAAGAGCTTCTGGAGCTTCGTCGCGAGCATCGGGTTGCCCGTCAGCTTGAGCTTGCCGGCGAAGAAGAGCGTCATCCCGTTGGCCGCGGGATTCTCGATGAGCTTCTGAAAGTCTTCGTCGCTCACGACGATTGTGCAATCGGCCGGGCCGGTCCCGGGCTTGCACGATGGCCCCGTCGCACTGACGTCGACGTTCCAGTCGCCGCCGGTCGGGCCGGTGATGCTTATCTGGTACCGGGCGCCGATCGTTTTCGCGTCTTCGGCGTTCCGGCCGAGCGCCGCCGGAAGTTCATCGTTGAAGAGTTTCTTGATGTCGACGGCCATCGGGTCTGCCTCCTCGGAGCGCGGCGCGGGAGTAGAGTCCTTAACGCGCGCCGTCGTCAAGCGAACGGAAGGGTTTTGTGCGAGCCGAACCGCGCGCCCGCCCGTTCACTTCGAGCAGACCCGATTCCGACCTCCGGATTTCGCGCGGTACAGGCGTTCGTCTGCGACGCGCATCATCGTCTCGGGGGTCCGCGCAGCGTCCGGGAACTCGTCGAGCGACGCATAGCCGACGCTGATGGTCACCCTCAGCACCGCCCCGCCGTGGACGACTTCGAGGCTCTCGACGGCTTGCCGCAGCCGCTCGCCGAATCGACCAACGTTGGCGTGCGAGATGCCACGAACGAGGATGACGAACTCTTCGCCGCCGAACCGCGCAAAGACGTCCTCCGCGCGAATCATCCCGGCGACGAGCGCGGCGACGTCGCGAAGAACTTGGTCGCCGGCGAGATGGCCGCTCGTATCGTTGACGCGCTTGAAGTGGTCGAGATCGAACAAGATGAGCGCGAGGCGGGTCGAGTGACGCCTGCCGTACGCGATCTCGCTCGCGAGGCGCTCGACGAGGTAACGGCGGTTGTGCGCCCGCGTAAGCGGGTCGCGGACCGATGATTCGTAGTGCTGGCGCGCGAGGCTCTCGGCTTGCGCGTCGAGAATTGCAAACGACACGACGACGTTCGGGCCGATGTGGATGCGGTCGCCGCTCGAGAGCTCCGTCCGATCGATGCGGCGGCCGCCGACGAATGTTCCGTTGGTCGACTTCAAATCTTCGAGGACGTAGCGCCGTCCCTCTTGGAGGACGATGCGCGCGTGTGCTCGGCTCGCCCCGGCGTCCTCGATGCGCACATGGGCCTCCTTGCCGCGACCGAAGACCGTCTCGGCGTCTCGCACCGAGTACACCCGTCCGATGTTCGGCCCGCTGACGACCGTCAGGAGCGCGCGGGTGGTCTGCCGGCGAGCCATCGGCGTGGGAACCGAAACGATGGCCTCGGTCGTGCGGGTGCTCGACTCTTCGTCGGCCCAGTCGGCGGCGGCTCGCGGCGACGACGGGCGCTCCTCGCCGGCCGGCGGGTCGACCGGCGGGGGCTCCTTCGTCTGCTTGGGTTGGTCGGGCATCGATGTCCGCGCGGGAGCGGTGGGGGCCCCGGATCGAGATGAACGGCCTTTCCGTGCTTTCCTTCGGTGCGCCCGGCGCGGAGCGGGCCCGAGGCTCCCGAACGATCGTACCACCAAGGCTGGACGATGTGGTTCTCGGTCGCTAAACAGCCGCGGGCACACCCATGGGGCTCCTGGAAGGCAGAGTCGCGATCGTGACGGGAGCGGGCGGCGGCATCGGGCGGGCCCACGCCCTTCTCTTCGCCAGTGAGGGAGCCAAGGTCGTCGTCAACGACGTCGGCGGTGCACGGGACGGCGGAGGTGCCGATGCAACCGCCGCAAGCCGCGTGGTCGATGAAATTCGTTCGGCGGGCGGTGTGGCGGTAGCCAACCACGCAAGCGTGGCGACGACAGACGGAGCCGCCTCCGTCGTCGCGAGCGCCGTGGATGCGTTCGGCCGGGCCGACGTGCTGGTGAACAACGCGGGCATCTTGCGCGACAAGACGTTCCTCAAAATGGACGAGACGATGTGGGACACGGTCGTTGCGGTCCACTTGAAGGGGACTTTCTTGTGCTCTCACGCGTTCGCCAAACAAGTGGTCGCGCAGGGTGGCGGGGGGCGGATTGTAAACACGACGAGCGTCAGCGGAATGCTCGGCAACTTCGGCCAAGCGAACTATTCGGCGGCCAAGGCCGGGGTCTACGGACTCACACGCACGATGTCGATCGAGCTCCAGAAGCACCGTGTCACGGTGAACGCGATCGCACCCCTCGCGAAGACGCGCATGACCGAGGATCTGCCGATGTTCCAAGGAGTGGACACCCTGACACCGGAGCACATCGCGCCGGCGGCGCTATTTCTGGCGAGCGATCTTTGCGGCGACCGCACAGGGCACGTGCTCGCGGTCGCCGGCGCCCGAATGTACGCCTTCAAAGTGGTGGAGACGCCGGGGCGCTTCAAGGAGACGGACGGCGGCGTGTGGACCGCCCGTGAAATCGCGGAGAGCTGGGACGCCATCGTCAAGGGCTGACGCTTCGACGAAACAAAGCCAAGGGTGCTAGCCTGCCCATCAATGCTCGATGCCCGCGCGCTCCTCTACGCCGCCGTCGACTACGTGCGAAAGAATCCCGACGAGATCGTGAAGGCTGCCGTCAACGCCACCGCGTTGCGGTTCGGAATGCCCATATCCGGGGTGCGCTGGCTCATGTCGCAGGCAAGGCTCCCCAAGAAGGCGCCGCGCGACATCGACATCGGCAGCGCGCCGCCTGCGATTCGCGTCAGCCTGTCGGTAGACGCGATGGGAACCCCGGTGCGCGCGAGCGCCGCGATTCGCGTCGACGAAATCGAGCTGTCCCCCGACGTGATGCGCGTCGGGCTGAAGCTGAGCGACGTCAAGCTCGCCCTTCTGGGCGAGAGCGACGCGCCGGTCGCGACGCTGATCAAGTCGGGCGCCCTCGATCTGTCGAAGCCGGGGAACCTCTTGAAATTCCTTCCCAAGAGGCCGCCGGCGATCGTCGAGGCCGATGGGGATCGCATCGTCATCGATCTGATGAAGGTCCCCGCCATCGCGGACAACGCGCTCCTTCGGCGAGGACTCGCGATCGTCACGCCCGTATTGACCGTCCGTGCGGTGGAAGCGGACCGGGACCACGTGTACGTCGCGCTGCGGACCAGCCCGAGGGGGCTTCCGAGGGCGCTGGCCGCGCTGCGCAACGGGCTTCGTGGCCCGTAAGGGGGACCCGGTGGGCTAAGCCGAGTTGGGATGCTAAAGGTTTCGTCGCTTTCACGGGGAGTCGCACAGCCTGGTAGTGCACGAGCTTTGGGTGTTCGTCGTCGCGGGTTCGAATCCCGCCTCCCCGACAAATCGGTGCGATTCGCCGAGAAAAACGGCACAAACGCGGGGGACGGCGGGTTCGTGTCCCACCAGTGTCTGCCACCGGTGAGGGCGTGGGCGATGGCGTCTCGGATCGGTTCGACACGCTCCTTGACCCGACCGAACCTCCACCGTGGGTGCGCACCGCAGTGGAGCGAATCGAGGCGTTGCTGCCGCCCGAGCCCCCAAGCCTGAGGGGGGCCCGGTCACTTCTTCCGCGGTGCAGGCGCGGCCATCGCGCGGATGTCCTTGAGCAGCCGGTACAGCGTGAGGGGCAAGTCCGTGAAGGACTCGAAGCCGAGATGAGCATAGAAAGCGCGTGCGGTGTCTTCCTTGGCGTGAACGACGAATGCGCGGATGCCGGCGATGTCGGCTGCCGCGATCGTGCGCAGCATCGCATCCTTGACCAGGCCGGCGCCGATCCCGCGGCCTTGCATGCCCACGCGGACGCCCATGCGAGCGAGCAGCATGATCGGCACCGGATGGCGCGCCAGGCCCTTGGTCAGGCGCTCGGGCGCGCCGTCGTAGGCAACTTCGCCGACGACGAGCGTGTAGAAGCCGATCACCGCATTGTCATCCAGGCCGACGTAAGTTTGCGACGCGTTGGCCTGCTGATTCGGCCAAGAGAAGCGGAGCAGAAACCGATTGAGGGCCTCCTGGCCGCAGTCGAAATCGTCGAGAACGTGCTGACGCGTCAGCTTCTCGATGCGCAAGCTCACGGGCGCTCAAAGACGCTCGGCTCACGCAGCAGCTTCTCCATGCGGGCATGCGAGCGCGGCGGCGCATCGAGTGCCTGCATGAAGCGCGTCCACTCCGCCCGGGTTAGCCGCAGGTCCCGCTGCTCGCTCAGCAGCTCGTCGGCGCGTGTGAGCGCCGTGGCCAGCACGAACTCGCTGACCGAGCGATGGGCCACGTCAGCCGCAGCGCGCAGCTTCCTCTTTGCATCGGGCGTCAGGCGCAGATCGAGCTTCTCGGTTCGAGTGCTACGGGCGGACATTGGAGCGGCCCTTTGTGCAGGTTGCCTACGCAGAAGTATAACAGTCCGCCCGACAATGTCATGACGAGCAGTCCGCTGAGCAGCCCCCAAGGTCAGCCCAAGTGGGCGCCGAAAAGCACCTGATCGCTGGCCGCAAACGCGGGCTCCAGCTCGCTCGTCGCGTGTATCTTGCAAGCGTCGTGTCCCGCCAGTGTCCCAGCTCACCGTCACCCCGCCGTCCGCCACGTTGCGCCGCGTTGCGGGGTCTGAGCCGAATCTCTCGTGGTTTCGATGGCTTCGTGTGCAATTGCGCCCGTTAGGAGAGCCGGTTTCGATCCCCGCCTCCCCGACAAATCGGTACGATTCGTTGAGAAAAACGGCACAAACGCGGGGGACGGCGGGGGGCAGGTTCGGTCCCCCCCAAACGCAGTGACGCGGGACAGCCCCGTGGTGTCCCGGACATGCGCCGCGATTGCGGGGGCCCGAGAACTCGGCCGACTCTGAGAGGCACATCCGCTGCAGGTGGAGCGCCACGACCCCGTGAACGCCGTCAACCTCTCCTTCGACCGCGGCACCCTCCGCCTCGACGGCCCGATGGCCGAGCGGCTCCCGACGGTCGTGTGGGATGACCGAGTCGGAGCTTGGCGCGCGCCAGCGTACCGATACGCTGCGATCCTCGAGCATGCGCGATCCATGGGCATCGCGCTGCGCGACGAGGTAGCTCCCCGTCTCCGCCCGAACGCCGTCGCGTGGACGGTCCCCGACCTGCGCCCTTATCAGCAGGACGCGCTGCGCGCTTGGCGAGCCTCTCTCTGCTGCGGGCTCGCCGTCCTCCCCACGGGCAGCGGCAAGACCATCGTCGCGGTGGCCGCACTCGCAGGCGCCCGCGTTCCTGCGCTCGTCTTGTGCCCGACGCGGGCGCTTCTGGAGCAGTGGGAACGCGAGCTTGGACGCTTCTACAATGGACCGATCGGCGTCGTGGGCGACGGGGCGCGCCGGGTCGAACCCCTCACCGTGATGACGTTCGAGAGCGCTTATCGGCAGCTCGACGCGATCGGCGACCAATTCGCCGCGCTCGTCGTCGACGAGGCCCACCACTTCGCCGGAGGCCTTCGGACCGAAGCCCTCGAAATGTGCGTCGCGCCCATCCGCCTCGGGCTTACCGCCACCGCTCCCGACGCGGGAAGCGCCGCCGAGCGCTGTCTCGAGACCTTGATCGGACCGCTCGTGTGCGAGGTTGCCGTCGGCGAGCTCGTGGGTGTCCACCTGGCCCATCTCGAGGTCGTGCGGCTGTCCGTTCGCCTCGAGCGCGAGGAAGCCGATGCCTACCTGCGCGACTATCGGCCGTTCGCAGAGCTGCGCGGCGCCTTCGTCCGGGCCAACCCCGAGGCGGACCGGGCGAGCACCATGCGCGCCCTCGCGCGGACGGCTCCAGGGCGGGCGGCCATTGCGGGGTACCGCCGTGCCGTTTCACTCGCGTCGCTTCCGCGCGCGAAGCGCACACTCCTCGCCAGCTTGCTCGGGCAGCATCGTGACGACAAGTCGCTCGTCTTCACCTCGAGCACGGAAGATGCGTACGCCATCGCGCTCCAGCACTTGGTGCCCGTCATCACCGCCGAGACGAGCCGTAACGAGCGTCGGGCCATACTCGAACGTTTCCGGGACGGTCGCTACCGAACGCTCGTCTCGGCCTGCGTTCTCAACGAAGGGATGGACGTTCCCGACGCACGCGTCGCGATCATCGTCGCGGGTCGCTTCGGCGTGCGCGAGCACGTCCAGCGGGTGGGCAGGGTCCTTCGTCCAGCGCCAGGCAAGGTCGCGATCGTCTATGAGCTCGTCACCCGGGACACGGTGGACGACGGACGGGCGCGAGCCCGGTGGAGGCGGCTTGCTGCCGGCGAAGCTTCTCGCGTTTAGGGTGCATGGTGGCGCGCTCGTTCCGCAGTACCTGACCGAGCGCGATGACGTATGGGTGCGCGGGATCCTCGAAGATCTCGACGGCCTCGTGGGGCGCACCGCCTCCGAAGTGTCGGAGATTTTCGAAGCGCATGTGATGGACCGCGCTCGACGCGCTGGCGCGCATCCCCGCGCCGTCGCCGGGATTTGGCACGTGTGCTCGCGCCTCTGGGCGCTCCGCGCGAGCGCGCCGGTTCGCCCGGAGCGCGCGCGAGAGGCCGTGTTCGAGGAATCGGCGCGGACCGCGACACGCGAGGAGGCGCTGCAGGCCGCGGCGGAGCGCCTGAAGTCGACCGTCGACCAGGTGCTCGTGTCCCTGTTCGCCGACCGGCTCGGCGCAAGGCGCCTGGTGGCGCCCCCCGATGCCTACTCGCCTCGTTCGATTGTGCTCCGCTACAATCTGTCGCTTCTCCAAGGGCTGCTCCTGTGCGCGACCGAGCTGGACGTCGTCGCGCGCTCGCAAGTGCGCTCGGTTGCCCGGTTCGCGAAGCTGCGGCGCCTACTCTGCACGTACCACGCGCTCGACGACGGCCTGCGCATATCGCTCTCGGGCCCTCTGTCGATCTTGCGGCAGACGACCAAATACGGCTTTGCGCTAGCCGGGTTCGTGCCCGCCGCGGTCGTCACGCCGGGATGGGCGATCGAGGCAAAGTGCAGCGTACGGGGCGAGTCGGCGCGACTCCGCGCGAATGCGTCGGATCCGATCGCGTCGACGCACGTGCTGCCGAAGGACTTCGACAGCGCTGTCGAAAGGCGCCTGGCTCGAGACGTCCGGCGACTGGGGACGCCCTGGCAAATCGTCCGCGAGACCGCGGCCATCCGCGTCGGTGGGCGCGTCTTCTTCCCCGACTTCGCGCTCGTGCATGGGCCGGATCGGGTCCTGGTCGAAATCGTCGGCTACTACACGCCCGAGTACCTGGCGTCGAAGCTTCGTGTCCTGCGGGACGCCGGACTCGAGCGCATCGTCGTTTGCGTCGACGAATCGCTCGCGTGCGACCGCGCCGGCTTCCGAGCGAGCGCCGTCCTGCCGTATCGTGGCCATGTCGACGCCGCGGCGCTCATTGCCGCCGCCGACCGGGTCGTCGCCGAGACGAAGCCGGGGCTCGGCGACGACTCCTTGACGTGGTAAGCGCGACCAGAAATGGATGCCGACGTCGTCGCCGCGCTCGCACCGTCCAAACCCCTCGGACGCCAACCGCGTGGCCATTCCCCTGCTCCCAATAATTGTGCGCGACGAGCAGGGCAAACAGACGGTGACAGACCCGGCCCTCCGCCGATACCCAAGGAGGCAATCGCAGCTTGCGCAAACGTGGCTGAAGGCGACGCCTGCACCGTGATGTTCGGACCGAATACCATTGACGGAACGTGCGCGAAAACCACCGATGGCGTGCTTGCCTGCCGTCCAAGTCATCCGCCGCCGGGGCCGCCGCCCGGGACCAGGTGATTTCCCATTCCGGCGCGTGGAGAATACCGAACATGGGTCGGGTTTCATGCGACCGTACCAACGCCGGAGGCCAGCCGGACCTGGCTCGCGATCGGACAACGTTGCTCTTAAGGAAGCATGAGCTCCGCTCACGGGTGCAGCTTCTCGCCCTTCGCCAGCATCTCCACGAACTTCGCAATGCGACGGGCTCGGGTCTCCGGCTTCTTTGCGTTCTGAACCCGCCACAAGATGGCGTATCGATTGCGAGCCTCCAGCGTGGCGAAGAACTTCCGGGCGCGGGGATTGTCGGCGAGTGCCGTTGCAAGATCGTCTGGTACCAAGGCGCTCTTCTGCGATTCGTAGGCTCGATCCCACCGACCGTCCTTCTTGGCTCGTTCGACCTCCGCCAGTCCGGAGGGCGTCATTTTGCCAGCAGCGATGAGGGCGGTTGCCTTGTCGCGATTGTTCTTCGACCAGATGCTTCTGGGGCCGCGTGGCGTGAACTTCTGAAGCCACCACGACTCGTCGAACTTTTCCTTCTGCCCGTCGATCCATCCCCAGAGGAGGGCGACCTCCAGCGCTTCGGCGTAGCTGACCGAGGCGTTTCCCGAAGTCTTCTTGGCGATCTTGAGCCATACCCCCGGCGATGACAGATGGAATGACGCCAGCCACGTCGACCACGCCCCAGCGTCGGCGAACGAGACCACCGGACTTTCTGTCGTCGCTGCGTTCTTGGCGACCGGACGCCGTTTCGCGCGGCTTTTCGCTGCTGGGCTCATGTGGGGTATCGTTTGCTTCGCGAGCGTCGGCGGTGACGTAAGGGATTGAGCGGGGTCCGATCCGTCATCGATTCGCCTCATCATTCGTCACATCGCGCTCGGCCGTCGAGAAAAGGCCCACGCCAGGGCGTCCCCTCCTTGCCTCGGGGCCCCAAAGAACCTCACCCCCGTCCCCTCTCCGCAAGCGGTCCGCAAGCGGAGAGGGGTATCTGCGGGTCTCGAGATACCGGCGCTGCTCCCCCTCTCCGCGAGCGGACCGCTTGCGGAGAGCGGGCCGGGGGGTGAGGTCTTATTAGCTGGACCAGCCGGTTCACAACACGATGTGACGAATGCTTAGATCGATTCGCGGGGGTGTGTAGGCGAATTCGGTGAAAGAAAGCTTTGCACGTCGAAGAACGAGCTTCGAGGTCCAGCAAGCGAAGGTCTTGCCCCCGTGAGTGAGCCTCCTTCGCGCGTGACTGAAGCTCGTTCTCGCGCGCGTGCGCTTCGTTCATGCATGGGTGAGCTTCGTTCATGCGTGACTGAAACTCGTTCTCGCGCGAGTGAGCTTCGCCGTCCGGCGAGGGAACACAAATGCCGCGCGAGTGGGCCCCGCTCATCCAGAACTTGGGCTTCTCCCTCGAAGATGGAACGCCACTCCTCGCGGCGTGAGCGAAGGAGGTCGCCCGCCAAGGGCACCTTCGCTGCAAGTGAGCGCCGCCGGCACCCCGGCGGCGACAAAGCCTTCGGCTACGAGCTGCCGGCATAGGTTTCGATTGCTCCAAGGAAGGCCACGAGGGGCTGGCCGACTTGGGGAAGTAGGCGGGGGTCCGCCTCATCGAGCATCTTGCAAACACCGTACAGGGCAGCGTCCGCGAGCGTGGGAGTCTCGCCGAAGAGAAACTCGCGCGCGACGAGGGTTTGCAACGTTGGAGCGAGCAGTTTTCGCGCCTTTTGAACGAGCGCCCCTTGGTCGCGCTGCCAGGCGTCCACGCAGCCGGCCCCGAACTTGCGCTCCTTGATGAGAACGTAGAGCGCGCGATCTCCGGCGGTGGGCCAGGCCTCGCGGACGGCTGGCGACCCGATTCGGAACATGACGTCCTCCAGGGGACCATCGACGAAGTCGGCGTAGGCCCAAATGGGACCCTGCCACGGCGGCGGGACCAGTCGCGCGCCGGCCTCGCCGACAAGCAGGTACTCGCAGATGTCGCGGGACTCCGTGATGGCACGACCCGAGTCGTCCACCAGCACAGGGACGTATGCGTAGCCGCCCGTGGCAAGCGCGATCTCGTTTCGGTCGCAGTAGGGTACCTCGACGAGCTCGTAGCGAGCGCCCAGGAGGTCGAGCACCATCTGCACCTTTCGCGCGAAGGGGCTCCAGCGAAACCGATAGAGTTTCATAGGTACGTGATCAGTCTCCGCGCAGCGACTTCACATCGCCTAGCATAGCCGCCCGAGCGATCGAGAGGTCTTTCAGCCGGGGCAGCGGCGGCGAAACGTTCGCCATTCATCCACTCTTGCTTTCACGATCGCGTGGGAGGCCCTGTCGGATCTCTCAGAGATCGCGCCAAAAGACAATGCGGTGCATGCCGGGTCCATCGTAGTTCTCCCGGGCCGAGCCGGGTTCTGGTCCTGGTGTGCGCGGCGAAACCTCGAACCCCATGGCCCTATGGAAGGTGATGGAGAGAGCGTTCTGCGGCGATGTGACGCATCCGACGCGCGTGCGTCCGGCTGCTCGGCAAAGCTCGAAGAAGCGGTGGTACAGGCTCCGCCCCAAGCCCTGGCGTCGAGCGTCAGGGGCCACGCCAACGAAGTGGATGTACCCCTCCGCCCTGCGGTCCTGAGAAAGGAAACCGATGAGAAAACCGTCGAGCTTGTCCTCGCGCTCGGCAACCAGACTCGTGGTCGAAAAGTGCTGAAGCCAGAGCCGTGGCACGAGGGCGGCTCGTTCGCGTGCTCCTGCTTCGGTGAACCCCGGTTGCGTCCACCAGCGTTGCAAAGCTCCGGCAATAGCCGGGTAGTCGTCCTCGCAGGTGTGACGAATCGGGGAATCGATCATGGGGCATCCAATCGAGCAACCGACGACGAGATTCGTTTCGAGGTCCTTTTATGCCGAGAGAGCTTCGTTCCATTCGCGAATCGTCCAGCGCGCCACGACGCCGTGAGCGACGAAGGGGTCCGCCTGCACGAATTTCTCGGCGGCATCCCGGGTGGTGAAGATGCCCATGGCGCCGCCGGCGGGAGCGTCGGCGAAGGGACCGACCATGAGAAGCTGTCCGGCCGAATGAAACTGCTTCCACAGAGCGCGATGCGCTTCGAGGTGAAGCGGAACTTTGGAGCGGAAGTCGTCGGTGGCCTCGTAAAGCAGCACGTACTTCATCGCCACCAGCCTACCACCCGACGCTTGCCGGCAAATCGAGTGGTGAGCCAAGGCGTGTCGCGGGCCGCCCACCCGAATGGGGAGTCGAGCGGAGCCGTCATCTGGCAAACGCCTTCACGCGGACTCGGCTTCCGAGATAGTCTCGCTCATGCCCGAAGTCCCTGGTCCCACTGGCTCCGGCTTCGGGGAGCGGACCGTCCAAAGCGGCGGTGTTCACCTACGCTGCGTAACCGCTGGTCCCTCGGACGGACCGCTCGTGCTCCTCCTTCACGGGTTCCCGGCACGATGGTCCACGTGGCGCGCTCTCCTACCGACGTTGGCGCGAGCCGGCTATCTCGCCGTCGCCCCTGACTTGCGAGGCTACGGCGCCTCGGATCGTCCCGCGGGGGTGGATAGCTACTCCGTATTACGGATCCTGGAAGACGTCGTGGCAATCCTTGACGCCTTCGGGCGCGAGCGCGCCTTCGTCGTAGGGCACGACGTTGGCGGCGGAATCGCCTGGGCCCTGGCGATGGCCCACCCGCAGCGTGTCGAGCGCCTTGCGATCCTCAACTCGGTGCACGTGGTCGGCTTCGAGCGACAGATGCGAAAATGGTCGCAACTTTCGAAGAGCTGGTACGTATTCTTCTTTCTTCTCCCGTGGATCCCGGAGTGGTGGCTTTCCCGCCGCGACTTCCATTTCTTGCGTCACGCGCTCATGGCCGATGGGCTTTCGGACGCCGCCGCGCGCGATCTCCTCGAAGGGATACGACCCAAGGGTGCCCTTCGTGCCGGGCTGAACTGGTATCGCGCAAGCTTCCGCGACGTCGCACGCAAACGGTTCGCCCCAAAGAGAGTCGATCTCCCGACTCTTGTCGTCTGGGGCGACCGCGAGACGCACCTCGACCCGGAGCTCGCCACGCCCCCTCCCGACTGGGTCAGTCACGTGCGCGAGGAACACGTGCCCGAAGCGGGTCATTGGGTTCACCACGACGCGCCCGACAAGGTTGGCGCACTCCTTCTTTCCCACGCAAGGGCGTAGGCGTCCCGCAAGAAGGTGGTCAGCCAACTGTCCTGCGTGGCCGTCAGACAAACCTCACCCGCCGGCCCCCCTCTCCGCTCGCGGTCCGCTCGCGGAGAGGGGGAGCAGCGCCGGTATCGCGAGACCCGCAGACACCCCTCTCCGCTTGCGGCCGCTTGCGGAGAGGGGCCGGGGGTGGGGCCGGGGGTGAGGTTCGCGGCGTCAGGCAGGCACGGCCTACTGGCCGGGTACGCTAGCCGGGTTCGGCGGGTGATTGAGCAAATGGTGCTCGACGTCGTCGGCAAAGGGGCTGTTCGGATATTTCCGAAGCAAGACGAGCGCTTCTTGCTCGGCTTCTTTGTAACGCTCCATGTTCGCGAGTGCCTTGACGACGTTCCACTCGAATTCGGGTGCGTTGGGGCTATCGGAAAACCTAGCGACCGCGTCTTTCGCCAGTGTCAGGGACAAGGACGGATCCGACGCCGCGAGATCGCGCAGCTTGGCCACCAAGGACGCCTCGTCGAGGCGGCCACCCCCGGCCGCCTCCTGCTCTTGCCGTCCGGGTGCCTTCGGCGGGTTCGCTGGCAACAGCGGCGACGGCTGTCTCCGGGCCTCGGCGGGCACCGACGGCGTCGGGGCCGCCGTGGATTCCTGCTTCTCGTTCCCGTCGCGCGACTGGGTGTCGGGGTGGGCGAATACGACGAAGACGACCGCCAGCGCCAACGCGGCAGCGGCGAGAACGAGGATGACGGCGGGCTTGGACACGGCCTCCAAAGACGACGCAGCGTTACAGATTCGCCGAGGGAAAGCGATCGCTTCGGGGCTCTCCTCTACTTGAGGTTGGGCACGAGGTCGCGGGTTATCGTGTGGGAATCGGCGTAGCCGGCCTTCACGGTGGCCGCCGCCATGGTCTGGTAGCCGGCCCAGATGTTCCACAGCACGAACGGCGACCCGGGGAACCAACCCGCCGGGTTCACAGCGTTCGATTCGTGAAGGGCAATCGGCATGGTGGCCCCGACGACGGCCTTGACCTCGGCGAACGTCGCCGCGTCGTCCTGATAGTCCGGGCCGGAGATATCGACCATGTTCTTGGCAGGGAAATACGGGGCAATGGAAGCGGTTACGTTGGAGAGGCCGCTATAGGGCATGAGCCAGACGATGTTGGTAAGTCCTTTCGTGGCGGTCAGGTAATCGAACGCGTACTTCCAAAGGGCGACGTATTGCGCTCCAGTTCCCTTGCTCCACCAGAACCACCCATTGGGCTGCGCCTCGTGGAAAAGCGCAAAGAGCACGGGGACGTTCGCGGTTTCCATCGCTTTGAGTTGAACCGCGACGTAGTCGAGTTTGGCGTTGAGCGATGTGTTCTCCGCGGTGCCTGCCTTAACGGCGTTGTCGAGGGCCGTGGCGCTGGGCGTCGACTCGGCACAATTCGTTCCCATGTAGCAATCGTCCGAGCAGGTCAGGCCGGCGGCCGGCATTCCCATGTGGTATCGGATCATCGTAATGCCGCCGGCGTTCCAATAGGCAATGGCGCGCGTCGTCGTCGGCGTTACCGTGGCGCAGTCGGCCCCGTCCCGGTAGAGGAAGTCGCCCCCCAGAATGGCCGGGTCTTTCAGCCCATTGGTGGCATACCAACTGATGTCACCTGCGGGATTGGCCCAGCTGGTTTCCTGCTGTCCCGAGAGGACGTTCTTCCCGTAGATACTGTAGATGTAGCAGAGCAGTTTCTGCGCTTGAGTTGAGGCGTTCGGCGTGGCCGCGGTGACGCCGCACGATGTGGTCGATCCTCCCCCGGACCCGCCCCCGGAAGAGCTCGAGCCGGCCATCATCATGCCGCCGGACGAGCTGGAGCCTGACGGTTTCATGCCTCCAGACGAGCTGGAACCCCCCATCGTCATCGAGCCCCCGGACGAGCTGGAACCCGACGCCGCCGTGCCTCCAGACGAGCTGGAACCCCCCGTCGTCATCGAGCCCCCGGACGAGCTCGAGCCACCCGTTGCCACGGTCCCCCCCGAGGAGCTCGAACTGGACGAACCGGCGCCGGTCATACTGGGCGAGCCGGACCCGCCCGAACCCGACGAGGTTGGCGCACCGGAACCAGACGCGTTGGAACTCGAGCTCCCGGATCCGCCAGCGCCTGAGCCCGATCCGCTCGGCCCACCACCAGCCGTCGCGGACGAACTCGATCCGCTCGCGGCGTTTCCACCCGAGGAACTGGAGTTCCCCGGGGTTCCGGTCGCAGTCGCGGAGTCTCCGCACGCCGAGATAGAACCAGACAGCCCGCAAAGGATCGCGAAGGTCGTTCGAAAATGCATGGGTGTACGCCATGCAGTGGCGCGAAGTGCGACAGAGAGCTCAGTGTTCGCCTTGCTTGCAGTGCTACGCAATTTATACGGTTACGCTGCAATTCGCCTCGCCGCCGCCGCGCGGCCTTCCCTCCCCGGTGCAGTGCGTCGCCAGTTGAATCTGTCAGCGTGGGGAATCCGCGATTCGGGAAGGAAACGTGCCCATGACGGATCTCACGGCTCGGCGCAGCCGCTCGTCGTCGATTTGGTTAGGGTTGACTTCGGCACGGGCGGAGCCGTGCCACACGAGCTCTTGAGTCGCAGCGTCGAGGGCGTCGATGACGAACGCTCCTTCGATGAAGTCGTCTTCTTCATCTTCCTCGAGCCACCGTGGCCCCGGATGAGGATGCGAGATCTCCTCGGCTCGTCGGCCGGCAGCGACGCGAATCAGGAGGTCCGGCTTACGGTCGACGGCCAGGACGTAGCCGTCGCTCTGAAGGAGCTGACCAACCTGCTGCCGAACCCGAACGCCGACTTCCGTCGAGGCTCCCGAGCGCCCGTAGGAGGCGGGAGGGCTTTCGGTCGAATCGAATGCGAACGTTCGGTACTCCCCGAAACGTGCCGTGGGCGATTTCGCGGTGTGAATGCTGACCGCCGGAGCGCAGAAGACAGTCGCCAAAGCGAAAAGAAGGAGGAACGGGCGCCATTGGCAGGACATGTTCGAGGGGGGAGCATTTGTCGTACCGGCCGACGCTCCCTACGCGGGCTCGCCGCCCCCGCTCTCGTTCCGGCGCAAGGAATTCGCTCCCGCGCAGAAAGCCCTCCATGGCAGCGATGTCCGGTTCTTGGTTGATCCCAATGGGCTACGCGACCCTCGCCAGGGTGCGACACCAAGGAGCGGCCCCGGCCGCCAGGGCCGCTTCGTGGAGTTCTGCTCCCGGTTGAGGCAAATCCGCCACTTCGACGTACGGCGCACCTTCGATGAGGGCCAGACGGCACGCCAGGGCAACCAGGGCGATCATCGTCGGTTCGACCGCCCAGACGGGGTCCACCGCGAAGCGTCCGACGAAGGCGCGGCGCATCGGCAAAAAAGGCGGTTCGAGCGTCTGCACCACGAAGAACGCTCCGCCCCGAACGACTCCGCAGTCGTCGAGCGCGAGGAGCACGGCGGGGTTGGTTGGCATTCCCGCCGCCGCATCCGCCGTAGCGGCCGCCTCCGAGGGAGTCAGAACGGTACCGGTAGCCGTCGCTTCCGAGTTTGGTGCGCGTGCAACATCGAAGCGGACATCGCCGGCGGCGCGGCGGCGCGCGGCGAGCATCCGATCGAGGCGCGCGATCGCCGGTGCATCGCTGGAAAGGGCCACGCGCGCAACCGGGCAACGGGGCCAATCGAGTGCCATCCGCTCACCCCTCGCGGCCTCGACGCGCGCGGAATGGCCGATGACTCCATAGCCGAGACGCTCGTAGAACTGGAGCGCGGGGTTCGGCTCGAGGACTTCCGCGGCAAGGACACAGGGCGACCCGTTGGCGACGATCCGAGCCGACGCCGCCAGAGCGCGCAAAAGGATGCGTCCGACGCCGAGCCCCCGCGCTCGCTCCGTGACGATGAGAGAGCGAACCTCGCAGGTGAGAGGAGTCTCGGGATCGACTCCGTGCCGCTCGATCCACCCCTCCACCTGTCCACAAGGCGTCCCTCCGACATCCGCCACGAGGTGCACGTGCCGGCCGTGAACCGGGTGTCCGGCGCGTTCGCGCGCGTTGGCGTCGAGCAACCGACCAAGCTCCGCGTACACGGCGGGGTCGCGTGAACCCGGGTACCCGCCCCATGCCTCGAGGGCGTCCCACAGCTCGCGCCAGAGCGCCGCGATGGCGGCGCCTTCCCCGGGAACGGTGGTGCGCACGGAAATGCGACCGGTCTCCCGTGACGCGATCATGCCCGGCCCTCGACGCTTCCTTGCTGCAACTCGTAAGCCAATCGCCTGTCCACTCCAGAGAAGACCGCGGAGAAGGTGAGACGTTCTATTCTGCCGTCTGACGCGGGAGCTCGTCGTTTTGCGGCTCCGCTGGCTCGGAATAGGGAAACGCAATGTCGTCCGCGGGACCGCGTGTGAAGGCAGAACCGGGAGCGCCCGGTTGCCCGCCCGCCCCGAAGGGCCGATCCAGACTGTCTGCGAGTTTGTCTCTCTGGTTCGCATAGAGAATGGGGAGAAGCTTGGAGAGGAAGGACACGATGTGGTCCATCGCGTCGTGCGGCGTCTTGCCCGGTAGAACAGTCAGGTCGAGGGTCTTGGCATCGAACGCGTCGCCCGCAAACGTCGCGAGCACGTTCTCGGCCCGCTTCTTTCTCTCTTCCCACCGCGACCGCATTGCGGGTCCGCTCGGCAGGTCGTTCGTCTTTGCGAGGATCCCCGCGGCTTGCCTCTGCTGATCCGGATCGAGCGACAGATCGGCCGTGAGTCTTTCGAGGCGCCTCTTGCTCGGGTCCGCGGCGCCCGCATCGTCTTTCCCTTTCGTCCAGCCCGCCATTCGAGACTCGCGCTCGGCCCACTTCCCCCGAACCGACTCGACGAGGGCCGCCCGTTGGGACGGATCGAGCAGAGCGTGGAGTGCGTCGAGGGCTTCGGCTTCCTTCGCTTGATGTTCGGCAACGGCCTTGTCGACGAGAGCGTCGGCGGCGGCGAGTTTGGCCGGGTCGAGCCGGCCGGGCCGGACGCCGGCAACGAGATCGGCGCGAAACGCCGCCATGGCGGCCCGGACGCCGTCGTCACCGGCCTTGAGGATGGCTTCGAGCTTGTCGAGCGATTGCTGCTGGCCGTGAGTCAGGTCGAGATCGTGCGCGCCACGAAAGAGGCTCGAACCGAGCCCACCGTGCCGCGCGAACAGGGTCCGCGACTTGGGCCGATTTGCGCGCGCGACCGAAAACGCCTGAGCAGCGGACCCTGAAGAGACACTTGCCATCGGCGCCGTGTCTCCGCCCGGGTTCTGCTGGCACCCGGCTGTGGCAAACGAGGCCGCCGCAGCCACAATCGTGCTCAGAAGCTGCGTTCGATGGCTTCGCATGGTTGCCCTCCTCCAGTCGGTGCGGCACATTGGCATGCCCTTGAGTCCGGATCGGGCGGCTCGTCGGCAGGCGGGGACGGCTCGTCGGCTATTGGCGAACGGCGACCGGCGTTCGCGGGTGTTTGGCCTGCCTCCGGCGGTGAACGTGGCGATGGATGCCCCGGTGGCGCATTCCGTAGGGCGGACCAATGCCGGCATCGGCGGCATCCGCAGGCGACATCACGATGAACGGCCACCAATGCGCCAGCGGCGCCCCGCCGGCCCCGACGGAAGAGGAGACGAGGACCCCATCCGCTTCATGCGTGTCGAGTCCTCCCGGATCTGCGAGGAGGGTCAGCGTCACGCGCGCGGTCGAACCGCTATTGACCACGATCTCAGGCCCCGCATCGGTCTGCATTCCGCCGGCGATGGAGAAAGAGAGATACGCCGCGGTCATCGAGTCGCTCCAATCCTGCGCCGTCAGCGTCCAATCGGGAATCGGCCCGTCGGCGAACGCCGTGGCCTCGAACGTCGCGCTCGCCCCCACGTCCAGGACGAACACGGACCGCGAAGGAAATGCGTTGAAGTAAACCTCGTCCTGGGGAGTGGGGTTGCACGGGTCGATCCGGGATGCCGCGTTCGTATTCGACCAAATGCGTTGCACCGTGAAAGGTCCCTCGGCCGTTTCGTCTTGACCCAATCCGAACGGGTCGACGCACAAATCCGATATTTCTCCTCCTCCGGCGACATCGATCCATCCCCAATTGTTCAAGTTGGTGAGGTCTACGTAATAGGCCAGTTCGGTAACGCTCGGATCGGTCGCCGCCTCGGCAATTTCGTGGCTCGCCGCGAGGGTTGCGCTCTCGAGCACCGTCGGTTGGCGACCGCCTGGGAAAGGAGGAGGCAGCGGCGCGCACTCGACGACGACGGCATATGCGATTTGTTGCGATCCGATCCCCATCGAGTTGTGGTACCCGTCGAAACCCCCGTCCACGCAGCTCGTCAAGTCGTCGAGCACGATGGTGGTCGTTTCCGGGAAATAGATCACGTAAAGCGTATTGGAGACGGGATCGGCGGCCGGCGCCGGAAGCAGGCCGTTCCGAATGGCTTCGGCCAGCAAGGGCTGAACCGTCGACGGGCCGCCGTGATCGGAGTCGCTATAGGTCTTCGCGGGGGCGTTCGGGAGCTCGACGAACGTGCCCGCGGGACCGTCGCCCGCGCAGTGTCCCGCGCTTCCTGCACAGTATCCGCGCCGAATGGTATCCCACCAGGCCGACGAGGCCACGGTTTGGCCGAACGACTGAAGCGGACTCGCAAGCACATCGCCGCTGAAGGTGACCGTGACCACCTGCGGTGCCGCAATGAGAGGGCCCCCCTGATAAACGACCTGCGGGAGCGCGACGCTCTTCGACTCCGTAGGTCCGGCGCCGGCTGGCTCCCGGCCGGAAGTCCCGCAAGCGAAGGTGGCGACTGAGCCACAAAGCGCGGCAAGCGCGCTCCTACGACGAAGCTTCGGAATGCTCACCGGGCGGGCTCTGGTGTTCTATGACGCAACCGCGCAGATTCTCAAGCGCTCTTGGGTGAGTTCCCGGACGAGTGGTTCAATCTGGTCGACGAGCCGTCGATTTCTTTCGTGGTTCGCTTCGCGGCGCCGGTTCGTCGAATTCAGGCATATGCACGAACCGGCCTGAACGGAGGGCGTGATTCGGGGTGCGACACCTCGGCCGCCACGCTACCGTCGCGCGCGCGTGCATCGTCGCGTTCCGCCTCGCCCACAAGCAACACGACTATTCCGTGCCGCGGCCGTTGGCCTGGCGTCGGTCGCCGCTCTCGGTGGGACTGCGGTGGGGGCCTACGTCTCGGCGACCCGGTGGGCGAATCACGCGATCGATGTTCGGGGTGAGCTCTACGAGTGGCTCACCGCAGTGCTCGACGCCCAGTCGGGCGCGCACGGTTGCGTGGCCAGCGGCCGACCTGGCTTCCTCGAGTCCTACGAGGCAGCCCTCTCCAAAGAGAGAGCGAAGGCGTCGCTGGTGCAGCGGCTCGTCGCCGACAATCCGGTGCAAGCGAGATCGGTCGAGGCGGCTGACCGAGACGGGCAGGCCGTGATGGAAGACCTCCGGGAGATCGTCGGAGCCGTGAAGGAGGGTCATCGAGACGACGCCCTCGCGGCGCTCGACTCGGGCCGGAACAAGCGACTGATGGAGGCATTCCGCGACGACTTACGCGCCGTTCGGATGGAGGAGCAGCGGTTGATCGCCGAGCGCCGTGGGCGTGCCCGGACGTGGGGCATGGCGGCATACGCGAGTGCGATCG
>Ga0265318_10000458_pt1 | contig 30487 bp, 26 predicted proteins | sample 4821metaG_FD_192431 | JGI IMG/M metagenome (GOLD analysis project Ga0265318, IMG submission 192431) | Rhizosphere microbial communities from Carex aquatilis grown in University of Washington, Seatle, WA, United States - 4-8-21 metaG | ecosystem: Host-associated > Plants > Roots > Rhizosphere >... | reverse complement strand
CTTCATCGCCTCCTTCATGGCGTCGGTGAGTTTTTCGCGCAGGGACATGGGATTCTCTTTCAAATCAGCGCCAGGACGATAAGGGGAATCGGTGGATAATTCCAACGCCCTGATTCCATTGAATTAGTTCGGGTTGACGCAAAGCTGTCACCTGCATATTTTCGCGCAAATCCGAGGCCCTCCATGACCGATGCCAAGTCCCAGCCCTCCGCCGCCGCGGAGGCCCCGTTTTCGCGCGGCGCTCTGGTATTGACGGACGGCAGCCGTTTCGAAGGTGCGGGCTTCGGCGCGACGGGCGTGGCGGTGGGCGAGATCTGCTTCAATACCGCCATGACCGGCTATCAGGAGATTCTCAGCGATCCCTCTTATGCCGGGCAGATCGTCTGTTTCACTTTCCCGCATATCGGCATTGTCGGCGCCAATGATGAGGATATCGAGACCACAACGCCGGTGGTGCGCGGGCTAATCGTGCGCGCCGATGCCGAGCATCCTTCCAACTGGCGGGCGCTGGCGCCGCTGGACCGCTGGCTGAAGAAGCACAAGATTCCGGCCCTGGCGGGGATCGACACCCGCGCCCTGACGTCGCTGATCCGTGAAAAGGGCATGCCGCATGGCGCCATCGGCAATGGCGTCGCCGAGCAGGCAACGCTGCTGAAGGAAGCCAAGGGCTTTCCGGGGCTGGAAGGCCTCGACCTGGCGAAAGAAGTCACTTCATCCCAGAGCTTCAAATGGAGCGAGACGCCATGGCTGTGGGGCATTGGCTACCAGCATGAAGCCAAGCCGACCTGGAAGGCGGTGGTGATCGATTATGGCGTCAAGCGCAACATCCTGCGGCTTCTTGCTGCTCTTGGCGCGGATATCACCGTGGTGCCGGCATCGGTCACCACCGAAGAGGTGATGCGCCACAAGCCGGATGGCGTCTTGCTGTCCAACGGTCCGGGCGATCCGGCGGCGACGGGCGAATATGCCATTCCCACCATCAAGGGCGTGATCGAAAGCGGCGTGCCGGTGTTCGGCATCTGCCTGGGCCATCAGATGCTGGGCCTGGCGCTGGGCGGCAAGACCAAGAAGATGGCCCAGGGCCATCATGGCGCCAATCATCCGGTCAAAGACCTCACCACTGGCAAGGTCGAGATCGTCTCGATGAACCACGGCTTCACCGTGGACGCCGACACTTTGCCGGCAAGCGTGAAGCAGACCCATGTCTCGCTGTTCGACGGCAGCAACTGCGGCATCGCCTTGGAAGGCAGGGACGTGTTTTCGGTGCAGTACCATCCCGAAGCCTCGCCCGGTCCGATGGACTCGCACTATCTCTTCGAGCGCTTCGCCAAAGCGGCGAAAAAGAAAGCCGGATAGAAAAAACCCGGCTCGTTGGAGCCGGGTTTTTTGCCGTCCTGGGTGTCAAGCCAGCTTAACGTTCAAGCTCAATGATGTCGTAGGTCGACTCCAGCACCGGGCCGGGAATTTCCAGCCGCAGATGATTGTTGCCGATGCCCGAGAGAAGACCGATCTGGTCGTCCGGGGTGGCGGCCGCGCCCAGCGAGGGATGGCGGCCGGAATAGGTGTGCCAGGGCTCGCCGGTGGTCGAGGCGGCGCCGAGATAAATCCAGGCGCCATTCTCCGGATAGAGCATGCCCTGGGTGCGGATCGAGCCTGCCGTCTTCTGGAAGAACAGCGCACCGTTCTGCACACTGACATGGCAGGGATACCATTGGGGATAGACGATGAAGGCGTTGACCCCGCCCATCTTCATGTTGCGGCAGCGCCAGTTGCCCACCAGCGCCTTGGCCGGAACAATGTGGCCCTGCGGCTCCATCACCGACTTCAGCACGGCGAAATCGCCGCGGGAGTCGCTGTAGGTCTGAACCTGGTGCAACGCCTGGTCTCGCCACTGTTCCAGCAGCTGCAGGCGGTTGATGTCGTAATCGGTGGCTTCATCGCGCCAATTGGCGATGGCGGCGGTGGCAGAAATGGCGATGGCGGCTGTTGCCGCGGCCGCGGCCAGCGCGATCTTAACCTTGCGGGGAGCTCCCATTGTTTTGCTCCTGATCCTTCTCCGGCGGCGACCAGCCCTTCAGATCCGTGGTCGGCGGCATGCCAACCACGTTGAAGCCGGCATCGACGAAATGAACTTCGCCGGTGACACCGCCTGAGAGGTCAGAAAGCAAATAGAGTGCCGCGCCGCCGACATGGTTAAGTTCGACGGAGCGCTTGAGGGGAGAAGTGGCCTTGGCCCATTTGAACACGATGCGGGCATCGGTGACGCCGCTGCCCGCCAGGGTCCGCATCGGCCCGGCCGAGATGGCGTTGACGCGGATATTGTCGCGCCCAAGATCGGCGGCGAGATAGCGCACGGAGGCTTCCAGCGCCGCCTTGGCCACGCCCATCACGTTATAATTGGGCATCACCCGCTGGGCGCCAAGATAGGACAGCGTCACCATGGCGCCGCCATCCTTCATCAGGGCGGCCGCGCGCTGGGCCACGGCAGTGAAGGAAAAGCAGGAAATATCGAGGCTTCTGAGAAAGTTCGCCCGCGTCGTATCGACATAGCGGCCTGACAATTCCCTGGCGTCGGAGAAGGCGAGGGAGTGAACCAGGAAGTCTAGGCCGCCCCATTGCGCCTTCAGATGGGCGAACACCGCATCAAGCTGTTCGTCGCTTTCGACATCGGCAGGCAGCACAATGGTCGAGCCGACCCCCGCCGCCAGCGGCCCAAGCCGCTTCTTCTGGGCCTCGCCCTGATAGGTAAACGCCAGTTCGGCGCCATGGCTTGCCAGCATCCGGGCGATGCCCCAGGCGATGGAATGGTCGTTGGCCACGCCCATGATCAAGCCGCGCTTGCCTTTCATCAGCCCTCCGGGCTGGGGCATCAGTCCTGATTTGGTAGCGGCGAGATCTGGAAAAGGGGTTTTCTGTTCCATTATGAAACGCCTCAGCCGTTGTAACGCTGGAAGACCAGCGAGGCATTGGTGCCGCCAAAGCCGAAGCTGTTGGACAAAGCGGTGTTGATCTTGGCGTTGTCGATGCGGCGGCGCACGATATTGGTGTCGCCGACGGCGGGATCGAGCTCCAGGATATTGGCGCTTTCGCAGATGAAGCCGGCCTGCATCATCAGGATGGTGTAGATCGCCTCATGCACCCCCGCCGCGCCCTGGCTGTGGCCGGTGAGCGACTTGGTGGCGCTGATCGGCGGCGTTTTGGAACCGAAGACCTCGCGGATGGCGTTGATCTCGGGAATGTCGCCCACCGGGGTCGAAGTGGCATGCGGGTTGATATAGTCGATCGGCTCCTTCACCCCCGCGATCGCCAGCTTCATGCAGCGCACTGCGCCTTCGCCCGACGGCGCCACCATGTCGGCGCCATCGGCGCTGGCGCCATAGCCCACCAGTTCGGCATAAATCTTGGCGCCGCGCGCCTTGGCGTGTTCGAGTTCTTCCAGCACCAGGATGCCGCCGCCGCCGGAAATCACAAAGCCGTCGCGATTGAGGTCATAGGCGCGCGAAGCGCTCTGCGGCGAAGCGTTATACTTGGACGACATCGCGCCCATGGCGTCGAACAGTTCGGACAGCGTCCAGTCCAGTTCCTCGCCGCCGCCGGCGAACATCATGTCCTGCTTGCCCCACTGGATCAGCTCGAAAGCGTTGCCGATGCAGTTGGCCGAGGTCGAGCAGGCCGAGGAGATGGAATAATTATAGCCCTTGGTCTTGAACCAGGTGGAAAGATTGGCGCTGACGGTCGAGCTCATCGCCTTGGGCACGGCGAAGGGCCCGATGCGCTTGGGGCTGTTGTTCTGCCGCGTGATGTCGGCGGCCTGGACGATAGCTTTCGTGCTGGGGCCGCCTGAACCAACAATAAGTCCGGTCCTGGGATTGGAAACGTCAGCGGTCTCCAGCCCGGCATCGGCGATGGCCTGGTTCATCGCCACCCAGCAATAGCCGGCGCCATCGCCCTGGAAGCGCCGCGCGCGGCGGTCCACCACCTCGTCAAGATTGATCTTCAGACTTCCATGCACCTGGGAGCGGAAGCCCAGGCGGATATAATCGTCGGCGGCGACGATGCCGGAACGGGCATCGTGCAGGCTGGCGGTGACCTCCTGGGCGTTGTTGCCGATGGAGGAAACGATGCCGAGGCCGGTGACAACCACGCGTCTCATGCCGTGCAATTCCTAAAATGTGACGCCGGGCGGATAGGCCGCGAAGCCCGTTCCGTCAAGCCGGAGCCGCGGCGGCTTCCTCGAGGAAGAGGCTGACCTTGAGGTCCTTGGCTTCGTAGATGGTTTTGCCGTCCACCTTCATGATGCCGTCGGCGACGCCGATGATCAGCTTGCGCATGATCACCCGCTTCAGGGTGATGGCATAGGTGATCTTCTTGGCCGTCGGCAGCACCATGCCGGTGAATTTCACTTCGCCCACGCCCAGGGCGCGGCCTTTGCCCCTGCCCCCCATCCAGCCCAAGAAGAAGCCGACCAGCTGCCACAGCGCGTCCAGCCCCAGGCAGCCCGGCATCACCGGATCGCCCTGGAAATGGCATTGGAAGAACCAGAGGTCGGGATGGATATCGAACTCGGCCTCGATCTCGCCCTTGCCCTCGGCGCCGCCATCGGCGCTGATCTTGGTGATGCGGTCGAACATCAGCATCGGCGGCAGCGGCAGCTGGGCGTTGCCGGGGCCGAACATCTTGCCGCGCGCGCATTCCAGCAGATCTTCCAGAGTGAAACTCGATTTGCGAACCGGCTGATCCATGTCTGTCCCTGAAAAGCGGTTCCTGAGCCGCGAAAATCCCCGAAATGCGCCATTCTTGCTTAGAAACGTTCTAAGATATACGCTGAGATGACTTTAGCAGTTCTGCCCTCTCTCCAACAGGGAATTGGCCTTTCCGGATGAAACGCGCAATGGCTCCCCGGCCTGATGCCGAAGTGACCGCCGCCCGCCTGAAAGCGGCGGGCCTGCGGCCAACGCGCCAGCGCATCGAATTGGCCAGACTATTGTTCGCCGGCCATGACCGCCATGTGACAGCCGAGAGCCTGGCCGAAGAAGGCGCCAGGGCGGGGGTGAAGGTCTCGCTGGCCACGGTCTACAACACCTTGCACCAGTTCCAGGCGGCGGGACTGCTGCGCCAGGTGGTGGTGGACGCCGCCCGCAGCTATTTCGACACGAATATCGGCGACCATCAGCACTTCTTCGTCGAGGATGAAGGCCTACTGATCGACATTCCTGGCGAACAAGTCCGGGTTTCGGGCGTTCCCCAGGCGCCTCCCGGTCTGTTTGTGGACCGGGTCGACGTCGTGGTCCGCGTAAGAAGGGTTTGATGACCCCCTCCGTCCGCCTCGCGGGCGCTTCGCGCCCTGCCGGCGTTCGGGCCACTTGGCCGGGGCCCTCACCCTCCCACTCTTGACGCTGCGCGCCGAAGGGGAGGCGGGGTCAAGATCGGCTTTCACATATTAGAATTATTCTAAACTGGTTGACAACGGCTTTGGCCGGGGCCAAGCTGCTTTTCGGATTTCATTTGAAGGAGACGGCCGATGCCGGGACTGAAAGACACCAAGACCTGGGCGAACCTGAAAGAGGCCTTCGCCGGCGAAAGTCAGGCCAACCGCCGCTATCTCTATTTCGCGCAGAAGGCCGACATTGAAGGTCATAACGACGTCGCCGCCGTTTTCCGCTCCACCGCCGAAGGCGAGACCGGCCATGCTCATGGCCATCTGGAATATCTAGAGGAAGTGGGCGATCCGGCCACCGGCGAGCCGATCGGCGCCACCGACGCCAACCTCAAGGCCTCGATCGCGGGTGAGACCCACGAATACACCGACATGTATCCGGGCATGGCCAAGACCGCGCGCGGCGAAGGCTTTGACGAAATCGCCGACTGGTTCGAGACCCTGGCCAAGGCCGAAAAGTCTCATGCCGGGCGTTTCCAAAAAGCGCTCGACACTCTCGGGAAATAATTCGCGCCTTTGAACGTGGCCGCGCGAAGAAATTTGCGCGGCCATTCTTTTTCAAAATGGAATTTTTATGAGCGGTGAAGGCAGCCTCGGCGCCCCGACGCGCCAGGTCATCGACTGGCAGAATCCGGATTTCGCCGATCCGGTGAAGCTGGACGAAGAAATGCGGCGGGTGTTCGACATCTGCCATGGCTGCCGCCGCTGCTTCAATCTCTGCGATTCTTTCCCGCGCCTGTTCGACCTGATCGATTCCAGCCCTGCGGAAGATGTCGAGCATCTGGAATCGGAAAGCTTCAAGCCCGTCGTCGAGGCCTGCACGCTTTGCGACATGTGCTTCATGACCAAATGCCCCTATGTGCCGCCGCATCCCTTCATGCTGGATTTTCCGCATCTGATGCTGCGCCACCGCTTCGTCGAGGCAAAGCAGGGCCACAAGGATTTCACCCAACGCCAACTCGCCGAGATGGACCGCAACGGCACGCTTGCGCGGGTCGCTTCGCCGGTGATCAACTGGGCTTCGAATGTAAAGAACCGGCCGGTGCGGGCACTGATGGAAAAAGCTGCCGGCATCGACCGCGATGCTGAGCTGCCCAAATTCGTCAGCCGCACATTCGTTTCCGCCGACAGGCAGGAGCCGATTCATCCCAACGAAGCCGGTCCGGCGCGGGGCAAGCGCAAGGCCGCGCTCTATACCACCTGCTTCGTCAACTACAACAAGCCCGCCACCGGCATGGCGGCGCGGGCGGTGCTGAACCATCTCGGCGTCGAAACGGTGGTGAGCTATCCCGGCTGCTGCGGCATGCCCTTCCTGGAGCAGGCCGAACTCGGCCGCGTGGCGCACAACGCCGCCAAAGTCTCGAAGGAACTGGTGAAGCTGATTGACGATGGCTACGACATCGTCGCCCTCACCGCCAGTTGCGGGCTGATGCTGAAAGCCGAATGGGCGCTGATCTGCCCCGATAATGCGGATGTGAGAAAAGTTACTGAGCACACCTGGGACATCGACGAATTCGTTGTCGATGTGATGAAGAAGGATGGCGTGCCGCATGGCATGAAATCGCTGCCCGAAGGCGTCACCGTGCACCTGGCCTGTCACGCCCGCGCCCAGAATATGGGCCCCAAGGCGGCGGAGATGCTGAAGCTGATTCCCGACACGCCGGTCGATGTGATCGAGCGCTGCAGCGGCCATGGCGGCACCTTCGGCGTGGTCAAGCCGACGCATGAGACGGCAGTGAAAGTGGGCAGGCCAGTGTTCCGCGCCGCCGAGAAGCAGGCGCGCGGCCATATCGTGTCGGACTGCCCGCTGGCAGCGGCGCATATCGTGGCGCACACCGACACCGGCGTCACCGAACCCGAGCATCCGATCCAGATCATGGCGCGGGCTTTCGGGCTGGTGGAGGACTGAGATGACTGAGAACGCCCGCAAGATCACCGCCGCCGACCTGCTGCCGCTGAACGAATATGAGTTCCGGCGCAAGGCGCTGAAAGAGAATCTGATCCCGGTGAAGAAACTGCGCCGGGTCGAGGTCGGGCCCTTCGCCACTTTCTATTTCGAGAATTACGCCACCATGTGGTTGCAGGTGATGGAGATGCTGCGGATCGAGAAAGGTGGCGACGAACAGGTGCCGGGCGAACTGGCCGCCTACAATCCGCTGATCCCGCAAGGCGACGAGCTGATCGCCACCATGATGCTGGAGATCGAGGATGCCGACCGCCGCAACAAGGTGCTGCTCACCCTGGGCGGCATCGAGGAGAGCGTGTTCCTGGAGATCGGCGGCGAAACCGTGAAGGCGACGCCGACCGAATATGACGACCGCACCACGGCGGACGGCAAGACCAGCTCCGTGCACTGGCTGCGCTTCAAGCTGACGCCGGAGCAGGCCGCGCGCTTCGCCAGCGACAAGGTGATGATCGGCCTTTCGCACCGCAATTACGGCCATATGGCGGTGCTGAGCGACGAGACCAGGGCGGCGCTGGCGAAGGACTTTTCTTAGGGTCGCACGGGTGACGGCTCGCTGCGCTCTCCTGCCCGATGCTCCGGGGCCTAGAGCTTCACACGCCCCTCAACAATATCCGCATAGCTCACAGGCGTCAGCGGTTCATAGGAACCCGATGCCGGGTTCAGCCAGTAAAGCGGATCGGCGATGGTCGCGGGATTAAAGCCGTCGCGCACCAGGTCGATCTTGCGCTGCTTGAAGGTGCCGGTGACATCCAGCGCCGGGGTCAGGCGCAGGAAGATCGGCCGCGCATAGGCGGGCAGGCGCGGCTTGAGATGCGCCGCCAGGTTCGTCACGCCAAAGCCCTGATCCACCACCAGCGCCGCCATGCCGGCGCGGCCTTCGCTGCCAGGCACAGTGACGCCATAGACATTGGCCTCGCGGATGCCGGCTTCGCGCCCCAGCGCCGCGGCGACTTCGCTGGTGGCGACATTCTCGCCCTTCCAGCGGAAAGTGTCGCCGATGCGGTCGACAAAATAGAAATAACCGTGCTCGTCACGCCGCATCAGGTCGCCGGTGCGGAACCAGATATCGCCGCGCCGGAAAACATCGCGCAGCATCTTCTTGTCGCTGTCGGCGCGGTTGGTATAGCCCTCGAACTCCCGCCCTGCCCGCTTGGACATGCCGCCGACGCACTCGCCCGCTTCGTCGGGGCCGCATTCGATGCAAAGCCGGTCGGGGCCCCGCACCGGCATCTCGCTTTCGACATCAAAGCGGATGACGCGGGCGGGCAGCAGCTTCTCGGAATAGTCCGGCACCCGCCCCACCGCGCCGACGGTGCCGTCGTAATTCAGCATCGAGACATTGCCTTCGGTGGCGCCATAGAACTCGACAATGCGGGGAATGGCGAAGCGGGACTGGAATTCGCGCCAGATCGAGGCCGACAAGCCATTGCCGGTGATGGCGCGAATTTTATGCCCCCGGTCCAGCGGCGACGGCGGCGCATTGAGCAGATAGCGGCAAAGCTCGCCGACATATTGGAACATAGTGGCGCGATGACGATGAATGTCGGGCCAGAACTCATGCGCCGAGAATTTGCGCTTGATGATCAGGGCACCGCCGGAAAGGAAAGCCAGCCCCACGGCGCAGACCCCGCCGGTGGAATGATACAGCGGCAGCGGATCATAGATGCGGTCGGAGGCGCCCGGCCGCAGCGCGCCGACAAAGCCGCTCATCATGAACAGCATGCGCAGATGACTGAAATTCGCCGCCTTGGGCAGGCCGGTGGTGCCGGAGGTGTAGATATAGAAGGCGCGGTCCTTCGCCGTCAGGCCGCCGCGCGCCGCCATGCCCGGATCGGTGCCGGGCTGCGCCGCAAGCGCCTCATCCAGATTGCCGCCCGCTTGCGTCCAGCAGCGGGGCGCATCTTTCAGAAACGGAACGGCGCTGTCGAAGGCGGCTTTGAGTTCGGCGCCGACAATGGCGTGTGCCGCGCCAGCGATGGCGATGGAATGGGCCAGCGCCTCGCCGGTGAGGTTGGTGTTGATCAGCGCCACTGCCGCGCCCGCCTTGAACATGCCCAGCCAGGCGGCAATGAAATCGGGCCGGTTCTCCATCAGCAGCGCCACCGCCGCGCCGCGCCCGATGCCCTGCGCTTTTCCCCAATGGGCGTACTGGTTGGCGCGGGCGTCCAGCTGGGCGTAGCTCAGCACTTCGTCGCCATAAAATATGGCGGGCGCGTCCGGCGTCTTCCTGGCCTGGGCGGCGACGATGTCGCAGATCAGACGGGTGGCGCCCGGCTTCACCAGCCTGAGCAGCCAGAGGGTGCGCAGGATGCTGCTGAGATAGATGTATTCGCGCCTTATCGCGGCGGCGATTCCCATTCAGGATTCCTTCCCTCGCGGGAAGATTGAGCCGACGCTGCGCATGACGCAAGATGCGGCCATGGACGATACAGACACGCTCGACCTGCGCGGGCTGAAATGCCCACTGCCCGCGCTGCTGGCGCAAAAGGCGCTGGGCAAGCGCGCGCCCGGCGAAGGTCTGACCGTGCTGGCCGACGATCCGCTGGCCGCGGTGGATATTCCGCACATGTGCCATAGCCGCGGTCATGGCGTGGACAGTGTCAGCGAGATCGACGGCTATCGCGTCTTTGCGCTCAGGCGTGGTCCGCATCCGGGGCCGGATGCGCCTCCGGCGACAGGTGATTGACGATCTCGCGCGCATCGACGGCGCGCGGCTCGTTCTGTTCCTGGCCCGGTTTCAGCACCACCACTTCGGCGGAAGCCTCATAGCGTGTGGTCTGGGAGATCGTCAGCGGCGGCCCGAAGGGGCCATAACCCCAGCGCGGCCGGAAGCCCCAGCCGCCGCCGAAGCCGCCCCCGAAGCCGGAACCATAATAAGGCGGATTGCTGTAATAGGTGGTGCGGGCACGGGTGTCGCGGTCGTCAAAGACGAAATGGGTGCCGCCCGCCGCCAGTGTCACTTCCGCGGCACGCAGCAACAGGAAATCCTGCACCGTGTCGCGCGCCGTCACCGAATTGCCGGCGAAGGTGACGCGGTAGCGGCCCGGGGCCAGTTCGCGGTCAGTATAGCCGGTGGTCTCGCCGGGGCGGCGGGGCGCATAGGGCGCCGGGGCCGCACAGGCCGCCAGGGTCAGCGCCAGTCCAAGGGCGGCGGCGAAATGGGAAAAACGGGGTGAGATCATGGCCATGCTCCTTGCCCCCAGAATAACAAACCATGGGCGGGGGCGGCTGGTTCCGGACCTTATATTCTCTTTATGTTCGGGGGCTTGCCGGGCCGTCCGGTTAATCCTGGTTCACCTGCCTCTTGCCATTTATCTCGCGCCGCAGCATGGTCCCCAAAGGCCCGTACGGCCGGGCCTGAGACAAGGCTTTTGGTCTGCTAGGACAGGCATTTGAGCCTGCGGGGGGACGATGATCACGCTCGGTTACGTCCTCTCCTCTGCCCTCGCCCTCATCCTGATCGCCGTCAGCTTTTTATCCGTCCAGCTCATCCTGCTGGCCTGGGTGCGCCGCTTCCAGCCTGCGCGCACCGTGGCGATGGCGCGCGTTCCCGATTCCGAACTGCCGCATGTGCTGGTGCAGCTTCCGGTCTGCAACGAAGGCGACCTAGCGCTGCGCGTCACTGCCGCCGCCTGCGCGCTCGACTGGCCGCGCGACCGCCTCACCATCCAGTTGCTCGACGACGGCACCGAAGAGAACCACGCCATCCTCGCCGCCAGCCTGCCCGGGATCGTTCCGCCGGGCGTCAACCTGCAGCTGCTGCGCCGCGGCGACCGCAAGGGCTTCAAGGCCGGCAACCTTGCCTTCGGCCTTGCCCATAGCGACGCGCCCTATGTCGCCATCTTCGACGCCGATTTCGTGCCGGCGCCCGATTTCCTGCGCCGCACCGTGCCGGCGCTGCTGGCCGATGACGGCCTCTGTTTTGTCCAGACGCGCTGGAGCCACAACAACCGCAACGCAAACTGGCTGACGCGGGTACAGGGCGTGCTGCTGGATTCCCATTTCGCGGTGGAACAGGAAGCGCGCTTCCGCGCCGGGCTGCCCATGTCGTTCAACGGCACCGCCGGCGTCTGGAACCGCGTCGCCATCGAACAGGCGGGCGGCTGGACCGGCGACACCCTGACCGAAGACCTCGACCTTTCCATGCGCTGCGTCTTGCAGGGCTGGCGCACGGCGATGCTCTCCGGCATCGAAGTGCCCGGCGAGCTGCCATCCACCGCCGCGGCGTGGCGGGCGCAGCAGGCCCGCTGGACCAAGGGCCATGCCCAATGCGCACGCAAGCTCCTGCCCCTAGTCTGGGCCAGCGACAAGCCACTGGGCATCAAGCTGGCGATGACCGGCCAGATGTGCCAGTTCGCCTTCTATACTTTGGCTTTCACCAGCGCGACGATTTCGCTGACCATGATGTCGGTGGGGATCAAGGCCTATGACATCGTGGCGGATCTGGGCATCGTCGTCACCATCCTGGGCCTGGCCTGCTCCATCGGTTATCTCTGGCTGGGCCAGCGCATGCTGGGCCGCGAACAGGAAGACAAGCTCTACCGCACCCTGGTGCTGGCGGTGGTGTTTCCTTCCGGCCTGATCCTGGCCAACACCTGGGCGACAGTGGAAGCCTTCTTCTCCACCCGGATGGATTTCATCCGTACCCTGCGGGCGGGCGAGATCGTCAAGGGCGGCTGGCGCGGCGCACCGGAACTGATCGTTGGTTCTTCCATCGCAATCCTGGCCGTGGCGGAGAGCAGCTGGGCGGCGCTGTTCTTCGTCTTCGCGGTTTCGGGCCTGGTTTCGATCGGCACCATGGGCGCGACCAACGCGCTCAGCCCCAGGCCGGTGCGGCGGCCGCTCCCCACACCTGCCGAATAGCCTGAAAATCGGTGCTTAACGCGCGTCAACCAATCGCTAGCGACAGCGTCGTGCGATGTAGCGGCAGGCATTTGACTCAAATTTTAAAGGATAAAATCCAATCAATCGGCCTAACCGCGCCTTGAAGCGCGTTCCCTATCCTGCAAGCGGGATACGGGATGCGGGTCGGGATGCTTTCTTTTGCACGATTTGCCGTGGTGGCGCTGCTGGGCGTGATGCTGACGGGCTGCGCCGGCGGTGACGACGACGCCTATGACGCGCCGCCGCCGGTGCGCACCGCCAGCGCCGCGCCGTCCCAATTGCCCGTCGAACGCGGCACCAATCATGTCGAGAACAAACCGGGGCAGGCGCTGCTGCAATGCGTGCCTTACGCCCGCGAGCATTCCGCCATCAAGATCACCGGCGACGCCTATACCTGGTGGGACCAGGCGGCGGGCCGCTATGAGCGCGGGTCCAATCCCGCCAGCGGCGCGGTGATGGTGCTGTTCAACTATGCCGGCGCCAACCGCGGCCATGTCGCGGTGGTGCGCCGCGTAGTTTCGGCGCGCGAGATCCGCATCGACCATGCCAACTGGCTCGATGACGGCGCCATCTATGTCAACGATCCGGTGGTGGATGTCAGCGCCGCCAATGACTGGAGCCAAATTCGGGTCTGGAACATCAAAACCGGCGGCTGGGGCGTCAAACTTTATCCGGTGCAGGGCTTTATCGGCACAGGAAGCAACCGGAGCAGCGCGCCGCGCAATGAAGATGAGAACGCACCGCCGCCCGACGATCTGGTCGCGACTGCTGATATTGACGCCGCCGATGATGTGGCGGAGGCGCCGGCGCCAGTGCAGCGCCCCGTCCCAACCAAGCCCAAAGCCCAGCCCCGCATCACCCAAACCCACATGGCCAAGGCGCCCAATCCGATGGTGCCGGTGGCGGCCACAGCCGCCGACAGCAACCCCACCGCCGATTCCGGCTTTGCCCTGACCGCCGACGATCTGGCGATTCCATAACAAATCAAGCGTCTTAGCCCCGAATCTGCGCTATTGTGCCTCGCCCCGCTTTGGCCGAAGGGGCGATAGGATTACTGTCCCGCCCTTTCGCGGCGGGCGCTTTGCCCAGTGCGTTTTGTCTTGATGAAAAGCTCCCCTCAGCCGTGACCGCGCCCAAACCGGAATCCGCCGCCCGCAGCCGCGACCCTCTGGCCGACGCGCCCCTGGAGACGAGTTTTTACGGCGACCGCGACAGAGGCAGGCGCAACACGCCGGTGCTGATGCTTGGCGCGCTGGGCGTGGTGTTCGGCGATATCGGCACCAGCCCGCTCTACGCCATGCGCGCCTCGGCCCAAGCGGCGGGCGGCGCCGTGCCGGGGCCGATGGCGGTCTATGGCGCGCTGTCGCTGATCTTCTGGGCGCTGATTATCGTGGTGACGATCAAGTATGTGATCTTCATCATGCGCGCGGACAATAATGGCGAAGGCGGGGTGATGGCGCTGGCGGCGCTGGCGCACCGCTCACCCGTCAGCCGCGCCGCCAAGACCGCCATCGGCATCGCCGCCATTCTCGGCTTGGCCCTGTTCTATGGCGACGGCATGCTGACGCCCGCCATCTCGGTGCTCTCGGCGCTGGAGGGCATCGGGGTGGAGAACGCCCATTTCAAGCCCTTCGTCCTGCCGCTGACAGTTGCGGTGCTGCTCGGCCTCTTCGCGGTGCAGAGCCGCGGCACCCACAAGATCGGCCGGCTGTTCGGGCCGGTGATGCTGCTCTGGTTCGCGTTGCTGGCGCTGCTGGGCGGCATCGCCATCGCCCGCGCGCCGCAGATTCTCCACGCGGCCAATCCCGCCTATGCCATCCGGCTATTCGCCTATGAGCCCTGGACCGCCTTTGTCGCGCTGGGTTCGGTGGTGCTGGCGGTGACGGGCTGCGAGGCGCTTTATGCCGATATGGGCCATTTTGGCGCCCGCGCCATTCGCTGGGCGTGGCTGCTGATTGCCTTTCCGGCTTTGCTGCTGAACTATTTCGGCCAGGGCGCACTGCTGCTGTCGCGGCCGAACGCGGCCTCTTTCGTCTTCTATGCCCTGGTCCCGGGCTGGGCGCATTATCCGATGGTGGCGTTGGCCACCCTCGCCACCATCATCGCCAGCCAGGCGGTGATCAGCGGCGTCTTCTCCATCACTCGCCAGGCGGTGCAGCTCGGCCAGTTGCCGCGCATGGAGATCCGCCACACCAGCGCCACCGAGCAGGGCCAGATCTATGTCCCGCGCAGCAACGCCATGCTGGCGGTGGGCGTGGTGCTGATCGTGCTGATCTTCAGGTCGTCGGACGCCCTGGCCACGGCCTATGGCATCGCCGTGACCGGCGTGATGGTGATCTCGACCTTCCTGGTCGCGGTGGTGGCGGTGCATCGCTGGAAATGGAAGCTGCCGGCAGTGCTGGCCGTGTTCGGCGTGCTGGGCCTGGTGGACCTGCTGTTCCTGGCCTCCAACAGCCTCAAGATAGCGGAAGGCGGCTGGCTGCCGCTGGCGGTTGCGGGAGCGGTCTTTGTGGTGATGGACACCTGGCGGCTGGGGCGGCGGCTGCATCTGGAAAAGCAGCGCGACAATGCGTTGGCGCTCGATCTGTTCCTCGCCCGCGCCGACAAGATCAGCCAGCGCATCCAAGGCACGGCTGTGTTTCTTTCCCCGCGCACCGACATCGTGCCCAACGCCATGCTGCACAGCCTCAAGCATTATCATGTGCTGCATGAACGGGTGGCAATCTGCTCGGTTAATGTCTGCGACACGCCGGTGGTGTCCGACGCCCGGAGGGTGACGGTGGAGAAGCTGGGCAAGGGTTTCTTCGCGGTGAGGGTCACCTACGGCTTTTTTGAAACGCCGGACATTCCCCAGGTCCTGAACCAAGCGCGGGCGCAAGGTCTGGCGCTGGAGGAAGACAGCACCACCTATTTCCTGGGACGCGAGACTCTGGTGCCGGGCGAGAAGCCGGAACTGCCGCGCTGGCGAGTGGCGCTATACATGTGGCTGGCGTCGAACGCGCTCAGCCCGGCGCGGTTCTACCACCTGCCGCCGGGACGGGTGGTGGAGTTGGGTACGCAAGTATCGATCTGATTTGTCATCCCGGGCGCGGCGCAGCGTGAAACGTTGCGCCGCAGACCCGGGACCCATTTCGCAGGTGGCACGATGGGTCCCGGCTCGCGCGCTTCGCGCTTGGCCGGGATGACAAGACGGTCAATCCAGCGCGTACACCAGCGCCTTTAAGTACGCGCTTTCTGGCAGCAGTGGATGCACGGGATGATCGGGTCCCGCGCCGGCGCTGCGGATCAACGCCGCGGCGCGGCCGGTGCGGGCGATGCCGGCGCCGCATTCCGCCGCGAAGCGTTCCGGCGGAATGTTATGCGAGCAGGACGCCAGAAGCAGGATGCCGCCCGGCCCCGTCACCGCCGCCGCCAGGCGCGCCAGCTTGCGATAGGCCTTGGCACCCGGCTCTAGGTCCTTTTTCGATTTCACGAAGGGCGGCGGATCGGCCACCACAATGTCGAACTTTTCTCCCGCCGCGCCCAGCCGCTCCAGTTCCTCAAAGACATCGGCCTTCACCGCCTGGATCGTCACCTTGTCGAGACGGGCGCTTTCCTCGGCCAGCGCCAGCGCCGGGGCGGAAGAATCCAGGCACAACACTTCCTTGGCTCCCGCCTTCGCCGCCAGGAGGCCGAAGCCGCCGGTATAGGAATAGGCGTCCAGCACGCTTTTGCCTTTGGCCAGAGCGGCGATGAAGGCGCGGTTGTCGCGCTGGTCGTAATACCAGCCGGTCTTCTGACCGGAAGCGAGATCGGCGAGATAGCGGCAGCCATTTTCCCACACTGCGATGCGCGCGCCTTCGCCCTTGGCGGCGCGGACATAAAGCTCCAGCCCTTCCAGCGTGCGCGACGGCGCGTCGTTGCGCAGGATGATAGTCTTGGGCTTCAGCCGCACGTCCAGCGCCGCGACGATGTTGTCGAGCTGCTTCTCCATGCCGGCGGTGCCGATCTGCACTGTCACGACATCGTCAAAACGGTCGATCACCAGACCCGGCAGGCCGTCGCCTTCGGCGTGGCAGAGCCGGTAGAACGGCTTGTCATAAAAAGCCGAACGCAAGGCCAGCGCACGTCCGATGCGACCGGAAAAGAAATCCCGGTCGATGGCGGTGTCGCAGGCATCCGACAGCAGCCGCACCGCGATCAGGCTTTTGGGATTGAAATAGCCGGTGCCGAATTCGCGCCCGTCCTCGCCCCTGACATTGACGATGCTGCCCGGTACAATTGCCTTGGCCGCCTCGTCCACGCGAATCTCGTTGGAGAAAATCCAGGGGCTGCCAATGCGGGCGCGGCGGCCCTTGGGCAATATAATGGTCTTGCGCGACATGCTGTTCCTTACAGCCCCCTTGCGCCGGGGTCCATGCCGTCCTTAGATGCCCGCAAATCAGGGAGATTTGCCATGGCCGTGGACGGGAAATGGGAGATCGTCATCAATTCGCCGCTGGGCGCGCAAAAGGCCCAGCTCGACCTGAAAGCCGAGGGCGGCAGCCTCAGCGGCAGCCAGCAGGCGGCGCAGGGTTCCGGCCCGCTGGAGAACGGCAAGATTGACGGCAACAATATCTCCTGGTCGGCCAAGATCACCTCGCCCATGCCGATGACGCTCGATTTCGCGGGCACGGTGGAGGGCGACAAGCTTTCGGGCAGCGTCAAGGCCGGCAGCTTCGGCTCCTTTCCCTTCACCGGCACGCGCGTCGCCTGAGACGTGACTGTCCGAATCCACCGCGAGGAGCGTCGGCGCGAGCCGGAGCGACCACAGAAAAAAGGGTCGCTATGAACCTCCCTATCCACCGTGAGGGTTATCCGTTCATCGCGCTCTTCGCCGGCGTGAATCTGCTGGCTTTTCTGATTGCCGCCTGGCTGGGCCTGCTGCTGCTGCCGCTCACCCTCTGGTGCATCGCCTTCTTCCGCGATCCGGAACGCAGCACACCCACCGCCGCCGGACTGATCGTGGCGCCCGCCGACGGCAAACTGCTTCCCATCGTCGAAGCCGCGCCGCCGCCCGAACTGGGCCTGGGCGATGCGCCGCGGGTGCGGCTTTCCATCTTCATGAACGTCTTCAACGTGCATGTGAACCGCAATCCGGTTTCCGGCACGGTGACCGGCCTGGCCTATCGCCCCGGCAAGTTCTTCAACGCCAGCTTCGACAAGGCCTCGGTGCACAATGAGCGCATGGCCATGCGCCTCAAGCCCGATGGCGGCGGCGACGAACTGGTGGTGGTGCAGATCGCCGGCCTGGTGGCGCGGCGCATTGTCTGCGAACTGGCGCAGGGCCAGCGCGTCGCGCAGGGCGCGCGCTTCGGCATGATCCGCTTTGGCAGCCGGCTGGATGTCTATCTGCCGGCGGGCGCCCGCGTGGTGGCGGCGCCGGGCATGAAGACGGTGGCGGGCGAAACCGTGCTGGCGGAAATGAGTGCTTAAAATGGAGGACGGCGAGCGCAAGACCCGTCGCGCCCGCGCTCGGGAGATCGTGGCGGCGCGGCTGGAGACGCTGGAAGATCTTTCCATCGCCCGGCTGGTGCCGTCTTTTCTCACCCTGATGGGCCTGGCCAGTGGCGTCACCGCCATCCGCTATGCCGTGGCGGCGCAATGGACCCACGCCGTCGGCGCCGTGGTCGCCGCCATGATCTTCGACATGCTGGATGGGCGCGCCGCCCGCGTGCTGGGCGCCGACAGCCGCTTCGGGGCGCAACTGGATTCGCTGGCCGACCTGGTCAGCTTCGGCGTCGCCCCCGCCATCATCATGTATAGCTGGACGCTGCACGCGCTGGACGATCTGGGCTGGATCGCCGCCCTGGTCTTCTGCGCCGCCTCTGCCGTGCGGCTGGCGCGTTTTAACGTGCAGGCGGCGCGCGACGAAGGCGCCACCAATGTGCGGCCTTATTTTACAGGGTTACCCACGCCTGCGGCCGCCTGCATGATGCTGCTGCCGCTGCTGGTGTCGTTCCAGTGGAACGATCCGCTGGTAGCACGGCCGGAGATTTCGGTGGTGATCCTGGCCATCACCTCCGCCCTGATGGTTAGCACCCTGCCGACGCCTTCGATCAAATACATGAAGCTGCAACGGCAGCATCGCGTGCTGGCGACGCTGGGTTTCGCGGGGCTGGCGACGCTGCTGATCCTCTGGCCCTGGGCGACGCTGACCGGAGTGCTGCTGATCTATATCGTCACCATTCCCTTTGCCATTTTCGACACACGGCACAAACCCATCGTCTGAACGCCCAGCGCGCCGCACAGCCGGAGCCATGCAGCGCGCCTCGGGCAAATCAATTTTTTGCTAGTGGCTCGCCGTTCCCGTGCTGGGCGTGGACGCGGCAGGCGGCGGCGCGAAGGCCTGTTGCCGCATCTGGTTGAGGATGTTGGCGGACTGATAATCGCCGCCATAGCTTTCGTTGAAGCTGTTGTAGTTCGGGCCGTTGAGGCTGTCGGGCTGCGCCAGGGTTATGCTTTGGCCTTCGCCGCCGCCGCCCTCACCGCCGCCGCCACCGCCACCGCCGCCACCGCCGCCAAAGCCGACACCGGAAACCGCGCGGCTGACGCCGCCATACCAGCCCTTCTGATCGATGGTGAGGCCGGCCTCGTAGGGAACGGGAGCGCTGGCGGGCGCAGCACCGGCGCCACTGGCGGCATTGCCCTCACCACTGCCATAGACCATGAACGTGCCCTGCGGCGCGAAAGCCATGGGAGCCTCGGGCGGCAGATCGGGCGCACCGCCGGCATCAGCCTGGCCGCCATCATCGATCATCGCCGGCACTGCGAAAGACATCGGCGCGTTGGACGCCACGGCGACGGCGGCGCCATGGGCCTGGCCCATCGCCATGGGCGGAACATAACCCTGCGGCGCCACCGCCCAGTGATGGGTGAAGGGATAGAGGTCGATGGGAGCGGCCGAAGCGTAATCGTAGAAAGCCTCGGCATCGGCCGCAGGCGCGGCAGGGGTCATGTCGGGCGCGGGCATGGACGCGGCCTGCGTCACCATCTCCTGCGCCAGGGCGGCCCGGACTGTGTCGCGGCAGCCGCAATCGCCGGTAGTCGGTTGGGCGTGGTGCGCCATGGGCGGGACGCTCTTCACCGCCTCCTTTTTCATCACCGGCTTTTTCATCGCCTCTTTCTTCACGGCGGCCTTCTTCACGGCCGGCAGGCGCGCGCGCTCCACCTTTTCTTTCGCCAGGGCGGCGCGCACGACGTCGCGGCAACCGCAATCAGCGGCCTGGGCGGGGGCGGACATGGTGAAGACAACAGCGAGAAAGCTCGCGGACGCGAGCAGGCTATACCTCAAGACACTCTCCTTTGTTTCCAAAGCGTGTCGCGGGGCAAGCGATCGCGTTTCAATATGGGACGTTCTATTTCGGGACAGTGGGGCGCGCCAGCGCGAACTGCCGGAAAGGTTAACGCAAAGGGCCCTTAACTCCTGCCCCGCTAGGGTTTCCGCGAGACCGGGGATCCATGCGCAACATCAGGGCAAGCGTGGCGTATCAGCCTTTCGCGCAGGAAGAGCGGGCCAGGGAAAGCCGGCTCGAGCTCGCGCTGCTTCGCGGCGTCATCGAAAATCTCAAGCCCAACCGTCTGATGATGCCGCTGTTCGCGGCTTCCGTCTGCGCCATGTTCTCGCCCTGGGTGAGCGTTGGCGGGCTGGCGCTGTGGTACGCCGTCGTGCTGGCGGGCCTGGTGCCGCAATTTCTTGTCAGCCGCATGATACCCGCCGGGATTCTTTCTGTCACCGACACCGAGAAATGGATGCGGCGCGGCGCCATCGCCAATCTGCTCTATGTCATGGCCTGGACCTCGCTGGGCTGGCTGCTCTGGACACCGGGCAACGACTTCAACCATCTGCTGATCCAGCTGGTGCTGGCCACCACGCTGACCGCGCATGCGGCGCTGGTGGGGCCGTGCCGCGCCGTGGCCCTTCCCGCCTTCTGCTGGTATGGCGTGGTGATGACGCTGGTGCCGCTGCAGGCGCACGCCACCGTCTATTATTATCTTGCCGGGGTGACGCCTTTCTATGTCGGCTATGTTGCGGTGATGGCGCGTCAGCATCACACCAGAGCCCGCGCCGCGCTGGTGCTGGCGGAGGAGCGCAACGGCCTTCTGGCCGAACTGGTCTGCGCCAAGCTGGAATCGGATCGCGGCCGAGAAAAGGCGGAAGCCGCCAGCCTGGCCAAGTCGCAATTCCTCGCCAATATGAGCCATGAACTGCGCACGCCGCTCAACGCCATTATCGGCTTCTCTGAACTGATCGCCACCCGCATCTTCGAGAGCGAGCAGGAACGCAACTATGAATATGCCCGCATGATCCACGGCTCGGGCCTGCATCTGCTGACCCTGATCAACGACATTCTCGACCTCGCCAAGATCGAGGCCGGACGCTGGAAGCCGGAAGAGCAGGAGATTGACTTGGGGACCACCACCGCCGACGTCCTGCAACTGATGATCTGGCGGGCCGAAGGCGGCGGCATCACGCTCGCGAACAATGTCCCCGATGATCTGCCTTTCCTTTATGCCGATGCTCGCGCCATCAAGCAGATCCTGATCAACCTGCTTTCCAACGCGGTGAAGTTCACCCAGAGCGGCGGTTGCGTCACGGTGTTCGCCGAGGAGGATGCGTTCGGCAATCTGGAGTTCGGCGTCGCCGACACCGGCGTCGGCATCGCCCCGCAGGATGTCGCCCATGTCTTCGACAGTTTCGGCCAGGGCAAGCACGACGTCGCCATCGCCGACAAGGGCACCGGCCTCGGCCTCTCCATCGTCAAGGGCCTGGCTGAGGGCCATGGCGGCAGCGTCACGCTGGACAGCGATGTCGGCAGGGGCACCCGCGTCACCGTCAGCTTCCCGCGTGCCCGCCTCAAGCCCCGCAGCGGCCTCAAGGTCGCCTAGACTGCGATCTGCATCGTCTGCGCCTGATGCATCAGCGCATGGATGAAGCCCAGCTTCTCGACCACCTTCTCCGACAGCACAAACGGGTAGAGGTCGTTAAGGCCCATGCTGCGGTTCAGGCTGTTGGTGGCGAACTCCACCGGCAGCCACGCTTCCACGATCGCGTCGAAACGGCGTGACTCATAAGGGTCGAAGTCGATGGAGGCGGCGATATGGCCCCGCGCCAGGCGCGGCCGCACCTTGAGGCCGAAGGCCGACGCCGTTTCCAGTGTGTCCACGATGTGCAGATAATGCGCCCAGCTCTCGGCGAAATCCTCCCAGGGATGGCTGGTGGCGTAGAGGCTGACATGACTGTCCTGCCAATTCGGCGGCGCGCCTTGCGCATAGTGGCGCTTCAGTGCCGCGGCATAGTCGAGGCGGTCGTCGCCGAACAGAACGCGGAAGCCGTTCAGCAGCGCCGGATCGGGCGCCACCAGCCGGTCCCAGAAATAATGCCCGCTCTCATGACGGAAATGGCCCAGCAAAGTGCGATAGGGCTCGCCCATGCCCTGGCGGGCTTTTTCGCGCACCGCGTCGTCGGCTTCCTTCAGCGCCAGGGTGATGAGGCCATTGTCATGGCCGGTCATCACCCCACTGGCATGGCTTTCGGTGGTGTCCGCCAGAAAGTCGAAGGCCAGGCCGTGCTCGGGATTGTCGGCGCGGTTTTCCAGAGGCAGGCCCAGGCGCAGCAGGGAATAGAACAACCGGTGCTTGGCGGCCTCGATCCTGCCCCAGAGGCGGTCATTGCCGGACAGGCTGAGATCGGGAATGACCCGGTTGTGGCGGCAGGCGGCGCAGAATTCTTCCTCCCCCGCGACCATCCAGTTGCAGACGCCCAAGGCATTGTTTTTGCAGAATTTATAGGGCGTTTCGGGCGCCGCCAGGACGCTGCCGTCCGGCTCCAGGGCGGTGAGCTGGCCCCGGTCGGGCAGATAGCCCAGCAGCCTGCTACAGGCCTCGCAGCGCCAATTCTCGAAATAAAGGAGCTGGCCGCAGCCCTGGCAGCTGAAAAGCTTCATTTTGTCGCTATTTTCCGAGGTTTTCTGCCGGAAGGAACGGTCCTGAAAGGTCGGGGGTTCCATCCTGCGGCGGTGGGACCATAGCCCGACCTTCGCAGTTGCGGCATAGTTTTGCCCACAGGGGAAAATACATGAGCATCCAGGCCGCGCTGCGTCACGTCACCCGCTACCGCTATGACCGGCAGATCGTGCTGGGGCCGCAGACCATCCGCCTGCGTCCCGCCCCCCATGCCCGCGCCAAGGTGGTGGCCTATTCGCTGACGGTCGAGCCGGCGGAACACTACATCAACTGGCAGCAGGACCCGCAGTCGAACTGGCTGGCCCGCATCGTCTTTCCGGAAAAGACCGATCACTTCACCGTCGCGGTCGATCTCACCGTCGAGATGGAGGTCATCAATCCCTTCGACTTCTTCCTGGAGCCCGAAGCCGAGTATTATCCCTTCGCCTACACCGCCGAGCAGAAGGCGGAGCTGGAGCCTTATCTGCAGACTTCTCCGCAGGGCGAAAAATTCGACGCCTATCTCGCCACGATCCCGCGCGAGAAAAGGCAGACCACCAATTTCATCTTCGACATCAACGCCGCCCTGTCGCGCGTCATCGGCTACACCATCCGCATGGAGCCGGGCATCCAGACGCCCGACGAAACCCTGACGAAGAAATCCGGCTCCTGCCGCGACAGCGCCTGGCTGATGGTGCAGCTCTTGCGCCATCTCGGCCTGGCGGCGCGCTTCGCCTCCGGCTACCTGATCCAGCTCAAGCCGGATGTGAAGTCGCTGGACGGGCCGTCCGGCACCGATGTCGATTTCACCGACCTGCATGCCTGGTGCGAAGTCTATCTGCCCGGCGCCGGCTGGGTGGGGCTTGACCCCACCTCCGGGCTTTTCGCTGGCGAGGGGCACATCCCCCTCGCCTGTACGGCGAACCCGACCCAGGCCGCGCCGATCTCCGGCGCGGTCGAGCCCGCCGAAGTGCTGTTCGATTTCGAGATGACGGTGGCGCGGGTGAAGGAAAGCCCGCGTGTCACCAAGCCCTATACGCCCGAACAATGGGACGCGATCGAAAGTCTGGGCGACCGCGTCGACGAGGTGCTGAAAAGCCATGACGTGCGCCTGACCATGGGCGGCGAGCCGACTTTCATTTCCATCGACGACCGCTCCGGCGCCGAATGGCACATCGCCGCCGTCGGCCCGACCAAGCGGGCGCTGGCCGATGACCTGATCCGGCGCCTGCGCGACCGCTTCGCGCCCGGCGGCTTCCTGCATTACGGCCAGGGCAAATGGTATCCGGGTGAATCCCTGCCGCGCTGGGCCTTCTCGCTTTACTGGCGCGCCGACGGCAAGCCGCTATGGAAGAATGCAGAGCGCATCGCGCCGGAGAAGGCTGACTACCGCCCCACCACCGAGGACGCGCTGGCGCTGACCCAGGCCATCGCACAGCGGCTGGGCATTGCCTCCAGCTATGCCATCCCGGCGTATGAGGATTTCTGGCATCACCTGGGCAAGGAACGGGCGCTGGCGGTCAATGTCGATCCCATCAACTCCAAGCTGGACAGCGCCGAAGAACGGGCGCGGCTGGCGCGGGTCTTCGAGCGCGGCATCACCCAGACCGTCGGCTATGTTCTGCCGGTGGAGGCGCGTTACGGCGGTCCGAAAAGTGGAACGCCGCTCCGCACCTGGCATTCCGAGCACTGGAAAACGCGGTCATCGCGGCTTTATCTGCTGCCCGGCGATTCCGCCATCGGCTTCCGCCTGCCGCTGGATTCGCTGCCCTATGTGCCGCCGGAAGCGCGCAGCTTTGTGCCGCCGCCTGATCCTTTCGCGCCGCCGCCACCGCTGCCCGAGCCGGGCGAACTGACGCGGCAAGGCAAGCTGGGCGCACCGGACTGGTCGAAGGAAGTGCGGCCGCCGGTTGTCGCCAATGACTACCGGGTGGAAAACGGCCTTGATGCCGAGCTGGCAGTGCGCACCGCCATGACGGTGGAGCCGCGCGACGGCAAGCTTTGCGTCTTCATGCCGCCGACCCAGAACGCCGACGAATATTTCACCCTGCTGGAGGCGGTGGAAGACGCCGCCGAGGAAACCGGCGCCGCCCTCCATGTCGAAGGCTATCCGCCGCCTTACGATCCGCGCATCAACCTGATCAAGGTGACGCCCGATCCCGGCGTCATCGAAGTCAACATCCATCCGGCGAAGAATTGGCGCGAGCAGATCGCCATCACGCGCGGGGTTTACGAGGAAGCGGCGGCGTCACGGCTTTCGGCCGAGAAATTCCAGCTCGACGGCCGCCACACCGGCACCGGCGGCGGCAATCACATCGTGGTCGGCGCGATGAATCCGCCCGACAGCCCCTTCCTGCGCCGTCCCGATCTGCTGAAAAGCCTGGTCGCCTATTGGCAGAACCATCCTTCGCTGTCCTACCTGTTCTCCGGCCTGTTCATCGGCCCGACCAGCCAGGCGCCGCGCATGGATGAAGCGCGCCATGACTCGCTTTATGAACTGGAAATCGCCTTCAGCGAGGTTCCCAAACGGGGCGGCGCCAATATTCCGCCCTGGCTGGTGGACCGCATCTTCCGCAACCTGCTGGTGGACGGCAGCGGCAACACCCACCGCACCGAAATCTGCATCGACAAGCTCTACTCGCCCGACGGCCCGACCGGGCGGTTGGGACTGGTGGAATTCCGCGGCTTTGAAATGCCGCCACATGCCGAGATGAGCCTGGCGCAGTCGCTGCTGATGCGGGCGTTGATCGCCCGTTTCTGGCGTGAGCCTTATGCGCAGAAGCTGGTGCGCTGGGGCACCGGACTGCATGACCGCTTCATGCTGCCGCATCTGGTCTGGGCCGACTTCGCCGATGTGATCGACGACATGAACCGCAATGGCTTCGACTTCGACGCCGAGTGGTACAAGCCGCACTGGGAATTCCGCTTCCCGATGCTGGGCGATGTCCAATACGAAAACGTCAAGCTGGAACTGCGCACCGCGCTGGAGCCCTGGCATGTGATGGGCGAGGAAGGCGCGCCGGGTGGTACCGCGCGCTATGTCGATTCCTCGGTCGAGCGGCTGGAGGTCAAGGCCAGCGGGCTGACGCCGGGCCGCCACCAGGTTCTGGTCAATGGCCGCGCCGTACCGCTCAAATCCATTGGCGGCGCCGACGCCGTGGGCGGCGTGCGCTTCAAGGCCTGGAAGCCGGCCCATGGCCTGCACCCCACTATCAAGGCCCAGGCGCCGCTGGTGTTCGAGGTCTGGGACAGCTGGAAGCAGCGCAGCCTGGGCGGCTGCACCTATCATGTCGCCCATCCCGGCGGGCGCAATTCGGAGATTTTCCCCGTCAACGCCTATGAAGCGGAAGGCCGCCGCCTGGCGCGCTTCGAGCCGCGCGGATTTACCGGTGGACTGTTCAAGCCGGGACGCGAGACGGCGAATCCCGACTTCCCTTATACTCTTGATTTGCGCCGCGAAGCGTAAGGGGAGCAAGCTTGTCGCAATCGTCCGTCACAGCACCGTCTGGAAGCGCGCCCGCGCGCTTTGACGAGTTGCGTGACGAGGAAGGGTTGATCCGGGCGCACTGGCGGGCCTTCGCCCGCACCCTCGACGCCCTGCCGCGCTCGGAATATGAGCGCCGCCAGGCGGCAGCCCGCGCCACGGTGCGGGACAATGGCGTCACCTACAATGTCTATGACGACAGCGCCGGCCAGGCACGGCCCTGGCAGCTCGACATCGTGCCTTTCATCCTTTCCGCCAATGACTGGAAGGCGATCGAGGCGGCGGTGATCCAGCGCGCCCAACTGGCAGAACTGGTGCTGCGCGACGTTTATGGCGAGCAGAAGCTGATGCAGTCCGGCGTGCTGCCGCCGCATCTGGTGACCGGCCATCCCCAATTCCTGCGCCCGCTGTCCGGCGTCACCCCGGCGGGCGGCCAGCATGTCCATCTTTATTCCGCCGACCTGGCGCGTTCGCCGGACGGCAGTTGGAAAGTGATGGCCTCGCGCGCCGACGCGCCGGGCGGCCTGGGCTATGCCCTGGAAAACCGGCTGGTGGTGTCGCAGACTTTCCCCGACGCCTTTGCCGACATGCGGGTGGCGCGACTGGCCAGCTTCTTCAACGCCTATCGCGAAACCATTCTTGAGATGGGCGACTCCCGCCGCGACCGCGCCGTGCTGCTGACGCCGGGGCCCTATAACGAATCCTATTTCGAGCATGTCTATCTGGCGCATTATCTCGGCCTCACTTTGGTGCAGGGCGATGATCTGGCAGCGCGAGATGGCAAGCTGTTCCTCAAGACCCTGACCGGGCTGGAACGGGTCTCCGCCGTCTTCCGCCGCGTCGATTCCGATTTCTGCGATGCCCTGGAGTTGCGCGGCGACTCGCAACTGGGCGTGCCCGGCCTGGTCGAGGCCGTGCGGGCCGGCGGCGTGGTGCTGGCCAATGCGTTGGGCGGCGGCGTGGTCGAAAGCCCGGCGCTGGACGCCTATCTGCCCAATGTCTGCCGCGCGCTGCTGGGCGAGGAACTGAAAATCCCCGACATCGACACGGTGTGGTGCGGCACGGACTGGGGCCGCAAGGAAGCACTGGCGCGGCTGCCGCACGCCATCCTGCGCGACGCCTTCGACGCCCGCCCGCTGCTGTCGCGCCGCTCTTCGGCCCGGCTGGGTGAAGCCATGACGGCGGAGGAGCGCGCCCGCGCCGAGGAACGTATCAACCGGCGCGGTGAAACCCTGGTCGTGCAGGAAATCTCGCCGCTCGGCCTGGCGCCCACTTACGAGAATGGCCATTTCGGCGCCAAGCCCATCTCCTTGCGCGTCTTCGCCGCCTGGACGCCAAAAGGCTGGATGGTGATGCCGGGCGGGCTGACCCGCGTCGGCGCCGATGAAGGCGTAAGTGCCCTTTCCATGCAGTCGGACGCTTCCTCCAAGGACGCCTGGGTGCTGACCAACGCGCCGGTGGATTCCTTCAGCCTGCTCACCGGCGGCGGCAAGACGCTGGAGATCAAGCGCCAAGGCGAGGCCGCGCCCAGCCGCGCCATGGACAATCTTTTCTGGCTGGGCCGCTATACCGAACGCTCGGAAGCCTTTGTCCGCATCCTGCGCACCGTGGCGGGGCGGGCCACCGACGATCCGGCTGCCGCCATCGACATCGCGCACAAACTTCTGATCCCCTTCGCCCAGAGCGCCGAAACCGGCACGGATGAGCGTATCATCACCGAGCCGGAGGAATTGCTGGCCGAACTGCAGCTGCTGATCTACAGCCGCCGTCATCAGCGCAGCCTTCAGAAGCTGATGGGCCGGGTCGAAGCGGCAGCCTGGTCGGTGCGCGACCGGCTGTCGCTCGACACCTGGCGCACTATCCATGCCCTGGTGGACAATGAAGGCCTGCCGGACGAAACCCGCGCCTTTGACGGCACGCAAAGCCGCTTCTATCTCGACGCCCTGGTGCGGCGGGAGGCGGCGCTGTCGGGCCTGGCGGCCGAGAACATGACGCGTGGCCCCAATTTTCTGTTCCTGGAACTGGGGCGGCGCATCGAACGCGCCAGCCACATGGCCTGGGGGGTACGCCAGGCGGTGGGTGAGGCCGGCGAGCGCGAGGCCGACCATATCCGCATCCTGCTGGAAATCGCCGACAGCGCCATGACCTATCGCTCGCGCTATCTCAACCAGGTCCAGGTCGTGCCTTTTGTCGATCTGCTGCTGCTGGACGAGACCAATCCGCGCTCCACCGCTTTCCAGTTGCGGGCGATCGAGAACCATCTGCGCGAACTGCCGCGCATCACCCGCGCCCAGCAGCATGACGTGCCCGGCGCCATCGCCTATGAACTGCGCCGGCTGATCGCCAACGCCCATCCGGCGCGTCTGGCCTTCTGTCTGCAGGGACGGCGCACCGGCCTGGTCGAGCTGGCCGACGCCATCGTCAATGACTGCGAACTGCTTTCGGACGCTCTCGCCGACGCTTATTTCCAGCATGCCTCGCGCCACCGCACTGGCGCGTCAAGGAGGCGCTGATGGAATATACCGTCCGCCACCGCACCACTTACCGCTATCTGCAGGATGTGGCGCAGTCCTGGCATCTGTCGCATCTGCTGCTGCGGGGCACGCCGACCCAGAGCGTCGCGGAAAGCAAGGTCACCCTGACGCCGGAGGCTGCCAGCCGCGTCGTGCGCGCCGATTATTTCGGCAATGCGGTGGAATGGTTCTTCTTCGACAGCGCCCATAATCTGCTGGAGGTGGTGGCGGACAGCAAAGTAACGGTGGAACCGGCCCCGGAACGCGCCGCCGGGACCAGCCTTGCCTGGGAAGAGGTGCGCACGCTGCTGGAAAATCCGTCAGACGAAGCGGCCCGCGACGCCGTGCAGTACATGTTCGATTCGCCATTCACCGTTTTCACCGCCGACATCGCCGCTTACGCCCTCAAAAGCTTCACGCCCGGGCGGCCATTGCTGGAAGCGGCGGTCGAGCTGATGCATCGCATCCATGACGAGTTCCGTTACGACACCACCGTCACCGACACCACCACGCCGGTGGACAAGGTCTATGAGATCCGCGCCGGCGTCTGCCAGGACCTTGCCCATGCCGGCATCGCCGCCATGCACAGCCTGGGGCTGCCCGCCCGCTATGTCTCCGGCTATCTGATGACCAAGCCACCGCCGGGCAAACCGCGCATGGTGGGGGCCGACGCCAGCCATGCCTGGTTCAGCGTTTTCGCCCCGCCTTTCGGCTGGGTCGATCTCGACCCCACCAACGCTGTCATCATCGGCGAAGGCCATGTCACCGCCGCCTGGGGGCGCGACTATGGCGACGTCGCCCCGGTGACCGGCATCATCCTGGGCGGGCATGACCATGTCGTCGATGTCGGCGTGGACGTCATCCCGGCAAACGAATAAGACGCAAGTATGCCGTCTTTGATCCTCTCCCTGGCGCTGCTCACCGCCCTTGTCACCATGACCGGCGGGTTGCTGGCGCTGCGCCTGAAAGAGCATCTGCCGCTGGCGCTGGGCTTTTCCGCCGGCGCGGTGATGGGTGTCGCCTTTTTCGATTTGCTGCCGGAAGCCTTTGCGCTCCAGCGCGTCAACACCAGCCTGACCGTCGGCGCGGCGGCGGTGGGGTTCTTTCTTTATGCCATGATCGACCGCTTTGCCGGCCATGACCATAATTGCCATGACAATCCGCACCGCGGCGTGATCGGCGCCGCCAGCTTTTCCCTTCACAGTGTGCTGGACGGTCTGGCGATGGGCCTGGCCTTCCAGGTGGACCGCCAGGTCGGGCTGGTGGTGGCGGCAGGCGTGCTGGCGCATGATTTCGCCGACGGCCTCAACACCGTCAATGTGGTGACGCGGCATGGCGCTTCTCGCGCGGCGGCGCTGCGCTGGCTGGCGGCGGATGCAGCGGCGCCGGTGCTGGGCGCGGCTTTAAGTTTTTTGATTACGCCATCACCGGCAACGATGAGCCTGGTGCTGGCCGGTTTCGGCGGCTTCTTTCTTTATATCGGCGCTTGCGACCTGTTGCCCGCCAGTCAGCGGGCGCGGCCCGGGCTTGCCACACTGGCGGCGAGTTTCGCGGGCGCGGCGTTTCTTTATTTCGCTACGCGCCTGGCCTGAGTCTCAGGCACTTCGGTCAAAAGTGGCTTACCGGCGAACCAGGCAGCGAGATTGTCCAGCGCCAACTGGCCCATGGCGGTGCGGGTCTCGATGGTGCTGCTGCCCAGATGCGGCGTCAGCACCACATTCTCCATCGCCATCAGCGCGGCGGGAACATTGGGCTCATCCTCGAACACATCAAGGCCGGCGCCGCCCAGCTTGCCGGTCTTCAGCGCCTCGATCAGCGCCGCCTCGTCCACGACGCGGCCGCGTGAGACATTGACCAGGATGCCGGTTGGTCCCAGCGCCTCGATCACCTCGCGGCTGATCATCTTTGTCGCATCGGGACCGGCCGAGGCGATGACGATGACAAAGTCATTGTCGCGCGCCAACTCGACCAGGCTTGGCACGAAGCGGTAGGAAACGCCTTCCACCGGCCGGCGATTGGTGTAGGAAACAGTGATGTTCATCGCCTCGGCGCGGCGGGCGATGTCGCGGCCGATGCGACCCAGGCCGACAATCCCCAGCCGCTTGTTGCTGGCGGTGCGCGCCAGGGGCATGTGCCCGTCGCTCACCCACTTGCCGGCGCGGACATATCTGTCGCCGGCGGCCAGGCGGCGCGCCGCCATCACCATCAGGGCAATGGCGAGATCGGCGACATCGTCGTTC
>Ga0265318_10000457_pt1 | contig 30611 bp, 27 predicted proteins | sample 4821metaG_FD_192431 | JGI IMG/M metagenome (GOLD analysis project Ga0265318, IMG submission 192431) | Rhizosphere microbial communities from Carex aquatilis grown in University of Washington, Seatle, WA, United States - 4-8-21 metaG | ecosystem: Host-associated > Plants > Roots > Rhizosphere >... | reverse complement strand
CTGGACGGGAAGTAGGAAACCTTTGTTTTCCACAATCGTCATCGCCCGGCCCGCAAGGGTCCGGGCGATCCAATTTGGCAACAAGCGAAGAAATTGGGTCACCCGGATCGCGCGAGAAGCGCGACCGGGTGATGACCTCTTTTTTATACCTTTGTTCAAAACATCATCGCATAACGCTATGCGCGTCAGAGGACTTGAATCGATCCCGCGCGCGACCAACTCATCTTCGCGGGCGAAGTCTGTCCGATTCTCGGAATATTTTTCCGCGAAGCGAGTCCGGGCGCGAAATCCGTTGCGAACGCGAATTCAACGATCACGATGAAGCGCTTTGAACGGACGGTCTCGCAAGATACGAGGTTGAAGCAAATTTTCGCAGACATCCCGTCGCGCGGATAGAACGCATGTAGTATATACACGAAATAATTCTGCCGCACCCTCTTGAAACCGCCGGTTGCACACCCAAATCATGGTGTCGATCCGAACGGAGGACAGAGATGCAGGACATTGCGCCCATGAAACGGGAGGCCGAGCCGGCTGGGGTTTCGGCCCGCATGCAGCAGGCGATCGAGGACCAGGTCGCGGCGCTCACGGAGGACCTCGTCGCGTGTCTGGCGGCGGCGCGCGCGGCGGATTCGAAAGAGTCCGCGCGCTCGAACGAACGTGCCAATGCGGTGGAGATGGCCGGCGCCACGGCGTCCCTGTTGCAGGCGCTGTCGCGCGCGAAGAACGGTATCCGCTTGGAGCATCGCGTCGTGCGCGAGCAACACAACGCGCCGAGAGTCCGCGTGGGCTGGAACGGCGATCCCACGGAACTTCTGGCCGACGCCGAGTACGAGGCGCTCGATGATTACGAGAAAGTGGACTACTGCAATTGGACCTACGGTCTTCCGCCTACCTACAACGTATGGCGACGGGACTCGTATAAAAAGCCGGCCACCGTCGATCAGCTCGAGGAGTTGCGTAAGGATTTGCGGGAGGTCGCCAGACGTACCCCTTATCCCCCCGAAAAATACGGTTCGAATAAAGATGACGGCCGCAACGTCGAATAGGAAGCGGGGCGGCCAGCCGGGTAACAGCAACCGCCTCAAGCACGGCCGCTACAGCCGGCGGACACTCGCGCGGCGCGCGTGCGTGCAGGCGCTGCTGCGCAAGACGCGCGGACTGATCTGCCGGCTAGATATGGGAAGGCGGGCGAGGAGGGCGTTGGCGGCGAAATCAACCTCCCCCTTGTGGGGAGGTCGAAAAAGCGGCGAGCGAAGCGAGACGGTTTTTCGGGTGGGGGGCCGGTGTATGCGGCTTTCCCCCACCCGAAAAATCCTTTCGCTGACGCTCCAGGATTTTTCGTCGGTACGCTGTCGCTACCGACCCCCACAAGGGGGAGGTTGTTATTCTTTGGCAAACGCCGCCAGGGCGTCGCCCACTTGCGGGATCAGGCTGTCCCAGTCGGCGAATTTCTCCGGGCTGAAGACCTTCGTTCTGGGGTACCACGGGTATTCGTCGGTGCCGAGCTGGGGCCAGGTGCGGCCGGCGGTGAGGAACCAGACGTTCGCGCCGACGCTCGCCGCGGTCGCGGCGGCGGCGGTGGGCGCGGAGATGACGAGGTCGAGCGCGCTCGACAAGGCTGCTGCGCCGTCGATGTCGTTCTTGAGATCGAGGCCGTCCACCACGCGGATCTCGACGCCGTGAAGCTCGGCGGCGCGGCGCAGCTCCTCGGCGCAGTCGCCGTATTGCAGATTGACGAAGGTGACGCCGGGGGTTTTGAGGATCGGACCCCAGGCGTCGAGCGCGCTGTAATACTTCGCGCGCTTGGCCCCCAGCATCATCGAGCGCCAGCAGATGCCGACCTTGGGGCCGGGGCCGAAGCTTTCGAGGCGGCTGCGGAATTCGGCCGCGCGTGTTTCGTCGGGCTTGAGGAACGCCTGTTTCGGGAAATCGCCGATCGCGCGGCGGAACGTCTTCAGCGGCGAGCCCATCGGCGTCCAGAAATCGGGCTCGCCCTTGTCGACGCTGAACGGCACGAAGCGCAGCGATTTGTTGCCGTCGCGGTCGACCAGCGTGCGGTCGTCGTAGCGGCCGATCTCGGCCTTGGGGAACGAGCGCTGGAACAGGGGGATCAGGCGCGGATCGACCGCGACTTCGAGCTTGCCGCTCTCGCCAACGGCGGCTTGAAGATCGGGCAGGACGTTGGCGAACATGAACTCGTCGCCCAGGCCCTGCTCGGCGACGACGAGCAGGCGTTTGCCCGCAAGCTCCTCGCCCTTCCACATCGGCGCCTTGATCATGTGATGGACATAGGCGCGGAAGCGCTGGTCGTTGCGGATCTCGAACGCGTCGAAGCCTTCGGCGATGCGGCCCATGCCGATCAGGCAGATGGCGCGCGAATGGCGGCTTTCCATCTGCTCGTTGGGATCGGTCGCGCGCACCAGCGACTCGTTATAGGCCTCGAGCCCCTCGTCGAGACGGCCCAGATGCGACAGCGCATAGCCGTAATTGTGATAGAGCCGCGCGAATTCCGGCTGCAGGCGGATGGCCTCCTGGTAGAAGATCAGGCTCTCCTCGACGCGGCCGTTCTCGGCGAGCACGGTCGCGAGCGCGTTCCACAGGACCGCCTCGTGCGGCATGCGGTAGATCGCCGCGCGCAGGGTCTCGATCGCGATGTCGACCTCGCCCATGTCGCTCTGCACGCTGCCGAGGTTGTTGTAGCCGAGCGGCGAGTCGGGACAGGCGCCGATATAGAGGCTGAACATCCTGGCGGCGCCGGACGTGAGCTCCAGGTTCCAGGCGGCGAGCCCCAGATTGATCAGCAATTCGGGGTCGTGCGGGTCGAGCGCGAAGGCGCGCTCATAGGTGACCAGCGCCTTGTGCTGATGGCCCATGCGCGAAAGCGCCATGCCCAGCACGTGATAGGCCTTGGGGTTCTGGTCGTCGATCTCGGCCGATTCGAGCGCGATCTGGCCGGCGCGGACGAAATCGCCCTTCTGCCAGGCCTTGATCGCGCGCCGGAGCGCCGCGTTGGATTTGCGCCGCGTCTCGATCGCCTCGTATTCGTCGTTCAGCGCCTCGAGCTTGGCGATGGCAGCCAGCCTCGCATCGATGCCGGCGAGCGAATTGAGACCAAGATTGGGAGCGAGCTCGGCCATGCGCGGACGTCCTTGAAAATGGCCCGCAATAAGACCTCCTTAAGCTTAAGTTCGGGTGAACGCCAAAGCGCGAAATACAAGGCATTTGTTAACCTCGTCCGGTTTAGCCTGTCGCTCGGTCCGCGTCCCAACCGGAGAGCCCGATGCCGCTCAAACTGTCGCTGAAACCCGGCGAGAAATTCGTGCTGAACGGCGCGGTCCTCGCCAACGGGGACAAGCGCGCCAGCCTGGTGCTGCAGAACAAGGCCTGCGTGCTGCGCGAGAAGGACATCATGCAGCCGGCCGACGCGACCACGCCCGCCAGGCGCATCTATCTGCCCATCATGATGATGTATCTCGATGCCGAGGCGTTCGAGGACTACTACAACGAATTCGCGCTGCGCATGACCGAGTTCATGGGCGCCATCCAGACCCGCTTCGTGCTGGCCTCGTGCATCGAGATCAGCCGCGACGTCGCCAACGGCCAGTATTACAAGGCTTTGATGACGTGCCGGAAGCTCTTTGAATTCGAACAGGAACGGTTGAGCTATGACCCTGCAGGCCTACAAGAACACGCAGCGCATTACTGAGGATTCCCGCACCACCGAATACAGGCTGTTCGGCCAGGTGACGGGCGCGCTGATCGACGCGCAAAGGAACAGGCAGTCGGGCTCGCCGCTGGTCGAGGCCGTCGACTGGAACAAGAAGCTGTGGCGCACGCTCGCCGCCGACTGCATGGACGAGCGCAACCAGCTGCCGCAGGACGTCCGCGCCAAGATCGTCTCGCTGTCCCTGTGGATCGCGAAGTATTCGCGCTCGGTGACGCGCGACGGCGCCTCGCTCGACCCGCTGATCCAGGTCAACCGCACCATCATGCAGGGCCTGCAGGGCGCGGCTTAGTTCCTCTCCCTTCTCGTCATCGCCCGGCGCGAAGCGTCCGGGCGACCCATTTTCCTTCTTTCCTTTTTGCTGCAAAATTGGATCGCCCGGACCCTTGCGGGCCGGGCGATGACGATTTTGTTTGAGATGATATTTGGTGCAGGCCCTTTCTCTTCCCACCGGCAAGTTCTGCCCATGGTTAGCGAAACGTAAGCGTCAGAAAACCCAATAAAATCAACGCCAAACGTCATCAAGGAATTCTTTCGCGCTGGCACGGCGGTTGCGAAGGGGCATTGCGGAGCCCGAGAAACGGGAAACGGAGAATTCGATGCTGAGCGTGAACACCAACACCGGCGCGATGGTCGCGCTGCAATATCTGAACGATACGCAGGCGCAGCTGTCGCAGACCCAGAACGCCGTCGACACCGGCCTCAAGGTCTCCTCGGCGAAGGACGACGGCGCGGTCTATGCCATCGCCCAGAACATGCGCGGCGACATCGCGGGCTATACCTCGGTGACCGACAGCTTGAACCGCGGCATGTCGGCGATCGACGTCGCCATGTCGGCCGGCCAGTCGATCTCGGACCTCCTGGTCGAGATGAAGACCAAGGCGCTGTCGGCCTCCGACACCTCGCTCGACACCGCCAGCCGCGCCGCGATGAACCAGGACTTCATCGCGCTGCGCGACCAGATCACGACCATCGTCAAGAACGCGGTGTTCAACAACTACAACCTCGTCGACGGCTCGACGCAGACGATCACCGCGCTCGCCTCTTCGGACGGCTCGCGGCGCATCACCGCGGCGGCGCAGAACATGAGCCTGTCGGGCTCGATCGTGACGATCTCGACCGGCGCCTCGATCTCGACCCAGGGCGGCGCCTCGACGATGATCTCGGTCATCCAGCAGTCGCTCGAGAACGTCGACTCGGCCCTGGCGCAGCTCTCGGCCGGCTCGAAGAAGTTCTCGATCCAGCTCGGCTTTGCGTCGAAGCTCTCCGATACGCTGACCACCGGCGTGGGCAACCTCGTCGATGCCGACATGGCCAAGGAAAGCGCGCTGTTGCAGTCGTTGCAGGTCAAGCAGCAGCTCGGCGTCCAGGCGCTCTCCATCGCCAACCAGTCGCCGCAATATCTGCTCTCCCTCTTCAAGGGATAAGCGCAGAAGACATCACGCGAAGAAGCGGCGCCGTGAACAGCGGCGCCGTTTTTGTTTCAAATACGAGGCAAATACTGCCGATCGTGCGGCAGATTCTGCCGCCTCTTAGGTAAATTCTGCCGCCTGTTCTGGCCGCGCGGAAAAATCGGCCAGGGCGAATTTTCCGCGCGGCCTGAAAATCGAGAGTTAGGAATCGGTAAAACCCGCGCGGCACGGGGGTTGCCTAACGTTGGACACGGAGCAAAACGCTCCAAGAGCAAAACGCTCGTCACAACGGAGGCAAGAATGCTTAGCGTCAACACCAACACCGGCGCCATGGTCGCGCTGCAGTACCTCAACCAGACTCAGGCGCAGCTGTCGCAGACACAGAGCGCCATCAACAGCGGCGAGAAGGTTTCGTCCGCGAAGGACGACGGCGCCGTCTACGCCATCGCGCAGAACATGCGCGGCGACGTTGCCGGTTATTCGGCGGTGACGGACAGCCTCAATCGCGGCATGTCCACCCTCGACGTCGCCATGTCGGCCGGCCAGTCGATCTCCGACCTGCTCGTCGAGATGAAGACGAAGGCGCTTGCGGCTTCCGACACGTCGCTCGACACGGCGAGCCGCGCGGCGATGAACCAGGATTTCGTCGCCCTTCGCGACCAGATCTCGACCATCGTCAACAATGCCGTGTTCAACGGCTACAACATGGTCGACGGTTCGACGACCCAGGTGACGGCGCTGGCTTCGACCGACGGCTCGCGCCGCATCACGGTTGCCGCCGAGAACATGAGCCTGTCCGGCTCGATCGTCACGGTCTCGACCGGCGCGTCGATCTCGACGCAGGCCATGGCCTCGACGATGGTGACCGCGCTGCAGACGTCGCTGACCAACGTCGACTCCGCCCTGGCGAAACTGTCGTCCGGCTCGAAGAAGTTCTCGATCCAGATCGACTTCGCCCAGAAGCTGTCGGACGCTCTCACCAGCGGCATCGGCAACCTGGTCGACGCCAACATGGCCAACGAGAGCGCCCAGTTGCAGTCCTTGCAGGTCAAGCAGCAGCTCGGCGTGCAGGCTCTGTCGATCGCCAACCAGGCGCCGCAGACCATCCTCTCGCTCTTCCATTAAGCGTTACGGCGGGGTCTCGAAAGAGATCCCGCCGCCGCTTGACGGAGGGCGCGAGCCGGAACACCGGCGGCGCCCCAGGGCGTCAGGGAATGAAGTGGTTGGGACCAAAACGTGGCGGGCGAGGGCAACCTCGCCCGTTGCGTTTTTTGCCCCAATCGTCATCGCCCGCTTTATGCGGGCGACCCACGGACGTCTTCTCGGTAGCGCAGGGTTGCCATGGGTGGCCCGGACAAGCCGGGCCATGACGATTTTTTTGCTAGAGCTTCAAGATGCGCACCAGCGCATCGACGACGCGCTCGGCGTCGTCTTCGTCCATTGCCGCAGACAAGGGCAGGCTGAGCGCGCGCGAATAATAGAGATCGGCGCCGGGAAGCGTCGCGGGGAAGCGCTGTGCGTAGTAGGGCTGGCGATGCACCGGGAAATAATGCACCTGCGTGCCGATGCCTTCGTCCTGGAGCGCGCGCATCAGGGCCGCGCGCGTGATGCCGGCCTGCTTGAAGTCGATGCGCGCGACGTAGAGATGCCAGGCCGGAAGGCATGTGCGCGTCCGCGCCAGCGGCTTGACGACCGGCGCATAGGGCGCGAGCAGCGCGTCATAGGCGGCGACCACCGCGCGGCGGCGCGCCAGGAAGCGGTCGAGCTTGGCGAGCTGCGAAAGGCCCAGCGCGCATTGGATGTCGTTGGCGCGCCAGTTGAACTCGGGCTCGACGAGCTCGTAGTACCAGGGGTTCGCGCGGGCCTTCTCGTCGAAAGCATCGGCGATGTTGGTGAAGTCCTGCACTTCGCGCGTCATGCCGTGATTGCGGGCGAGCATCAGGCGCCGTGCGAGCTCGGGATCGTTGGTGGTGACCGCGCCGCCTTCGCCCATCGCGATCGCCTTGACCGGATGGAAGGAGAATACGCTGAGGTCGCTATGCGCGTTGGCGCCGATGCGGCAGGCCCCCGCATTGCTGCCGACATAGGTCGCGCCCAGCGTATGGCAGGCGTCGTCGACGACCTTCATCTTGTTGAGGCGCGCGATCGCGGCGATCTCCTCGAGCGCGCCGCATTGACCGTTGAGATGCACGTTGAACACCGCGTCCACCTTGCCCGCGCGCGCCATCGCGATGGACAGCGTCTCCGGGGTCATCAAGCCGGTGTTCGGGTCGGTGTCGGCGAAGACGATCTCGGCGCCGTTCAGATGCGGCGCGCTGGCGGTGGCAAGGAAGGTGACCGAGGGGACGACGATCTTCGTGCCCGGTCCAAGCCCGAGCGCGCGCGCCGCCATATGCAGCGCCGCCGTTCCGTTGGCGCAGACGACCGCATGCCTGGCGCCGGTACAGGTCGCAAGTGCGGTTTCGAAGCGCGCGACCATGGGCCCGGTCGTGAGATACTCGCCGCGCAGCACCTCGGTGACGGCGGCGATGTCGTCGTCCTCGATGACCTGGCGGCCATAGGGAAGGAAGGACGGCGCCTGGGCGCGCGCTTTCAGCGCCGGCGCGCTCATGCGAAGGCCTGGGCGAGCAGCATCTGCAGGCCGCGCGCGTCGAGCTGCTCGGGATTGCAGTCGCTCGAATAGGCGAAGCCTTCCGCCACGGGCCTGGCGCCGCGGTTGAGATACGCCTCGCGCGCCGCGGCCGCGAAGCTCGCCAGGATCACGTAGCGGTCGTCGAGCTCCACCGTCCAGCGCGAATCGTCGGCCGGGATCATGGTCTCGTGCAGCTTCTCGCCCGGACGGATGCCCACGACCTTCTGGCCCAGCGTCGGGCAGATCGACGTCGCGAGGTCGGTGAGCGTGGTCGAGGGGATTTTCGGGACGAAGATCTCGCCGCCGCGCGACAGTTCCATGCTCGACATCACGAAGTTCACGCCCTGGGTCAGCGTGATCCAGAAGCGCGTCATGCGCGGATCGGTGATCGGGATGTCGGCCGCGCCGTCGGCGGCGAGCTTCCTGAAGAACGGCACGACGCTGCCGCGCGAGCCGAAGACGTTGCCGTAGCGCACGACCGAGAAGCGCGTGCCGTCGGCGCCGGCGAGGTTGTTGGCCGCCACGAAGATCTTGTCCGAGGCGAGCTTGGAGGCGCCGTAGAGGTTGACAGGGTTCGCCGCCTTGTCGGTGGAGAGCGCGATCACCTTGCGCACGTTGCGGCGCAGGGCCGCATAGACCAGGTTCTCCGCCCCGAAGACGTTGGTGCGGATGCATTCGAAGGGATTGTACTCGGCCGTCGGCACCTGCTTGAGGGCGGCGGCGTGGATGACGTAGTCGATGTTGTTGAGCGCCATGTCGAGACGGTCGCGGTCGCGCACGTCGCCGATGAAATAGCGCATGAAGGGATGCTGATCCATCGGGAAGAGCTGCTGCATCTCGTACTGCTTGAGCTCGTCGCGCGAATAGATGACCAGGCGCCTCGGCCTGTAGTTCTCGATCACGGTCTTGACGAAATGCCTGCCGAACGAGCCCGTGCCGCCGGTGACGAGGACCGACTTGTCGTTCAGGTCCAGCCAGGGCTGGGTGAAGTCGCGCAAGCCGCGGACCGGCGGCGGCGGGGCCGCCACGTGGTCGGCGTCGGAAACCGCGAGATAGATCTTCTTGGCGCGAGGGCTCATCTGGAACTCATCCGTCTGTTCGACAGGATGGTTGCAGAACACGGTTAAAAAGCGCTTACGGCAACGCTCTATTTACGCTGAAGCGGAAGCGGCGAGCCCCGTCGCGGTAGGGGCTGGGCTTGCGCGTATCGTCGAGCTCGAGGGCGGAGAGCACGAACTGGCAGAACAGGCTGCCGCCGATCCGCCTGTGGGTGAGAAGGCCCAGAAGCGGCGCGGTGGCGCGGTCGATTTCGATGCGCAGCCGCGTGCGGTCGTCGCCGAGCTCGGCCCAACCCTCGGTCATGCCCAGCCCATGCGACGCCGAGACCAGGAACGACACCGGCGCACCATGGTCGACGTCGTGACCGGCGAGGGCGAAGGTTTCCGATGTCTTACCGCCATTGTGGGTCGTTAAGGAAAGCTTCGACCAATCGAAGGCATCGGGCAGCAGCGTGAAATGTCCCAGACGCAGGCTTCCGCGCCCCCAATCGGGCCAGTGGAACGCTACGTCGAACTCGATGCGCGGCTCGGTGGCGCAGAACCGCATCGTCTTTTCGATCGGGCCCTTCGGCGTCTCGATGCGCGCAAATGCAAAAGTGTCGCCGTCCTGCGTCCAGACACGCGCCTCGCAGTTCTCCAGGTCGGTGATCTTGTGCTCGCCCGGTGCTTCGAAGACGCAGTCGCCGGTGTACCAGTCGGCCTGCACATGGATGTCGTCGAAATGCCCATGCGGCAGGTGGCCCAGGGCGGGCCGCTTGTGCCCTGCGAATGCGAGCTGCGACAATGCAAGCCCGCGGCGCCGGTCCAGGCGCGCGGCGAGGCCCGGCGTGCGGATGTCGATATGACGTGCCGCGACCGGCTCGCCTTTCGGGGCGATGACGCGCGGCGGCGCTTTCGACCAGTGTTGCTCGGCGGCTTCGAGCCGGGCACGGAACGCGGTCCATCTTTTTTCGGTGATATGGGTGCGGAAGTCGCTGGCCCAGAGTGCGCAGAGCTCTTTCCAATCCGCGTCCGGCGCCTCGATAATGCCTTCGTAGATACGCTGGCAGGCGGCGTTGACCGCCACGTCGTCGCGCCCGGTCACGGCCCAGCGCGAGAGATTGTATTTGCGCTGCTTCTTCACCGGGATCGGGCAGGCGGCGCTTTCCAGCCGCAAGGGCTGGCGCTTGGGCGGGGTCAGCGCCGCGGACGGCGCCACGAGATCGAAGCCCGGCTCGTCCGCGATCGCGGCATAGGCCTGCTCGAGCTTCAGCCATTCGCTTTCGCCGGAAAGCTTTTCCTCGGTGCGATAGCGCCCCGGACGGAAGTCGAAGATCTCGCCGTCGCCGGCATAGAAGCACAGCGCGCGCGGCTGGGGCCCGCGCTGACCGCGCAGATAGTCGAGATAGGCGTCGAGCTCGATGTCGCCATGGGCGAAGCGCTGCAGTTTCTGGAACGCGACCGTGTTGGTCCACAGAAGCGCGATGGTGCGGCCGCAGGAACCGAGCGCGCGTTCGGCGCGATAGCGCGCCTCGCGCGGCCATTCGGGATGATGCGCCGACGGATTGTCCCAATCCATCAAGAGCGCGCGATAGCCCGCGTCGAGATAGAGCCCGACGAGACCGCCCGAATACGCCTGCTCGTTGACGAGCGCCAGACGCGGCCGGGTGCCCAGCAGCCGCTCGCAGCATTCATTTCCGAGGCGGAGATTCTCTTCCGTCACACGCGCCGGCACCAGCGGCGCGATCACCTGGGCATAGCCCGAACCGATCAGCTCGACTTTCCCAGCTGCGATCAGCGCGCGGGCCTTGGCGATCCACGCCGGGTCGCGCCTGGCGATCTCCTCGAGCGTGAAGCCGGTGGCCTCGATGCCGATCGGGCCGTGCTTCTCTGCCAGGCGCAGCAGCGGCCAATAGCAGCGCGCGATCACCTCGCCGCGCTGCTCTTCCTCGATCGAAGAGAAGGCGAGGTTGAGATGGAACAGCGAGAACAGGCTCAGGCGAGCCGTCGCTGCGTGCGTGTCGCGGGCGAGGAAAGGCGCGTTCATTGCGTGGCGATCTTCAGGCGCGAGAGCGCGTCGTTGGCGCTGGCCAGCGCCGCTTCGCGCGTGGCGCCGGTGGCCAGTACCATCGCGGCGGAAGGCCGCTTGTCGCCGGCGGGCGCGATGACGTCGCCGGGCCTGGCGGTGACGACGATCTCGGCGATGCCGGCGACGCCGCGCGCGTCCTCAGCACCCGTGACCGAGACGACGCGTCCGGGCTTGGGGAAGGCATAGCGCTGCACCACGGGCGTCATCGCGCGCGGCTCCAGTTCCTCCGGCGCCACGGTTTCACCCAGCGCGACGCGGATCGCGCAGCCGATGAAATCGACGCCGGTGTTGAGGGGGATCTCGCGCGTGCAGAAGAAGCCGCCGGAGAGCCGCGCGGCCAGCTCGATGACGTAAGGCTTGCCGTCATGCACGACGATGTCGCCCTTGACCGTGCCCGTGGTCACGCCCAGCGCGCTTGCGGCGCGCGCGACGACGTCCTTGACGGCGGTTTGCGTTTCGGGCGGCAGATGGCTCGGCAGATCGCCGCCGTTCTCGATGAAGAACGGGGCATAGGTGTCGAGATATTCGTAGTTGCGGTCCGAGAAGCCCGGCGTGAAGCAGCGCCCCTCGATCACCACCGATTCGGTGGAGACCTGCGGCCCGTCCAGATATTCCTCGACCATCACCCGCTCGCTCGGCGAATGGCTGCGCGCCAGCATGAAGGCCTTGGTCAGGTCCTCGACCTGGGCGATGCGCTGCACGCCGCGCGAGCCGCGGCTGTCGACCGGCTTGATGACGAGATTGCGTCCGCGCTCTATTGCCGTCCGCTGCAGTTCCTGAACCGTATGGATTTCCGCGAACCACGGCACCGGCACGCCGGACGCGGCGAAGCGGCGCTTCATCGCGAGCTTGTCGCAGGCGAGCTCGGCGGTCGCGACCGAGATGCCGGGAAGCCTGAGGCGCTCGGTCACCGTCGCGGCCGTCACGGGCGCGTCGGCGGCGACGCAGATGACGCCGTCGATCTTGCGGATCTTGCGGTTGTAGCGCTCGGCGGCCGAGGCCGTCTCGTGCGCGCCATAGACGTCGGCGATCAGGCAGGAATCGGCGAAGGCGAAGCCGGGCGCTTCCGGATCGCGGTCCGAGACGACGACGTAAAGCCCCATCTCCTTGGCGCGCTTTGCCGCGTCTGCCGCTTCGATCCCGCCCGAGATGATGAGAAGCGTCTTGGTCATCAGAAATAAAGGCCGCCATTGACGTTGAGCGTCTGCGCGGTGATGTAGGACGACGCGTCGCTGCTCAGGAAAACCACGGCGTCGGCGACCTCCTGCGTGCTGCCCAGACGCTTGAGCAGGATGTTCTCCGCCGCCTTCTGCACGCTGGCGGCGGCAAGGCCCGCCTGTCCCATGTCCGAGGCGATGATGCCGGCCGCCACCGTGTTCGAGCGCACGCCGTATTGCGCGCCGAAACGGGCTATGACCTGCGCCAAGGATATCAGCCCGGCTTTCGATGCGGCGTAGTGCGCCGTGCGCGGGCCGCCATATTGGCCGCTGACCGAGCCGATATGCACGATGCTGCCGCCGCCCGTCTCGCGAAGCAGCGGCAGGAAGACCTGCGCGCAGAGGAACGGGCCTTTGAGGTTCGTGGCCAGGATAGAGTCCCAATCGGCGTCCGTGACCTGGTCGAAATCGGTCGGCTTGTTGATGCCCGCATTGTTGACGAGGATCGAGATCGCGCCCAGCGAGCGCGCGTCGCGCGCCGCCGCCGCGACGCTGGCGCGGTCGGTCACATCCATCTGCAGCGCCATGGCGTGGCGGCCGAGTGCTTCGATCTCGCGCACCACGGCGTCGGCTTCGGCGCGTTTCTCGCGATAGGTCAGCGCCACGTCGGCACCGGCTTCCGCCAGCCCCAGGGCGATGGCGCGTCCGATGCCGCGGCTGCCGCCGGTGACGACCGCGTTCCTGCCCGCGAGCGAGAAGCGCCGCATCACATTCTCCCCTTGCGCGCGATGGCGCGTTTGGCCGCTTCGGCGATGCTCTTGGAGCCCAGGCCGAACATCACCGCCAGCTCCTCCGGCTCGCCCGAGGCGCCGAACACGTCCTTCACGCCGACGAACTCGATCGGGCAGGGATAGGTCAGCGCGAGCGATTCCGCGACCGCGCCGCCCAGCCCGCCGAGGATGTTGTGATCCTCCGCGGTGACGACGGCGCCGGTCTCCTTCGCGCAGCGCTCCAGAAGCGCCGCATCGATGGGTTTGATCGTGGCCATGTTGACGACGCGGGCGTGGATGCCGTCCTCGGCCAGGACCGATGCCGCCTCGACCGCGCGCGCGACCTCGACGCCGCAGGCGACGATGGTGACGTCGTCGCCGTCGCGCACGATCCGGCCTTTGCCGATCTCGAATGTGTGGTCGTCGCCGAAGACGCGCCTGGCCGGGCTGCGGCCGGTGCGCATGTAGACGGGGCCGTCGAACTCCAGGATGGCGCGGGTGGCGAGCGCCGTCTCGATCGGATCGGCGGGCGAGATCACCGTCATGCCCGGGATCGCGCGGAACGCGGCGATGTCCTCCAGCGCCTGCGCCGAGCCGCCGTCGGGGCCGACGTCGAGGCCCGGATGGCTGGCGACGATCTTCGCATTGCGCTTGCAATAGGCGAGCGACAGGCGCGCCTGCTCGACCGCACGCAGGCAGAACACCGCAAACGTCGTGACCACGGGAAGCAGTCCGACCGCGGCCAGTCCGCCCGCCGCCGCCATCATGTTCTGCTCGGCGATGCCGAATTGCAGGAAGCGCTCGGGATGGCTCTTGCGGAAATGATGCACGCCCGTGCCGCCGGCGATGTCGGCATCGAGCACCACGAGCTTGGGGAATTCGTCGGCCAGGCCCGACAGCGCCTTGCCGAAAGCTTCGCGCAGCGAGTCGCCGCTCGATCCGATGAGCGCGGGGGCTTCAGACGCCATCGAGATACTCCTTGATCTCTTTGTGCGAGGCACCCAGCGCGGTGAGCGCGTCGGTGGCCTGCTCGCGGGTGAGCTTCACGCTGCCGTGCCAGGCGGGCACGTTCTCCATGTAAGGCACGCCCTTGCCCTTGACGGTGTGGGCGATGATGACGCTCGGCCGGTCGTGCGTGGCGCCGGCGCGGCGGAAGGTTTTCAGCAGCGCCGACATGTCGTGGCCGTCGATCTCGGCGACCGCCCAGTCGAAGGCGCGCCATTTCGCGGCCAGGGGTTCCAGCCGCATGATCTCGTCGTTGCGCGCGTCGCTCTGCAGCTTGTTGTAGTCGATGATGGCGCAGAAATTGTCGAGCTTGTGGTGGGCTGCGCACATCGCGCCCTCCCACACCTCGCCCTCCTGCAACTCCCCGTCGCCGAGCAGCGCATAGACGCGCGCGGTGCTGTCCTGGAGCTTCAGCCCCATCGCCATGCCGAGCGCGACGGAGAATCCCTGGCCGAGCGAGCCGGTGCTCGTCTCCACCCAGGGCAGGTCGCCGATATGGGGATGGCCCTGGAACGGGCTTCCGAATTTGCGCAGCTTGAGCGAGGCCCGCTTGTCGCAATAGCCGTGATGGGCGCCGACGGCATAGAGCGCGGGCGCCGCGTGGCCTTTCGACAGCACGAAGCGGTCGCGCATCGGATCGTGCGGCGATCCGGGCCAGGTGTTGAGCTCGGCGCCGAACAGCGTGGCCAGGATATCCGCGCAGGACAGCGACCCGCCCGGATGGCCCGAGCCCGCATGATAGATCGAGGCGATCACATGCTGGCGCACGAAGCGCGCGGCGAGCGCGATCTCGGCTTCGAGGTCGCGGGCCGGCGGCGGTGCTGCCTCGCGCCTGCTGGTGATGACGGCTTTCGGTGCGAAGGCCATGCTTGGTCCTTATGCGGCTAGGCGCGTATGCGCGCGGGTGAGAAGGTCGCTGTAGAAGAGGATCTCGGCATGCGGCGCGAGCGTCTTGGCCTCGGCCTCGATCTCGCGCGCGAAATCGCGCGACATCACGATGACGACGCCGGCGTCGCTTTCGGCCAGCGCGTCCGGGCTCGCAAGCGCGCAGCCGTGGCGCTCGCCGACCAGCGGCTTCAGATGCGTGTCGATGAGGAGCGAGAGCGCGCGCGGATCGAAATTGCCGTGCACGACCAGGCTGTCGAACAGCCGTCCCGCGCCCCACAGCGCAACGCCCTGCGGCGCAAGGCGCGCGATCTCGGCGGCAACCGCGGTCAGCGCCATCAGGTTGCGCGCCCGCGTCGCGACGTAGTGGGCGATCAGTGTCTGGGCGCGATCGGCCTCTCTGCCGTCGTTCACGGTCTGATGCGCGACCCGGGCTTTCTTGCGCGCGACGAAGAGCAGGTTCGAACGGTCGCGCGCGTCGGGCTGCTCGACGATCTCGAAGCCCGCCTCCTCGATCATGCGCGCCAGCGTACCTTGCGAGAAATGATAGAGATGCTTGTCGATGAACCATTCCTCGACGACGTCGTCGTTTCCGAGGAACGCGATGTTGGGCGCGTCCAGGACAAGCAATCCGCCGTCCTTCAGCACGCGGCCGTGATCGGCGAGCACGCGCGCGGGATGGGCGAGGTGCTCGATCGTGTGGCAGGAATGGACGATGTCGAAGCGGCCGCTCTCCAGCGCCGCGTCCTCGATGCGCGAGGCGATCAGCTCGGTGCGCGCGAGGTCCGCGCAGGACTGCACCACGCGTTCGTCGGGTTCAAGGGCTGTGAGTTGTGCGTTCGGCGCGGCCGCGAGGAACGCTTTCGCGAAGCTGCCGCGGTTGGAGCCGACGTCGAGGAGCGCGAAGTCCTTCGACAGATCGGCATGGCGCGCGAGCGCGTCCAGCGCGGTTTTGGTGCGGAAGCCCTTGCCGTAGCGCACATTGCCCCAATTGGCGCCGCTGGAGACGGCGGCGGATGCACGCGGTGCGCGGTCGATGCGCGGCAGGCTCTGCACCAATCCGCAATGCGCGCACAGATGCACGCTGAGGTTCCGCGTCGAGCCTTCGGGCTTGTAGACGGGCTTAAGGCTGTCGGCGCTGCAGAGTTCGCAAAGTTCGGACATGACGGTTTCCCGCAAAGGAGCCGGTAACCATCTTCCGCCGCTCAGCGTTAATAATTTGCTACGGCGCTCTCACCCTTCGACAAGCTCAGGGTGAGGGTAGCGTGTGAAGGGTGAACTCAATGACCCCTCATCCTGAGCCTGTCGAAGGATGAAGGGGGCGACGCGATCTCAAACGATCGTGCTCTTAGTAGTTGACCACGTACTCGTCGCGTTCGGCATAGCCGAGAAGGTCCATCATCGGCTGTGCGATGCGCTCGAAGGCGGTGCGTTGCGCGTCGTCGAGCGGGCGGTCCTGCGGCCGGTTGACGTTGTGCGGGCGCGCGAAGACGCGGAAATGCTCGTCGCGCCAGGGCAACCCTAAGAACTCGAACAGCGAGCGCGTCAGCGCGGGCGACACCAGCATGTCCTCCAGCCGCACGAACATCTGCCTTTCGTCGGCAAGCTTCGCCAGCGCGTCCATGATGACGCGGTTCACCTGCGCCCAGTGCCAGGCGATGCGGCCGAACTGGTCGAAGCTCTTGAACGCCCCGTACACGGGATCCTCGGGCCGGGGCAGCGGCCACCAGTACTTCTTCTCCGGCGGGGGGGCGGGCGCGCCTTGCTCGACATGGGCGCGCAGCACAGAAGTCGAACGGTCGTCGTAGCACTCGCCGGCGAGCTTGTTGAAATAGGAGCCCGCGACCTTGCGCCCGTCGCGCACCAGATGGACGAAGCGCGCCTGCGGCAACAGCGCGGCCAGATCGGGGATCAGCCAGGAAAGCTTGTTGGAGGAATCGCCCCAATGCGGCGCCTCGCTGCAGCGGATCGCGCTGGCGTAAGTGGCATCGAGAACCCGTTGCGCTTCCGTGCCGTCCGCCAGCCCCAGATAGCGGCGTACCGCGAGGGGCTGAACGATGTTCACCATGTACTCGTGATGCATCTCCACGCCGCCCGCGCCCGACAGCGCCTTGTGCAGCATCGCCGTTCCCGAACGGCCGCTGGAGACGATGAAAAACGGCTTGGTGTCCGCGCCCATGGTACCCCTCGTTAACCCTCTTTTAGCCAAACAGGTTTTAGAAACGGTTAAAGACGAGGTTCGAATCATGCGGCGCAGCCCCTTGTTCATCGCCGAAGCGTCCAGCAACCACGGGCGCGACCTCGCCCGGGCGCTGGCCTTCGTCGACGCTGCCGCGGACGCGGGCTGCGACGCGGTCAAGTTCCAGCTCTTCAAAATCGACCGGATGTTCGCGCCCGAGATCCTGGCGCAAAGCGAAAAGCACCGCGCAAGGCGCGAATGGGAGCTGCCGCGCGAGCATCTGGCTCCCCTCGCCGAACACTGTTTGAAGCGCCGAATACAGTTCTCCTGCACGCCCTTCTACCTGGAAGCGGTCGAGGAACTCAGGCCTTTCGTGGCCTTTTACAAGATCGCGTCCTATGAGCTTCTGGTGACGGATCTGCTTGAGGCCTGCGCGCGGACGGGCAAGCCCATCGTGCTGTCGACCGGCATGGCGACGATGCCGGAGATCGTCCAGGCCGCGCAGACCTTGCGCGATGCGGGCGCGAAGGACGTCACGCTGCTGCATTGCGTCTCGGCCTATCCCACGCCTGCCGCCGAGGCGAACCTGGCCGCCATCGAAGCGCTGCGCACGGCCACAGGCTGCCCGGCCGGCTGGTCCGACCACACGCGAAGGCCCGCGGTCATCGAGCGCGCGGTGCATCGCTGGGGTGCCTGCGTGGTGGAGTTCCATCTCGATCTCGACGGCCACGGCGCGGAATACGCTTCCGGCCATTGCTGGCTGCCCGGGGAGATCGCGCCGGTCATCGCGCGCATCCGCGAAAGCCTTGTCGCCGACGGCGAAGGCTTCAAGGGCCCGCAACCGTCCGAGCTTGCCGACCGCGACTGGCGCGCCGATCCGCTCGACGGCATGCGTCCCTTGCGCCATATCCGCGCCCAATGGGTGGGCGCCGCATGAGCACGCGCGAGCATCTTCGCATCGTCGCCGTCATCCAGGCCCGCATGGGCTCGACGCGCCTGCCGGGCAAGGTGCTCAAGCCCGTCGCGGGCCAGCCGCTGCTCTGGCACATCGTCCATCGCCTGAAGGCCTCGCACCTGATCGAGGAGGTGGCCGTCGCCACCACCACCCATCCGCGCGACGACGCCATCGTCGAGTTCGGCCAGCTCCACGGCGTCACCGTCGTGCGCGGGCCGGAGGACGACGTGCTCGCCCGCTTCGCGCGCGCAGCGGAGGTGCTCGACGCCGACATCATCGTGCGCGTCTCATCCGATGCGCCGTTCATCGACGCGCCGTTCATCGATCATCTCGTCGCCTCCATGATCGAGCAGGGCGGCGACTACGTGCTCCTGGAGGAAGGCGCGGTCACCGCGCATGAGGGCGTCGATCCGTTCACGCGCCGCGCGCTCGACAAGCTGATGATGGACGCGCATGGCGATGCGGTCGCGCGCGAGCACGTCACCGGCTATTTCAAGCTCCATCCCGATTTCGTGTCCATCGCGCGCGCCAAGGCTTTCCCGCCCTTAGCGCGCGAGGCGGGCAGGCTCACCATCGACACGCCGGACGACCTCGCCTTCGTCGAGGCGGTGCATGCCAGGCTCGACGCCAAAGCCGGCGAGGCCTCGCTCGGCGATCTGCTGCTGCTGCTTGAACGCGAGCCCTCGCTGCGCACCAACGCGCATGTGAAGCAGAAGCAGCTGGGCCGCGCGGGCGGGCTTGCGCTCATCCGCTGCGACGGCGGCGGAAAATTCGGCTACGGCCACGTCAAGCGCATGGTGGCGCTGGCGCGCGCATTGCGCGACCGCGAGGGCATGGGCGTCGCGTTCGCCGTCAACGGCAGCGACGACGCGCTGGTGCCGATCCGCCGCGCCGGCTTCGAGGCGGAAGCGGTGGACGCCGATGCGGATTCGCTGCGTCATGCCGTGCAGACTCGCAGTCCGGACATGCTCGTGCTCGATTGCCGCGAAGGTCCGTCGCGCGACGAGATCGCGGAGCTGAACGCCGGCACGGTCTGCGTGATCGACGACGCGTCGGAGCGGCGGCTCGCGGCCGATCTGGCCTATTACCCGCCCGTGCCGCAGGCCGAGGCGTTGGACTGGAACGGCTCGCATTGCACGGCGCGCATCGGCTGGGAATGGTCGCTGCTGGGCCTTTCGCAGACGCCGCCGCGGCCCAAGCCCATGTCGCCCAGGCCCACGCTCCTGGTTGCGATGGGCGGCAGCGACCCGCACGAGCTGACGCTGCGCATGGCGCGCGCGCTCACGCGCCTGGATCCCGTTTTTCGGGCGCGCTTCGTCATCGGGCCGGGCATGAAGGACCGCGAGAAGATCGCCGCGGCCATCGTCAAGCTCAAGTCCAATTTCGAGACCATCGAAGGCGCCGACGACCTGGCGACGGAATACGCCAGCGCCGATCTCGCGCTCGCAGCCTTCGGCGTCACTGCTTACGAGCTCGCCTCCTACGGCGTGCCGGCGCTTTATCTTTGTCTGACGGAAGACCATGCGCTGTCGGCGTCGGCGTTCGAATATGCCGGCATGGGGATCTCGCTCGGGCTCGCGGACCAGGCCGCGGACGAGCGCATCGCCAGATCGGTGCTGGCGCTCCTGGGCGACGCGCAGCGCCGCCGCGAGATGCATCAGGCCGGCCGCATGACCATCGACGGCAACGGCGCCGCGCGCATCGCGGCCGACCTCGCGAGCGCGCTCGCGGCCAAGCGCGGGCTCAGCCGCGCGAAGGCAGCATCGTAAGCGTCTGCGCGAAGCACGACGACCAGTCGCCGCGCGTCTCAGGCATGACACAGGTACAGGCGGGCGCGAGCGGCTCGTGGCGCTCGCCGAAGCTCGTCCAGCTCGTGTCGTAGAGGATCTTGCAGGTCGCCACTCCGGCCGCGGCGGAGAGCCACGACACCGCCGTCGGCGCGCTGACGACGGCGTCGAGCGCGCTCAGCATCGCGCAGGCGCGGTCGAGCTCGTTCTTCTGATCGATGCCGTCCGGTACGACGATGGCGCGCCCGCTCAGGCGCTCGAGCTCCACGATCTCTTCCGCCGTCGCGTCGTATTGCACGCAGACGACCGTGCCGTGCCATTCGCGCAGGAACGCGGCCCATGCGCTTAAGGGAGCATATTGCAGCGCGCGATGGCCGCCGGTCTTGCCGCTGCGCCAGCAGATGCCGATGGCGGGACCGGAGAAACCGCTCCGCCAGCGCGAGACTTCGTCCGCATCGGGAACGAGATAGGCATGCGGGTTTGGAAACCGGTCGAGCTCAGGACGCAGGAAGCGCGGCAGGCTTCCCATCTCGATCGCGCAATTGGCGCCGCCGATGTTCTTCAGCCAGCCGTAGCGCGTGGTGGTGATGCCGCCCTTCGTCTCGGCGTCCCAGGGCCGCACGGTCGCGTCCGGGAACGAGCGCGCGAACAGGGAGACGAGCCGCTTCTCGCATTCGAGGATGACATGGTTTTCGCGGGCCAGCTCGCCGATCAGGCTCGCGAACATGATCTGGTCGCCGACACCCTGTTCGGCCGTCACCAGAAGGCGGCGCTGCTTGAGCGGGCTTCCGTCCCAGCGCGGCAGGCCGTGCCCGGCCACCGGCGCCTTGCCCGGGATCTTCAGCCGCGCGGCATAGTCGCGCCAGCCCTCTTTCAGGTTGCCGCGCAGCAGATGCAGCACAGCGCGGTTCATGCGCGCCTGGGCGTTGTCCTTCTCCTGGCGCAGCACGCGGTCATAGAGCGCGAGCGCTTCGTCGATCCCGCCGTCGTCGGCCAGGAGGTCGGCGAGGTTGCCGAGCGCGGGCGCATAGTCCGGCCTCAGCGCCAGCGCCTGATGGTAGTGCGCGGCGGCGGCTTCGCGCTCGCCCGTCTCGCGATGGACCGAGCCCAGGGTGAGCCAAAGCTCCGCGTGCTGCGGATGGCGGGCAAGCGCGGGCGCGAGCAGGCGCTGCGCCGCCTCGAACTGTCCCTGCACGCGCAGGAGATTGGCGAGATTGACCAGCGCCTCCAGCCGGTCCGGCTCGGCGTCCAGGACGCGGCGGAAAAACGCCTCTGCCGGCCGCGAAAGACCCAGCGCGCGCGCGGTATTGCCCAGCGCGAAGAGCACGCGAACATCGTTCGGCGAACCGGCGAGCGCCTGCTCGAACCGCTCGATGGCCAGGGCATGCTGGCCGCGGCCGGAAAGCCGAAGGCCCTCTTCATAAGCCGTCATGACCCTCCATCGCATGACGCCCATTAAGGCGGCGTTAAGCACGTTGCGCCCGCGCTTAGCGCGGCATTAAGAGGCGGCGCGCGATATTCCGTCCCGATATGAGTACGGGCGTGACACTCACCGGCTTCGATCCGTCGACGCTGCTCAGCTACTATCAATCGAAGCTGCCCACGGCGCCTTCGACGGGCACGCTCACGTCGCTCACGCAAGCCGCCAACAGCGCCACCGCCAACGACCAGCCGCCCTGGGAAGCGACGCCGCCCGCGCAGCAGTCGCGCGACGCGCAGGTCCTCGGCATCACCAATTTCCTGGATACGAGCAACGTGCCGCTCGGCGCCGGCACCACGACCGACACCAAGACCGAGCAAGACAACCAGAAGCTCTTCTCGCTCTACACCGCCGTCAACAATCTCTCCTATCTCGCCAGCATGTCGAACCGCAGCGGCATGACGGCGGGCCAGCTCGCGGGCTTCAACACGCGTTACCAGGAAGGCCTGCAGCAGATCCAGAACTACGTCGCGACGACGAGCTTCAACAATTTCACGCTGCAGGCGTCGGCGCCGAGCTCCTCGGCGACGAGCAGCGTGGGCGTGTCGTTCAGCGACTACACCTACAACACGCGCACGCTGACCACGGACGCCAATCTCGCCAGTCCGCTGCCGGGGCTGAGCGCGAGCGACAATTTCACGGTCACGGTGAAGAAGGGCGGCGTGTCGACCGACGTGCCGATCGACCTGTCGCAGGTGAACGGGCCCTTGACGCTCGACAACGTGATCTCCTTCGTCAACCAGCAGCTTTCCGCTTCCGGCTTTTCGTCGCGCTTCCAGCGCACGATCACCAAGGGCACGATCGACGATCCGACGAACGCGTCCTATGGGCTTTCGGTCAATCCCGCCGGCTCCGAAACCGTGACGCTCTCGGCTCCCGACGCGACGCCGTCGCTCTATATTGCGGGCAACAGCGGTGTGACGACGACGACCGGCGACACGACCAACGCCGACGGCACAACCAATAACGATGGCACGACGGCGGATCAGCAGGGCCGTATCGTCAAGCTCAGCAATCTCGACGGCTCGCCGCAAAGCGCGTTCAGCGCGACCGCGAACCCGACCACGGGACTGACCACGGCGCAGTCGACGGTCGTGGATGCGAGCGGCAACGTCTACGTCGTCGGCAACGCCACCGGCGATTTCGGCAACCAGCTCAACCAGGGCACGCAGGACACCTATCTCACCAAATACGATTCCGCCGGCAATGTGGTGTGGACGCAGATGCTGGGCAGCGCGGGCGCCGCGTCCGCCTATTCGCTCGCGCTGAACCCCAAGGGCGGCGTCGTGGTCGTGGGCTCGACCACCGGCCAGGTGATGCAGACGTCGGTCAGCGACGGCAACAACGACAGCTTCGTCGCCGAATACGACGCGAACGGCAACCAGAGCTGGGTCAAGCAGATCCAGACGCTCAACAACAACCAGGCGGCGGCGGTCAGCGTCGACGCCTCCGGCAACGTCTATGTCGGCGGCCAGGTGACGGGCGTCATCGGCAAGGGGCAGACGAACAATGGCGGCAACGACGCCTATGTCGCCAAGCTCGATTCCAAGGGCAACGTCGTCTACGAGCAGCAATACGGAAGCTCCGGCAACGACAGCGCGGCCGCGACGGCCACGACGTCGGATGGCGGCCTGCTGGTGGCGAGCGTCGTGGGCGGCCACGCGGTCGTGTCGAAATACGCCGGCGGCGACGCGACCCAGCCGCCGGTCTGGACGCAGGACCTGGGCGCGCTGCAGGCCGGCGGCACGATCGGCGGCATGACCGTCTCGAACGGCAAGGTCTACATCACCGGCACGACGAGCAACGCGAACCTGACCGCGGGCGGCCAGGCGACGGTGGCGAATGCGAGCTCGGGCGGCACCGACGCCTATGTCTTCAGCCTCACCGACAACGGCACGTCCGCGACCGCGAACACCGTCACCTATGTCGGCACGGGCGCGACCGACAAGGGCAACGCGCTCACCGTCGGCGCCGACGGCACGATCTATCTGGCGGGCACGACAAGCGGCACCTTCGCCGGACAGACGCGCAACATCCCCTCCGTCGACAACATGTTCGTCAGTGCGCTCAACCCCGACGGCACGGTGCAGTGGACGCGCCAATATGGCGGCGCCGACGGCACGTCCACGGGCCAGGGCGTCGCGTTCGATGCGCAGGGGTCGAGCGCGCTCGACGCGCTCGGCCTGCCGCGCGGCACGATCTCGTTCAACCAGACCGTCGATCTCACGCAATCGACCACCTTGCGCGCCGGCGACAGTTTTCAGATCAAGCTCGACGGCGCCACGACGCGCACGGCGACGATCGCCATCGACCAGGGCGAGACGCTGTCCTCGCTGGTCAACAAGATCAACATCGAGATGCAGAACACCGGCAAGGCGTCGGTGGCTTACGGATCGAGCGGCGAGACGCTCAAGATCGCGGTCAATGCCGGCGTCACCGCGACGCTGATCGCCGGTCCGGCGAATTCCGACGCGCTGGCGCGGCTCGGTCTTTCGCCGCAGACGCTCACCAACACCTCGAGCTCCTCCAGCAGCACCGCGTCGAGCACCGGCACGACCGCTTACGGCCTCGGCCTCCCGGCGGACACCGACATCTCGACCGCGGCCGGCGGTGGTGCTGCGCGCGCGCAGCTGCTCAGCGTGCTCGGCACGATCCAGAAGATCTATCAGTCGGAGAACTCTCCCACCCCGAGCGCGTCGTCCGCCGGCGGCAGCTCGTCCGCGTCGTCCGGCGGGGTTTCTTCGGAGGTGACGGCGCAACTCGCCAGCTATTCGCTGGCGCTCGGCATGTTTTCGGACAGCGCGTCGTCGTCCTCATCGTCGTCTTCGATATCGAGCTTGGTCTGACCGGCCTTGCGCCGCGCGCATGGCAGCGAACTTCACCAAAGCGGTATCACATTCGCTTGCATGTCACGCTTCGCGACATTCCTCACACCCATTTGACGAAGTTCCGCGTTCCGGTTGTGGAATGATCGCGCATGGCTTGTTCGGCGATGGAGTTCCGGGAACGGCGCGCGCCCGCGCCTGTGTGCGGCGATTTGGCAGGGCGCGCGGCCTCGTTGCGCATGGAAGCGGATTTCCTGCGCGCGCGCGCCGAGACGGCCGATGAGGAAGCGGTGCGGACCGCCTATCTAGCGCTCGCGGAGCGCTGGCTCGTCTTCGCCGCCGGTCTTGAGGCGGAGCTGATCGCGGCGCTGATCGAATAGTTTTGGGGTGGTTCCCGATCACGTTGATGTCTGAGCATGCGGCCCGTCGCCCTTCGAGGCTCGCCTTCGGCTCGCACCTCAGGGTGACGTGCCTACTGCAAACAGTAGCGTCATCCTGAGGTGCGAGCATAGCGAGCCTCGAAGGATGGCGCTCCGCTCACGTCTAACTCAACGGAGTGTTCTCTAAACCACGCTGTTGTACAGCATCGCGCCGCTCTGGCGCGGGGCATGGCCCGTGGCGCCATAGGGGCTCAACGGCGCACGGCGGCGCTCGATCTCCTCGGCGACGGCGCGGATCATGCCTTCGGTCGCGCCGCGCATGCGGGTGAGAAGCCGCATCTGCGTACCCAGCAGATCGCGGAAACGGCCCGTCGCGTCGGCCAGGCGCCGGCGCAATTCGGCCGATGCGCTCTTGGCGGCATTGGGATTGAACCCGGAGGCCTCGCGGCCGTACAGCGCCGTGAGACGCAGGATCTCCGGCTCGATGCTGCGCATGTCGCGCGGCTTGCCGGCCCGAAGTGCCGCGATGTCGCTTTCGAGAACCGCGATCAGGCGCTCGGCCATCGCGATCAGCCGTTCGATGCGCTGCTCTTCCGCGTTCATGACAGGCCCTGCCGTTTCAAGAGCTCGCGCGTGACGTGATCGGCGAGGCCCAGCCCGCCCTGTTTGGACATCTGCTTGCCGTACTCGTCGACCATCATCGAGCGGAACATCTCCTCGCCCTCGCCGCCGCCGAACATGCCGTCGGTCTTGATGCCTTCGAACATGGAGTTCAGCATCTGCGAGATCAGCACGCCCTCGAATTGCTGGGCGACCTTCACAGTCGTGGTTTTTGTCGCGCCCGCGACCGGCGTTTTGACCGGTCCCGATTGCAGCGCCGCCTGTGCGGTGTCGAGCCCGGCGCTCATCCGATCACCTGGATGTCGGCCTGCAGCGCGCCCGCCGCCTTGATCGCCTGGAGGATCGAGATGATGTCGCGCGGCCCCACGCCCAGCGCGTTCAAGCCGTCGACCAGGCTCTGCAGGCTCACGCCTTCGTGGAGCACGGCCATCTTGTTGCCCTTGCTGTCGTCGACCTGGATCTGCGTGCGCGGCACGACCTGCGTGGTGCCTTTCGAGAACGGTCCGGGCTGGCTCACTTCCGGCGTCTCGTTGACGCGGATGGTGAGGTTGCCCTGCGCGATGGCGATGGTGGAGATGCGCACATCCGCGCCCATCACGATCACGCCCGACTGCTCGTCGATGACGACCTTCGCGGGCTGGTCGGGATCGACCTTGACCTGCTCGACGTCGGTGAGCAGCCCCACCACGCCGTGCGGATAGGACGCCGGCACGGCCAGATGCACCGTGGACGGATCGCTGACGTCGGCGACGTTGGAGCCGAGGTAATTGTTCACAGCGGCGGCGATGCGCGTCGCGGTCATCAGGTCGGGATTGTGCAGCGACAGCTTCAGGCTCGTCTGGCCCGCGAGCGCGTAAGGGATCTCGCGCTCCACGATCGCGCCGTTGGCGATGCGCCCCGCCGTCGGCACGCCGCGCGTCACGCTGCTGCCCGAGTCGCCCGACGCCGAGAAGCCGCCGATCGTCACCGGCCCCTGGCCGAGCGCATAGATCTGCCCGTCGGCGCCGAACAGCGTCGTGACCAGAAGCGTGCCGCCCTGAAGGCTCTTGGCGTCGCCCAGCGCGCTCACCGACACGTCGATGCGCGTGCCCTGCGCGGCGAAGGCCGGCAGGTTCGCCGTGACCATGACCGCTGCGGTGTTCTTGGTCTGCATCGTCTCGCCGCGGGTGTTCACGCCCATGCGCTCCAGCATGGTCTGCAGCGTCTGCTGGGTGAACGGCGCGTTCTTCAGGCTGTCGCCCGAGCCGTTGAGCCCCACGACCAGGCCGTAGCCGACCAGCATGTTGTCGCGGATGCCTTCCACTTCGACCAGGTCCTTGACCCGGGAGTAGCCGAGCGCCGGGGCGACGTTGAAGCCCAGAAGGGCGCAAAGGACGAAAGTCAGGGATTTCCGGAACTGCATGAGCGGGTTCTGCTCTTTGTGGCCGACGCCTCCCTTGCCAGTTCCGTGCCTGCTGCGCGTGGGATAATATGTTATTACTATCAATAGCTTAGTAGGCCATCGCGACCCGCCCGGCAGCTTTTTCCCGGCAGTTCCGGCCTAATCGGGCTTGAACGCGGGATAGCGCACCCAATGGGAGCTCGACGCGCCGATCGGCGAAAACAGGATGGAATTGTGCTCATGCCTTAGAACGATCAGCGCGCCGTCGGCGGCTTTGCCGAGGGTCATCGTCTCGTGCTCCCGGCTGGTCAACGGATTGTCCCGGCCGCGCGTCTCCCCCGAATAGGTGTCGATGACGGCGCCCTCGGCCCCGCAGTCCCGCGCCGGATAGCTCAGGGTTGCGACCTCCCCCGTCGCGCCGCGAAAATGAAGGACGAGCGTCGCCGGCCCGTCGTTCAAGATCTCGACACGGTCGATCAGGGCGCTGGCCTTGGTCTTCTTCGCGTCCTCCTCGCTGGTCTGCGGCTCTGGGGTCAGCATCGAATAGAGGCTCAAGGCGCTTGTCGGCTCGCCAGCCTCTTCGCCCGAACCTTGATAGAGCCCGATCACGTCCGCGCAGTTTTTCATCGGCACGGGTGCGGCCCAGTTCTGAGGGTAGGATTCTCCCCGTGCGTGCCCGCACAGAAGCACAATCCCCATCACCGCCCATTGCGCGCGCCGGAACATCCCACCACCCCGCTCTCGAAGCGCCGCAGCATAGCACGCCGCCGTGGACAGCGCGGCCGGCGCCCGCAATGATCGCGCATGAGCAAATCACCTTACCAGCTCGTCCTCGTGCGCCATGGCGAGAGCGAGTGGAACACGAAGAACCTCTTCACCGGCTGGCGCGACGTGCGGCTGACCGAGAACGGCGAGCGCGAGGCGCGCGAGGCGGGGCGCACGCTCAAGGCCGAAGGAATCGCTTTCGACGTCGCCTACACCTCGCTGCTCAGCCGCGCGATCAAGACGCTGTGGCTGGCGCTGGACGAGATGGACGCGATGTGGCTGCCGGTGACCAAGCATTGGCGGCTCAACGAACGGCATTACGGCGCGCTTCAGGGCATGAACAAGCGCGAGGCCACGGAGAAGTTCGGCGAGGCGCAGGTCAAGATCTGGCGGCGCTCCTATGCGACGCCGCCGCCGCCGGTGACACGCGATTCATCCGAATACAACAAGGGCGATCCGCGCTACGCCGATCTCCGCGACGAGGATTTTCCCTTGAGCGAAAGCCTGAAGGACGTGCTCGCGCGCGTGATGCCGTATTGGGAGCGCGCCATCCTGCCGGATCTCAAAGCGGGCAAGCGCGTTCTGATCGCGGCCCACGGCAATTCGCTGCGCGCGCTCATCAAGCATCTCGAGAACGTCGGCGACGAGGACATCGCCGGCATGGACGTGCCCACGGCCATCCCCAGGGCCTATCGCCTGGATGCGTCGTTCAAGGCCGCGGAAGCGCGCTATCTCGGCGACCCCGCCGAGCTCGAGCGCCGCATCGGCGTGGTCAAAGCGCAAGCGGGATGAGGCGCGCGGCGCTTCTTCTTTTGTGCGCGCCGCTATTGCTCGGCGCCGTCAAGCAGGGCGATCCGCATTGCGGCGTCACGACGAAACCCTGCGCGGGCAAGGTCCTGCTGCATCCGCCGAAAGCTCATCACCCAGCCAAGCGCGCGAAGAAGCCCGCGCCGAAAGCGGCCGCGGGCGCGCCGCCCGCGCCGCAGCCGCCGCCGTTGAACGACAACACGGACACGAGCCACGCGATCCCCGCGGGCCAGGCGCTCAAGCTTCCCTCGACCAAGGATCAGTTCGAGACGCTGCGCAACGAGATCAAGCACGACCGTCCTGCCATGCTCGACGCGCGGCAGAAGAGCGACACGCTGAAAGCGCAAGCGGCGGCGCTGCAGAAGAAGCTGATCGATACCGCCGCGCGAGTCGTGGCGCTGGAGGACGAGAAGCAGCATCTCGACGCCGACATCGCGCGCCTCACGGAGGAGGACCAGCGCCTGTCGGCGAGCTTCGCGCGCGACCGCGTCTCGGTCGCCAGGCTGCTCGCGATCCTGGAGCGGATGCAGCACGACATGCCGCCCGCGATCGTGCTGCGTCCCGATGACGCGTTGGGAGCCGCACGCAGCGCGATGCTGATCGGTGCTTCGGTGCCCAACGTCTATGGCGAGGCGGCCGCGCTCGCGCGCCGCATTAAGTCGCTGCAACAAACCCGCATCGCGCTGGTCACCAAACGCGCGCAGGGCCAGCGCAATGCGGTCAGCCTCAAGGCTTCGCGCGACGAGCTCGATCAATTGCTCGCGACCAAGGAATTGGAGGCCGACGCGGCCGCGCAGCGCTATGGCGATCTCGCCTCCAGGCTCGAACAGGCCGCCACGACCGCGGCCGATCTCCAGGCTTTGCTGGAAAAAGTCTCGGCGTTGCGCACCCGCCCGGCGCAGCAGGCCATCGTGACGGTGAGCGCGCTGAAGCCCGGCACGGGCAGCCCGCTCCAGGGCCGCAGCCTGCTTGTTCCGGTCGCCGGGCGGCAGGTTCCGGGCGGCATGGACGGGGTGGGCGGCGCCAGGGCGCCCGGGCTCACCTTCGCCACGTCCGCGGGCGCCCGGGTGATTGCCCCCGCCGACTCCGAGGTCATTTTCGCCGGCCCTTACCATAAAACCGGCCAAGTCTTGATCTTGGAATTGACCGCTGGATACGATCTCGTCCTGGCGGGGCTCGGCCGGGCCGACGTGCGGCCCAATGACGAAGTTTTAGCCGGTGAGCCGGTAGGAATAATGCCCAATTCCGGCCAGAACGGGCTACTGTACTTCGAGCTCCGGCAGAACGGACACGGCATCTCACCGGCCCCATGGTTGGCCGTGGAACTGAGGAAGGCACAAAAATGAAGCGCATCGCGTTCGTCGCCCTGGGCGTCGTCATCGGGTTCTCCGTCGCCGGCATTCTTCCCGCCGCGCACGGCGCCAACGACATGTCGACCTATCGCCAGCTCGACCTCTTCGGGCAGGCCTTCGACAGCGTGCGCAAGAATTACGTGCGTCCGGTGCAGGACGGCGCGCTCGTCGACTCCGCGATCCAGGGCATGGTGAGCGATCTCGATCCGCATTCCAGCTACATGGACGCGAAGGCCTTCGCCGACATGCAGATCCAGACCAAGGGCGAGTTCGGCGGCGTCGGCATCGAGGTGACGGCGGAAGACGGCCTCATCAAGGTGATCTCGCCCATCGACGACACGCCCGCGGCCAAGGCCGGCCTGAAGACCGGCGACTACATCGCGGCAATAGACGGCACCTCGATCCAGGGCACCCCGCTCAACGACGCTATCGATAAAATGCGTGGCGCGCCCGGTTCCAAGGTCGTGCTCACGATCCTGCGCACGGGACAGAAGAAGCCGTTCGACGTGACGCTCGCGCGCGCGATCATCCGCGTCGACAGCGTGAAGTTCCACCGCGAGGGCGATGTCGGCTATATCCGCCTGACCGCCTTCAACGAGCAGACGGCCAGCGGGCTTGCGCGCGCCATCACGTCGCTCAAGAAGCAGATCGGCCCGGGCCTCAAGGGCTACGTGCTCGACCTGCGCAACAATCCCGGCGGCTTGCTCGACCAGGCGATCGAGGTGTCGGACGACTTCCTCACCTCCGGCGAGATCGTGTCGACGCGCGGCCGCCATCCCGACGACACGCAGCGCTACGACGCCAAGCCCGGCGACATGACCGACAACAAGAAGGTCGTCATCCTCGTCAACGGCGGCACGGCCTCGGCGTCGGAGATCGTCGCGGGCGCGCTGCAGGACCACAAGCGCGCCACCGTCATCGGCATGACCTCGTTCGGCAAGGGCTCGGTGCAGACCATCATCCCGCTTGGCGAAGCCGGCGGCGCGCTGAGGCTCACCACCGCGCGCTACTACACCCCGTCCGGCCATTCCATCCAGGCGCAGGGCATCGTCCCCGACGTCATGGTGGCGCAGGGCGACGAGGACCAGACGCCCAAGATCGCGCGCCCGAGCGAGGCCGACCTTCCCGGCCATCTCGTCGGCGAGCCCGTGATCAAGAAGCCGGACGCCGGCATCATCAAGCCCGCGCCGGGCAAGAAGTACGACGACTTCCAGCTCTCCTACGCGCTGGACATGATCCGCGGCCAGACCACCGTCAGCGCCGTGACCGTCAAGAGCGCCAGGGCGGATTGACGTCTTATCCTCCCCCGTACTTACGGGGGAGGTGGCGCGAAGCGCCGGAGGGGGACTTTGCCCCGCCCCCCCG